>Ga0181534_10002102_pt1 | contig 12618 bp, 10 predicted proteins | sample PEATcosm2014_Bin_37_FD_119758 | JGI IMG/M metagenome (GOLD analysis project Ga0181534, IMG submission 119758) | Peatland microbial communities from MTU Mesocosm Facility, Houghton, MI, USA - PEATcosm2014_Bin17_10_metaG | ecosystem: Environmental > Terrestrial > Soil > Wetlands > Peat | place...
CTGGTGATGGACCCGCGCTTGGTGGAGGTGATGCGTTCCTGCAGCTCGCCCATCTCCGTGGCCAGGGTCGGCTGGTAGCCCACCGCGGACGGCATGCGGCCCAGCAGCGCGGACACTTCGGCGCCGGCCTGGGTGAAGCGGAAGATGTTGTCGATGAACAGGAGCACGTCCTTGCCCTCGGTGTCGCGGAAGTATTCCGCCACGGTGAGGCCGGTGAGGGCGACCCGGGCCCGGGCTCCGGGAGGTTCGGTCATCTGGCCGTAGATGAGCGCCACCTTGGATTCGGACAGCTTTTCCTTGTTGATGACGCCGGAATCCATCATTTCCACCCAGAGGTCATTGCCCTCGCGGGTGCGCTCGCCGACCCCGGCGAACACCGACAGGCCGCCGTGGCCCTTGGCCAGGTTGTTGATGAGTTCCATGATCAGCACGGTCTTGCCCACGCCGGCGCCGCCGAACAGGCCGGTCTTGCCGCCCTTGGCGTAGGGCTCCAGCAGGTCGATCACCTTGATGCCGGTCTCGAACATCTCGGCGGTGGTGTTCAGGTCCACGAAGGCCGGCGCTTCCCGGTGCATGGGCAGGGTGCGGGTGGTGCCCAGGGGGCCCCGCTCGTCCACCGGGTCGCCCACCACGTTGATGATCCGGCCCAGGGTCTCGGGCCCCACCGGCACCAGGATCGGGTTGCCGGTGTCGGTGACCAGCTGGCCGCGCACCATGCCCTCGGTGGGCTGCATGGCCACGCAGCGGACCCGGCTTTCGCCCAGGTGCTGCTGCACCTCCAGGGTCACCTTGGCCACCTGCCCCTGGCCGTCGGTGACGTCGGTGAGGAGGGCGTTGTAGATGGCGGGGAGGTGGCTTCCGAATTCCACGTCCACGGCCGGACCTACGATGGCGATGACACGGCCTTGTTTCATTTCAGTCATGGGGGAACCTCGTGGCAGGGGGCGGGACTGGCGTGCTCAGGCGTTGGCGCCGGAGACGATCTCGATGATCTGGTTGGTGATGGAGGCCTGACGGATCTTGTTCATGTGCAGCGTCAGGCGGGCGATCATGTCCTCGGCGTTGGAACTGGCCTTGTCCATGGCCGCCATGCGGGCTCCGTGTTCGCTGGCGGAGCTTTCCAGCAGGGCATGCAGGAAGGTGGTCTCGATGAACCGGGGCAGCAGGGCGGACAGGACCCGGGTGGGGTCGGGCTCCAGCAGGTAGGGGATGCCGGCCGCTTCCATGGCCTCGGCGGGCAGCTCCATGGGGAAGACGCGCTGGACCATGGGCACCTGGGTCAGGGCCGAGCTGAAGTAGTTGTAGACCACGTAGAGGGCGTCGATCTCGCCCCGCTCGTACTGCAGGGCGGCCTGGGCGGCGATCTCCTCGGCCACCCGGGCCAGGTTGGGCAGGGCCACCCCCAGGTACTCCTGGTCGGCGGTGTAGCCGTTCTTCCGGGCCCACTCCAGGGCCCGCTTGCCCACCACGTCCAGGTGCGCCACCAAGCCCTCGGCGCCGTGCACGAACTGGGTGGCCAGGCGCAGCACGTTGGCGTTGAAGCCGCCGCAGAGGCCCTTGTCGCTGGCCACCACCACCAGGCGGAGCTTGCGCTCCTCCCGGGGGGCGAGGAAGGCCTGGGCGATGGGGCTCTGGACCGTCTGGGGATCGTCCCGGAACCGGGCCACGACGCTGCCGACCATGGACGTCATCCGCGTGGCATAGGGGCGAAGGGCCAGCAGGCGCTCCTTGGATTTCCGCAGCTTCACCGCGGAGATCATCTTCATGGCCTTGGTGACCTGCTGGGTGTTCTTCACCGACCGGATGCGGCGGCGGATGTCCTGGAGCCCGGCCATGGGTTATGCCTCCACGGGCTGGTTCAGGGCCGCCACGAAGGTCTCCTTGAACCCGGCGATCTGGGTCTTCAGCGCGGCCTTGGTCTCGTCCGAGAGCACCTTGGTGTCGCGGATGGCGCGCAGCAGCTCCGGGGCGTTGATGTCCAGGAAGGCGTGCAGCTCGGTCTCGAAGCGGCGGCATTCGGCCACCGGCAGGTCGTCCAGGAAGCCGGAGGTGGCGGTCCAGATGGTGACCACCTGCTTCTCCACCGGCATGGGCACGTACTGGGGCTGCTTGAGGATCTCCACCAGCCGCTGGCCACGGTTCAACTGGGCCAGCGTGGACTTGTCCAGGTCGGAGCCGAACTGCGAAAAGGCCGCCAGCTCGCGGTACTGGGCCAGCTCCAGCTTGATGGACCCGGCCACGGACTTCATGGCCTTCACCTGGGCGGCGCCGCCCACCCGGCTCACCGAGATGCCCACGTTCAGGGCCGGGCGCACGCCGGAGTTGAACAGGTCGGATTCCAGGAAGATCTGGCCGTCGGTGATGGAGATGACGTTGGTGGGGATGTACGCGGACACGTCGCCGGCCTGGGTCTCGATCACCGGCAGGGCGGTCATGCTGCCCCCGCCCCGGGCGGCGGACAGCTTGGAGGCCCGTTCCAGCAGGCGGCTGTGCAGGTAGAACACGTCGCCCGGGTAGGCTTCGCGTCCGGGCGGACGGCGCACCAGCAGGGAGATCTCGCGGTAGGCCACCGCCTGCTTGGACAGATCGTCGTAGACGATGAGCACATGCTGGCCCGGGTTGTCGGGACCCGCGGGCTCGCCGTTGACGCCGTGCCACATGAAGTACTCGCCCAGGGCCGCGCCGGCCATGGGCGCCAGGAACAGCAGCGGCGCCGGCTCGGAGGCGGTGGCCGCCACCACGATGGTGTGCTTCATGGCGTCGTTGGCTTCCAGGGTCTTCACCACCTGGGCCACGGTGGAGCGCTTCTGGCCGATGGCCACGTAGATGCAGATGACGCCCGTGTCCCGCTGGTTGATGATGGCGTCCAGGGCCACGGCGGTCTTGCCGGTCTGGCGGTCGCCGATGATCAGTTCCCGCTGGCCGCGGCCGATGGGGATCAGGGCGTCGATGGCCTTCAGCCCGGTCTGCATGGGCTGCTTGACGCTCTCCCGGTCGACGATGCCCGGGGCGATGCGCTCCACCGGGTTCTGGCCCACGGAGGCGACGGGGCCCTTGCCGTCGATGGGGTTGCCCAGGGCATCCACCACCCGGCCGACGAAGGCCGGGCCCACCGGCACCGACATGATCTTGCCGGTGCGCTTGACGGTGTCGCCTTCCTTGATGAGGTCGGTCTCGCCCAGCAGGATGATGCCGACGTTGTCCTCTTCCAGGTTGAAGGTCAGGCCCATCACCCCGTGGGGGAGCTCCAGCAGCTCGCCGGACATGGCCTTCTCCAGGCCGTAGGCGCGGGCGATGCCGTCGCCGACGCTGATGACCGTGCCGATCTCGGAGATGTCGACCTGGGCATCGAAGCCCTCAATCTGGCTGCGAATGATGCGGGAAATTTCTTCCGCGCGGATGTCCATACTGAATCCTCCGAAATGCCGGGGTGGGGTTATGCCGAAAGGAGACGGGCCTTGATCAGGCGCAACTGGCCCTGGATGGATGCGTCGTAGACGGTCGAGCCGACCTGGGCCTTCACGCCCCCGAGGATCGAGGGCTCCAGGCGCCAGTTGAGCTTGATGGTCTTGCCGGTGCGGCGGGCCAGGGCCTCCTGGAGCGCCGCGGACTGGATCGCCGACAGGGGCTGGGCGGTCTGCACGCTGGCTTCGACGATGCCCATGCGCAGGTCCACCAGCTCGTCGAAGGCGGCGGCGAGTTCGTAGACCAGGTTCAGGCGGGCGGCTCCGGCCACCACGCCGAAGAAGCTGCGCACGGTGGCGCTGGTCCCGGCCGCCGCGAGGATGGCGTCCAGGGCCCTGGCCTTCTGGCTGGGGGCCAGCAGGGGATTGAAGGCGAGCCGCTCCAGGTCGGGGTTGCCGCGCACCAGGGCGGCCACCGCGGCCAGTTCCCGCTGGACGTCCAGCAGGCTGCCGCTGTCCTCGGCGATGCCGGCGAGGGCCTTGGCGTAGCGCCGGGCGATGAGGCGTTTGCTCACTTGGCTCCTCCCACTTGGTCGATGGCGCGGTCCAGGGCGCGGGCGGCCACGGTGCCCGCCACCTGGGTCTCCAGGCGCTGGGCGGCGCCCGCCACCACCAGTTCCGCCACCAGGGCGCGCAGCCCGGCCTCGGCGCTGCGCTGCTGGGCCTCGATGTCGGCCCGGGTCTGGAGGCGGATCTGGGCCGCCTCCTCCTGGGCGGAGGCGAGGATCCGCTGCTTCTCCGCTTCGGCGTCGGCGTCGGCCTTGGCCATGATGGTCTCCAGTTCCTGCTGCAGCCCGGCCATCCGGGCCTCGAGCTCCTGCACCTGGCGTTCCGCTTCGGCCTTCTCCCGCTCCGCCTGGGACAGCTGGTCCTCCAGGTCCTTGCTGCGGGCCTTGAAGGCCGAGGCCAGGGCGCCTTTCAGCAGGAAGAACAGGATGCCGGCGAACAGGACGAAATTGAACACGGTCACCCCGAACTGGCCCAGGGGGTCCAGGGCATGGCCGAACAGCACGATGGCGGGGTGGTGGGCCGGGGCCTCCTCGGCCAGCGCGGGGGCGGCGGCTAGGAAGGCGAGCAGGGCGGGGATGGTGAGGCGTCGAAGGTTCATCACGTCATGCCTGCCTGAGGAGATGCTGGACCATGGACTCGGACAGCGCCGCCACCTGGGCCATGAGTTCGGTCTTGGCCGTCTCCTGGGCGCGCTTCAGCTCGGCGAGGGCGGCGGCCCGCTGCCCGGCGGATTCCTGGCGGGCCAGGTCCAGCAGGGCCTCCTTTTCCCGGGCGGCGACGGCGGCCAGGGCCTTGCGGTGCTCGAAGGCCTTGGCCCGCAGCTCGTGCAGGCGGCCCGCGTAGTCGGCCTGGCGCCGCTCCACCAGGCTTGCCGCCTCGGCCCGCTTCACGGAGCCGGAGCGGATCGCCGCCTCGCGGTCGTCCATGACCTTGACGATGGGCTTGAAGAAGACATATTTCATGAACACGAACAGGCTGGTGACCAGGACCATGACGAACAGCAGCGTCCCGGGATCCAGCTTCATGGGGTCCGGCAGCGAGTCCATGAAGCTCTTGGGCGCCTCGCCGCCTGCCAGCATCCCGAACTGCCCCAGCCCTGCCATCAAATCGGGAACCACACGTTCCTCCCAAACTTAATATGATCTCATGAACTCATATCCACATGGACAACGGGTCAGACCTTGCCGCTTGCATATGATGACGATTCTTGCAAGATCCGCCGCTTTCCTCAAGCTCAGGTTTTCAACTTGACGCCAAGCCCCTGCCGTGGGAACATCTTGTTTCGGCGATACGGGCGATTAGCTCAGTCGGTAGAGCAGCTGCTTTACACGCAGCATGTCGGCGGTTCGAGTCCGTCATCGCCCACCAGCGATGGTGTTTTTGACAGCAGTTTGCAGTACCGGGGGTTGTAGCTCAGTTGGTTAGAGTGACGGCCTGTCACGCCGTAGGTCGCGGGTTCGAGTCCCGTCAGCCCCGCCAAAAAGGAAGCGCCCTCTGGGCGCTTTTTTTTTGCCCCCGCCAAGCATTCCCCCGTGCCCCTGGCCTCTGGAATACCATGAATCCTGGGCGTTTCCGCCCACTTCTGACCGGTCCCCCATGAAACTTCCGCTCGTAGCTCTCTGTGGACGCCCCAATGTCGGCAAGTCCACCCTCTTCAACCGCCTCACCCGCACCCGCGCGGCCCTGGTGCACGACCTTCCGGGCATGACCCGGGACCGCAGCTACGGCCGGGTGACCTGCCTGTCGGAGCTGGGGGATCCCGAGGAGGTGTTCGAGCTGGTGGACACCGGCGGCCTGGACTTCGAGGGGGACGATGTCATCACCCAGGGCATCACCCGCATCGCCGAGGCGGCCCAGCGGGAAGCCAACGTGCTGGTGCTCATGGTGGACGCCCGGGACGGCTGGAATCCCGGGGACGCCGAGATCGCCTCGCGCATCCGGCCCCAGGGCAAGCCGGCCATCCTGGTGGTGAACAAGATCGACGGGGTGAAGGGCGGGGCCCCGGACGGCGCCTTCTACGAGCTGGGCTTCGACGAAGTCCACGTGGTGTCCGCCAGCCACGGGGACGGAGTGCCGGAACTGCTGGCCAGCATCCGGGCCCGGCTCCCGTTCCACCGCACCCAGGAGGAGGCGGAGGTCCACGATCCGGCCGAGGAGCTGCGGTTCGCCATGATCGGCCGGCCCAACGTGGGCAAGTCGTCCCTGGCCAACCGGATGCTGGGCTACGAGCGGAGCCTGGTGAGCGACGTGGCCGGCACCACCCGGGATACCGTGGACACGGTGTTCCACGTGAACGACCGGATCTACCGGCTCATCGACACCGCGGGGATCCGGCGCAAGGGCAAGACCCATGAAGGCGCGGAGAAGCTCTCGATCCTCAAGGCCAAGCAGGCCATGGCCAGGGCCGACGTGTCGCTGCTGCTGCTGGACGCGGTGGAGGGGGTCACGCACCAGGACGCGGTCATCGCCGGCTACGCCCAGGAGGCCGGCGCGGCGGTGATCCTGCTGGTGAACAAGTGGGACCTGGTGGACAAGGACACCTTCACCGCCATCGAGTTCGAGGCGAAGCTGCGGGACGACCTGGGCTTCCTGCAGCACTCGCCCATGATCTTCATCTCCGCCCTCACCGGGCAGCGGGTGACCAAGGTGTTCGCCCTCATCCACGAGGTGGCCGAGGCGCACGCCAGGCGCATCACCACCGGCCGGCTGAACCAGTTCCTGCGGGATTCGGTGGCGCGCATGTCGCCCCCGGCGGTGGACGGCAAGCTGCCCAAGCTCTTTTTCATGACCCAGGTGGGCACGCGCCCCCCGAGCTTCGTGATCAAGACCAACACCGACCGCGACCTGCACTTCAGCTACCAGCGTTTCCTGGAGAACCGGCTGCGGGAGGAGTTCGGCTTCATCGGCACGCCGATCCGGTTCGCCTTCCGCAAGCGGGAGCAGGGCGAGGGGGGGGACGACGGCGTGGCCCGGGTGCGGCGCATCCTGGATCCGGGCGAGGGCCTGAAGCCCCGCCGTTCCGCCGAGCCCGGCGCCGGGGAAGCCCCGGTCCGGCGCCGGCGCACTTCCGCTGCCCCCAGGGAGACCTCGGTCCGCCGCGAAGAAGCCGCCGCCGGGAAAGAGGCCCCGGCCAGGGAGGCCGCGGTCCGGCCCCGGAAGGCTCCCGCCGTGAAGGCGGAAGCCCCGGCGCGCAAGCCGGCGGTCTCCGCTCCCCATCCGGTCCGGCCCCAGCGGCCCAAGCGGGCGGTGACCCGGCCCCGGGGCAAGACCGGCCCGCGCAAGGGCACCGCCCCGCGCAGCGGCAAGGCCACGGCCCGCCCGGTGCGGGCGGCCCGCAAGCGCAGCTCCTGATCCGCACGTGACCCGTCCGCGTGGTCCATGTCAAGCCGGACAGAAAGAATAAAACGCGGGGAGGGGTCGGAACCTGGATGACGATGTGGGGCTCCGCGTCCTCAGCGCCTCTGCCTCCTCCGCGTTGAGTTGTTTCAGATGGAGTTGCAGCAACGCTGGGCCGGTGCATGACAGTCCGATTGTCTTCAGGTAACCGCACTAGCTTGATGCGCCAAGGCTGCCCGAGTTGAGGTAGGCGGACAGCAGCCAGGCATCCTGACTCTGGCTGGTGGTGGTGGTCCCGGTGCTCTGGGAGGCAGGCCCCAGGCTGCTCAGGTCGGACTGCAGGGTGCTGAAGGCCGTCTGGGCGGAGCTGGCACTGCCGCTGGACAAGGCGGTGGACAGGGCGGCGAAGTCGGAGGCGATGGTGCCGGCCCCGCTGCTGGCGCTGGCGCTGGTGCTCGAGTTCGAGCTGCTGCTGGAGCCGCCGCTGGTCCCGGCCTGGTCGCCGGAAGGACCGTTCTGCATGTTCTGGGTGATCTGGGCCAGCAGGGTCTGGGCGTCGGTGAGGTCGCCGGAGCTGATCAGGCTGCCCAGCTGGGTCATGGCGTTCTGCAGCGGGTTGGACGAGGACGAACTGGAACTGGCGCTGGAAGCGGCCTGGCTCGCGCCGACGCCGCTCAGGTCGGTCTGCAGGGTCTGGAACGCCGTCTGGGCGGAGCTGGCGCTGCCGCTGGTCAAGGCGGCGGACAGGGCGGCGAAGTCGGAACCGATGGTGCTGGCGCTGGTGGTGGAACCGGCGCTGCTGGTGGTCCCGCCCTGGCTGCCGGAAGGTCCGTTCTGCAGCTTCTGGGTGATCTGGGTGAGCAGGGTCTGGGCGTCGGTGAGGTCGCCGGAGCTGATCAGGCTGCCCAGCTTGGTCATGGCGGCCTGCATCGGGTTGGACGACGACGAGCCGGAGGCCTGGCCCCCCGGGCCGGGGCCCATGCTGCTCAGGTCGGACTGCAGGGTGCTGAAGGCTGTCTGGGCGGAGCTGGTGCTGCCGCTGCTCAGGGCGGTGCCCAGGGCGGTGAAGTCGGCGGCGATGGGGTTGGTGCTGCTGCCGCTCGCCGACGACGTGCCGCTGGTGCTGGTTGCAGTGCTGTCCACGCCCTGCTTGGCTTGCATCTTCGCCTCCATGGCGGCGAACGCCTTCCGGGCTCCCACCAGGTCGCCGGAATTAATCATGGTGCCCAGGTTGCTCAGGTCGGTCATGAAGGACGACCCCTGGGCGTTGGCGATGGACTGGCCCTGGGCGGAGATGCTCAGGGAATCCGACGCACTGCCCGAGACGCTGGAAACGCTGCTGTCGGTGCCGCTGCTGGAGGTGCCCAGCAGCGCCCACAGATTGGTGGCCTGCACGCTCGACGCCCCGAGCGTGGAAAGGGTCGAAATGTCCATAGTTCCCTCCTGGGATGGTGGATCACGGTCCGCTATGCCTGGGCAAGCTGCCTGCCAAGCCCACGGCTCTCTTTTCGGGGCCAACGGCCTTCAAGGTGAGGCTCTCCGGCCCAACGGCGGCCACCGGCCGCTGAACGTCGAGGGGGGCAGGGTGAACGCAAGGCCCGGCTGTGGCCGCCCCGGATCCGGGATCGATTTTCACTGATAACATGCTTTTTTACAGCAAATTACCGTCAAATGGGCAAATCCGGCCGTGCGCCCGGTCCCCGGATTCCCGGGTCGGGCCCACCCCGGGATCCGGCCCGGCCGACACTCGGCCCCGCCCCGGCGACATTCGGCCCTGGATTTCGGACACTCGGCCCCCGGACCGGGCGATCCTGGCAGGGGGCTGTTTTCATGAACGGTGCGGTCCCAGGTCCCCCCAAGGTGTGTCCATGCGGCAGGAAATCATCGTCAAGTCCCTTCTGAGGCGGGTCAGCGTGCCCGCCAACCTGCTCATGGTGGGCCTGGTCGGGGGCATGTTCTGCCTGTTCCAGCTGGCCGCCCGGTCCCCGGAAACGGAGCCGGCGGATTTCCTCCTGCCCTTTGTCCTGCTGTTCGGCCATCTCGCCCTGGCGCCGGCGCCCTGGCAATGGACCGGGGACGACGAGGAACGTCCCGGGCTGGGCCGGGGCTTCGTCCAGGCCCTGGTGTTCGACCTGGTCTGGATCGGCCTGGTGCTGTCCGCTCTGCACCTGCTGGGCTGGGCCTCGCGGCCGCCGCACCCCGGGCCCCCGTTCCCGCATCCATTCCCGGGCCTGCCGGACCAGCCCTTCCCGCCGGGGCCCATGCCGTTCCCGCCCCTGGGGCAGCGTTTCCGCGGCCTGCCGTTCCGGCCAGGCCTGGCCCTGGGCCTGGTGAACCTGGCCTTCGGCATCGCCTTCGGCTGGGTCTACGCGGCCAAGGAGGCGACCGAAGCCCGGGAGCGCCGCACCGCGGAGCTCCTGCGCCAGTCCCAGGCCCGGGCCCTGCAGAACCAGCTGGAGCCCCATGTGCTCTACAACGCCTTGAACGGCCTGGCGGAGCTGGTGCACGAGGACCCCCTGGCGGCCGAGGAGATGATCGCCAGGCTCGCGGACCTGTACCGGATGCTCACGGTCCACGGCGAGGGCGGCGTGGTCCGGCTGGAGGAGGAGCGCAGGCTGGTGGAGGCCTACCTGGACATGGAGCAGATGCGGCTGGGGGAGCGGCTGCAGGTGCAATGGCACTGGCCGGCCTGGGCGGACCGGCTGGCGCTGCCGCCCTTCTTCCTGCTGCCCCTGGTGGAGAACGCCGTCAAGCATGGCATCAGCCCCGCGGAGCGGGGCGGCCAGGTGGTGGTGTCCTGCGCCCGGCGGGGCGCCATGGTCCAGCTCCTGGTGGAGAACACCGGACGCCCGCTGCGCGAGGGGCCCAGGGGGGTGGGCCTGGGCAACCTGGAGGCCCGCCTGGGGCTCTGGACGGAATTGTCGGGCAGCTTCAACCTGGAGGCGCGCGGTCCCTGGACCGCCGCCACCGTGCAATGGCTTGCGGAGGGACCATGGGAACAGGCCGATTGAAGGTGGTGGTGGCCGAGGACGAGGCCCTCAGCAGGAAACGGCTGGTGCGCCTGCTGCAGGAGGCCGGCTGCGTGGTGGTGAACAGCTTCGCCGAGGGGCGCGGCGCCCAGGAGTGGCTCTGCCACCACCGGGAGGTGGAGGCGGTGTTCCTGGACATCCACATGCCCAACCTGGACGGCCTGGCCATCCTCAAGGCCCTGGGCGGGCAGGTGCCCATCGTGCTCACCACGGCGTTCGCGGAGCACGCGGTGGAAGCCTTCGACGCCGAAGCGGTGGACTACCTGCTGAAGCCCATCACGGCTTCGCGGCTGGAGCGGGCCCTCAGGCGCATCGAGCACCGCTGGTCCCAGGTGCCGGCCGCCCCCCTTCCGGCCTCGGGCCCGCTGCGCTACCCGGTCCACGCCGGGGAGGGGGTGGTGCTGGTGGACCTGCACAAGACCACCTACTTCGAGGTGGACAGCGAGGTGGTCTGGGCCCACGCCGGGGGCCGGCTGCGCACCCAGTGGAAGGCGCTGGCCGAAGTGGAGGCCGCCTTCCCGGGGTCCGGGCTGCTGCGCATCCACCGGCACCTGCTGGTGCGGCTGGAGGCCGTGCTGGGGCTGAAGCCCGCGCCCGGCGGCCGGGCGCTGGTGCGGCTGGCCGGGGGCGAGGAGATCGAAGCCAGCCGGGGCGGCGCCCCGCGCCTGCGGGAGCACTTCGGCATCGGCTGAGATCCTTGACCCGGCCGGTCAACATGGCTAGCCTCCGGCTGTCAGGTTCCTTTTCCGGCCCCACGCATGACCTCCTTCGATGAATTGACAATCCCCCCCGCCGGGGGCACCGTTCCGTCCCGCCGCCCGCCCTCCGCAGCCTGGGCCGAGGACCTGGGCCGCCGCTATGCCGAGGCGCCGGCCGAGGCGATCCTGGCCGCGGCCCTGGACGCCTTCCACCCGGACCTGGCCTTCGCCTGCAGCCTGGGCCTGGAGGACGTGGCGCTGCTGGATCTCATCGCCCGGGGCGGGCTCCGGCCGCGGGTGTTCTTCCTGGACACCGGCCGCCTGAACCAGGAGACGTACGACACCCTGGAGGCGGTGCGGGCCCGCTACGGCCTGCCCATCGAGGTCTACTGCCCGCGCACGGAGGCGGTGCAGGCGCTGCTGGCGGCCAAGGGCCCCAACTCGTTCTACGCGAGCCTGGAGAACCGCAGCGAGTGCTGCCGCATCCGCAAGGTGGAGCCCCTGGGCCGGGCCCTGGCCGGCGCTTCGGCCTGGCTCACCGGCCTGCGCCGGGAGCAGGGGCCCACCCGCGGCGGCCTCGGCCCCTTCCAGTGGGACCCGGAGCACGGCGGCCTGGTGAAGGTGAACCCCCTGTTCCGCTGGAGCCTCCCGGAGGTCTGGGCCTACGTCCGGGCCCATGACGTGCCCCACAACCCCCTGCACGAACGGGGCTACCCCAGCATCGGCTGCGCCCCCTGCACCCGGGCCGTGGCGCCCGGCGGGGACCCGCGGTCCGGCCGCTGGTGGTGGGAGGAGCCCGAACACAAGGAGTGCGGGCTGCACCGGTCCAAGGAGGCCCCATGATCCTGCATTCGCGCACCCTCACCCACCTGGACGCCCTGGAGGCGGAAGGCATCCACATCCTCCGGGAAGTGGCGGGCCAGTGCCGGAACCCGGTCCTGCTGTTCTCCGGAGGCAAGGACTCGGTCTGCCTCCTGGCCCTGGCGGAAAAGGCCTTCCGGCCCGGAGCCTTCCCCTTTCCGCTCCTGCATATCGACACGGGGCACAACTTCCCGGAGGTGATCGCCTTCCGGGACCGCCGCGCCCGGGAACTGGGGGAGCGGCTCATCGTGCGCACCGTGGAGGATTCCATCCGCCGGGGCACGGTGGTGCTGCGCACCCCGCTGCAGTCCCGGAACCCGTTCCAGAGCGTCACCCTGCTGGAAGCGATCCAGGAGTTCGGCTTCGACGCCTGCATCGGCGGCGCCCGCCGGGACGAGGAGAAGGCCCGGGCCAAGGAGCGGATCTTCTCGTTCCGGGACGAGTTCGGCCAGTGGGACCCGCGGCACCAGCGGCCCGAGCTGTGGGACCTCTACAACGCCCGGTGCTTCCCCGGGGAGAACCTCCGGGTGTTCCCCATCTCCAACTGGACCGAGCTGGACGTCTGGCAGTACATCCAGCGGGAGGCCCTGGACCTGCCCGGCATCTACTACGTCCATACCCGGTCCGTGGTGCGCCGGGGCGCGGCCCTGGTGCCGGTGACGGAATTCACCCCGGCCCGGGACGGGGAGCGGGTGGAGCGGCTCCGGGTGCGGTTCCGCA
>Ga0181534_10002103_pt1 | contig 12614 bp, 8 predicted proteins | sample PEATcosm2014_Bin_37_FD_119758 | JGI IMG/M metagenome (GOLD analysis project Ga0181534, IMG submission 119758) | Peatland microbial communities from MTU Mesocosm Facility, Houghton, MI, USA - PEATcosm2014_Bin17_10_metaG | ecosystem: Environmental > Terrestrial > Soil > Wetlands > Peat | place...
GCCGGCGCCGATGACTACCTGGTCAAGCCGGTGCACGAACCGGAATTGATCGCACGTTTGAATGCCGGGCGGCGCATCCTCGAGCTCGAACACTCCCTGCGGGCGGCCAACGAGCGCAACCGCATCCTGTCCATCACCGACGCCCTCACCGGTGCCTACAACCGCCGCTATTTGATGGAACAGCTGCCGCGCGAACTCGAACGTTGCCGCCGCTATGCCTACCCGCTGTCGGTGATCATGTGCGACATCGACCACTTCAAGCAGCTGAACGATGCGCGCGGCCACGCGGCCGGCGACGATGTGCTGCAGCAGTTCGCCGCCCGCATGCAAAAATCGATCCGCAGCGTCAGCGATTGGGTGGCGCGCTACGGCGGGGAAGAATTCATCATCGTGCTGCCGGAAACCGGCTATGAGGGCGCGCTCGTGGTTGCGGAAAAAATGCGCACGCTGATGAGCGGCACCGCCTTCGTGACCCGTGCCGGTGAGGCCCAGGTGACGGCCAGCTTTGGGGTGGCCTCGACCGCCCTGTATGGACCCGATCTCGCCCTCAAGGTCGAAACGCTCATCCGCACCGCCGATGAGTGCCTGTACCGCAGCAAGCAGGCCGGGCGCAATCGCTCCACCGGCTTCGAAATTCCGGCCTCGCTCGCACTCATGGCGAACGGCTGAGCGCCGCGTTCAACCCGATCCCTATTAGCGCCCGACGGCCAGCAATTGCGCGCTGACGGCGTGCAGGTTGTCGGTCACCTGGCGGACGAGTGCGTCGATTTCATTCACAGCGCTCGCACGGGCGGCGTTCTCCAAACTTGAAGCTGCCGCGCTCAATCGATGCGCGTGCATGTTGGCGCTCGCACCCTTGAGCGCATGAGCCCGCTTCCCGATGCTGTCGAGATCCCCGGCCTTGAGGGCGGAGAGGATCTCGGCCAGGCACTGATCGCCGCTGCTGACGAAGGTGTCGATGAGTTCGCGCTCGAACTGCGCATCGCCACCCGTGACCTCGTGGAGCGCTTCGAGATCGACCTGCTGGGCGGCTTTGCCGCCGTTCAGGTACCGGTTCAGGCAATCGGCCAACTGATTCGGCAGGATGGGTTTGCCGAGATGTGCGTCCATGCCGGCGCCGATGCAGCGCTGGCGGTCCTCGCTCATGACGTTCGCCGTGAGCGCGACGACCGGCAGCCGCGCGCCCGAGCCGCGGCTGCGCTCCGCCTCGCGGATCTGGACCGTCGCGGTGAACCCGTCCATGACCGGCATCTGGCAGTCCATCAACACCAGATCGAATGAGTTCGTGGCGAGCCGCTCAAGCGCCTCGGCGCCGTTGTTCGCGATCGTCACATCGATCAGCATATTCTGCAGCAGGCGCTGCGCGACCCGCTGATTCACGTGATTGTCCTCGACCAGGAGGACCCGGTGGCCGGCGAACGTCACTTCGGCGCGCGGTGGCGGGACGCTCGGCAACCGCGGCGACTCTCCGCTCAGCACCTGGTGCAGCAGGTGGGCCAATTTCAAGGCCCGGATCGGCTTCATCGCTGTGGCATCGGGCTGGTGCGGCCATTCGCCGATCGCGCCATGCTCGGCGCCGAACAGCGACATGAGCACGAATCGTACGCCATCGTGACGAGGATCGGCGCGCATGGCGGTCAAGAGCTCGGAACCGCCGGCATTCGGCATGAGCTCGTCCGCGAGCACGAGGTCGAACCGTTCGTTCGCCAGCCGCTCGAGCGCCTCGGCAACCGTGCCCACGTGCACCGCATCGAAGCTGAACAGGGCGAGTTTGCCGGCCATGCCGATGCGGCAGACCTCCAGATCATCGACGATGAGGATCCTGCGGCCGGCGCCGAGCGGATCCGGTCCCTGCTGCTCGCGCAAAGAGACCACCGGCAAGGTGACCCAAAAGCGCGAACCGCGCTTGAGTTCGCTCTCGACGCCGACGGTCCCGCCCATGAGCTCCGCGAGACTTTTGACGATCGAAAGTCCGAGTCCGGTGCCCCCGTAGTGCCGGGTGGTGGAGGAGTCCACTTGCGAAAATGATTTGAACAGCCGGTCAAGCCGGTCGGCCGGAATGCCGATGCCGGTGTCCGCCACATCGATGCGAAGCTGCTCGCAGCCGTTCTCCGCGACCGTGCTCGAGATGTGCAGCAGCACGTGGCCTTCATCGGCGAATTTCACGGCGTTGCCGAGCAAATTCATGACGATTTGCCGCAGGCGGCCGGGATCGCCGCGTGCGAGCACCGGCACGGTCGCGTCGATGTTCACCACGAGCTCCAGCCCTTTCACGGCCGCTTGCAGGGCGGTGGCCGATGCCGTTTCGTAGATGACGTCGCGCAAATCGTAATCGATGTGTTCGAGTTCGACTCGGTCCGCCTCGATCTTGGAAAAATCGAGCACATCGTTGATCAGCGAAAGCAGTGCCTGCGCGCTGCCGCGGATGATGTCCACGTACTCGCGCTGCGCATGATCGAGGGTGGTTTCCGAAAGGATTTGCGACATGCCGATCACCCCGTTCATCGGAGTGCGGATCTCGTGACTCACGTTCGCGAGAAAATTGCTCTTGGCGCGGTTTGCCGCCTCGGCGGCGAGCTTGGCATCGAGCGCTGCCTGCTCGGCCAGTTTGCGGTCCGTCACCAATTGCATGGAACCGGCGAGCCAGATGGGTTTGCCGCTCGAATCGCGCTCCGCCTGCGCGCGCAGGCGCACCCATTCGTAATGACCGCCCTTGTGCTGCACGCGCACCTCGAGGTCGTACACCCGATCGAACTGCAGATGCTCATCGATGCCGCGGCGCGCGGCGCGCCGGTCGTCCGGATGAATCATCCGCTCGAATCGTTCGCGCGAATGCGCAAGCTCGCCGCTTCCATAGCCGAGCAATTCCTCGAAGCGCGGATCGAACCACAGTTTGTTCGCCGGCAGATCGAATTCCCACACACCATCGCGGGTGCCGCGCATGGTGCGCGCCAGACGCTTCTCCGTGGAATTGAGGGCGGCCTCGGCGCGCTTCAGTTCGGTGATGTCGATCAGCGCGCCGGTGATGCGCAGGATCTCCCCGTCGGGGCCGTGCATGACGTTGGCCTTCTCGGCGATCCAGCGTTCCGTGCCGTCATCGAGCAGCAGCCGGTATTCACAGCAATAAGCCGGTGAAGTGCGCGTGGTATCGGTCGGCGCCCGGCGTACGCGTTCGAGATCGTCGCGGTGCAATCGCGCCAGGCGGGCATCGAAATCCCCGAGCGACGCAGTCGCGGCGATGCCGAGCAGTTCATGGCAATTGTCCGAGCAGATCCAGCGCCGGTGGGCGAAATCCAGGTCCATGGTGGCAACACCCGCGGCGGTCTGCGCGATGTTCAGCGACTCGGTCGTGTGGCGCAAAGTATCCTCGAGCCGCTTGCGCTCGGAGATGTCGGTGAGCGTTCCGATCAGGCGGGCCGGTAGGCCTTCGGCATCGCGCAGTACTTCCCCGCGGGCGCCCAGCCAGCGCGCGCTGCCATCCAACAGCAATGTGCGGTATTCGGCTTGAAATCTGCCCGCGCTGATCGCTTCATTCAACTCCCGCACCACCGACTCGAAATCCTCCGGATGAATCGTGGCGAGCCATTCCTGGCGGACGAAGGCGACGTCGCACCCGGGCAATCCGATGAGGTCGAAAAACAGCGGTGTGCCAACCATCTGCGCGGTGACGAGGTCCAGGTCGAAAATACCGAAGCCACCCGCGGTCTGGGCGAATTCCAGGAACTCCGAGGAGCGGCGCAATTGGGTTGCGCGCTGTTTGCTGCGATAAATGACCTTGTGCAGGCTCGCCGAGAGCGCCTCGAATTCATCGCCCTCGGCCACCGGCGCATCGTCGCGATCGCGCAGGCGCGCGAGCAACTCCCGCATGCTGAGCACGCGGGCGGTCAGGTGGCGGCCCAGGAGCCACGCGCCGAAGGTTAAAATGACCAGCGTCGCGCCCGCCGCGGCGCCGATCGCGAGTTCCGTGCGGGCGAGGGTCGCGGTGGCCGATTCGACCGCCGGACTGCTGCCGGGGTGGTAGTTGAGCGCCAACCCCACGGCCCGGCCGTAGCGGTGGGCGGCCCCGATCAACCCGAGCGTCGTCGCCACGACCAGCGCCGTGGCCAGAATGGGTATTGCCAGCAATTTCGTGCGAATCGGCCAACTGCGCATGCGTCATCCCAGCCAAAGGCGGGCGTGCGCCCTCATCGTCCTTTATCGGCCGGGATTTCACCGCCTTGAGCTATGCTGTGGCCTGGGATTTCAAGTACCTGGAGCCATGTGGATACCGTTCTGTTGCAACGCAAACCGATGAGTTTGAGCGATGCGGCGTTCGCCCGGGAACTGCTCGCCTGGGCCGGGCGGCATGGCCGCCAGCGTCTGCCATGGCAGCAAAACCGCACCCCGTATCGGGTATGGGTTTCGGAGGTCATGCTGCAGCAAACCCAGGTCGGTACGGTGATCGAGTATTTCGAGCGCTTCATGGCGCGCTTCCCCACCGTCAAGGACCTGGCCTGCGCGCCGCTCGATGAGGTGCTGCATCTGTGGACCGGCCTCGGTTATTACGCGCGGGCCCGCAACCTGCATGCCTGCGCCCAGGCGGTTGTGGCGCGGCCGGGCGGCGACTTTCCGCAAGATCTCGAGGCGATGATGGCGCTGCCGGGGATCGGCAGGTCCACGGCGGGTGCGATTTTGGCGCTCGCACACGGACTGCACCATCCCATCCTCGACGGCAATGTGAAGCGGGTCCTCGCGCGGGTGTATGGAATTGCGGGTGATCCGAGCTCGGCCGCAGTGCTCAAGGTGCTTTGGACGCAGGCCCGGGCGTGCACGCCGGCGCGGCGAGTGGCTTCCTACACCCAGGCCATCATGGATTTTGGCGCCACCGTATGCACGCGCGCCCGACCCGCGTGCACCCTGTGCCCGATGCGCGCGCGTTGTCGTGCCGCGCTCGAAGGGCGTCAGGCTGAACTGCCGGGCCGTAAGCCGCGGCGCGCACGCCCGGCGCGCGAGGCGGTGCTGTTGATCGCCGAGACGAGCCTCGCCCATTCGTCTGCGGTGCTGCTCGAGCGCCGGCCGGCTCACGGCGTCTGGGGCGGGTTATGGTCGCCACCGCAATTTACGAGCGAGGCGGCCGCGCTCGAGTGGGGGCGGCGTGAGCTCGGCGAACTCGAATGCCTCGACCCGCTCGCCCCGATCGATCACGCATTTACCCATTTCGACCTGCGTTTGCTGCCGGTGCGGGTGCGTTGCCGGCAGATCCTCGAGGTGCGTGCCGCCGAGGATCGGCTCTGGTTTGCACTCGAGTCACCGCCCCGCGTGGGATTGCCGCAGCCGATCAGCCAGCTGTTCGAGCGCCTGCGCGGCGGTGCTTTGGGGTAAGATTCATTCATGGCGCGCAGGGTCAATTGTGTTCTTTTGAAGCGCGAGGCCGACGGCCTCGATTATCTGCCGTACCCCGGCGAACTCGGCAAGCGTATCTACGCGCAGGTCTCCAAGGAAGCTTGGGCGCAATGGGTTGCGCATCAGACCATGTTGATCAACGAGAACCGGTTGACACCGATCGAACCGAAAGCCCGGGCTTTTCTCGTTGCGGAGATGGAGAAGTTCTTCTTCGGCGCGGGCTCCGAGAAGCCCAAGGAATTCGTGCCGAAATAGGCGTCGCGCCCGCAACGGCGCAACGCCCTTCGTTCTCAAGGGACCGGCGCGCCGCTGCGCAGCACCCGCAACTTGCTTTCGAGATCCTCCTTGTTCAAATAGGCCCCGCACAGCCAGCGAAAGCCGTGATAGTTGCGCCGCCCATGCAGGGTGCGCCAATTGTCGAAGAGCAGCGCTTTGCCCGGTGTCAGGCGCATGACAATTTCATTCGCCGGATCGTTGATCAGCCGATTGAACAGCTTGAGCGCACGATAGAACGTGTTCATCCGCGGTTTTGACAATCGGAACGGCGCGCGATCGTAGTTGTTGTACGCGATCTGCACGAAATCGCCGTTCTGATCCAGGCTGATCACCGGATGCTCGGCGCGCAAATGGACGCCGTCGCCGAGATAATGTGCAGGGACTTTCACCGTCGTCAAAACCTCGAACGCCAGGGGATCGGTGGCGCGTATCTGTTCGGCGACCTTGAAGCCATCGACCAGTGTGCTCTCCCCGCCGCCGCCGTCGAATTGCAGGCAATTGAATAGCTGGTAGCCGGGCGAGTCGATGCTATAGGTTCCGTCGGTGTGCGGCCCGATGGCGGCAGACGTGTACGCGGTGTCCTTGAATGCCAGATTGGCGGTGAAATCCCACATGCCGCCGAAAATCGTCTCGCGCACGTAGCCGATCCGCGTCACCAGGGCCTTGGTGGCCTCGATGCTCGAGGGCACCTCGGTGGCCAACGCAAAGCCGTATTCCTCGACCAGCGACAGCCATCGCAGCAGGCCTGCATCGTCGGCCACGATTTCGGCATGGCTCATCGAGGGGTAATTCTCCCCGATGGCAGCCCGGTCCCACAGTCGGCGCCGCGGCGCGGCTTCGCGGCCGTCGTTTTGGGAGATGTCCCATAGGAACGCGGCGGGCAGCACGCTGGCGCTGCCGTCATGTTGCCAGACGACGCGGAGTGTCTTGCCGCCATCGATGATCTCGACGCTTGCGGGTGCGATGTCGGTCGCTATGGCGAAGGTATCGACCTGCCGCTGCAGGGTATCGGGATGCAGGCTTTCCTTCGAATGGCAATGGTCGCGCAGCCAGAAGGGCGAAAAGCGGCAGGAGGACTGCTTGTTTCTCCAGGATGTCTCGATCTCGCCTTCGATGACTCTGGCTCCGCTCAACAATATTTCCGAGGTCGGGCTTCGGTCGGACAGCGGTTCGAGCATGGGGGTCTCCTCCTTTCAATCGTTCGAGTTTTCGCGTTACTGAACGAGTGTATAATAACGTTGATCGCCGCGTCAAACCAACGCGGATCAAGTATCCTTGGTGTCATGGTTCCGCGAGACGAACATGGACGGTGAGCCGGAGGCCTGGATCGATTGGGACCTGCCGACGCCGCACGTCACCGCGCTGGTCGTCGCACCGGCCGATATCGACGCCTATGAGCATGTCAATAACGCGGTCTACTCGACCTGGTTCGATCTCGCCGCCTGGCGGCACTCGGCCGCGCTCGAACTGCCCATCGAGAAATGCCTTCAGCTCGATCGGGGCATGGCGGTCGTGCGCAGCGTGATTTGCTATCTGCGGCCAGCCGTCCTCGGCGATGCCATCCGTGTCGCGACCTGGCTGTTGCCGGCCGCGGGCCGGCTGCGAGTCCGCCGGCGATTCCAGGTTCGCCGCGAAGCGGGGCGCGAGACGCTGGCCCGAGCGGAGATCGAATATGCCTGCATCGAGCTCTCGAGCGGGCGCCCGGTACGCTGGCCGCCGGAGTTTCGCGAGCATTACGCCGCGCTCGGCGAGGTGGTGCGCGCTGCTGAACTACTGGCGCCGCTGTGAAGTGCAAGGGTGCCGGCCATGCTCGAGGCCGGACCGGTGTGTAATTATTACCCGCATTTTAAAAACGCATGCCGCTTTTAGTAAGATACGAAAGGGATCACACTTTGCGAACTTCGGGGGGAACGAAATCTGCGGCGGCAAGTCTCGAATGTTCATCGAGCCATTGGCTTAAGGAGGGCGTCGGTGCGAAAATCGAAGCGGGATCAATCAGCTGCCTGCAACGGGCACTAGGGACCGCGAGAGCACCAAAGTCGGCATGTATCTAAAACTTTCATGAGCACCAACAGCTCTCCATCGCCCGCCGCGGTGTTCGAAAAAGTCTTGCGGGCATTCGAGACCGGAGGCTTTACCTACCCCGATGTACTGGCTCAGCTCAAGGAGCTGCTGGTAACGGGGACCTCACCCTCGGAGCTGTTGAGCATCCTGCAGCGCCGGGAGCTGATCGAACCGCTGCCGGACCATGCGCATGAGGAACTGCACGGGCTGCTTAACGAGGCCATCCTGGCGGCCGAAGAGGCCGAACAAGGCGAAGAAACCGCGGAAGCGGAAGTAACCGACGAGGCTGACGAGGCCGGGGGAGCTGCATCTGTCACGGCCGAGCATGCGCGCTCGCCCGTTCTGGCAGGGGAAAGCGAGCGGCCCGAAGCACCGCCGTCCCTCGTTCCGCTTTCCGCGTTACGCACGCCGGGTTTGATTCCGATGGCCGTTCCCGCGGCACCGGGAGTGCCTGCACCCATGTCGGTGCAAAGCAAAGCGCCGGTGAGGCCGATGAAAACCCCAGCGTCGGTTGAGACGAAGCCCGCTCAACCGGCCGTGTCCCTCGCTACGGTCACGGCGAAATCGGCAGCGCCTGCGGTGGCGATGCCTGCGACTGCGACTGCCCCGGTTGCGGCATCACCGGCGGCGTCACCGATTTCGGCGCCGCCTTCGACGGCGGCGCCAATCGCGGCCGCGGCTGCGCCACCCAAACCGAGTCCACGGCCGACCGAACCACGGGTCGGCACTGAACCGGTACCGGTAATGCGCTCGACCTCCGCGGATCCAGCCCCCGCGATGGCGGCACCGCGCGCTGCGCCTGTGACGCCTGCGGTGCCTGCAGCGCCTGCGTCGAGTGCTCCGCGCGGGGCTGCGACGGCCGAGCCGGTGACGACGCCGTTGCCCCGCCCCGCGGACCCGTCCCCGGAAGTCCACGACGAGGAAGTGACGATCGATTTGGAGGAAGTGGATCGATCGGGCCAGAAGCCACCGGGGCAGCCGGAAAAGGCCGACCCAGCGCCCATCACCGTGGGCGACATTCTGACGGATCGCTATCGCTTGTTGTCGCTGATCGGTGAGGGCGGCATGAGCCGGGTCTATAAGGCCCGGGATCTGAAGGCGACGTCACGCACGGCGAACGGCGCCTTCATCGCGGTCAAGGTGCTGTCCCGTCCGCTTGACGGGGAGGAAGGGGCGTTCGAGACCTTTCAGGAGTCCGTCCACAAGCTCCAGGATCTGACCTATCCAAACATCGTCCGCATCCATGATTGTGGTCGGGTGGGTCCGACGGTGTTCATCACGATGGAGTACCTGGTCGGCCGCTCGTTGTATGCCAAGCTCAATATGGGCGCCACGGCCGCGTCGCGCATCATGTTGAGCCCGGTCGAGGCGCGTTCGATGGTCTCTTCGATCGGAGACGCGCTCGACTACGCGCACCGTAAGCACGTCGTGCACGGCGATTTGAAGCCTGGAAATGTCTTTATTCCCGAAGGCGGCACGCTCAAAGTCATCGATTTCGCGATCGGGGGATGGATCAATCGACCGGCCGCGGCGGAGCGCAGCCCCGGTGATCCGGCGCAGAGTCCTGCGGCCGTCACGCCGCGCTATGCAAGTCCGCAATTGATGGAACGCCAACCCCCGACACCGGCGGATGACGTGTATGCCATGGCTTGTCTCGCGTACGAGTTGTTGACGGGCCGCCATCCGTTCGACGGTGGCGCTTCGCAGAACTCACCCCCGCCGCTGTGTCCGCCTCTGTCCGCGACGGAACACGCCGCGCTCGTCCACGCCTTGCAGTACGAGCGGCGCAACCGGACCCCGTCGGTGCGGCAATTCATGGCCGAGTTCTTCAAGGTGGAGCGTCCGGTCGTGCGCGAGGCTCCGGCCCCGAAGCCGGTGCCTGTCCCGGCGGCCGCCTCGACGCCGGTGCCAGCCGCAATGCAAGCGCCAGCCGCAGCGCCAACGCCAGCGATCACCCCGGTGCCAGCCGCAGCGCCGGCGCCGGTGAGCCCCCCGGCTCCAGCCGCAACGCCGGCGCCGGTCTCAGCCCCGAGGCCGATCCCGTCCCCTGTGCCGATGCCCCCACCCGTGCAGCGGATCCCGAAGCCGCAGGTGGCCGCACCGGTGCCGCCGCCGGCCGCGCGCGCGACCGCCAATGCGCCGGATCCGCCGGCGGCGCGGGAGTTGGACACAGTGCGTGAAATGCTCGCGGAGACCAAATCCGTCCCGCCGCCGCCGCCGCCGCCGCCGACGCCGACGCCGCGCAAAGCGCCATCGCTCGACTGGTCGAAACCGCCGGAACCCGAGCCCGCTGTGCGCAAGGCGTTGCCGTTCATGCGGGTGGGCGGAGCGCTCGCCGCGCTGGTCGTCGTGATCGTGATCGGCTGGTTCTTTCTGCACCGCGCGCCCCCGCCCGCGCCCGCGCCGGTGGCCGAGGCGGCGCCCGTGCTCACTCCTGGCGCGGTGATTCGAGATTGCCCCACCTGTCCCGCCATGACGGTGCTGCCCGTGGGTCGTTTCAAGCAGGGGGCCGATCATGCCGAAGGCGCCACATCCTTCGACAAGCCGCAGCATTGGGTGCTCATCGGGCACACGCTCGCCATGTCGACCAACCCGGTCACCGTGGATGAGTTTCACGAATTCATTGCCGCCACCGGACGGGAGATGGAGGGCTGCGATACGTACGATGGCGAATGGAAGCATCGTCCGATGAACAGCTGGGAGAATCCCGGCTTCGCGCAATCCGGGTCGAATCCGGTCACCTGCATCTCGTGGAACGATGCGGAGGCCTACGCCCAATGGCTGGCGACGAAGACCGGGCACCGCTACCGGCTGCCGAGTGCCTCGGAATGGGAATTTGCGGCGCGGGCCGGCACCGAGGCCGTGCGGCCGTGGAGTGCGAATGAGTCGGAGGCGTGCATGAATGCGAACGTGGCGGATCAGACCGCGGCCCACCGCTTCCCCGGCTGGGCGGTCTTTTCATGCGACGACGGTTACGTGTATACGGCCCCCGTCGGTTCCTACAATGCCAATGCATTCGGGCTCAACGACATGCTCGGCAACGTGTTTCAGTGGACGCAGGACTGCTGGCACGCGGACTATGTGGGCGCGCCCATCGACGGAGGCGCGCGCATGGATGGTGATTGCTCCGAGCACGAATTGCGGGGCGGGTCCTGGTTCACGACGCCGGCTTACGTGCGCGCGACCTATCGCAACCACTTTGCCGCCGATTATCGCACCAGCAGCGTCGGCATCCGGGTGGTGCGGGAAGTCGATCCATGAGACACGCGAAGGCGCGCCTGTTGCTGCTCGCGGCCCTCGTGCTCGTCACGGCCGTGCGGCCGGCGACGGCCTGGTCCGCGCAGGCCGGGGCTCCCGCCGGCAAATCCGCGGCGGCGCTGAAACGCGATTCGACGCGCTGTTCGGTGGACGGCGACATCGACGCCTGTTACGACGCGATTCGCTGGAATCCGGGCAGCGCTCCGCTGCTCGTCGCGCTCGGCGATGCGCTGCTGCGTGCCCAACGGCCGGCGGATGCCCTGCGCAACTACCGTCGCGCCGCCGAGATCGCGCCGAACACGCGCGGCATCGCGGCCAAGATCAGCACGGCGGAAGCTAGGCTGCATGCGCGCCGCGCCCCGCCCAAGCCGGCGACCGACGTCGCCGCGCTGAATGCCGGTTCCGGGAAGCACTTTACGAACGCGGCCCCCGAAACGCAGTCGCATTAGCTCCTTTGCCCGCTAGTCGGGGTGGGTCTCAGAAAAACACACGCTTTGGAAGCGCTGCGCTTCGGCGGCGCCCAGCTGCTTCAGCGCGCGAATCTCGTTCACCAGCTCGAGCGCGGTCTTTGTAGTGGGCGGCAGTTCGGCCGTGCATGGCTCGAGCGGCGTCGTGCGGTCTCCCCACCGGATCAGATGCGCCGACACCGTCAGGCCGCCGCCAAAAGCCGGCATGAGCACCAGGCTCCCGGGTGCCACGCGGCCTTCTTCCACCGCTTCGACCAGCGCGACGGGCGCCGTGGCCGCGCTCATGTTGCCGTACTTTTGTACCGTGAGAAAGAGCTTGTCGGGGCCGGCACCGGTGCGCTTGGCGACGGCATCGATGATGCGCAGGTTGGCCTGGTGCGGAACCACGAGGGCGATGTCGTCCATGGACACTTCGGCGCGGCGCATCACCGCGAGGCTCGCCTCGCACATGCCGTGCACGGCCTTGCGAAATATCTCCTGACCATCGAAATCCCACGTGGTCTGGCCGAAGGGCACGCCAAGATTGGCATAAGCGGTGCCCATGCCGCGTACCCGCAGGATCTGCCGCGCATCGGCATAACACTGCAGCTTCTCGGCGATGACACCCGACTCCTGTTCGGCCGCCTGCAGCACCACCGCGGCGGCGCCATCACCGAACAGCACGGCCACATTGCGGTTGTCCCAATCCATATACCGGGAGATGAGTTCGACGCCGATCACCAGGGCATTTTTCACGATGCCGCTCTTGATCATCGAGGAGCCGATCGACAGGCCGTACATGAAGCTGGTGCACGCCGTGTTGACGTCGAAGGCGGCGGCCTGCGTCGCCCGGATGCGTTGCTGCACCCCGGAGGCGCTGTTGGGGATGGTCTCATCGTTGCTGCAGCTGCCGTAGATGACGAGCTCGATGTCCTCGCCCCGCAGGCCGGCGCAGGCGATGGCGCGGCGCGCCGCGACGATGGCCATCTCGATGCCTGGCACATGCGAGATGCGCCGCTCCTTCATGCCGGTGCGCGTGGTGATCCACTCGTCGTCCGTCGGCAGGAACGTGGCCAGGTCGTGATTCGTGAGGACGGCCGGCGGCAGGCATTTGCCCCAGCCGATGATGGCGGCGTGCGTCAAGGAAACTCCCCGAATGACTGCTTGTTATCCCGCTCATTGTCGCCC
>Ga0181534_10002104_pt1 | contig 12611 bp, 8 predicted proteins | sample PEATcosm2014_Bin_37_FD_119758 | JGI IMG/M metagenome (GOLD analysis project Ga0181534, IMG submission 119758) | Peatland microbial communities from MTU Mesocosm Facility, Houghton, MI, USA - PEATcosm2014_Bin17_10_metaG | ecosystem: Environmental > Terrestrial > Soil > Wetlands > Peat | place...
GCTCCCGGAAAACCTGATGGAGAGCGAGCTTTTCGGCTACGAGAAGGGGGCCTTCACGGGCGCCATGACCTCCAAGCCGGGCAAGTTCGAACAGGCCGATACGGGCACGGTATTCCTGGACGAAATCGGCGACGTGCCCGCTTCGATTCAGGTGAAGCTGCTGCGCGTGCTGCAGGAGCGCGAGTTCGAGCGCCTGGGGAGCAACGTCACGCGGCATATCGACGTGCGGGTGGTGGCGGCCACCAATCAGGATTTGCGCGCCGCGCTCGAACAGGGCACCTTTCGCGAGGATCTCTACTACCGCCTGAACGTGGTGCCGATGAACATTCCGCCGCTGCGCGAGCGCAAGGAGGACATTCCGTTTCTGGCGCAGCACTTCGTGACGAAGCTGGGGCCGGACACGGGAAACCGGGTGCGCGACGTGACCGACGCCGGGATCGCCAAGCTGATGTCGTATCATTGGCCGGGCAATGTGCGGGAGCTGGAGAACGTGATCGAGCGGAGCCTGGTGATGTGCTCCGGCGAGCGGCTGGACGCGGCCGATATCAAGCTGGAAATGGCGCCGCGCAGCCGGGCGCAAGCGGACCAGGCGGATCGATTTCTGCCGGATGGAGTGACGCTCGATCAGTACGAGCAGGAGCTGATTCGAGAGGCGCTGCGGCGGGCGGAAGGGAATAAGAGCCAGGCTGCGCGGTTGCTGGGGTTGACGCGCAATGCGCTGCGGTATAGGCTGACGCAGATGGGGATGGCGGAATCGGCAGAGGCCGAGTGACAATCGGGCAGCGTGTTGGCAGCCGTAAGCGCTAAGATAACACTGATGAGCTGCGGGGCAGGCCGGAAACCCACCTCACCGCACTGCCCTTTCAGGCACTCTCAGCCATTGCCACGGCAGCGATGACTCCACCCAGGTCCTGCCACCCGCTCCACGCGCTGCCGGTCCAAAAGTTGTGGCGAAGCGCGTCATCGGCGCCTTTCGCGAAGACATCGAGGAGATTGGCGCCCCGGCTGACCGAACAGGGGGCGTATAGCGGGGCGCCGCCGAGGTCCTCCCATTCGGACCAGGCCGCACCATTCCAGTACAGGTGCCACACGGTCTGCTCCTGGTCTGTTGCAAAGACGTCGATGCGGTTCGGGCCCCAGGAAACCGGAACAGGCACACCTGCGATGGTGCCAGCCAGATTTTCCCACGGGGCAAACGCTGCGTCGCCATTCCCGTACGTGTGCCATACGCTGTTGAGCGGCCCCCGCACGAATACGTCGAGCCTGTTCGGGCCCCAGGACACGCAACTGGGCTCTCCCCAAAAGACGCCGCCGACATTTTGCCATCCACTCCAGGCCGTGCCGTTCCAAAACTGGTGCCACAGTTCGCGCTCGGTTCCTCGGGCAAAGACATCCAGACGGTTCGGACCCCACGACACCGCGCAGGGTTGTGACGACAGCGGTCCGCCGAGGCTTTCCCATTCACTCCAGACGGTGCCGTCTCCGTTCCAGTATTTGTGCCACAGGGCGCGGTCCGTTCCAACGACGAAAACGTCAAGACGATTGGGACCCCAGGACACCACGCAGGGACCGGAGTCCAGCCCGCCTCCGAGGTTTTCCCAGCCAACCCAGGCGCTGCCGTTCCACGCTTGGTGCCACAATCCACTGTCGGTTCCAACGGCAAGGATATCCAGCCGATCGGGACCCCAGGATACCGCGGCGGGAGCCGATGCCAGCACTCCGCCGGCGCTTTCCCATCCGCTCCAGCCGCCGCCGTTCGAGAATTGATGCCACAGCGCGTTATCCGTCCCTTTGACGAAAACATCCAGACGATCAGGGCCCCATGAAGTCGCCGAAATATCGAGAGCATCGCCGAACCCGGTGCCCCTATTCTGAATCGCGGTGAGCAGAGCGTTCCCGTTCACTCTGCCCAGACCTGTGCACCCATTCCAGCCCTTCACTGCTGTGTAGCCGGGTGCGGGGCGTACGGCGTTGCTGCCGCCGTCGTCGATGTTGACGATGGCGGAACGTCCCGAGTTGTAAAGAGTGGGGTTCAGGTAGCCGGCAGGGAATCCATTCGCTGAGTTGACCATCGCAATCAGACCCGCGTATAAGGGCGCGACTTCACTTGTGCCCACGACGTCTTGGACGGCGGCGCCATTCAGCACGATGCGGTAGCCGTTTGCGTAGCCGGCGATGTCCGGAATGCCGCGGCCGATGCGCCCACCCGGATTTACCGAGGGCGGAATTCCTTTGCCGACCTGCCACGCAGGAAGAGGGAAGACGTCGCTGATGCCGCCGCCAGTGACCAAGTTGTCGTTCCAGGTGATCTCTGTGAAGCTCGAACCCGAGACATTCTCGATGGTCGTGCCGCCGCAACAGGTCACCCAGGGATCGGACGACGGGTAATTGCAATGTGCCTTTCCATCCCCAATCAGGCAGTTGGAACCGTTATCGCCGGAAGCCACGAAAACGGTGACACCCAGCGACGCCGCCTCCTGAAACGTCGCACTGAGCGCTTCTATCCCCGCCTGTGACCAGGGCGAAGCGGCGATCTCCAGTTCCGCCCAACCCCAACTGATGCTGATCGCCGAAGGCATTGCCCAACCGGGGGGCATCGCCGTCACATCCTGCACCGCGGTTGTCACGATGTCGACCCACCCCTGTTCGGTGAACGGCGCGAAATAGACGGCGATATTGGCTCCCTGCGCGACCGCGCCGGCAACGGAGATATCGAGCGCAACTTCGATCCAGTCCAGGATGGTGGGATCCGAACCGTTGGTTTGGCCGTCCATGCCGATCGCGATGAGCGCCGGCGTGGAATACCCTGGTCCGACGCCCAGGTCGGATGTGAAGTAGGCCGAAATATCCGACGGATTGTAACCGCCGCCGAGTTCGAGTAGAGCAATTGTCTGGCCTGACGCGTTCGGGGAGGTCGGGAAGTCATACAGCTTGGCTACCTGGAGCGGATTGAGAGGAGTAATCGCGCTGGTGGCACCCGTGCGCCTCGCCATGCGCCTCGCCATGCGCCGGTTATCGAGTCCGAAAACACCTTCGACAACGGAGGTCAACTCCGATGGTATGTAGAGGAAACCCTCGCGGCCGCGGTATTCCTGGTCGGGGGATTTGTACATGCTGAGGGTAACGCCGAATGCCGCGCTCATTTGCGCCGCGGTTCCGGAAAGAACGACAGTCCGCCGGGCAGGGCTGCTCTCCAGGACTGTGAGCCCGGCTTTGCTGGCGAAATCCGCGATTCGCTTCAGATCCGCGGGATCTGCACCATACGTGCCGGCGAAGTCTTCGCGGGAGAGGTGCTTCCGTTGTGGCACTGGCGTCGACGCCCAGTGATTCATGTCGGGCAGCGGGGGTGCGCCGGGACGGCGCCTCACTCGCACGCTCACCGAGAATATTTCGTTTGCGTCCGCCGGGCCGACCAGCGTTGCGTTTGCGGGCCGATGCCGCTCGCTCTTTTCGAGCGGCGCGTATCCTGAAGGAACTCCACTCACGTTAATCTCCTTTCCAGTTCGGGCCAAATTAGCACTTCCAGCAGAGTCAGGCGTGTGTCCCCGGGGCCCCCCTGTTCGGGTTAGCACCGCGGTTCATCTCATAAGAGCATATCTCGATATCACCCAATCGATCTCAGGTTTCAGGGAATCAGTAATGGGAAACGCGTTCCGTCCGCCTAACGGCAGGATCGCCGGCAATCGGCCGATTCCCGAATTAGCACACAGATCACCCGTTGTCGCGAAGTGTTTACCGATGGGCTCGCTTCGGGTTACCGGGCGGGTTCGGTTACGGTCAGGATTTGGTCGGCGCGCGGCTTCTTGATCGTCTGCACGATGCCGCTGGGCCAGCGGATCTCGACCGACGCAATGGCCTTCTCAGCCCCCAGCCCGAAGTGGACGCGCTTGTCGCTCGACGACATGAATCCGACGGACGTGGTCACGTGATTGTACAGCGTCCGGCCGGACGCGGTAATAAGCTTCAGCACGGCGCCGATGCCGTCGCGGTTGCTGCGTCGGCCGATGGTGTTCACCAGCAGCCAGTGATTGCCGTTGTCCGCAGAGTTCAGCATGATGCGCGGTTTCTCGTCCAGCGAAGTCACCACCAGATCCATGAAACCATCGTTATTCAGGTCGACGAAGGCGGAGCCGCGCTGGTAGCCGGAATGGTTGAAGTCCGCGCCGAGCGAACTGGAGACATCCCGGAACTGCTTGCCATCCACGTTTTCGAACATGGTGTCGTGCTCGCGGGACTCCGGCATGTGCTCCACGTCGCCGTTGGCGGAATACAGGTCCTTCCAGCCGTCGTTGTTGTAATCGACGAAGCCGTTGCTCCAGCCGGAATTGCGCGCGCTTAAGCGCGAGACCCGGGAAACGCCGGAAACATAATCGAAGGATTTGCCGCCCATGTTCCGGTAGAGACCCCAGATCTGGCCTCTCAGGTTGTTATAGAAAATGTCGGGCCAGCCATCGTTGTCGTAGTCCTTGGCGTCGGCGCCCATGGAAGAACCCGCATTGCCGCTCTCATCGTAGGCCACGCCCCACTCAAAGGCGGACTCCTTGAACGTCCCGTTCTTTTGATTAATGAACAGGAAATTGCGCACCGTGTCGTTGGCCACGAAAACGTCCATATACCCGTCGCCGTTGAAATCCGCGATGGCGATCCCCATGCCTTTGCCCAGTTCCGCGCCGAAGCCAGACGCTTCTGTGACATCTTCGAAGCGGCCATTGCCGAGGTTGTGATAAAGCCGGTGCGCGACGCCGCTGTAGACCTTGGGATGGCAGTAGTATTCGCGCCCGTCGACGGCGCAGATTTTGTCCGTTTGCGGGGTCCAGACGGTGTAGTTGGAAACGATCAGATCGAGCTTGCCATCGTTGTCGTAGTCGAACCAGGCGGCCGCGGCGCTGAGAACGTCCTTGGGCTTGGTGATGCCGGAGCGCGCGGTGACGTCGGTGAAGGTGCCGTCGCCGTTGTTGTGGTAGAGCACGTTGGGCCCGGCGTTGCAGACGAACAGGTCCTCAAAGCCATCGTTGTCGTAGTCTCCGGCGGCCGCCCCGAAGCTGAACCCGAGGTCTTTGCCCAGCAGGCCGGCGTGCGCGGTAACATCCTCGAAAGAGCCATCGCCGCGGTTGCGCAGCAGGCAGTTGTAGAAGCGCGGGCCGGTCTTCTGCAATTCGGGCAGCTTGGCGCCGTTGGTGAAGAAGAGATCCAGGCGGCCGTCGTTGTCGAAGTCGAAAGCGGCCACTCCGCCGCACATGGTTTGCGGAAAATACTTGCGGCCGGTGAAGTTGTTGTCGGTGCGGTAGGCGAAATTCGATTTGGAGGCGATATCGGTGAAATGCGGCCGCCGGGGCTCCGTCTCCTGGCCGCGGGCTCCCAGCCACCAGCCACTAAACAGGAGCCACGAGCCGCCCGCCGCCAGGCACCATTTCACCGGCCATTTCATCGCGGCGCCGCTCCGGTCTGCGCCGCCTCTTGCCGATCGATGAGCCTCTGCGCGAGGGCGCGTTCGCGGTCGCCTTCGGCGCGGCGATCCAGACGGTAGTAGACAGCGGCGAGCGTGGCGTGCGCCTCCGCGAAATCGGGCGATTCGGCGATCAGCCCCTCCAGCGACTTGCGCGCTTCGTCGCGATTGCCCGTGGCAACGTCGAGAAGGGCCAGTTGATAGCGCACGCCCGGATCGTTGGGACGGGCCTTGAGGGCGCTTGCGAAGTAGCGGCGCGCCGGCGCGTAGTCCTGATCCTGTTTGGCCAGCACGCCCAGATTTAGATTCGACGTGAACTCATCCGGATCCACAGCGAGCTCCTGTTCGAAGGCCGCGCGCGCGCGTTCGGTCTCGCGCATGGCGACCAGCAGTTCGCCCAGGCGGGCATGCGCGCCGGGGAGCCGGCCGTTGAGGGCGATGGCCTTCTGCAGGTCCGTGAGCGCGCCCTCGTGCTCGTGCGCTCTCAGCCGGAGGGTGCCGCGTAGCAGAAGGGCTTCGGGCGATTCACCCTGGCTGAGGACACGATCGACGACGGCGGCTCCCGCCGCGTTACGGCCATCGCCGATGAGCGCGGTTCCATAGAGGTAATCGAAGGCTAGATCGGCGGATTTTTCATTTTCGAGAGGGGCCAGCAGCGCGATGGCGTCCTTGTATCGGGCGAGGGTGTTATAGCAACTGGCGAGCAGGAGGGTGACTTGATCTTTGAATTGGGGCGCGAGGGAGACGGCCCGCTCGAAGCGAGTAGCGGCATCGGCGGGACGGCCGCTCTTGTAATAGGCCAGGCCCAGATTCAGCAGCAGAACCGGATTGTCGGGGCTCTTCGAGAGAGCCAGATCGTATTCGGCAATAGCCTCGGCGTAACGGCCGGAGCGGGACAACGCCGCACCCAGGTTGGAACGGGCTTCGAGCGAATCCGGATGCGCGGTTAAATATTCGCGGTAGGTGCGGATGGCGCCTTCGACATCGCCCGTGGGCTGCTGGGACCATAGCGCGGGGGCTAGGAAGAGGATGGCAAAAAGGACCGCAATGCTTTTCATTTGCCCGCCATTTCATCGGCCGACTTTTTCAGCCGCAAGAACTCGGCGCGTTCGCGGGCCGCATCTTCTTTTCTGCCTGCAAGAGTGTACGCGGCAGCCAAGGAGAAGCGCACTTGCTGGCTGTCGGGAGCCTGCTGCCGGGCGATCTCGAGTTCCGCGATGCCCTTGTCGACTTCACCCGAATTGGCCAGCAGCCTGCCGAGCACGCCGTGCGCGGCAAAGAACCGCGGATCGGCCGCGACGCCGCGACGCGCATAGGGAATCGCGGTGGCGGGTTCGCCGCGCCTCTCGTATTCCAACGCGACGGTGACCAAAGCCTCGGCGTTTTTCGGGTTTACCTCCAGTTCTTTCAGGAATTCGCGCAGGCCGGCGTCCTCATCGCCGGCCACCAGGTACGATCCGTAGAGATAGTGGACATTGGGCGTGTTCGGATAGCTGGCCAAGAGCTCCGAAAAGTATTTTTGCGCCTCCGCGGGCTGGTGCCCGGCTGCCGCGCAGACGGCCCGGCCGGCGCGTTCGACGAGATCCTTATCGCCGGCCGGCACCTGGTCCGAAAAAATGGGCCGGTGCAGCCCGGCCAATCCCGCGGCCTCGATCACGGCGGGGGTGGCATCGCCCGCCCGCAACACCCGGTCGAGCACTTGCAGCGCCGATTCGTATTGTTGAAACCGCGTGAGCAGCAGCACTGCGTGATAGAGGACCACGCGCCGCACTTGGGGGTCCTCGCCCAGCCCCAGGCGGCGTCCCACATTGATGTGGTCGAGGGCACGCGCGTACTCCTTGGTTTCATACTCGCAGAGGCCCAACAGGGCGAAGCCGGGACCGGCCTTGGGGTCCAGCGATACGAGACGGCGCAAGGCATCGCGGGCATCCGCGTACTTGTCCTGGTCGTAGAGCAGTTCGCCCAGGAACCACCAGCCTTCGGCCCACGCGGGGCGTATCTTGACGGCTTCGCGATACAGATTGGTTGCGTCCTGGATGCGGTTTGCGGCGCGGGCGTCCGCGGCTTGCTTCGAGACGTGGTCGAAGGTCTCGGTGGTGGCGGCTTGCAGGCTAACCAAAGGGAACAGGCATGCTGCAAAGAAGGCCGATTTACAATCGGCCCGCAGGTTTCCAACCTGCCCCATACGGGTCACTGCGCCTCCTTTACGGTTAGGACACGATCGGCCGCGACGTCCTTCAGCGTTTGCACGATTCCGGATGGCCATTGGACCACAACGGAATCGGCGGTACGGTCGGCGCCTAATCCGAAGTGCACCGGCCCGTAACTGGACGACGCATAGCCCACGCTCGAGGTCATGTGGTTGTACTGCGCGCCGCTTTTCGACGTCACGCGGATGCGAGCGCCCATGCCGTCGCGGTTGCTGCGGGTTCCTTCGAGCGCAATGTCGAGCCAGTGTCCGGCGCCGGGGCTGCGATTCATCCAGATCTCGGCGGGGTGGGCGAGCGAGGTGGTCACCACGTCGACGCGGCCGTCGCCATCCAGGTCGCCGAACGCCAGGCCGCGGTGGCGCGCCGCGGGCGAGGCGTCCAGGCCCGCCTCGGCGGTGAGCGCCTCCCAGTGTCCGTTCGCGCCCAGATTGCGGAATACCGTGTTGTACTGCTCCACCGTTGTGCCAGGCAGCGGTTGCGAGAGAACGTCGCCGCGGCTCACGAAGAGGTCCTTCCATCCGTCATTGTCGAAGTCATAGAGTCCCGCGCCGAATCCCGCCATATGCATGCTCAGCGCGCGCATCCCGCTGGGGGTGGTCACCTCCTGGAAGCCGTGGCCGCCTGCGTTCTTCCACAAGGGGAACGTCTGTTTTTCCAGGGCAACGGTTACCAGGTCGGGATACCCATCATTATTAAAGTCGCGAAAATCGTTGCCCATGCCGGAGATGGAACCCCCATCTTCCGGCAGCGCCACACCTTGCGGAAAAGCGACCTCCTCGAACCTGTCTCCCAGATTGTGGAACAGGAAATTGTACGAGCCGTCGTTGGTCACGAAGAGGTCGGGGCGGCCATCCAGATCGTAGTCGGCCACGCCCACGCCCATGCCCTTCCCCACGTGCCCGCGAATGCCCCACTTATCCGACACATCCTCGAACTTGCCGTTGCCTTTGTTCAGGTACAACTGGTTGGGCAGACCCTTGTAGGACCGCGGGGCGCAGTAGTCGGCGACACCTTTATAATCGCAGAGTGGCTCGGTCGCGTAATCCCATTGCAGATAGTTGACCACGAACAGATCGAGCAGGCCATCGTTGTTCACGTCCACCCACGCCGCGGTAATTCCCCACATCGGCCCGAACTGGGGATCCGGGCGATTCACGATACCGGCCTTGTCGGTCACGTCAGTGAAGGTGCCGTCGCCATTGTTGTGGTAGAGCGTATTGTGGTGGACGCCGGTCACGAACAGATCCGGATATCCATCGTTATCGTAATCGCCGGCGGCCACACCGCTGTCGAAGCCGCTGCCGTCGAGGCCCGCCGCTTCGGTGACGTCCGTGAACGCGCCATTGCCGTCGTTGCGGAACAGGCGGTTGCGATACTTGGGGCGGTCCTTCTTCAGCGTTGCCAGATTGGCGCCGTTGGTGAAGAAAATATCGGGGCGGCCGTCGCGGTTGTAGTCGAACACGGCCACGCCGCCGGCCATGGTGGCGGGCACATGGCGCGCGGCGACCTCGCCATGCTCAAGTTGGAAGGGGATGGGCTTCAGATCGAACCGGATGGCGGAAGCCGGCCCACCCACGGCTCGCAGCCAGATCGCGCCAGCCAGCAGGAGCGGCGGCAGACAGATCAGGACCGGCGCGACCCGGCGCGGGGAAGGCATATCGACCAGAATAGCGCGTGTGCGCGGCGCCCAAGCCATCCTATAATCGAAACAGGCAGCCAATGACCGGACTCCGTTATACCGTACTGTTTGAGCCCGCCGAAGAAGGCGGCTTTGTGGCCACCTGCCCGGCTTTGCCCGGCCTGGTGACCGAAGGCAACACCCTGGAGGAAGCACGGGAGATGGTTCGAGACGCCATCCGCGGCTATCTGGAGAGCCTAGCCATGGACGGTCTTCCCGCCCCCAAGGATATCAAGCTGCGCGAAGAACCAGTTAAAGAAGAGATCGAAGTCGCAGTCCCGTGAAGCATCGGTTACTCCAGCATGGGCCAGCGCTTACCCGTCGTCAAACCCAAACAGGTCATCCGCGTCCATGAGCGGGCCGGGTTTTTCATACACCACACGACCGGCTCCCATCACATCCTCAAGCACCCAGATCGTCCGATATCCCGCGTCACCGTCGCATATCACAGCCGCGACCTCAAACGCAAAACCCTGGCCACCATCATCGAGCAGGCACGCCTCAGCATCGAGGAGTTCGTCGATCTGCTTTGACGTTTGTCGCTCATTTCCGCACAACACAGCGTAACGGTGATGGCTGCGTCGCGTTCGGATTCACTCGAACGACTTGGGGTGTCGCCGATCGTCAACTATCACATAGCGGCCAAATCGTGCGGCAGCGGGGGTGAGTCGTTCGTCTTGACTACAATACAGTCGGCAACCGGAGGGAATCAGTCTGATCTGAAAAGCACGGAAAACAGACCGCCAGAGCGGCCCCGCCAATGGAGCCAATCGCTGCGGATTTCGTCGGCCGCGCTAGGGGACATCCCTTGGCCGTGCGTTGCGGCATTGCGGGGTTCTGTAACAGCATCGAGAGCGGCCAGGATATCATCACGGTCCCAATGGTACCTATCGAAGCACTGGAGAATCGCCGGGTGAGCCGACTCCAGAAGAAGTCTGATGCACCCAAGGTTGTATCTATCCGCCTTCCAGTGCTTCATGAATACCGCATGCCTGTGGTCCGCTCCAGTCGGGATTTCCCTGACGTCCTCTCTCTTGAGATGCGCCAGCAGCGTCTCCAGCACGGTGTGCTTCAACTGGAGCTCGAAGGCGGTGGCAACACCGTGGACGACCATCTGTGGGGTGGCGTGCCCGCCCGGTGTTCTGCGAGTCTGCTCGGCGCCGATCAGTTGGCAGCGCACTTCGTGCCTCAGTAGCCGCCAAATACTCGGGAACAGTTCCGCAAGTTCGGCCTCGCAGGTATGCTTGTCGGAGCTTTTCATGTAGGCACCAATCCGCTCCAGTCGGTCGATTTGAGCGTCTTGGTTGGCCTTGATGTCTTGAATCTCACGTAGGACTTGCTCGATGCCGTTGCCTCGTTCCAGTGGCTCGGCTGGGGCCGCATGCCCGCGCCCGATCACGGGTTCCAGTTCCTGCATCTGCGCCTTAGCGGCTTGCTCAGCGAGACGAAGGAGCGCGGAGAGATTGAGGTCGCAAGGGGCTTGGCCGGGGATCTCCTCCCACTCGTAGATAGAGGCGTTCTCGACTTGAATCAGGCCCGGCACCGGTTGGATGTCACCGCTCGACGGCAGCCAAAGGAGACTCTCTTCACGCCCGGGGCAGACTCGGGTGAGTGCCAGGTTTCTGGCGGCGAGCGCGTATGTATATGGTACCCTCGGTATGGCTCGGACAAAATCGCAAATGGGCCCGATTGCTTCCCCGGTCCTCCACGCAACCCAGAGATCCGACTCCCCGCCGAACGAAGCCGCATACGCTTCCATAAACTGCCCGAGGAGTAGGCCGGCCCGAAAGGCCCTCCATTGGCACAAGCCGCTTACGCGGTCCAATTCAAGCTCAATGTCTATATCGCTGGGATCAGGCGGCATGTCCGGCGACGGGTCCACGTAAATGAAATAGTTGAGGTCCGGCCTCAGGCAGGTGAGGAATACGATGAGCAGGCCCAGCAGGGCGGATCCAGCATGCTGGTCGATTTCTCGATACGCGGCGGCAAGTTCCGGATATGCGCCCTGGCACCTGGAACATTGGTTGACGTGTTTCCGGACGAATGCATCGAGGTGGATCGGCTCGGCGGCCGCATAGTGCGCGAAGATGTCACACGCGGGTTCGTCGAAGTGGTCGAAGTAAAGATCCGAAACTTCCAGGGCCCACGGGCGCCCGCCTAATGTCCACACCGCGGCAGGCTTTTCCGGTGAGCGAATCGCCGCCGGCAAAGGATCATCGGTGGTGGCATCGTACACGGCACTGGTGAGGTCCCAGCGGAAGTCGTGGTCGCACAATCGACGGGCGGCTCGATCCAGCTCATCTCGAATGAACAGGCCCGCCCATCTAGGGTCCAGCGCGATGGCTTCGACGGAAAGGTCCATCCGGCCCACCCTCTTGGTTGCCCAGAAATACTCGTCTGGCTGGTCTTCTCCGGCCTGGGTCCGTTGAAGTCTCTCGTTTGCTGCCCGCCAGCCGCCATACCGGCGAGCGTCCTTCAATATTTGGCGCGTGCCGAACGGAGTAAGGGCCCGCATCTGGGCGATAGAGCCCGGCAGCCTACGGTGAAAACTTTCTTCGAGTGGCTCTGGGTATCTGTCATGATCTAGACCATCCCCCACTTAACCGAGCAGCGGCGGGCCTGAGGTGCAGGTGCTCGATTTTCAGCAGAGCTTGGTCGGCCAGAATGAACTGATCGAATATTGTCTCGAAACGGGCGGTTGGTCGATATGGGATACTACGGTTGCGCTCGGCTGCGAGTTGCTCACGCAAGGACGGCAGTAGCCGGGGCGTGCGGGTGCGGGCGCCTGGGGGCCAGCCGAAAACGATGGCCGGGCCGTAAATACTATACCGAATGCGTCGAAAGGGGACTTGTCGCACTTCCTCCCCATTACATTTCACGGAAGCACGCCTGTCAAGTATTCAGTCCTGAGCCCGCAGATCCAGAGCACGGCGTAAGCAGATCCCTCGTTGGAGAATTCGCAGCAGCATCATTAGCTTGCGAACTATTTTCAGTGAGCTGTCTACCACCCTTGATGAGGGCACCGGTATCCGGACTCGCGGCGTCCCCCTATCCGCCAGCGGCGGACAGCAGCCAAATGCCCGCAAGGGCGTCCCCATGAGTGGGGACGCGGCTCGCAAGAGTGCGTGCGCCACGCTGTTAGTTCAATAACCGTCCCTGCCGCAGATAAGCGGGAGTGTCCAGATCCTCGGGATCGAAGGCCGGCTCCGGTTCGCCGTTGACCACAGGCTCCGGCGCGGCCTCGGGCGGGGCCGCGGCGGCGGGCTCGGACCAAAAC
>Ga0181534_10002105_pt1 | contig 12611 bp, 9 predicted proteins | sample PEATcosm2014_Bin_37_FD_119758 | JGI IMG/M metagenome (GOLD analysis project Ga0181534, IMG submission 119758) | Peatland microbial communities from MTU Mesocosm Facility, Houghton, MI, USA - PEATcosm2014_Bin17_10_metaG | ecosystem: Environmental > Terrestrial > Soil > Wetlands > Peat | place...
CTCTGCCTGGGCGGCGGCCCCCTACGGATTCCGCAGGTGGGGGTCGAGGAACCACAGCAGAACGTAGTGGGGCAGGTACCGGGCATGGACCAGGTCGGATCCATGCTCGTAGAAGAGGACGAACGGGCTCTTCTTGACGATGGGCATACCCAGGAGCTGGTTGATCTGGGGCTCCACGCCCGGGCGGTAGCCGTCGGTCAGCAGGAGGTAGGCCGCTCCGTGCTCGTCCGAGGCTAACTGCAGGGGATTGTCGCCCTTGTAGATCACGCCGAGGTCCACCTGTCCCTTGGGGACGTGCTCCTCCACGTCGGCCGCCATGTGCTGGGCCCGGGCCATGCTCGTCCAGTCGACGAGGAATTCGTGGTTGCCGTAGGGGAAGGCCACGACCAGCAGCCCGGCCACGCACGCCACCACCACGATGGCGAGCACGACGCTCCGCCCCGCCTTGGCTGTGGCCCAACCGCCCCACTCCTCGCGCTCGGCGGCCGTCGGGGCCAGGTGGGGGCGGAGGGCGGTGACCGCGGCCAGGCCGAGGGTCACCCACACGCAGATCCCCACGATCCAGATGGTCAGGTTGACCCAGATGAAGGACACGTAATAGTCGCGGGGCGTGCTGGCCAGCAGGATGAGCACCCCGAACATGCCGCTGACCGAGACGACGCACATGCTCACGACCCGGGGGTGGTGGTGGATCCGGGCCAGCACGGCCACCCCGACCAGTACCGCCACCAGGACCACGCCCATCCAGACGTTGCGTTGGGCGATGTCGTTGCTGGAGGTGAAGGGGAACGTGGGGCGGGGGGAGGCAAAGATCGGGTTGAATGAGGCCACCCGGCTCATGGCCCGGAGCCCGAAGGCCCACCCCTCGGTCTTGTCCGGCACGCCGCCCTTCAGGATCCCGACAGATCGGAGGAGGCCCGAGATGTTGGGCCGGGCATCGAAGAGTTGCTGGTAGAGCGGGCCGATCCAGCACACCACGGCCACGCCCGCCGTCCACCACAGCCACCGGAAATTGGGGGGCCGCTTGGTGAACCACCCGCACAGCGGTGCCGTCACCAGCACGATGGCCACGGTCGGGAGGTAGATGAGATGGGAGTCGACGGTGACCGACCCCAAGAAGAGGAGGAGCGGGTAGTACCGCAGGTTGCCCAGGCCCACCACGAAGGCCACGGCCAGAAAGCTCACGAACCAGAAGGCGCCGAAGTGGCAGTTCCACACCGGGTCGATGAACTGGTTGGGCGAGACGATGGCCAGGTCGGCCACGACCAGGGACAGGATGACGCCGGCCCACACGCTCACCGACCGGTGGAGCACCCAGATGGCCACGGAGAGCACCACGGCGCAGAGCAGGGCGGAGCCGATGAGGACACCCTGCCCCGGGTCGAGGTGGTCGAAGGGGCCGAGGAACCAGTACTCCAGCGGGCCGGGGTCGGCGATATTGGAGGAGCTGGTGGCGAAGGTCACATGGCCCACCAGAGGTGGATTGAGCGTGAGGGACCGCCAAGCCCCGACGGCGATCTCGGCGTCGTCGCCCAGCGGGCGCCAGCCGCGGGCCAGGGAGCGGACGGTCGGGACCCACAGGAGCAGCCACACCACGACGTGGGGGCCCCATCCGAGGAGGCGGCTCGTCCAATCCCGGGGCGTGGCCACCTCAACCACTGCCGGTTGCGGGGGGTCCAGCGTCTCGACGTTGCTCACGGTAGGCCAGCCTGGGAGTGGATCGGAGGTGTGGAGAGGCGACCGACTCTACCAACCAGGACCCGGGCAGCATCCTCGCCCGTGCCCGCCGGGCTGCCGTGCTGTCGGCTGTGGCCCCGGCGGGGCCGGACGATCAGGGCAGTTCGCCGAGACCCCTGGCCACGAGGTAGACGGCGAAGACCACTTCGATGACCACGCCGATCTGACGGGCATGCCCGCTGACGAAGCGATGGGTGGCCGCCAGTGCGGGGTCGGCACGGGGACCCACCAGGGTGACCAGGCCGACGGGGAGGAGCACGGGGAGCAAGGTGATCACGAAGAGCACGGTGAAGGCCACGCTCCGTCCTGCCAGATCGACCGGGGACCGGGTGATCTCGTGGAGTGCGGGCACGAAGAGGAGGAGGGTGGAGAAGTTGACCACCATGCCCAGGGCGCCGACACCGACGAACCAGGCGGTCGGTGCGTTGGCCAGCCGCTCCGCGGTGTGGGACGTCTGCTGCTCGGCCGACGTGGGCCGCCGGGCGATCGACCGGACGGCCAGGACTCCCAGCAGGCCGGCGGCGGTGAACATGATGACGGCGCCGCGCAGGGAGTGATGGTCGTGCTCTGCCGGGTGGAGGCGGTTCAGCACCGTCAGTCCCAGAACGGAGAAGGCGCCCAACACGAGGGCTGATCCGAGGGCCAGGGCCCAGGCCCGGGCCCTCGGCTTGGTGGCGCCGGTGAGGACCATGAGCTGCAGCGCCACCAGGGTCGGGCTGACGGCCGCACCGATGGCCAGGGGGAGGACGGAAGCCAGGAGCGCCGCCATCGGGTCAACGTAGCCCTGCGCCCCGCCCGGGAGGGCGATGCCCGCCGGAGGTGGCCGGCCTACGGCCCGGTCAGCTCACCGTGGTCGCGGCAATGGGCCCGGTACCCGCCCGGGGTGACCAGCACCGTCAGGCGCCGGCCGCACGCCGCGCAGAAGCGGGGCGGGTCGAGCTCCCGACCACATCCGGCGCACGCCTGGGACGGCGACCCGCACCCGGTGCAGAACCCCGTGGACGTGGACCCGGTGGACGTGGACCCGGTGGACGTGGACCCCGTGGACGTGGACGACGTGGCCACGGCCCGCTCAGATGACGCCGGTCAACGCGCCCACCGGCATCCGCAGGTCGGCGAGCATCTGGAGGTCCTCGTCGGCCGAGCGGCCCAGCGTGGTGAGGTAGTTGCCGACGATGAGGGCGTTGATGCCCGAGGTCATGCCCAGGGCCTGGAGCTCGCGCAGGGTGACCTCCCGTCCGCCGGCGTAGCGGAGGATCACCCCGGGGAGGCCCAGCCGGAACAGGGCGATCCAGCGGATGGCCTCCCAAGCGGGCACGGGCTGCTCGTCCCCGAGGGGCGTGCCCGGCCGTGGATTAAGGAAATTGAGCGGCACCTCGGTGGGATCGAGCTCCTGGAGCTGGATCAACAGCTCGATCCGCTGGGCGTCCGACTCGCCCATCCCGATGAGAGCACCACAGCACAGCTCCATGCCGTGGTCGCGCACCAGGCGGCAGGTGTCCTGGCGCTCCTCCCACGTGTGGGTGGTCACCACCTGGGGGAAGAACGACCGGGAGGTCTCGAGGTTGTGGTTGTAGCGGTGCACGCCGGCCTCGGCGAGGCGCCGGGCCTGCTCCTCGGTCAGGAGGCCGGCGCTGACGGCCACGTTGAGCCCGGTCCGCTCCCGAACCAGAGGCACGAGCTCGAGGATCCGCCGCAGGGTCCGCTCGTCGGGGCCCCGGATGGCCAGCACGATGCAGAACTCCGAGGCCCCGGCGGCCTTGGTCTCCTCGGCCGCCGCGATCACCTCGTCGGTGTCGAGGAAGGGCGTGGCCTTGACCGGGGTGTCGAACCGGGATGACTGGGAGCAGAAGTGGCAGTCCTCGGGGCAGCCACCGGTCTTGGCCGACAGGATGCCCTCGACCTCCACCTCGGGGCCGCACCAGGCCAGGCGCACCTGGTGGGCCAGGGCGGCGAGGGAGGTGACCCATGTGTCGGGCAGCGCGGCCAGGGCGCTGAGCTCCTCTGCGGTAAGCAGCCGGCGCTCGTCCAGCAGGGCCGTCCCCGCCCTGGCCAGGAGGTCCCGGGCTGCGCCCGAGTCCATGGGTGGACGCTCGGACCCGGCCGGCCGGCCGGCACGGTTGGGCGCCGAGAGCGTCACGGTGGTACGGATGGGGGTGGCAGCGGGGTCGCCGGGCATGCCGTTACGGTAGTTGGCCCGGGGAACCGACCGGAACACCGACAGGAGCACCATCGTGGCATGGGACTTTTCCACTGAGCCGGAATTCGAGGGGCAGCTGGCCTGGATGCGCCAGTTCGTCCGGGACGAGATCTTCCCCCTGGAGACCCTCGACCTCACCCACGAGGGGATGATGGAGGCGATCAGACCCCTCCAAGAGGAGGTCAAGAGCCGTGACCTCTGGGCCTCGCACCTTCCCCCCGAGCTGGGCGGCGGCGGCTTCGGCCAGGTGAAGCTGGGCCTGATGCACGAGATCCTGGGCCAGACGCCCTACGGCCCGGTGGTGTTCGGCAACAATGCGCCCGACTCGGGCAACGCCGAGCTGCTGGCCATCGGCATCGAGTCGTCCGGTCGCCATGAACAGAGAGAGCAGTGGCTGCAGCCCCTGCTCGACGGGGACCTGCGCAGCGGGTTCTCCATGACCGAGCCGGGGGCGGGGGCGGATCCCACCATGATCGCCACCACCGCAGTGCGGGACGGGGACGAGTGGGTGATCGACGGCCACAAGTGGTTCACCACCAACGGCTCGGTGGCCGACTTCCTGATCGTGATGGCGGTGACCAACCCCGACGTCCATCCCTACTCCGGCTGCTCCATGATCATCGTGCCGGCCGACGCCCCCGGGGTGGAGATCGTGCGCGACGTGGCCACCATGGAGGACCCGGTCGAGCACTTCGGGAAGTTCGGCGGCCATGCCGAGATCATCTACCGGGAGGTGCGTGTCCCCTACGCCAACCTGGTGGGCCAGGAGGGAGAGGGGTTCCTGCTGGCCCAGAAGCGCCTGGGCCCCGGGCGCATCCACCACTGCATGCGCTGGCTGGGCCAGTCCAAGCGGGCCTTCGACATGCTGTGTGAGCGGGCCGTGTCCCGCACCACCCACAAGTCCCTGCTGGCCGAGAAGCAGACCATCCAGAACTGGGTGGCCGACTCCCTGGCCGAGATGACGGCGGCCCGTCTCATGACGCTGTACGCGGCCTGGAAGATGGACGAGGAGGGGGCCTCGGCGGCGAGGGTGGAGATCGCCATGATCAAGTACTACGGCGCCGGCGTCCTCTACAACGTGATCGACCGGGCCATCCAGGTGCACGGGGCGCTGGGCTTCTCCACCGACCTCCCCCTCGAGTCGATGTACCGCCACGCCCGGGCGGCCCGCATCTACGACGGGCCCGACGAGGTGCACAAGGTGACCGTGGCCCGTCAGACCCTCAAGGGCTACAAGCCTGTCGACGTGCCCAGCGAGCACGTGCCCACCCGCAGGGCCGAGGCCAGCCAGCGCTTCGCCCACCTGCTGGAGGTGGCGACCGCCGACCGCTGACGTTTGACCGCTGACCGCGGCCGCGACGGCCGGTAGCCTGGCCGTCTCGTGGCCGTGCTCGTCGATCTCCAGCACGTGGCGGTCCGGCGGGTGGACCGGACCCTGTTCGAGGACCTCTCCCTCACGGTGTCCGACGGGGACCGGGTCGGCGTGGTGGGGATCAACGGGACCGGCAAGTCCACGCTCCTCCGGCTGGTGGCCGGCGTCGACGCTCCCGACGAGGGCCGTGTCCTGAGGGGCAGGGGCGCCCGGGTCGGCTTCCTCGAGCAGGTGCCCGAACTGCCGCCCGGTTCGGTCGGGTCGGCCGTCGGCACCGGATGGGAGGCCGAGTCGGCCCTCGACCGCCTGGGCATGGGAGGCCAGCTCGATGTCGACGTGGCCACCCTGTCCGGGGGCCAGGCCAAGAGGGTGGCCCTGGCCCGGGTCCTGGCCCGGCCGGCCGAGCTGCTGGTACTGGACGAGCCCACCAACCACCTCGACCTGGGTGCGGTGGCCTGGCTGGAGCGACGGCTCACGGCCTGGCGCGGCGGCCTGGTGCTGGTGACCCACGACCGCCACCTGCTCGATCGGGTCACCACCAGGATGGTGGAGCTCGACCGGGGCCGGTCCTACGTCCACGACGGCGGCTACGGGTCGTACCTCGAGGCCCGGGCCGAACGCGACGAGCAGTCGGCCTCGGCCGAGGCCACCCGACGGAATCTGGCCCGTCGGGAGCTGGCCTGGCTGCGGCGCGGCGCCCAGGCCCGGTCCCGCAAGCCCCAGGCCCGGATCGACGCGGCGCGGCGCCTCATCGACACCAGGCCGGAGGCCCCGGACCGCCCGACGGAGCTGGAGCTGGCCGGTGACACCCCCCGGCTGGGCGACAAGGTCGTCGAATGCCGGGGGGTGGGCTTCCACTACGACGGGGGACCGCCCGTGCTCCGCGATGTCGATCTCGTGCTCGACCGGCGGGAACGGCTGGGGGTGGTCGGCGCCAACGGGTCGGGCAAGTCCACCCTGATCGACCTGTTGGCCGGTCGGCGGCAGCCCCTGTCCGGGTGGGTCGAGACCGGTCCCACCGTGGTGGTGGGCGTCTACGACCAGCAGGGGATCGATCTGGACATGTCGGCGCGGGTCCAGGACCTGGTGGCCGGACCCCACCGATCACCGGGCTCGCTGGCCGACGTGGCCCTGATGAAGCGGTTCTGGTTCGCCGGCGAGCTCCCGTTCGCCCGGGTGGGCACCCTGTCCGGCGGTGAGCGGAGACGCCTGCAGCTGCTGTTGGTGCTGGCCGGCCGGCCCAACGTGCTGCTCCTCGACGAGCCGACGAACGATCTCGACCTCGACACGTTGCGCATCCTCGAGGAGTTCCTCGAGGGGTGGCCGGGAGCGCTGGTGGTGGTCAGCCACGACCGCACCTTCCTCGAACGGACCACCGAGCGCCTCGTGTCGGTGGAGCCGGGTGGGGCCGTGGTCCCCGTGGCCGGCGGCGTGGACGCCTGGGTGGCCCGTGTGGTTGCCGGCGGCACAGGTTCAGGCGGCGCCGGTGCGGTCGGCGCCGGGGCAGTCGGCGCTCGGTCCCCGGCACCGTCCGACCGTCCCGACCCACCCCCGACCCGGCCCTCGGCCCGGGGGCCGATCCCGCCCGGAGCGGAGGGCGGCCGGACGGGGGGCCCGTCGTTGGGCCGGAGGCTGCGCGATGCGGAGAAGGAGATGGCCCGGCTGCAGCGCCTGCGGGAGAAGATCACCGAGGCGCTGGCCGCCGGTGAGGACCATCGGGAGATGACCCGCCTGGGTGGCGAATTGGCCGAGGCGCAACGGGCCCTCGACGAAGCAGAGGAGCAGTGGCTGGCCTTGGCCGAGGAGGCGGAGTCGCGGGGCTGACGGCTCCGTCGCCGGTTCAGGCCACCCGTGGCCGCGGCGACGGTCCGACGTGACGACCCGACCTGACAGCCCGACCTGACGGCCCGCACCACGGTCGGAGGACCGGCGGGCGAGCGCCTCGGAGCCTCAGTGGCCCGACTCGTCGTCGAGGCTTCGGTCGGCGGGCGTGGCGTCCACGGCCTGGTTGGTGACGCCGAGCAGCTTGGTCATGCTGAGGTGGTGGGCCTCGAGCTTGTCGTCGATCCGCTTCTCGTGCTCTTGGAGCTGGAGCCGCTGGGCCTCGAGGAGGGACTCGTGACGTAGGTCCGACACGATGTAGCCACCCACCAGGGCGATGGGGAGCCACACGAAGGAAACGTAGAGGTTCGGGCCGTCGGTCGACTGGTCGAGCGGCCACCAGTCGCTGTGGAGCCGGTGCCAGCCGAAGAGGATGCCGAATACCACGAAGTAGGCGACCAGGAACAACAGCAGTACCAGGATCTTGGCGAGATGCCTCACCGCGCTCCTCCTTCCGTCAGGAGGGCGATCCTGTGCCTGGGCTGGGGCGACCTCCACCGGGGGAGAAACCATGGGCACAGCCTGGCACCGGCGCGACCGGGCGCGGTGGACAGTCGCCCGCCAGCCCCCTCCTGCCGGCCCGTCGGCCCCGTCCCGCCGGCCCGGTCCCGCCGATGTCCCGCCGATGGCCCGCCGCAGGCCGGCCGGTCAGCCCGGGCCGGGAAGATCCTCGAAGTGCGCAGCCCGCTTCTCGCGGAGGGCGGCCACGCCCTCGCGGTAGTCGGGCCCGGACATCATGGGGTCGAGCAGGGCCTCGGCGGTCCGCACCGATTCGGCGGCCGTCTGGTGGAAGGCCTCGTACACCTGCCGTTTCGAGGCGGCCATGGACGCCGGCGAGACCGAGGTGGCCAGCATGCGCGCGTACTCACGCACGGTGTCCCCCAGTTCGTCGCCGGGGACGACGGCCTTGACCAGTCCCAGCTCCCGTGCCTCCTCGGCCGTGAAGGTGCGGCTGGACAGGATGAGGTCCATGGCCCGGGGCAGGCCGATCAGCCGGGGCAGGAGCCAGGCCAGTCCGAAGGCGCACGGCAGTCCGAGCCTGCCGTGCGCGGTGGTGAACTTTGCCCCGGCGGCGGCGAAGCGGAGATCGCAGTAGCAGGCCAGCGCGAAGCCGATGCCCGCCACCGGTCCGTTGATGGCGGCGATGATCGGCTTCTCGATGCCGAAGTGGTAGGCCAGCTCGGCGTCGAACTCGGGTCGCACCCCGTAGCCGGGACGTTCGAGTGCGTCGCTGTCCCACGTCCGGTAGGCCCCCCGCTCGACGTGCCCGGCCAGGTCCTCGGACTCCGCCCCGGCACAGAACCCGCGACCGGCCCCGGTGACCACGATGACCCTCACGGTGGGATCGCCGGCGGCCCGCGAGAGATTGGACCGGTACTCGGCGTTCATCTGCGCCGTCCAGGCGTTCAGGCGCTCGGGCCGGTGGAGTGTGATGGTGGCCACGCCGTCGGCGACGTCGTAGCGCGTCACCTCGAGGTCGGGGGGCACGGATGGGGGCATCACCGCACCCGCGCCCAGAGGCCGACCGCCCAGGGGCCGACGGGCACGGCGGGAACCTGGCGGGCCGGGCTCAGTAGCGGTAGGTATCCGGCTTGTAGGGACCGTCCACGGAGACCCCGATGTACTCGGCCTGCTCCTTGGTCAGCGTGGTCAACCGGACGCCCAGCGCGTCGAGGTGCAGCCGGGCCACCTTCTCGTCGAGGTGCTTGGGCAGCACGTACACCTTGTTCTCGTACTGGCTGGCGTTGTTGAACAGCTCCATCTGGGCCATCGTCTGGTTGGTGAAGGAGTTGGACATCACGAAGCTGGGATGTCCGGTGGCGTTGCCCAGGTTGAGCAGTCGACCCTCGGACAGGACGATGACGGCGTGGCCGTCGGGGAACACCCACTTGTCCACCTGGGGCTTGATGTTCACGCGCTCCACGCCGTCGATCTTCATCAGCCCGGCCATGTCGATCTCGTTGTCGAAGTGGCCGATGTTGCCCACGATGGCCTGGTGCTTCATCTTCTCCATGTCGGCGGCCGTGATGACGTCCTTGTTGCCCGTCGTGGTCACGAAGATGTCGGCGGTATCCACCACGTCCTCCAACGTGGCCACCTGGTAGCCCTCCATGGCGGCCTGCAGCGCGCAGATGGGATCCACCTCGGTCACCACGACGCGGGCCCCCTGGCCGCGCAGCGACTCGGCGCAGCCCTTGCCCACGTCGCCGTAGCCGCAGACCACGGCCACCTTGCCCCCGATGAGCACATCGGTGGCCCGGTTGATCCCGTCGATCAGTGAGTGCCGGCAGCCGTACTTGTTGTCGAACTTCGACTTGGTCACGGCATCGTTGACGTTGATGGCGGCGAAGAGCAGCTCCCCGCTCTGCTCCATCTCGTTGAGCCGGTGCACACCGGTGGTGGTCTCCTCGGACACCCCCTTGATGCCGCTGGCGATGGTGGTCCACCGGTTGGGATCCTCGGCCAGGCTCCGGGTGAGGACCTGGAGGACCACACCGAACTCCTCGGAGTCGGCCGTCGACGGATCGGGCACGGCGCCCGCCTTCTCGTACTCGACGCCCTTGTGCACCAACAAGGTGGCGTCCCCGCCGTCGTCGAGGATCATGGTCGGACCCTGGCCGGGCCACAGCAGGGCCTGCTCCGTGCACCACCAGTACTCCTCGAGCGACTCGCCCTTCCAGGCGAACACCGGGACACCGGCGGGGCTGTCCACGGTGCCGGTGGGACCCACGGCCACGGCGGCGGCGGCGTGATCCTGGGTGGAGAAGATGTTGCAGCTGGCCCAACGGACCTCGGCGCCCAGCGCCGTGAGGGTCTCGATGAGGACGGCGGTCTGGATGGTCATGTGCAGGGAGCCGGTGATCCGGGCCCCGGCGAGGGGCTTCTCGGCACCGTGCTCGGCCCGCATGGCCATCAGCCCGGGCATCTCGTGCTCGGCCAGCTCGATCTCCTTGCGGCCGAACTCGGCGAGGGAGAGGTCGGCCACCTTGAAGTCGGAGGTCTGGGTGGGGGTCATGGGGGCTCCTTGGCTGTGGCAGGTCCTGGGCGGCTGCCTGGTGGTCGGCGCGGGAAGGCGGTCCCGGGCCGGCCGGTCCAGAGCCTTCGGACCACAACTCGAGTGGTCGCCGTGCCCCAGTGCCGACCGGACCATCGTAGCCGACGGCGTGGATCGGTCTCCGGGGGGGCGAGCCGGCTGAGGCGTCGGGCCCGGACCTCAGGCGTCCCACCCCGGCCCGCTACCATCGTGCCGACGTGACGCTGGTCGGCCCCCGACGAGAGGGCACCGCCGGCGAACCGAAGGGGGAGGAACGATGGCCCGGTACCGGAGTGCACGAGCAGTGAAGGGTCCCGGCCGGCCCGTCGGGTCGTCGTCGAAGACCCGGCACCGTCTCACCACTCTGGTGGGGGCGGTGGTGCTGGCGACCGGCCTGCTGGCGACGTTGGGCTCCTCGGGCCCGGCGGCGGCATCGACGGGATCGTCGGGCGGGAAGGTGCTGCTGGTGGGCACCTTCCACGGCCACCGGGGCGCGTACAGGACCATCCAGTCGGCGGTCGACGCCGCCAAGCCGGGCGACTGGATCCTGGTGGCACCAGGCGACTACCACGAGGACGCCGACGAGTCGGGAGCCGCCACCGATCCCGCCGACGGGGACATGGGTGGGGTGATGATCACCACCTCGGGCATCCACCTCCGGGGCATGAACCGCTCGACGGTGATCGTGGACGGGACCAAGGCCGGTTCCTCCGGCGCCTGCAGTGCCAGCCCGAGCGCCCAGAACTTCGGGGCGGTGGCCGGTGACGGGCAGGCCGTGGGCCGCAACGGGATCGTGGTCTTTAAGGCGGACAACGTATCGGTGGACAGCCTGACGGCGTGCAACTTCCTGGCCGGCACCGGCGACTCCGGCAACGAGATCTGGTGGAACGGTGGAGCCGACAGCGGCACGATCGGCCTCAAGGGCTACTCGGGCAGCTATCTCACCGCCACCACCACGTACTTCAGCAGCCAGGGCACGGCGGACCAGCAGGAGGCCACGGCAGCCCAGTACGGGATCTTCTCCTCCAACTCGCAGGGCCCCGGGGTGTGGAACCAGCTCTACGCCAGCAACTTCAACGACTCCGGCATGTACGTGGGGGCCTGTCTCCAGAAGTGCGGGATGACCATCGACCATGCCTGGATGGAGTACAACGCCCTCGGCTACTCGGGCACCAACTCGGGAGGCTCGATCGTGGTGGAGCACTCCCAGTTCGACAACAACCAGGACGGCTTCGACACCAATACCCAGATCAACGGCGACCCACCGGCACCCCAGAACGGCGACTGCCCCGGCAAGGGGATCAGCCCGATCACCCACACCCGCTCCTGCTGGGTGTTCATCCACAACTACGTCCACGACAACAACAACCCCGACGTGCCCGAGGCCGGCAATGCCGCAGCCGGGCCCACGGGCACGGGGATGACGCTGTCGGGCGGCCGCAACGACACGGTCATGGACAACACCTTCGCCGACAACGGGGCCTGGGGCTTCCTGATGGTGCCCTACCCCGACTCGGGCACGCCATCCCTCAACCAGTCCTGCCCCGGCACCGGAGGAGTGGAGACGCCCGGCTTCGGCTGCGTCTACGACCCGATGAACGACGCCCTGGTGCACAACACGTTCCGCCACAACGGCTACTTCGGCAATACCGGCAACGCCGACTACGGGCAGATCACCCTCGATGCCGGCCAGCCCCAGAACTGCTTCGTCGGCAACACGGCACCGAGCGGCAGCCAGCCCTCGGACCTCGAGCAGATCCAGCCCACCTGCGGGAAGCTGACGACGGCAGCCAACACCGGCGGTCCGCTGCTGGCCCAGGTGCTGTGCGACACCGGGTTCGGGTCCTGCCCGGCCGGCGCCACCTACCCGGCCCGCACCGGCGTGGTCATGCACCCCTTGCCCAAGGGCATCCCCACCATGCCCAATCCGTGCGCCGGGGTGCCCGCCAATGCCTGGTGCCCGGCGGGCAGACCCCTCTGACCGATCGGCCGCTATCCGGGCCGGCTCCTTGTACGGTGCCGACCGGAGCCGTCCAAAGCCGGCCGGGACCGACAGGGTGCTCGCATGGCCGTTCCGCAGGCCGCTCGGCCCGGAGGGGCCGGTAGCATCGGCGCGGTGGCGAGCCGACCATGACCCCAGCCCCGGCCGGCCACCACGGTGCCGATGACGGTGTCGGCGGTGCCGACGCCCGCACCGATGGCACCGACGGCACCGACGCCGACGGCGCCGACCCCGACGGTACCGACGCCATCGAGGTGTGGACCAGTCGGGAGGCCCTCGTCGGTGACACCCGGGTGCGCCGTGCCCTGCCCCGGCCGGGTCATCGCACCGTGGGGGCCTGGTGCTTTGCCGACCACATGGGTCCCCTCCCGTCCGACGGCACACC
>Ga0181534_10002106_pt1 | contig 12610 bp, 10 predicted proteins | sample PEATcosm2014_Bin_37_FD_119758 | JGI IMG/M metagenome (GOLD analysis project Ga0181534, IMG submission 119758) | Peatland microbial communities from MTU Mesocosm Facility, Houghton, MI, USA - PEATcosm2014_Bin17_10_metaG | ecosystem: Environmental > Terrestrial > Soil > Wetlands > Peat | place...
CAACTTGGTACGACATACCAGGTGATCAAGAACCGCACCACACGGATCTACAACAAACTCGGCGTCGATAACCGCATCGATTTGCTCAAGACCCTCCAAAAGTCACCGCCAACCTGCGAAAGTGCCTCCATGGCGCCGCACGGATCGAAACAGTAGGTACAGCACTGCCGTTTGCCAGGTCGGGCATTCCGCGTTCGTCCCGGTGCACTTCTTCGGCGCTGGAAACACAAATTCCACAAAACTCTTGCACTAACTAGCAGTCCTAGTGATACTATTATCGCTAGATGTTCACAGACACTGATGACACCCGTGCGTCGCTGGAGGAAGTCGGATACTTCACGACTCGGGAAGTAGCCAACACGATCTACCTGGCCGCGCAGCTTGACCGGCCCATCCTGCTGGAAGGCCCCGCCGGCGCCGGCAAGACCGAGATGGCCCTGGCGATCAAACGCGCCACGGGCATGAAGCTCATACGGCTCCAGTGCTACGAAGGCCTCACGGACAAGGAGGCGATTGGAAGCTTCAGCGATGAGTTGCGGCAACTCTATGTGCGCTTTCATGATGGGACCTTCGACGAAGCCGCCAAGAGGGTCTCGGATCGATCCTTCTTCCTGGCCGGACCGCTCTTGAGTGCGCTGGAGACGCCGGCTCGCTGCATTCTGCTGGTCGATGAGATCGACAAGATCAGCCACGCCTTCGAGGCCCAGCTGCTTGAGTTCCTCGGCGAATGGCAGCTGACGATTCCCGGACTCGGCGAGGTCAAGGCACATCAACCGCCCTTCACCATCGTTACGGCCAACGACGAGCGACAGCTGGGATATCCCCTTCTGCGGCGCTGCGCCCGCATCTACATCAATCATCCGACGCCGGAGCAGGAAGCGGCCATTGTTGCGAGCCGGACTCCCGATTGCTCGAAGGCAATCCACTACTTCATCGCTGGCTTCGCCAAGACACTCCGGGCCTTCAAGATGGAAAAGCCCCCATCCATCTCCGAGATGATCACCCTCGCGCTGGCGCTCGACAAACTGAACCTGAAAGAGATCCGGGACGACCACAAGGCGGTTATTCTGCCGTTCATCGCCAAGACAGAGAAGGATCGGGCGAGTCTGCTTGTCTCTGGCCGCTTCGAGAGCTTCATGGACAACGCTCGCATCATCGCGGACGAAATGAGCCGGCACGACGTACTGGTTCAGGCCGCGAGTCCTGAGAGCGTTCCCGAGCCCGATTCGGTGATGCCACTGGAGGTTGCGGCGCAATGATCCGGTTCTGCTCAGAACTGTTCTTGGGGCTGTCCTTGGCTCTTTCCGCAGCGGCAGGCACGTTGCCGCAGAGTGGCCACGACGAAGCGGTGTACTACGCCGACGCGTACGCCGCCCACTATCAGATTCCCCGAGAGCTTATTCACGCGATCATCACCCAGGAGTCTGGCTGGAACCCTCGGGCAATCTCCCCCAAAGGTGCCATGGGACTCATGCAGCTCATGCCAGCCACAGCGGCGGAGTATGGCGTGCAAAATCCCTTTGGCCTCTCGGAAAACCTCTCCGGCGGGGTTCGATACCTAGCCGATCTGATGCAGCAGTTCCACGGAGACTTTCGTCTGGTGTTGGCGGCATATTACCGGGGTAGCCGTCCAATCCTTCGCTGCGGTCTCCACTACTCGGGCGCCGATGGCCATTGACGCAGATTACGACACGGAGCAGGCGAAGCGGGATCTGGCCAGGCTCCGCAAGGAGCTGCTGCTGGAGAACGTGCACGCCGTTCAGGAGTACTCCCGGCGTGGCGGCCACCTGTGGATCTTCTGCAAGGAGCCGCTGCCCGCGCGGCAGTGCCGGCTCTTTGTCTACAACCTCGCTCTTCGGCTGGGCGTGCCCATCAAGGGCTCCGGGTTCTCCGAGGAGGGGATTGAGATATTCCCCAAGCAGGACTCGCTTGCCCCGGGTGCGCTCGGCAATGGCATTCGTGCGCCGCTGGGGATCCATCGGAAGGACGACAACCGCTACTGGTTCGTGGACATCGGCCAGTTGACGCTCCAATCTCAGATCGACGCGCTCTGTGCGCTGCCGAAGCTGACGGCGCAGCAATTGAACGATCTCACGCACCACCTGGCGCCTCCGCCGCAATGGGGGGCCTCCGACGATCCGCAGCCTGCGGCCGCCGTGCGAGGCTTTCCCGGAAACGGCAACGGAGCGAAGAAGCCCTTCGACATCTACGAGCACGTCTCGCTGGCGAACAAGCGCGCCGTGGGTGGGAAAGACTACTTCGTGCAGTGCCCGTCCTGCCGTCTGGCTGGCCGCGACACGAACAAGGACAACCTCGGCGTGGCGAAGCCGCACGGACCAAGGCACGGCTACTACCACTGCCATGCCGGCTGCTCCACGGATGACATCCGCAATGCCTTCGGCCATCCGCGGTTAGCGCAGTTCACGCCGCTGACCGGCTTCGGTTGCAATCCGTATAGCATTCGGGCGACACGCGACGAGCTGCTCAACATTCTGAGCCAAGGCGTCCGAGGCATGAACCTTGGTTTCCCCGAGACGAACGGACCGGTGCAGTGGCCTAACTTCACTGTTGCCGAGTATCTTCAGGCAAATCAAGAGGAACCGCTTCCGAATATGCAGCGTGGCATCTAAGGCGCACAGGCAAATCGCCACATGGGAAATGGCGATTTGCCGACGCCCCCGGGAATCCATCGTCTCTCAATATTGCTGGTCGCCTAGTTCGAGATAAGACCCAGAGCTGCCATGATATTTCGCCCATTCGTACTGCGGAGAACGCCCGGCCGCAACAGATAGTCGAAGCGCATCCTCCCTCTGAAGAATTGCTCTTCAAAGTGCATGTTCACTGCGTAGTCAGGAAATTCAGCGGCAATCTTCGTTACCGCGAGGTCATGGGTTGTCACTAGGCCCACCGAGCGGGATTCGATCAACTGCCGTACGATTGCCTTCGCTCCATAAAGCCGATCTTCCGTATTCGTCCCTCCCAGCACTTCATCAAGCAGAAACAGCGTTGGAGATTCCTTCGCGATTTCTAAGATCCATCGCAGCCGCTCGACCTCGGATTGAAAACGAGACTTTCCATCCAGCAAAGAGTCGTGAACAGAAATCGAGCAGGAGAGCTGAATACGGGAGAGTTCCAGCCTTTCCGCGCGCACCGGAGCGCCCGCAAATGCAAGGACCACGTTTACCCCGATCGCACGCAGGAGTGTGCTTTTCCCGCCCATGTTTGAACCGCTGAGAATGATGACCTGAGTATCTTCTCCATCCAGTTCGAGGTCGCAGCGGACGCAGCGCTCGCTCGCGATAAGAGGGTGCCCCAGACGATGGGCACGGAACATCGCAGTTCCATCGTCGACCATCAAGGGGAAGGTGTGATCGGGATTCTCGTAACAGTATCTTGCAAGGCAGAGCAGTGCCTCGATCTGTCCCACGGAGTCCAGCCAGACCGGCAAAGCCGAGCGATGATTGTGGCGCCATCGCTCGATGCATATTCCGAGGTTGGTCGCGTATAGCAGTGGAGAAACCGCAAGGGCAAACCACTCGCTGATGTCGCGCAGCCCCAGGAGCCACGTCAATCTCCGCAGTGCTCGGATGCTCGCGTCCGGAATCGTGCCCACTTGCGCCAGATCACGCTGAATCATTCGGAGCCGCGGTGAGGCGAACTGCTCCCGGCCAAAGCGCTCGATCACTGGGCCGAGCATCGACAGGTCGTGCGACAACCAGCGGACCCCATCGGTCATCCGCTGAACTCGCGCGCGCAGCAGGGCTGCCGTTGTGCCGAGACCGACTATTGCCGGCAACAGAACCCATCGTTGATTTCCAGAAAGGGCCCCCAGCATCAGAGCAGTCCCCAAGACTAGGACGAGTACCGGCAACGCCATTGCAATGACTCGCTCCCACGGACGGATATAGACCTTCGGCGCCACTGCCCAATCGCGCAGGCTTGCCACGTCAATGTTCCGGTAGCTGCGGCATCCGAGCGATACACAATCCTCTTGCAGGTCCAGACGCGTCCGAAGATCCGCAACGGCACCTTGGCGCTCGAGCACCTCTGTGGGATCAGCAGGGGAAAGCAGCCAATTCGCCAACGTCGCGCGTCCGACCGCCGACTGTGCGGTGCAAATCAGTTCAAAGAGAGACCCCTTTCCGAACAAATCTACGTCCCCAGCGTAGATGTGGTGTTCCGGGCGGTACTCGTCTCCGCTGATTCCTCGGCCTTGCCATCCAGTGCCAGAGCAACGGGCAATTCCCAGTTCGTAATAGTCAATGATTCTCTGCGTGCGACTATGTTGCTCGGAGGTCACCTTCAGAGACCTGGTCACCCACCCGCAGGCTGTTAGCGCCGCTGCAAAACAAAAATACGAGACCGGGCTGTGGCTCACGAAGGCGGCGCAAAGCGCGAGAATCGTCGCCGCAGTCAAAATGATGAAGCACTTCCAGCGAAGTCGGTACGAAGCGCGAATCCCTTTCGCTTCTTCCTGCTTTTGTGTGTAGCGCCTACGGTACTCGCGCAGGTGCGCTTGGAGAGGTTCGCTCCGCCCTGAATCGTCAGGGCACTGTCTGGTGCCTTCCGCGCTCATAGATACACCTCCGTCTCCGCTCAGGAGACCCTGTTCCATTGCAAACCAATAAGGGCATGCCCCTTCGAGAGGCATCTTGCTTGGATTGATAGTGGCTACAGTGAGGAGACGGGCGGGGGACGCTGGAAGCGGGAGACGCGATAGGGGGCTCGCGATACTGAGATTCGTTTCGTTACGAATCTTGCGAAACTTGTATCCAGACCCGCGTCGGAAAACAGTCTGCTCGGGATAGAGCGCAGGCAGGCGATTACAATCCTTCGAATCTCTGCGGAGTGAAGGACAACGAACGCAAGCAGGCATGCCAAAACAAGAACGACAATCAGCTTGCCAAGCCCGGAAAGCAAAACTCCGGGCCGATTTCGCACAACGAACACCACGAGCGACACATATGCGGCAAAGAGCACTGAAGCCGTCGTGTATCTGAGATTTCTCATGTGTGTCCCTTTATCCGCGAGTATACGCCTCACGCTGGGCCGCTGCACGCCTTGCCTTGGGCCGGAGTGCCAACCTGCCATGGAAATGACCACCCTGTACGACTACCTCCGCATCTACGGTCCGCGAGAAATAGGGCGCCGGATCGTTGAGACGTTTCCACCGCTCCACGCGCCTGATGATACTCCCGCTCCGGAGCTTTCGCGCTTGATGCGTAAACCTCTGCCTGCACAGGAACTCGCCATCATGGGGTGCGTGAAGTATCTCGCAGATCACGATGCGGTTAAGATCGTGGGTGAATGCGGGACAGGGAAGACTTTCATGGCCGGAGCAGGCGTGGCATATGTGGCCGCGCACTCCAAGCCATTTGCCACGATTGTGATGTGCCCGCCACACCTCACTGAGAAGTGGGCGCGCGAAATTCTGATCACGGTGCCCGCAGCGCGAACCTACATCATCGAGGATCTGCGCAACGGCGGCGACCAGAAAAAGCCTCACGGCGTGGTGGAGATTCAGTACACGAACGGCACGATGCGCCGCCGCGGCCTCGCGACCTCGCTTCCGGAATTGCGGGCCATGGGCCGGCGCACATGGCTCCAGCAGCATCCTTATCCGACCTACTTCATCGTGGGGAAAGAGAAAGGCAAGCTCGGCTACTACTGGAAACACGTTTACGGCAAGGCGGCGCGAAGCAGCAGGGAACACGCAGGTAGTGTCGTCAACATCGACACGTTCCAGCCAGTAGCGAAGGCTAACAATGGCGTTCTCGCCGAAGACGATTTTGATGAGCGCCGGAAATATTCGGAGACGGTAGAACTCAGCAAAGGCGGGACGAAGTTGTATTCGCCCCTCTGGTCTGCCGATCGCGCACGAATCCAACGCATGGCTCCCATGGATTATATGGGTCGGTACATGAAGGACTGGTTCGACTTCTCCATCGCGGACGAAGTGCACCAATTAGCCGGAGAAACTGCTCAAGGGCAGGGTCTGGCTGTGTTGGCTCGGATCGCAAAGAAGGTCATCACGCTTACGGGCACGATGATGGGCGGCTATGCCGATGATCTCTATAACGTGCTGTATCGCATCGATGCCCCTCAGATGGTTCGCGAGGGCTTCGAGTGGGGCGGTGCCGGACGCGAGATGTTCCAGCGTAAGTACGGTGTGATCGAGACCGTGGAGAGAATCACGGAGAACGAAAACGCGTGCTCCCGCAACCCGAAGAAGTCGATTCAGATTCTGCGGCGCCCTGGCTGTTCGCCGATGCTGTTTGGCAATCACCTGATGGACTCCACAGCCTTTGTTTCCCTGGAAGACATCGCAGAGGCGCTCCCACCTTACACCGAGACTGTTATCGAGGTGCATGCCAACCAAACATTGAGGGATACCTACGACGATCTCGCTGAACAGATCAAAAAGACCATTAACCAGTACCCGAAGGACAAGGGCCTGAGGAGCATCATGCTGAATACGCTGCTCTGCTACCCCGACCACCCCTTCGGCTTCGAGACAATCTACCGGAAGATGTGGGATCGAAAGGCACGCGAGTACACGATCATCAAGGTAGCGGAGCCTGCGATTCTTGACCACGAAGTCATCTACCCGAAAGAACGCGAACTGATCGATGACATTCGCGGCGAGCTGGCGCAGGGACGCAAGTGCCAGGTCTTTGCCACCTACACCGGAAAGCACGATGTGGTAGGGCGGCTCGACACGGTACTGCGCGGCGCCGGTTTTCGTGTCGCTGTGCTCCGCCCTGCCGTTGCCACGGACAAGCGTGAGGCGTGGTACGAGCGCCAGTTGTCGCTGGGTGTGGATGTCGTCATTTGTCATCCGCGGCTGGTGGAGACTGGTCTCGATCTGCTGTCCTTCCCCACCATCTACTTTTACGAAACGGGATATTCCACATACACGTTGCGTCAAGCCAGCCGCCGTTCCTGGCGAATCGGCCAACGGCGCGATGTGCGAGTGAAATTCTTCTCCTATGCGAACACGATGCAGAGCAACTGCATCCGCCTCATGGGCCAGAAGGTTCTTGTTTCAATGATGATGGAGGGCAAGTTCAGCGGCGAAGGCCTGGCCGGTATTGAAGAGGATACCGACATGATGTCCGCCATGGCTCGCGAGTTGGTCGAGCAGGGAGGTGTTGGAGAGACTGCCGACGATGTTTGGCGACAAGTCAACCAGCAGCGCCAGGCGCAATTTGGCTCTGCGCAACCCGCTCCGGCTGTACCCGCTGACGTTGTGGAAGTATTCGCCGACGAAGAACCACCGCTGGTCGCAGCTATGGCAGTGCCAGAGGCTGCTTCAGTGGTAGCCGCTTCGGCCACCAGCGCGCAGCCGTCATTCATCGGCTTCGCCATGACCGCCATTTCAAAACGGAGAAGGAAGTCGCCCGAGCGTGTTGATAGCGGGCAGCTCCCGCTCTTCGCGGCCTAGCGTTCCATTCCAATCTCAACTCTCAACTGCTTGGGGTTTGTCCTTCCGGATAGACCTCATGGCAACGGGTGTGTCTTGTGGTTTCTCCCGCCCCAAGACACCCTGTTGTTTTCGCATTTCACTACGGGCTGTACCCAACCGAGGTATCTCTCATGCATACGTTCTTCACCGCATCCGACTTCCTGCCTACCAAGTGGAGTACTACCGACGAAAAGGCGGTTTTTGGCAACAACTTGCTCCACTTCATGCTGACTGGTTTAGCGGGTTTCATAGAACAGTCCTTAGTCATTCCGCAACCCGAACGAGGCTAGCTTGGCGCAAGTGGACGCGTAATCCGTATGGAGGATGCTTCGAATCCCCAGTCCCTCCGCGATCTGAACAAACATCAGCGTGTTTTCGATGTAGATGACCTGCCTGGCTCGTGCCTGGGCGATGTCCAGGGCGAGTCGAAAGATGTCGGCATCGGGCTTGCGAATGTGCACAAAGCAAGAAGAAACGAAAGAGTCCACGAAGCCGTCCAGCTTAAACTTGCGAATCCGATACGCGTTCACCTCGCGCGATTCGTTGCTGACCACGGCAATCTTGAGCCCGTACCGCTCTTTGAGCTGAGAGACGAGTCCGATCATTTCCGGGCAGGCTTTCGATTGTGCGAAGATGAAGCGCCGAAACTGAGCTTGGGTGAACGGCCGCTTCTCATAAAAGACCACTCGATCCAGATATTCTTCAAAGGTGAGTTTTCCTTCTTCATGGGTCTCGAAGGTTAGTCGGTGGCGCTTCTCCATCTCAGCCCACGGCAGCGTGAAGTATTTTGCCGCCCGCCTGCGGGCATGGTGGTCCCACCCATCATTGAGCAGAACATCGCCAACATCCAGAAACAGCGTCGTAATCCCGCATGAGCGTTTCATGGATGTCACCGTTGCCAGAGAATCTTCGAGACTTCCAGCGGAATCGCTACGCCTTTGCAGTGTGGTATCAATCGCGCCGTGTAATCGGCGACTGGGCGGGTAGCCGGGACACGTGCGCCATAGACATAGCCGGTGACTGTGTCAGCAGGTTTCCGGATGAGCGTCATCTCATGGGTGGTAGCCTCACCCGCGGCTCCGTCGGCAAACAGTTCAACGCGGACCGCGTCCGGGGAAAGATCGCTGAGAGATACGTGAACCTCGAAGACGAGCTGCCCGTCATTCGTCTCCGCCGTCATCGCTCCAAAGTGCACGCGCTCCCAGTCCCGTTCCAACGCGCGCTGCCAATCGACGATTTGCTTGCCGGCGGCTCCTTTATTGCTCGTGCGCCCGCGGTAAGCCGCTGCGGCAGGCAGGTAGTGTTGTTCGGTATAATCCCGCACGGCACGATCGGCTGAAAATGCGGGTGTCAGGCGAGCCATGCTTTCCCGCATCCGCTTGACCCATGCAGTGGGGATTCCATTCTTGTCGCGAGCGTAGAACGCTGGAACGACCTCTCTTTCCATGAGCCCATACAAAGCTTCGGCTTCGGCAGCGTCCCATGCGGGGTCGTCGCCATGCTCCTTGCCGTCTCCCAATGCCCACCCCACCTCTGGCGTGTATGCTTCCGCCCACCAGCCATCCAACTCGGAAAGGTTGATGCCTCCATTGACAAGCACCTTCATGCCACTGGTTCCGCACGCTTCCCAGGGGCGCCGCGGCGTGTTGATCCAGACGTCAACTCCCTGAACCAGGTGCTCGGTCAACAGCATGTCGTAGTCGCTCAGGAAGGCGACGTGGGGCCGGGCTTCCGGTTGGCGAATGAACTTGATCCACTCATGGATCAAGGCCTGCCCCGCCTTGTCCTCGGGATGTGCTTTTCCGGCGATGATGAGCTGAACCGGACGCTGCGAGTTCGTCAACAGACGAAGCAGCCGCTGTGAGTCGTGTAAAAGCAGATCTGGTCTTTTATAGGTCGCGAAGCGTCGCGCAAAGCCGAGCGTCAATGCGTTGGAATCGAAGAGATCTTTCGCCCTCTCCACCGCCTCGGTCAACGCGCCCGAGGCAGCCAGTTGCCTGGATAACCGTCCGCGAGTGTACTCCACAAGATCCTTGCTGGCTTGCATTCGAAATTGCCAGAGCTTGGCGTCGGAGACACGGTGAATGTCTGACTCCAGGGTCTCTGTCGTTCCCAGCCAACGCTGCTTTCCACAACTCTCCGTCCAAAGATCGTCGGCCGGTGCCGAGTCCCAGGTGGGCATGTAGACTCCGTTGGTGACGTGTCCGACTGGAACCTCGTCCTCCGGCCACCGCGGAAACAGAGGAAGAAAGAGATTGCGGCTGACCTTACCGTGCAGCCGGCTCACTCCATTCACTGCGCCACTGCCGCGAATTGCCAGGTACGCCATGTTGAAGCTCTCCGACGGGTCGCCCGGGTTCTGGCGGCCGAGAGCCAGTAAATCGTGAAGTTCAATTCCCAGCTTTTGCTTGGCATAGCGCCCGAGGTACTGTTCAATCAGTGCGGGAGCAAAGCGGTCAAAACCCGCGGCCACAGCCGTATGGGTGGTAAACAGGTTTCCCGCCCGTGTCGCCGCCAGTGCAATCTCGAAAGGCTGCCCCGTCTCTTCCATGAAGGTGCGGGCACGTTCCAGAACAGCAAAGGCCGCGTGTCCTTCATTGAGGTGACAGACGTCTGGTTGAATCCCGAGTGCTCGGAGAAGTCGCCAACCGCCGATCCCCAGCAGCAGCTCCTGCGTGAGGCGCAGCTCCGGACCTCCGCCATACAATTCGCTGGTTATTCCCCGATGAGCGGGAAAGTTTGCGGCGTCATTGCTGTCGAGCAGGTAGAGCTTCACCCTGCCGACCTGGACTTGCCAGGCGCGCAGCCAGACCGAGTATCCGGGCAATGCGATCTCCAACCGTAGCCACTCGCCATTGGGTTGACGCAATGGTGTGATCGGCAACTGTCCGGGATCGTTATATGGGTAGAGGGCCTGTTGCTCGCCATTTCGGTCAATCACCTGGCGAAAGTATCCCTGCTGGTAGAGCAGCCCCACAGCGGTTACCGGCACGCCCAGATCGCTGGCGGCCTTGAGTTGGTCACCGGCAACGTTGCCGAGCCCGCCCGAGTAAATAGGGAGAGCCTCACTCAACATGAATTCCATGCTGAAATACGCGACGGAGCTCAAGGGGGATTCCGGGTGCTTTAGCTGAAACCATGCTGGCGTCTCCGCCTCATGACGCTTGGCTTGCAACAGATCATCAACGTTCTTGCGGAATGCCGGATCGGCGAGCACTCGTTCAATCTGATCGCGCGCAACCGTCTGGAGGACAACCCAAGGGTTGTGAGTGAGCTCCCATAGCACAGGATCGAGCGTGCGCCAAACTCCGTCGGTGGCATGGTTCCACGACCAGCGCAGATCCAGGGCCAGCTCGGCGAGAGAATCGAAGCCCTCGATTTCCTTGGGTAGAAATCTATAGGCCGGATGACTCGGGGATAGGTCGCTCATGAATTGTCCCTTGAATTCGACACCGGGCAGACTTGAGGAAGAGAACTCGATAATCCGCGTACGGTACTGGGCAAGGCTCCTCGATCAAGCCTTGCCCATCAACCTGCTGGTACCCTAAGCGGCGATGGCTCCTTCGCCTGAGTGCAGTGAGAACTGGACGGGATGAGTGGTTTTGATAATGTCCCTCGCCTGTCCCACCTCTGCGGCCGTTCCATGAACAATCAGCAGGAACTGGTCTGTCTTGAGAGCGGCTTCATACTTCACGACGCTGTCCTTCGGAATTCCGATGCTGTAAAGGCCAGCTCCCAACGCACCGAGAGCTCCTACTTCCACCGCTCCTTCCAGCCCTGCCACAATCCATGCCACCACTGGCCCAGCCGCCAGGATAGGACCGAGACCAGGAACCACAAAGACCGCAGAGCCGAACAGAAGCGCCCAGAAGCCTCCCCAGAACGCGCCCAGTTTGCCCCAGTACTTCATGCGGTCGCCGGCGTTGTAATAACCCACTACCTGCTCATCTGTATGGTTGCCCTTGCCGACGATCGACAGCTTATGCATGTCGATTCCGCCGCGCTGAAGTTCCTTCACAGCATCTTCCGCGCCTGTGTGGGACTGATAGATTGCGACAACTGAATTGTTTGCTGACATTCCTGCTTCTCCTCAGAGCGTGCCCTGCTCTTCCAGCCGTTGCTAAGGCTTCGCCAGTAACTCTGACAGTCGAGCCCCGCGGAAACTGTGCGTTATTGCACACTATGGATGAATATCCCCCGCCGGGAGCGAAGGTCTAACGTTGACAGATACTCGGGGTCGAAATGAACGTGACTCTCGAATCGATCTCTCCTGAATGAATCTGCGCGCAGTGAGCAAAAAGGAACAGATCATCGCTCCTACAGGATGTGATGCTCTCGCAGCGGGGCAGATGCGATCTGCAGGCTGCCTGCGCTCCATCTTGTTACCGCTCGATAAAAGGAGCCTCTGTGGATGCGACGGCTAAATGTGCAAACCCCGATTGCACCTCTGTGCCGACGACCGGCAAAGAATATTGCAGTGACAGCTGTGCCATCGCCAAGGACAGGCTGCAACTAACGTGCCAGCGCCCGCACCCCGGATGTGAGGGAGAGCACTGAGCCCAACGACTCACTACGAATGATTCGCATGCTTCGCCGGCCTATGGAGAAATCATGACGCGCGTTGGAATTGCCTCCGACCACGGCGGGTATGAATTGAAGAAGCAAGTGGCGGAGCTGTTGCGTGGCTCAGGATATGAGGTCGTGGATTTTGGCGCTCAGCAGTTAAACCCCGCCGATGACTATCCCGAATCCATCATCCCATTGGCGAGAGCTGTAGCTGCTGGAAAGGTAGAGCGCGGAATCGCGCTCTGCGGCAGCGGCGTGGGTGCCTCCATCGTTGCGAACAAAGTTGCCGGTGTTCGCGCAGGGCTTATCCATGATGTTTTCTCCGCCCACCAGGGCGTCGAAGATGACGACATGAATGTTTTCTGTCTGGGAGGGAAAGTAATCGGCCCAGCGCTGGCCTGGGAGCTGGTTCGCACATTTCTCGCGGCTCGCTTCAGCGGCGCTCCACGCCACCTGCGCCGTCTTGCAGAAGTGCAGGCCCTGGAGAATCAGGAATTTGCAGCGCAAGCCACAGCAGGGGAGAAATGATGAGAGCGACAGAACAGCTTCACGCCATCAAGAATCGCAACGACTACGATG
>Ga0181534_10002108_pt1 | contig 12598 bp, 11 predicted proteins | sample PEATcosm2014_Bin_37_FD_119758 | JGI IMG/M metagenome (GOLD analysis project Ga0181534, IMG submission 119758) | Peatland microbial communities from MTU Mesocosm Facility, Houghton, MI, USA - PEATcosm2014_Bin17_10_metaG | ecosystem: Environmental > Terrestrial > Soil > Wetlands > Peat | place...
CGATGAAACGAATGAAAAATGAAAAACCCGATGAACTTGATGACGACCAGTCCATTTTCGCCATCGCCCGGCACCATCGCAACCGCACTATTTCAAAAACAACCCATTTTGCAGACATCTCTTTCAGGATTCCGCCGACCCGGACGGCCCTGGCAACCACACCGCAAGGCTTGGGGGAAACCGCGCCGAACTCCTTGACAGAAATCCGCCCGTCCGCTTTCATCCATTCATGCCAGCAAAGGACAATGTGAAACCAACCGCCGTTGGCGCTGTCTGTTCCGCTATCGCGGTTCACGTCGCGAGTCGGCGGTGGCTCAGCTTGCTACGTTAGGCCGACTATGCTTTACAAATTATTACAGCGTCTTTGGCTTCCAGTAGTGGTTTTATGTCTTATCTATTTCGGTGTATGGGACTGGGCGTTACGCCCGATTTGGCAGATACCACAAGGATTGGCACCGGTGAATTGGACGGATGCAGACCTGATTCGTGACCGTTATCCGATTCGACTGATTGATCCGGGATGGTTGGCTAACAGCCATGATTGGATATTTGTAGAGAGTCACGCACGATTAGGATTGATTGCTATAGTTACAGCAGCCATTTTTTCCATAAATGAATTCAGACTATACAAGCGTCCGTCGGCCTAACAATTCGCGAGGCCGTGTGAAAACTCCGGGACGCGGGAAAATGTCGCTCCCATTTGACTTATGACGCATTTTGATGAAATGTCGAGGCGGATTCGATGGTCTGAAATCGTGTTTTCACACGGCCTCTCGCCGGAGCCAACTGCCGTTGGCGCTTGCAGGTTGCCCCGAAAGCTTTCGGGGTTCCCGATGGTCATCGCGGTTCACGTCGCGAGTCGGCGGTGGCTCAGATTTTTTCGTTAGGCCGCTCTACTATGCGCAACATCATTCCTCAATTTATCAAATCCACACGAATGGTTCTCTTCTGCGGATTCTTTGCGAGCATGGCATGTGTTTCCAACTATGCGGATGACGCCGCAACCAATGCCGTTCCCGCTGCGGACGCGTCGGCAAGGCTGGTGATCGTAAATGCCGTTTACGGCAATTTGGCCGATTCGGCGGCCACCACCAACGTGACGAAGACAGTCGCCGCGATGGTGAATGATGACACACTCGATTTCCGTCCAAACAACGACACTTTTGGAGGCGATCCGGCGCCGAATACTCCCAAGCAGATCGAAGTGGATTACACGATTGACGGAGTGGCCGGCACCAAGACCGCTTTTGAAAACGGCAGGTTCAAGCTTTCAGCCAACAAACCGGCCAAAAACCCCAGGCTGGTCATCGTCAAGGCGGTTTATGGCGTCCTGCCAAACGGCAAAACCACCGACGTCACCGCCGACCTCGCGGACATGGTTGAGAACGATGGCCTTGAATTAACGGTAGGCAATAATACCTTCGGCGATCCGGCGTTCGGCAAGGTCAAGAAGCTGCGCGTGGACTACAAATTCGACGGGTGGAAGAAATCCATTACTCTTCAGGAAGGCAACACATTGAGAATTTCCGCCCACATCGAGATGGCAGAGATTTACAAGCAGATTTTCTTTCGCGCTCTCTGGATTGTCTCCGGCATCCTCGCTATTTCCGCCGTCGTGGTGACTGTGGTGCTGCTCACAAGAAAATGGAAGAAATAGAGCGCTGTCCACTGCACCTGACCTTAAGCAATGAATGCCTGCCGTATTAACTATGACGCCGTTTAGTTTCACAATTGAAGTGCGGCGTCTGCAAAGTCCTGAATAACGTCTGGCGGGCGGATTTTGCCATTTGAAGCCGGCGTCCGCACTTTAGGAGCGCGAGTTGTCCCAACTCGCAGCAGCTTGGAAAAAGGAAAACGTCCGCTATCATTGCCCAGATTAGCATCAAATCCTTGAGGCTCGGTTTCAGACCGCCCGGAGGCTAAATCCATTCCGGGCGGCTTGGTTTTAACGCCCAGCCTCGTTTTTGGCAGATTTATGGCCTTGGCGGACGCACCAACGGTCCTGAAACTCACACCAACGGCCTTGGAACTCACAGCAACAGGCTTGGAAGTCACACCAACGGCCTTGGCATTGGCAGCAACGGGCTTGGGGACGACGCCAACGGGCTTGGCGGTCACAGCAACGGCCTTGGAAGTCGCGCCAACGGCCTTGACGGACGCAGCAACGGGCTTGGAAGTGACGCCAACGGCCTTGGAACTCGCAGCAACGGCCTTGGCGGACACACCAACAGCGTTTGGGGCATGTCAAAGGCTGTCTGGCTGATTTCCGGGGCTGGCGGGCACGATTTCAAGTTCGCCAGCGTCAATTCCGGGGGTGTCGGCCAAATCAGCGCGCCCGTCGTGATTCAGGTGACGTGAAGGGTTGCAGAGTCCGGCCTGTGGCCGGATCAGGTCGAACCCGAGGCTCGACGCTAACCGGCGAGACAAATTGGTAGGGAGCGAAGTCCCCTGCGCGCCGCCGATTGCTAACGGGAGCTTTCGGTTCACCACGATGGCGCGCACGGAGTGACGCGCCCTACCAAGGCGGGTGCGGAGAAGATTCGTCTGGCGTAAGTAGGATTAGTCACCTACTGCTTCCAAAGAGCGGTGGGAACACCGCCAAACGTCGCACCCCAGCCTGTTTTTCCCGGCAAGTGATAAACCGTTGGACTATGTTGGTCAGATATGAACGGATACTTACCAACTTTCGGGATGTCGCCTTGAAAATAAACTTTCATCAGGCGGGTGCAGCCACCGAACACGCCGGTTCCGATACTGGTGACACCGTCGGGGATAGTAATTTCGGTTAGGTTGGTGCAATCATCGAACGCCCCGTCCCCGATGGATGTGACGCTGTTAGGGACGGTGTAGCTACCAGCCTTGCTCTGTTCTGGGCATTCAATTAGCATGGTCTGATTCTTATTAAATAAGAGACCATCCACACTGCTGTAGGAAGAGTTGAGCGCATCAACGGTTATTGCGTGAACGCTGGGGCAGTCATTAAACGCATGATTTCCGATGCGGGTGACACTATTGCCGATTGTGATATCGGTCAGGCTGTGGCAATTCCCGAACGCCCCGTCCGCGATATTGGTGACGCTGTCGGGAACGGTGTAGCTACCATCTTTGCCGCCCGGGCATTTAATGAGCGTGGTCTGGCTCTTATTAAACAAGACCCCGTCCACACTGCTGTAGAAAAAATTGAGTGCGCCAATATTTATGGCGCGCAACTTAGAATCGAGTCTGAACGCATTAGCATCAATGTTGGTAACACTGTTGGGAATGGTGATGTCGGTCAGACTGTAGCACCACGACAAAGCCCCATTTCCGATGCTGGTGACGCTATTGGGAATAGTGATGTCGGACAGGCTGGTGCACCACAAGAACGCATCTTGACCGATACAGGTGATGCTGTCGGGGATAGTGACGCCGGTCAAGTTGGTGCAATCAGTGAACGCCCCGTTCCCGAAACCGGTTACGCTGTTGGGTATGGTGTAGCTACCAGCCTTGCCTTCCGGACATAAGATGAGCGTGGTCTGGCTCTTGTTAAACAAAACCCCATTTACACTGCTGTAGTAGGAATTGAGTGCATCAACATTTATCGATTGGAGTTTATTGCAGTCAAAGAACGCCATGTTATTGAAGTTGGTGACGCTGCTTGGGATTGTGACGCTGGTCAGGTTGTCGCAATCAAAGAACACATCTTCCTCAATGGTCGTGACTGGCAGTCCATTGATTATGCTGGGAATGGTTACCACGCTGGCGGAACCGTTGTATTTCGTGATGGTGATTGCGGTGTCGCTGGTCGTATATTCGAATTGTGCCTGCAGCACGGCTGGCCATAGCACCGAACACAACAGACAGACGAGCTTCAAAGTTTGCGGCGTTTTCATCCCCATAGTTAATCTTCCAAATCAGATTTTGACGCAAGCAAATTTCGCGATTGGCAAAACCGTCACCCAAGCGGCAGGAAAGTGCGAAAAGATTTATACCGGAACCCGATGTAAGATTTCTTCCAGTCTTATTTTCCCAGCAGGAGGCTGACGACTTCGGCGGCGGTGTAGGAATTGCGTCCCGGTTGCAGGAACTGGGCGACGTTTGCGATTTCGTTGCCGGCGGTGACGAGCGGCAGGCCGGAGATGCTGCCGGTATTCACCTGGGGCAGGCCAATCGTCCCCACCAGCCCGTTGCAGACGCATTCCCGTCCGTGCGTTTCCTCCAGCGAGCCGCCTTTGCGGACGTAATCTTCCACCGGCTCGGCGGGGCAGCGGTAGCCGATGCCACCGTCCGGCCTGCGATAGGCGCGGCGAAGATAGCCGAGATCGCAAAGGCGTTCGCGCGGCGGCCTGGATCGGTTGTCTGACAAGGTGCCGGGCAGTTGCACGACCTTGAATGGAAAACCGGTGGGCGACGCCAGCGGGTCGGTGAACACACGGAGCGTGCCGGCGCGGCTCAATTGAAAAACCTGCTGCTTGAGGTCGGAACGGACTCCAGATTCCTCGCAGAACGCAAACGCGGTGCCGACCTGGATGCCGGCGGCGCCAAGCGCCAGGGCTTCGGCGAGCTTGCCGACCGCTCCGTAAGAGCCGGCCAGCCAGAACGGCAATCCCAACGCGCGGATTTTTTCAAGGTCAACCACGTCGCGCTCTCCGTAAACGGGTTCGCCCACGGCGTTCAATTGCAGCGGGCCGCGCGGCGGGGCGTTGTGGCCGCCGGCAGTTTCGCCCTCGACGACAAAGCCGTTGACCTGGCCGTTGGATTTGCGCGCGAGCGTGATCGCCAGCGTGGCCGACGCGACAATGCCGATGAAAAACGGACGCTTCAACGCCGGGACCTGGCCGCCGCAAAAAGCCGCCGGGTCAAATGAGGAATGAAATTCTTCGCCGGGCAGCGCGCCTTCAACGTCAATTTTCAACTTCGCGATTTCGCCGCGCGCGAACTGGTCGAGCACGCCGGGGATGGTGCGCGGAATGCCCGCGCCCATGAGCACATAATCCACGCCCGCAAGCATCGCGCCGAAGATCGAGGCGAGCGCGGGGAACTGGATTTTTTCCAGGAAGTTGATGCCGACCAGGCCGTCGTGGCCTTCCTTGGCCAGATAAACCTCCGCGAAATTGGCCGCGACGGTCAGCGCCACAAAATCCGGGCCGGGTTGCAGGCCGGGCAGCGGCGAGAGCTTGAAAGGCGCGGCGGCGGGCTTGCCGCCGGGAATGAAATAGTCCGCAAGGATCTTGGCGGCGACGCCGGGCACGGGAAATTGTCCGAGCGCGCGGCGCATCTGGCCATCGGGATCGCCCGCCTGCAGCCGCCGCGCGAGAATTGCGCCGAGCGCGGTGCCGGAGACGACGCCAAGCTGGCCGACCCGTGAAACCGCGCGCGCCAGATGCCAGTCGGAAACGCCCGCGCCCATTCCGCCCTGGATGATTTGTGGATGCGACATGTTCATTGAGAAAAACCACTGCCGGATCACCGGCCAGTTGCGGTTGAAAACAGGATTTACCAGACGGATGCACTCGAAGTCCACCGGGCGGATTTGTCCAACGGAAACAATCGCATTGAGACGCTAGGCTTCCACGGCAGGATTGGCAAGCGCAAGTTTTTGCAGGATGTCCTCCGGCTTGAAGCCGTGCAGCATGACGGTCTTGTGCCGCGAAGCGCGGCCACGAATCAATTCCACCCTGCCGCGCGGACTGTCCATGGTCGCCGCAAGAAATTTCACCAGCGCATCGTTGGCCGCGGCATCCACGGGCGGCGCGGTGACCTTGATTTTTAATTCGCCGCCGAGCGGCGCGCCGATTTCATTTTTGGAGGCGCGCGGCTGGAGCTTCACGGAAAGCAAAGTGCCGCCGGACGTTTCGCGGAGGAAGGTCGCCGGCGGCACGATGCGTGACAGCAGAAATTATTTGTCCTCTGGATTGATGACCTTGAAGGCCAGCGCCGCGAGGGCGGCGGCGGCGAAATCGCCGGCGAGGTAAATCCAGAAGTTCGAGAGTTTTTCGATGTGCATGACCGTGATGCCGGTGGCGATGGCGGGATTGAACGCGCCGCCGGAAATGCCGCCGAGCGCAAACGCCATCACGACCACGGTGAAACCGATGGCGAGGCCGTAGAACGAATTGCCCGCCGTGGCCTTGGCCGTGGCGACGTTCAGCACGACGTAGCACAGCGCGAACGTCCCGATGAATTCGGCGATGAGCGACGGAACAATTTTGATTTCCGCCGGTGTCACAGTGGGATTGCCCTTCAGATAAAGCACGACTTGCGAAGCGATGAACGCGCCGAGGATTTGCGAAATCCAGTAGGGCAAGACATCTTTCGCCGCGCAACGTCCGCGCAGCCACACCGCCAGCGTGACGGCGGGATTGTAATGGCCGCCGGAAACGTGACCGCCGGCATACACAAGGATCATCAGGGTCGCGCCGATCGCAATCGGCGCAAGGCTGCCAGCGCCCGGATCAATGACCACCATGCCGACTACGAGAACGAACAGGAACATGCCGATGAATTCAACGAGGTATTTTTTCATGGATTTGATAAATTAATTTCAGGCGTTGTAAGTGCTGGATGCCGTCGTGCCGCCCTTGCCCGTCCAGTTGGTGTGGGAAAACTGGCCGCGCGGCTGGTCAATGCGCTCGTAGGTGTGCGCACCAAAATAATCGCGTTGCGCCTGCAAGAGGTTCGCCGGCAGGACCGCGCTGCGATATTGATCGTAAAACGACAGCGCGGTGCTGAACGCGGGAACGGGAATTCCCTTTTTCGACGCCGACGCGACGACATTGCGCCAGCCCTTCTGGCAGCGTTTGATTTCGCCGCGAAAATAATCGGCGAGCAGCAGGTTCACGAGCTTCGGATTGGTGTCGTAAGCCTCCTTGATCTTGCCGAGGAAGCGCGAGCGGATGATGCAGCCGCCCCGCCACATCAGCGCAATGCCGCCGTAGTTGAGGTTCCATTTGTATTCCGCCGCCGCCGCGCGCATGAGCATGTAACCCTGCGCGTAGGAAATAATCTTGGAGGCGTATAGCGCGTCGCGGATGTCGGCGATGAATTTTTTCTTCTTCACGTCGTTTTTGGCGGCGCTCAAGGCCGGGCGCGGGCCTTTTAATTTCTTCGCCGCCTTCACGCGCTCGTCCTTCAGCGCGGAAACACAGCGCGAATAGACGGCTTCGGCGATCAGCGTGATGGGAATTCCGAGGTCGGCGGAATTTTGGATGGTCCATTTGCCCGTGCCCTTCTGGCCGGCGGTGTCGAGGATTTTGTCCACGAGCGGCAAGCCGTCGGTGTCTTTGAAGGCGAAAATGTCGCGGGTGATTTCGATCAGATACGAATCGAGTTCGCCCGTGTTCCACTCCGCAAAAATGTCGTGCAATTCCGGCGCGCCCAGGCCGAGGCCGCTTTTTAAAATGTTGTAAGCCTCGCCGATCAACTGCATGTCGCCGTATTCGATGCCGTTGTGGACCATTTTCACATAATGCCCCGCGCCGCCCTCGCCGACCCAGTCGCAGCACGGCGCTCCGTCCACTTTCGCGGCAATGGATTGGAAAATAATTTTTACATGCGGCCACGCGGCGGGCGAACCGCCGGGCATGATGCTCGGACCATTGCGCGCGCCTTCTTCACCGCCGGAAACGCCGGTGCCGATGAAAAGCAATCCCTTGCTCTCGACATATTTCACGCGGCGTTCGGTGTCGGTGAACAGCGAGTTGCCGCCGTCAATGATGATGTCGCCCGGTTCGAGCAGCGGCAGGAGGTGTTCGATGAATTCGTCCACGGCGGCGCCGGCCTTGACGAGCATCATCACACGGCGCGGCTTCTTTAATTTGGAAACCATCTCCGCCAGTGAGTGCGCGCCGAGGACTTTGGTGCCCTTGGCTTCGTTGGCAAGAAAGTGGTCCACCTTCTCGACCGTGCGGTTGAACGCGACGACGGTGAAGCCGTGGTCGTTCATGTTGAGGATGAGATTCTGGCCCATGACGGCCAGACCGATGAGCGCAATGTCAGCTTGTGGTTCCATAAAGTTGAAAAAGTCGGCGGACAGAATAACAGTCCGGCGCGGCGGCGCGAGAGTTTTTTTATCAATCACAACTTCTTCTGCGCTTGCCTAATGCTTTCCACGACCTACGATGCAAGCGTTCTGCATGGCGAAGATATCATGAAAGACCAAATCATCCGTCTGCTCGCGCAAAAAGATTACGTCCCGGCGAATGTGCCGGAACTGCTCCGGCTGCTCCGGCTCCCGCCAAACCGCCAGCAGGAATTGCAGGCCGTGCTGCGGCAGTTGGAGCAATCCGGCGCGGTCGCGCGCATCAAGGGCAATCGCTACGTCAGCCCGCGCGAGGCGGATTTGATTCCCGGCCGCATCCGCATGAACCGCGCCGGAAAAGGTTTTCTCCAGCCCGACGATTCCGATTTGAAGGAAATCGCCATCGCCGAAAGCGCGACCGGAACGGCGTTGCACGAAGACCGCGTGCTCGTGCGGCGCGACGTGCGGAAAAATTTTCGTTCCGGCGACGGCGCGCAGGAAACCGGAACCGTCGTCCGCATTCTGGAACGCAAGCGCACGCAGATGGTCGGCACGTTGCAGCGCAGCAAACAATTTCTTTATGTCGTTCCCGACGACCCGCGCATCCCGCACGACATTTACGTTTCCGAGCCGCGCGACGTGGGCCGGCCCGCGCACATCGGCGACAAGGTGGTCGTCGATTTGCGCGAATGGGAATCGCGCCACACGAATCCCGAAGGCGAAATTGCCGAAGTCCTCGGCGCGCCAGACGAGGAAGGCGTGGACATGCTTTCCGTTTTGCGCCAATACGATTTGCCGCTGCATTTTCCCAAACCCGTTTTGGCCGAGGCGAACGCCATCGGCAAAATCGTTGACCCGCGCGACGAAGCGGGCCGCGTTGATTGCCGCGCGCACAATGTCATCACGATTGATCCCGACGACGCGAAAGATTTCGACGACGCGATCTGCCTTGAAAAAATTTCGGCGGATCAATGGCGTTTGTGGGTTCACATCGCGGACGTGTCGCATTACGTCAAGCCCGGCACCGCGCTCGACGCGGAAGCGCAGAAGCGCGGCAACTCGACTTACCTTGTGGACCGCGTCATCCCGATGCTGCCGGAAGCGTTGAGCAACGAACTTTGTTCGCTGAAGCCAAACGTGGATCGGCTGACGAAGTGCGTGGAATTTCTCGTGTCGCATGACGGGCGCGTGCTGAACACGAAATTTTATTCCGCCGTCATCCATTCGCAGCGGCGTTTTGCCTACGGCGAAGTGCTGGAGATTTTGCAGCGCTCGCCGGCGGACGATCCGATTGAGCAGATGCTCCATCAAGCGCACGAACTCGCGCAAAAAATCCGGCGTCATCGTTTCAAGAATGGTTCGCTCGACCTCGATTTTCCCGAAACAAAAATCCGGCTGGACGAACACGGGAAAATTCTGCGCATCGAGAAAAACGAAAACGACGTGTCGCACCAGTTGATCGAGGAATACATGCTGCTCGCGAACGAAGCCGTCGCGACGCGCCTGATGACGTTGCGCACGCCCGCGATCTATCGCATCCACGAAGAGCCGGACGCGCGGCGCTTGCAGGAATATCGCGACGAAGTGCTCGCACATCACGTCGCGTGCGGCAACCTCTCGCATCCCGCCGAGATTCAAAAACTGATGCAGAAGCTCGGCACGCTGCCGATCGGCCAGGCGCTGAAAATCGGGTTTCTCAAATCGCTCATGCGCGCGCGTTACGCGGTCGAGCCGCTCGGCCATTACGGGCTGGCCAAGAAAAAATACACGCACTTCACGTCGCCCATCCGACGCTATGCCGATCTGGTGGTGCATCGCGCGTTATTCGATAAAAATTCCAGCTCGGCTTCCGCGCTGAAAGAAATTGCCGAACATATTTCCGTGACGGAGCGAAATTCAGCCGACGCCGAGCGCGACAGCAAGGACGTAAAATTGTTCGCGTTCCTGAAGGCGCAGCTCGCGTCCGGCGAGCCGGTGAAATATCCCGCGCTCGTGACCGACGTGCGGAATTTCGGCTTCTTCGTGGACGTGCCCGGCCTCGCCATGAGCGGCCTCGTGCCGTTGTCGTTGATGCAGGATGATTTTTATGTGTTCGACGAAATGCGGCGGAATCTCGTCGGCCGCCGCACGCGCCGGATGATCCGGCTCGGCGACAAACTCGCCGTGCAAGTCGCGCGCGTGGACACGTTCAAGAAGCAGGTGGATTTTCAACTGGCCCTGGAGGAACGCAAACCAGTTGCCGCTCGCAATTCCGATTCGCGGCCGGCGACTTCGCGGCCACAGCCCGCGCGGCCACAGCTCGGACGAGGCAGCAAAGTTCTGCTCAAGACATCCATCCGTTCGTTCGGCGGCAAATCGCGTCGCAGATAAAATGGCGACCCTCGGCAAACGCAATCTGCTCTCCGTCATCCGCGAATCCGCGCCGGGACTTTACCTCGATGGCGGGGAACTCGGCGAGATTCTGCTGCCCGGCCGTTACATCCCGAAAAATCTCGCGCCAAAGCAAAAGCTCGACGTCTTCGTCTATCGCGATTCCGAGGACCGGCTCGTCGCCACCACCGAAACGCCGCGCGCCATGGTCGGCGAATTCGCCTGCATGAAAGTCATCAACGTCCATCCGCAGGTCGGCGCGTTTCTCGATTGGGGGCTCGCGAAAGATCTGCTGGTTCCGTTCCGCGAACAGGAATTACCCCTGCGCGTGGGCGACTGGGCGGTCGTCTATGTCGCGCTTGATGCGCAGACGAATCGCATTCTCGCCACCACGCGGTTGCACCGGCACCTCAACCGCGACACGCCCGCGTATCGCGACGGCCAGCCGGTGAACCTGCTCATCACCGGCAAAACACCGCTCGGCTACAACGCCATCGTGGACAACGCCCATCGCGGCCTGCTTTACAAAAACAACCTCGCCGGCCCGCTCCAGATCGGCGCGAAGCTGAAGGGATTTGTCCGCACCGTCCGTTCCGGCGGGAAGATTGATTTGAGCCTCGACGCCGCCGGCTATAAACGCGTCGCGCCGCTGACGGACCTGATTGTCTCGGCGCTCCAGATCAGCGGCGGCAAGCTGGACTTCGACGACGACAGCCCGCCCGTCGTCATCCGGCAGAATTTTGGCGTGAGCAAAAAGGCGTTCAAGCAGGCGCTCGGCAAGCTTTACAAGACGCGCCGCATCACGTTCCTGAAACCCGGCATCCAACTGCTGAAGAATTCAACGTGGACGCCCGGCAAATGAAATGTCGCGCGAATTTCAGGCCTGCGCGCCCAGTTGCAGCCGCGAATCGCCTTCCAGCATCGTCTTCAAGTTCGCCCAGCCCGCCAGGTTCATGTCGTTGAAACAGTTCAGATAGACGGCCACCGTTTCCGGCGGATGCTTGGCCAGCAGCACGTCAATGGCGGACTTCAATTTCGCGTCGTCCACCTCCTTGGGCAGGTCGTCCACCACGCCCTCCTCGTTTTTGATCTCCAGCGCGTTGAGAAACTCCACGAGCATGGGGCGCTGCTGCTTCACCAGCCACGCGCGGAGCAAACCGCCCGCGGCGGCCTCCAGCGCGGGGCGCGAGAGCGAGGCCGCCATCATGGCATGGCGCTGCGTGCGCGGCTGGCGTTCCAGAAACACGGGGCGCACCTTGCGCAAGTCCGCCACGGAGGTGACCGTGGCCTTGTAGGTGGGCTTGTCCGATTCGTGGGTGAAATTCAAAATGTCGTTCGCCAGCGCGGGCGACATGAATCCGAAAAGTTCGTGCGATGTCAGCATTGGGAAATTATTTAACAAAGAGACACGGATTACACGAATTTTCACGGATTGTTTTTGGATCCGTGCCAATCGGTGAAATCCGTGTCAAAAAGTTTCCGCCTTTGCGTTTATTCTTGTCCATTCGTGGTTGCAAAATCAGATTGTGTTCGCCAGCGCGGGCGACATGAATTCGAGGAGTTTGTGCGATGTGAACATTTGAAAATTCGTTGAAATGTTAAACGGTTGAATCGTTGAATGGAAATCATTTCATGGAAAGTAACGGTAAATTTCCTTGCGCTGAAGGCAGCGGACAAACGTGACCGCGCCGTTTTCAAAAACAAAGCCGAGGCGATATTCGCCCAGCCGGATGCGGTAATACTTGCCGGAGGACTCGAGCCGTTTGAGATTGGGAACCTGCTGGAACGTCCGCGCGGCTTCGACCTGCTCGATGATTTTCCTAATTCGACGCAGCAATGCCGCGTCGGTGATGACGGACAAATCGGAATCGAAGGATTCGCGGAAGGCGGTCTTCACGCGGCATGGGCGAGACGTTTGAAGATTTTGGCGCGGCTGACAGGCTTGGATTTTTCGCCGGACTGGATGGCGCGGAGCATGGCGGCGTCTTCTAGGCTTTCCTGCACGGCGGCGCGCAAAATGTCCTGCCGCTCTTCCAGGACTTCGGTGACGGCATCCTTGAGCAGCGTTTTCAAGCGGCGTTCTTCAATCGCAGTCATGCGGACAAGCTAAACACAACGGCCTGCCAAGTCAAACGCGGGTGAAATTCAAAATGTCGTTCGCCAGCGCGGGCGACATGAATCCGAAAAGTTCGTGCGATGTCAGCATTGGGAAATTATTTAACAAAGAGA
>Ga0181534_10002110_pt1 | contig 12593 bp, 6 predicted proteins | sample PEATcosm2014_Bin_37_FD_119758 | JGI IMG/M metagenome (GOLD analysis project Ga0181534, IMG submission 119758) | Peatland microbial communities from MTU Mesocosm Facility, Houghton, MI, USA - PEATcosm2014_Bin17_10_metaG | ecosystem: Environmental > Terrestrial > Soil > Wetlands > Peat | place...
CCGTTGCTGCCCGAGATGATGCGCTCTCCGAAGTCGCTGTTCTCGGAGTCGATCTTCGGACTGCGCAGCGCGCTGCTGCTCTCGGCCATCGACCGTCAGCCGCAGGTGATCCTGATCACGAGCGCAAAGGCGGCGGAGGGCAAGTCAACGATTGCTGAGAACCTTTCGATCGCGCTGGCGCAGCTCGATGCTCCGACGCTGCTGGTTGACTGCGATCTGCGCCGCCCGACGATTCGGCAGGGCTTCGCGCTCTCCGGCAACAACGGGCTTACGTCGGTGCTGACGGCGAGGATGACACTGGAAGAGGCGGTTCAAGAGGTCGCGGGGATCAAGCAGCTTTCGGTGCTGCCCTCCGGACCACTGCCGCCGTCACCGGCCGATACGCTGGCCTCGCACCGCATGGCCGATCTGATTGCGGACGCGAAGGAGCGGTTCACATACATTATTCTGGACTGCCCGCCGGCGCTGATGGTGACGGACGCGGTGATTCTATCGAAGCTGGCCGATGCGGTGGTTCTGGTTGCGCGCCTGGGGCAGGTGGACCGATTCGGCGTAAAGCGGGTCTCGGATCTCTTCCGGCAGTCGAAGGCGCCGCTGGTGGGCTTTGTACTGAATGGCGTGACCCCGGGAGCGATGGGCTACGGAGACGACAGCTATCTCTACACATCGTATGAGAAGGATTAGCCAGGCGGGGAAGTTTACAGAAGTGGTTCGCTGAGCGGACGAAGGCACATTATGAAAGAGTCACTCCGAAAACTTGCACTAGCTATTCTCTGTACGCAACTGTTTGCCGCAGGCGCACTGGCTCAGTTTGTGAGCCCCGCGCCGACAACTCCGGGCATTGGCAACTCGACGGTAAGTGCGCCGGCTTTGATCCAGCGGCTGCGAAGCGAGCACCCCGAGCTGCGCTTTGTGCCCGATGACATCATCTCCGTGCAGGTGTACAAGGTGAAGGAGTTTGGCATTCGCGCACGGGTGGACCAAGCGGGCTTCATCCAGTTGCCGCTGGTAGGCAACGTAAAGGTTCAGGGGCTGACGAACACGGAAGCGAAGCAGAAGATTGCAGAGGTGCTGCGTTCGAGCGGCATGATCAAGGAACCGCAGGTAACACTGTTTCTTGAAGAGAGCCCGAGCCGCTACATCAGCGTTTCCGGATCGGTTGCGAAACCGGGGCGGTTCCCGGCCTTTGGCGACCAGACGCTGCTGGGCGTTCTGGCGGCCGCAGGCGGCTTGACGGCGGATGCAGGGCACATTGTTACGTTGCTGCGTCCCGGCTTTGAAGGCCCGGTCACGCTTGCAGTCAGCGCCGATTCCAAGACAGCATCCGAGATTGATGTTCCGCTCTTTGCAGGGGACACGGTAATGGTTCCGAAGAGCGGCGTGGTGTACCTGGTGGGCGCGCTGCGAAACCAGGGAGTGTTTCCGCTGAAAGGCTCGACGCCACTGACGGTGGCGCAGGCGATTGCGGTTGGAGGCGGAGCCGGTTTCGAAGCGCTGCTGAGCCAGGTTCACCTGGTGCGGACGATGCCTGGGATGCGCACGGACACGGTTGTGGATGTGAACAAGATTCGCGCGGGCCGTGTTCCCGACCCGGCGCTGCAACCGGATGACATTGTGTTTGTTCCGACGAGCCAGATGAAGGCATCGGTAAAGGGCGGAGCCGCCGCCATTGCCGCCAACCTGGCTACCGGGCTTGGATACATGATTACGCATTAAGACGAACAGACCGCGCAGCCGTTGGACAACGACCTCAACGAGATCGGCGAAGCAGAGGCAGGGCCGGAAGTTGACGGCTGATGCGGCGATGCAAACACGGAGAGGCCCGCGATGACCGACCAGGCACCAGACGGCTTCTGGAAACGCCAGAGGCGAAAGAGCGTCTTCGACTGGATTAACCTGGCATCCTCCTTGTGGCCGCGACTGAAGTCGCTGGTGTATTACCCGCTGGTGTTCGGCAGCTTTGGGCGGGGCAGCATTCTTTACAGGCCGACCTTCCTCGGCAACCCCAGGTATATCCACATTGGCAAGCGAGTCACGATCCTTCCCGGAGCGCGCCTGGAAGTGGTGCTGGTGGATCGCTCACGCCAGCCACGGCTGGTGATTGGAGACAACGTCAACCTGGAGCAGGGCGTACACATCGTCTGCCATCACCGAGTTGTGATCGAAGCGAACGTGAGCGTTACGGGATTCTGCTCCATTGTTGACACTACCCATCCGATTGACGGGCTGGCGCCCGACGCGAAGATGGGGAACCTGGTAGTGGACGATGAGAGCGCGGTGGAGATTGGGCGCGGCACGTTCATCGGCATGGGCGCGCGCATCCTGCCCAACGTTCGCATCGGACAGGGAGCGGTGATCGGCGCCAACTCGGTGGTGACCCGCGACGTGCCGGAGTTCTGCGTTGCTTCCGGCGTCCCGGCAGTGGTTCGGCGGCAGAGGCGTATGCTGACCGCATCGGCTGTGCCGGGGAATTCCCAGCAAGAATCATGAAGGCCCATTGATTGGATGACGCACCGGCGCGGCGGTCACTGACAACGCTCAAACGGAAAATTTCAAGCCGCGAAACGGGAGCGCAACCTGCGCCTGAATTCCTGCGGAAGAATGTCTCCATAAAAGAGGAGCAGTAGTCCGCTGATCACGAGGGCGAGGGCCTGGGCGGCCGGCACGACGAGGCCGTGGACAAAGTGCCGGGTCACAAACCAAATCAGCAGCGCTGGCGAAGTGCACGCGAAGGGAACGAAGACGGCAACGGCCCGTTCCCGCGGGCTGAGGGTGATGACCTGATCCCGCTTGACGGTCCACAAGGCAACCCAGGTGACGGCGACCGCGGCTCCGATGAGGGTGCCAAACGCTACGCCCCTGGCGCCGAAATACATTGCGCCGAAGACGCTTGCCACGAGGTTCACGATGGCCTCGACGATGGAGTTGCCGATTGCGTTCTTCTGCTGTCCAGTGGCGATCAACATGGTGCAGTAGGCGCTGGGGATGAGGCGCAGCAACTGGGCAAGCATCAGAATCTGCATGATTGGGTACGCCTGCTCCGCGTACTGCCTTCCTACCCAGAGATTGAGAAGAAAGGGACCGAAGAAGAAGAGCACTCCGGTGCCCAGCAGGTTTGCACCGACGTGGGCGCGCGTGCTGGCCAGCACGATGGAGCGAATGCGGTCCGTCGCCCGCTGCGCCTGCAAGGCCGCCATCGGGGTCATGAGCGCGGTGAGCATGGAACTGTTCAGTCCAGCGACAAAGGTGACGAGCAGCGAAGCAATGGAGTAGTAGCCGACGGCTGAGAAATCAAAGTGCCCGAGGATGGTGAGATCGAGGCCCGAAACGAGAAACATGCCGAAGGCGAATACCGTGAGTCCCGCGCAGTAATGAAGAAGCTCCGTCGCCATGGGGCGGCTGGGCTGCAATTGGAGACGGTTGGAGCCGGGCAGGAGCCGCCCGGCGAAGACCCATTGCAGAAATCCGCCGATGAGATTGGCTCCCGCGATGCAGGCGGCTAGGACGACGAGGGACTGGGTGAATTGCGCGGCCAACACCGCGGCGGCAGCGCCCGCGAGACGACTGCTGCCGATGATCATGGCGGGAACGTCATTGCGGTGCAATCCGATGAGGACTCCGGTGTAGAGCGAAGCAGGCAACAAGATTGCGGCGGAGGCGCCGAGCAGCAATGCAGCGATACGCACTTCGCCGAGGATGGAGAGCGGAACCCCGTGGAAGAAGCGGGGAATCATCACGATGACGAATCCGATGACGAGGAGCGCGATGACGCCAGCGACGGAGAGCAGGGTGAGCGCAGTGCTGATGAGCTTCTCGCGGCGCTCGCGCTGATCGAGTTCGATTGCCTGGGCAAGAAAGCGCGAGACCGCCAGTTGCAGGCCGAAGTCGAGATAGCCCGCGTAAGCCGCGATCTGCAGGATGAGCGACCATGCGTTAAAGCGGGCCGGTATAAGCGCATGGACGAGGAAGTGGGGGAGCGCAAGCGCAACGATGGCGCTGGCGCCACCGCGCACTACGTTTGCGACGGCGTTGCGAAACACTGTGAAGCCGAGTCGTTGCATACCCGCCTGCGGGAACCATTCCGTGAGATTACTGGCGAAGCGTTATGGCCGATTGCGCGGCCCTTGGCGCGGCCGCCTTTATCTGGAGCTACGCAGTGCATGGCGAAGGAATCTTACCCAGCGCACACCAGCAGCACAATTGACCATGCTCCTAAGCACGCCCAGCTTCGCGTCACGAAGCGCAGTCCTGATTCTTTGCGTACGCCTAGTATGCCAAGCGCCCTGATGAATAACAAGAAGCCATGTTGTGCCTGCCGCCGGAAATTGCTGCGCGGCCGCGATGAAGGCTGACGCGCACGGCGGCTGGCGACGAGCGGAAGTCGCTGCAGCGGGATATTAATCGCCCCTAACAAAATTGGGTTTTCAAATGCCGCCATCCCTCCCCCGAGAGGGACTTATGGCCAGATGGATTGATATACCATTGCCGGGGGGCGTAATGATTAGTTTTCTCTGCGCATTGGTGGTTACGGGATGCGGAATGGGGACGTCGGTTCCGGCAGCGGAGCCAGCGTCTACGACAGCAGCAACAAAGACATACAACGTTTCCGATTATGGCGCGAAGGGAAACGGGGTTGCGGACGACAGCGGCGCGATTGAACGTGCGTTGTCAGCGGCGAGCGCAGGCGGGCAGGTAATTTTCCCATGCGGAGAATTCCCGATAAAGTCTGTTTCCGGAGCGGCACCGGGAGGACGATCGCTGCTCTACTTGAAGAACGCAAGCGGCGTGCAAGTGACCGGGCAAGGATCATGTACGCATCTGTTCACGACGGTTCCACAGAAATCAGTGCTTGAGTTTGAAGACTCTAATCTCATCGCGGTATCCAACATGCGGATCACCGCATTGAATGCCGTATATGTAGAGACCTATGGGATGGATGGCGGATCGGCGGTTCGCTTTACGGGAGTGAGCTCCGGAAGCATCACGCAGGTGGAGGTTGACGGCGCATCAGCCGGCGCGCTGTACCTCACGAAGGGAACGTCGAATTCCGTAGTTTCAAACAACAACATCCACGACACGTATGGCTCGGGCATCTGGGAGGATGACTGCGGCGCGGCGAACGCGCAGGACTGCTCACCTTCGAGCCCTCCGGCAAACAACACTTACGATTCGAATACGCTGACGAATACTTCGCTGGCGATGCTGACGGCGATCGCCCTGGATGACGGAGGCGCATCGTCGCACGCCATTGTTCAGAACAACACAATCTCATGGAATCGCTCGCCGCTGACTGGGTACGACCAGGTTCATTGTATTCAGATCGGCAATGTAGCTGACGTCAACGTATTGAACAACCGCTGCACCTCGACGCCGTACGACGCAATCATCATTACGAGCGGAGGAGGAGCGCCAGCGCAACGCATTACGATCCAGGGAAACACGATACTATCGACGGGGACATCGAAGCTGGGCGGCTCGGGAATCGTGGTTTATGACGATCCGACCGGAGCAGGCATCTCGGTGTTTACCATCGCGTCCAACACCATCACGACCGCGGCGACGGATGGAATCCGCATTTATTCTGCAGCAGCCACAGGCGCAGTTCACAACGGGACGATCCAGAACAATACGATCCAGATGACGGACCAGATGAAGCCGGGGACGCGGTACGGGATCGACATTGAACACAGCGCTTCGATTACGGCAAGTTCCAATGCGATCAGCTGCAACGGGAGCTGTATAGCGGTGGGGGTCAACGTGAGCGATTCGCCGGCGACGGTTCCAACCAGTTCCTCGAACCAGGTGGTGAATATTCTCGGGGTGCCACTGTCAATACATTAGGCGCGCGGCAGGAGTTGGAGCCGTGATCCCTGCCAGGCGTCGTTATTCAAGGGAAGGCCCTGGAGAAGCTGTTCGTAGGCCTGCAAGATGGCCTCGCGGGTAAAGAATTGCAGGTGGCGCTGCTGGCTGGCGGATCTCATCTCTTCCAGGTCCGCAGGGTTCTGCTGCACCTGATCGAAATGATCTGCGAGCTGCTGGACCGAAGAGAAGTAACGGGCGCCGGGGCCTGCGACCCAGCGATTGAAGATGTTGTCGTTGGCGATGATGGCGCTTCCGGCGGCGAGTGATTCGATGAGCGATGGATTGGTTCCGCCAACCTGGTGACCGTGCAGGTATGCAGCCGCGTAATAGCGCAGCATCTGAACCGTGGGCAGATCGTAGAGGGCTCCGAGGAACAGGACAGTTGAGTTCCCGGCAGCCTCGATCACTGCCGCGTGATAAGGATTCTCTTTTGGCAGATACTTTCCGAGAATTACAAGCGGGAACTCCCGCGGCTTTAGCGCGTAGGCCTTGACGATCTCCAGAAGGGAATTTTCCGGCTCGGGCCTTGCGACCACGAGGAAATACTTGCCGGGTTCAAGACTGAAGCGGCGGACTATCTCAGGGTCGGCCTGGGTGATGGGATCAGCGCCATAGGGAATTACTGTAATCTTTTCAGCGGGCGCAATGTGCGCGAGATGGTTCTTGATTTCAGGATGATCGGCGATCAGATGATTGGAGAGGTGAGCCCCACACCACTCGTTGGCCCAGAGCCAGACGCGCTGAACGAAGTTCCACTTGCGCCGCTTCCACTCGATTCCATCCATGTTCATCAGGTTGCGGATGCCCTTGAGCCAATAAATGATAGAGAAAATGGCAGTGTTATAGCCGAGCGTCAGGATGCAGGCATCGCGATGACGGGAGGCGACGAGGGCGCTGCGAAGGTCGAACTTAATGGTTCCGAAGGCGGTGTCTTTTTCAGCAAAAGCGACGCGGCGCACTCCGCGCCATACGTCAGTGAACTCGGATTCTCCGGGATTAATCTGGCAATAGACCGTTACGCTATGCCCATGCGAAACCAGGTAGAGAGAGAGTTGCTCGGCAAAGGTCTCAAAGCCACCGTGCATGGCTGGAATACCGCGCGTTCCCAAGATATGTAGTTCCAGTGATGTGCCCCCTGTTTCTGGCCCCTAGGTCATGTTTACGCCGGTTTTGAACAGCTTATCGCAGCCGACTCCGCAGCCACAGGAAAAAGGAGTCGGAAACATCAGGAAGAAAAAGAGCGTCACAATTTCGACACAAGATCCAAGAAAAGCCCGAGCGTGGCTCGCACGCTCGGGCTACTGGTTGCACCTGCTACTGTACGGTGATCGCCACCGGGCCGAGCGTGGTGGTGAGTGCCGACGAGTCAGAGGCCACGGCCGAAACAGTGTGGGGGCCAGTGGTCAGCGACGAAGCGCTGATCACGAACACCCATCCCGAATTGGCCCAGGCGGGTTTATTGAAGTAGGCCGCAACATCCGGGCGTGCCAGTCCAAGAGTGGCGTAGCCAACACCCACACCATCAATCTGTATTTGCACTGAGGTTGCGGGTCCATTGTCGGTGGGAGAAGCAGCCCAACCTGAAACATACAGGGGATCCGACTGCAAAACGGTTGTAGAAACCGTCACGGCATCGACGGCGATATCCAGGTTTCCGACCGGCGGCGTTTTGACGGCCGTTACGGTGATGGAAAGCGGGCCCAGGGTGGTGGAGATTCCCTGAGAGTTGGTGGCAACCACGGTGACAGCGTGCGTTCCAACTGCGAGGCTCGCAACGCTGTAGGTCATGGTGAAGCCCGAATTGGCGTAGGCGGGCTTGTTGAAGTACGCAGCAACGTCAGGACGGGCAACGCCAAGCGTGGGTGCACCGATGGAGTTTCCGTCGATGTAGACCACGACATTCTTGAGCGGGGAACCATCCGTTGGATCGGCGGCCCAACCGCTGACGTAGAGCTTTCCGTTCTGCTTGATGGTCGGCTGTGACGTGACTGTGTCGACGGCCATATCAAGGAAACCAACCGGGGCAGTGGTGACCGTGATGGTTAGCGGGCCGAATGTGGTGGACACCTTGCCAGAGTTGGTGGCGACAACCGTCACCTTATGGGTTCCGCCCGTGAGGTTGGAAGCAGCATAGGTAAAGGTGTATCCCGAGTTGGCATAGGCGGGGTTGTTGAAGTAGGTGGCAACGTCGGGACGAGCAAGGCCGAGCGTGGGAGCGCCTACTGAAACTCCGTCGATGTAAACCAGGACGCTGCTAAGGGGCGAGCCATCGACCGCATCGGCAGCCCAGCCGCTGACATACAACGTTCCGCCAGCCTGCTTGATGGTCGGTTGCGCGGTGCCTGTATCCACTGCCAGTTCGAGGTTGCCGACCGGGGCTCCAGTTACGGTGACGGTCTGAGCGTTCGAGGTGGTAGTGACGTAGTTGGGATCGGTGAATACGGAGGTGATGGTGTGAACCCCCGGAGTAAGCGCAGTGGCGATGTACTGGGCCGAGTAAATGCCATATCCGCCAGAGGCGTAGGGAACGACCGTCAGCGGGAGGGGCGAACCGAGCGGTGTGGCACCGTCATAGAACTGAACGGTTCCAGTTGGCGCCACGTAGGCTACGTAGCTGGTGTTTTCCGCCACGGTGACCACGGTCTGCAGGGCAAAGGTCTTCCCTGCCTTGTCGGCGTTCTTGGTGCTCAGATTGACCGTGGGCGTCGCCTGGGCAACCGTCAGAGTGATGGGTGCCGAGGTAGAGGAGCGCACGGTAGTGCTGCCGCTAAAGAGCGCGGTCATGACGTGGGTGCCGGCATGCAAGAGAGTCTGCGTGGCGAGCGTTGCCGAGGTCTTGTTGGAGATAGATGTGGTACCCAGAACGGTGGTTCCGTCGTAGAAGTAAACGGTTCCGGTGCTGGATGCGGAGAGCGCTGCCGTGAGGGTGTTGGTGGCGGCGACCGTGGGCGTAAGCGTTGTAGAGGTGAGGGTGACCGTGGGACCAGTGGCCGTCAGGACCGTGATGGTTCCGGTGGACGTGGTAGAGGCATAGTTCGCATCACCGGAGTAAACGGCCGTGATGGTATGGGTTCCCGTGGTGGAAAGCGCCGTTGTTGAGAGCGCCGCCAGGTAGTAGGAGACATTCGCGTACAGCCCGGTGCTGATGGGAACCACGCCAAGAATGGTGCTGGTGGTGGTATCCGTAAAGGTCACCGTGCCGGTAGCGGCGACTGGCAACGAAGCCGCGAGCTGCGGAGTGAGGTTCAGCTCCAGTTGCGCGGTGCCGCCAGCGGCGATTGAAGTGGTGATGACCTTCAACGAAGCCGTCAAGGTGGCCGGCGAAACCGTGATGGTTACCGGAGAGCCGAGGGAGACGGCGTCAAAGCTGGCGTCACCGGAGTAGCTGGCGTTGAGGACGTGAGTGCCTCCGGCAAGCGGCGGCAGATTGTTGTACGAGTATCCGTAAACGCAGGAAGTAGTGGCGATGACACCGGAAACCAATTCGGAGTCGCCTTGCGCGTTCAAGGTTACGGTGGTCAGCGGATTTCCATTATCGGTGATAGCGACCGTACCGGTCGGCACACCCTGCAGCGAAACGCCGGTCACCTTGGTATCAAAGAAAATCAGTGATCCGTAGGGGAAGGCGGTGGTTGAAGTCATGGCGCCGGAGGTGCAATTGAGTGAATAAGGCGTCAGTGAGATGGCGCTGTTCTCAGCCGTGACGGTTACCGGTTGCGGAGCGGAGACGCTGGAGCCGTACGTCATGTCGCCGCCGTAACGGGCGTAGACATTGTAGGTTCCGGCAGGCAGAGAAGCCAGGGAGACGGTGCAGGCACCCGAAGTGAGGGTGCAGAACGCAGCCTGATTCAGGAAGAGCCCGCTGTTTTCGTCAACCGGATTGGTGATTGCGCCGCCATCGGTGTAGAAGGCGACATCGCCGGTGGGCGTACCGGAACCCGAGCCGGCCGCAACGCTGATGGTAAGAGTGGTGGCCGAACCATGGGTCAAGCCGCTGTTGGGAGCCACTGTGAGCGTGGTGACGGAGCTGTTGAAGGTTACGCTGCTCCACTGCGTTGCCAGGTTGTTGGCGTTGACCGAGCCGAGGCCGGTTGCCAGATCGTAACCGGCGGCCGCCGCCCAGCCAATCTTGTTGGCGGTGGTGCAGCTGGAGTTACGGCAGATCAGAGTGTTGCCGGTGGTGACGTCATTGAAGACGCAACCGGCGGCCGGAGGTGTAATGGAAGCGCAGTTGAGTCCGGCGGTGTTATTGGCGATGGCCAGGCTGTAATAGTGGTAGTTCGGCTGGCCCTGACGACCGCCGTTTGCCTGATCCACCAGAGCCTGAATGCCGGCCATGCTGGGCGAAGCAACCGAAGTTCCGCCGACCAGGCCGAGGTTCACCCACGATCCGGTGCTGCTGAGAGTGCAAACACCCTCGCCGCAGTAGACCGTTCCATCATGGCCGCTGGCGGCGTTCAGAGCAACGTCAGGCAGGTAACGATGGGGTCCGGCAACGACCGGAGAGGCAGGGTCGGTGCCGGCGGTGCCGACGTAGGCAGGATCGGTTCCGGTGATTCCGGGGCCGCGCTGCCAGGAGGGCGTGCCGTAGTACGCGCTGATGCCGCCGGAACCGGACCAGAGGCCGCTGGCGCCGGTGGCGCCGCTGCCCTTGGCTTCGTTCCAAGGAGTTTCAGGGATGTAGGAGAGCGCACTCTCATTGGTGGGAGCGGAGGACGAAGTGGCCCAGTAGGTTCCCGACCCTTCCGAGAAGATGGTGCCGCCGACGGCCACGTTATACGGGGTGGATGCGTCTCCGCTTACCGCGTATCCATAGGTGGAGTAAGTGCTGCTGGAAGAGTCGCACGCGGCCGGGCCGTTATCGCCCGACGATACGAAGACGGAGATACCCTGTGCGGCAGCCTGTTCGTAAAGCGCATTCTGGAAGGCGTTGTCAGCGCCGAGGCTGGCTTCGCAGAGACCGTAGCTTTCGCTGGTGATGTCAGCGATGTTGTTCTCGACGATGTACATCATCGAGAGGTCGATGCCGTCGACGGTGAGGGTTGACTTGGAGGTAACGAAGTCAATGGTTGCGTTTGGAGCCGCGGCGCCGGAGACTTCCACGTCGAGGTAGGATTCGCCGTCATCGCCAGGGGCTACGCCGGGATCGTCGCCGGCGAGGATGAAGTTAGGATCGTTGGCAGGGAGGCCGAACATCTGACGATAGACTTCAACGTCAGCCAGGTGGATATCAGTGCGGCCGACGATTCCGATGGTTACGCCCTTGCCGGTGATGCCGGCGGCAAGCAGCGGCGCGGTGTTGTAAATGACCGCGAAATCGTTGGGGCCGACGAAGTGCGAGGTTCCGTTGGTGAGCTGGGGCACGGGGCCCTTGGCCGACGGAGCCGCCGGCACGGTTGCGGTGCGGGTGGGGCCGAGGAACGGCTTCTTGAAGAAGTTGTGGACGGAAGGAATGGCGCGAACAACCGGGCTGATGGCAGCCGGAATCGAGAGATCCTTGCTGATGGAGACGTGGCTTTCGCCGTTTACGCTGTAGTTATGGAACTCGGTCTGGAAGGCGCTCTCAAAGTTGGCAACGGTTCCGTTGAACTGGATGAAACGCTTGCTCTTGGAAACCTTTTCAACCGAGAGTCCCTGCTTGGCCATCCAGGCGCTGAGGGTCGCGATGTCGGCATCAGAGACGCCGAATAGCTGGCCGGATTCCTCCGGGGTAAGCCACTGGTGGAAATTGACGGAATTCTTGTCATGCTGCTGGTCGATGAGGACGCGGAGCGCATGTTCCTGGTCCGCTGTGCCCTGCAACACCATGACGACGTGCTCGAGGCGGGTGGAGGGAGCAACCCGGCCGAGATCCTTGCCGAAGCCGTTGCGGATGGCGCTGGGGACGTGCCCGGCCAGGGTGGTCCGCTGCGCGTTATTGATCTTTGAGGTGAGCCGTACGGAGGGAGTGGCGTGGGTAGCCACTTTTGCGAATGAGACCGACACAAGCGACAGCGCTAGGGCGACTATCGTCATGAATCTGAAGACTGTGCGGGTTGCACGAGAATAACTCATCAGTTCTCCTTGAGGAGGAAGGGGGCTGCGATTAATAGAAATACGCTCGGGATTTGGCATCCGAGGGCGCGGGGGAGCTAGCACAACAGTTGAGCTGTGTCTAGTGCGTATGGGCCCATATACGGGCATACGCACCGTTACGAAAATCCAGGAACTTTGGGTTCCCGAATTAGAAACGAATGAGAAACTCCCGTCAAGAGCAAAAAGGAGCGTGCGATCAAAATTCGTCGCGCGGAAAGAGGAGAGTAGGGCAAGTCGTTGACGGTGCGGCTGAGAGGCCCGGCTGCAATCTGGCGGCGATGGAGTGGTGAAGCCGGCGGCGGGCGGGGGCATAGAAACCTCGCTTTCCAGTGTCTAACTGGACTTACCCGGGCGGTCCCCCGGAAGGCGCCCGGATTGGCAGAGTGAGTCGGCTGTGCGATACTAATTCTGCTTAGCGCGCTGACCACAGCAGCGCATTCGAGATGACCTCAGCGTTGCCCTGGAAGATCCGTAAGTGCCTAAACTTACGAAGGTTGCAATGCGAAGGCCGGGATGGCGGAACTGGCAGACGCAGCGGACTCAAAATCCGCCGACCGCAAGGTCATGGGGGTTCGATTCCCCCTCCCGGCACCAAGAAATTCCTAAGCCCCACAGAGATAGCGATGTGGACTGATCGCACGAAACACAAAAGCAGG
>Ga0181534_10002111_pt1 | contig 12593 bp, 10 predicted proteins | sample PEATcosm2014_Bin_37_FD_119758 | JGI IMG/M metagenome (GOLD analysis project Ga0181534, IMG submission 119758) | Peatland microbial communities from MTU Mesocosm Facility, Houghton, MI, USA - PEATcosm2014_Bin17_10_metaG | ecosystem: Environmental > Terrestrial > Soil > Wetlands > Peat | place...
CAACTGCTGACCGCCCTGGTCGAGGAGGCGGTCTCGGTGGGCAGCCTGGTGCGGCTCCTCCGCTTCGAGGGCGGGAACGCCCACCTGGTCGAGGTCACCCTGGCCGAGGACTCCCCGGCCAGTGGCGTCTCCCTGGTGGACCTCGGGGTGCCCCGTGACGCCACGGTCGTGGCCGTGGTGCGGGACGACCACCTGATCGTGCCCCGGGGTGACACCCGCCTGGCCATCGGTGACGAGGTGCTGGTGCTGGTCACCGCCGACGCCGAGGACATGGTCCAACAGTTGTTGGTGGGGCACTGAGCCGGTGAGGGCGGCCTTCTTCGACCTGGACAAGACGGTGATCGCCAAGGCCTCCATACCGGCGTTCGGCCGTCCGCTGTACCGGGGCGGGCTCATCAACCGACGGCTGGTGGCCCGGGCCCTCGTCTCCCAGCTCATCTACGTCCACCTGGGGGCAAGTGAGCAGAAGCTGGCCCGGATGCGCGAGTCGATGCTCACCCTGACCAAGGGGTGGGACCGGGATCGCATCACCGAGATCGTCCGGGAGGCCCTGGAGGAGACCGTCGAGCCGATCATCTACGCCGAGGCCCTCGACCTCATCGAGGCGCACCGCGCCGCCGGCTACCGGGTGTACCTGGTCTCGGCCTCCCCCGACGTGATCGTCCTGCCCCTGGCCGCCCACCTGGGGGTGGACGGTGCCATCTCCAGCCGGCCCTTGGTGGACGAGGACGGTCGCTACACCGGCGAGATGGAGTTCTACGCCTACGGCCCGTTCAAGGCCGAGGCCATGCGGGAGCTGGCCGAGGCCGAGGGACTCGACCTGGCGGAGTCCTCGGCCTACTCCGACTCGTACACCGACCTACCCATGCTCGAGGCGGTCGGTCACCCGGTGGCCGTCAACCCGGACCGGGTGCTGGCCAAAGTGGCCCGGGAGCGCGAATGGGAGGTCATGCAGTTCACCAAGCCGGTCCGGCTGCGCGACCGGGTCAGCGTGCCCAGCCTCCCGATGACGGCCACCGTCGGCGGCATCACGGCGGCGGCCTCGGTGGGCGCCCTCGTGGCCTGGCGGCTGGCCCGCCGTGCCCAGCACTGAGCCGCAGCGCCCAGCCGTCGTGACGCAATCCACAGCCGTCGTGACGCAATCCACAGCCGTCTAACGCGTTTCGGCCGGCCTGGGACCCAGACCGGCCGAAGATGAGGACTCGGCGCCAGGCGCCGGGCTAGGGGCTGCTCAGGAGGGACGGAGCCGCTTGGCGGCCACGACTCCCAGGGCAACGACGATGGCAAGGATCAGGAGCTTCTTCATAGGGAAGATCGTATCGCTTCGCGGGACCTAGCGCTCTGAACCGGTTCCCCCGATCACGTCGGGACCCTGTCGGTCCCCGGCCCTGCCTCAGACGGTGAGGAGGTCCCTGGCCCCGGTGTCCGACGACGGGTGCCGCAACTTGGACATGGCCCGGGCCTCGATCTGGCGGATCCGCTCACGGGTCAGATTGAAGTGCTCGCCGACCTCCTCGAGCGTCCTCGGCTCCCCCCGGTCGAGACCGAAACGCAGACGGAGGATCTCCCGCTCCCGCTCATCCAGTGGCGAGAGCAGCCGACCGATCTCCTCGGGGAGGAGGGAGACGGCCGCCACCTCGAAGGGCGACTCGGCCGACCGGTCCTCCACCACGTCACCGAGCTCGGCGTCGCCGTCCTCCCGCAGGGGCTCCGACAGGGACAGCGGCTCGGCTCGGAACCGCAGGGCCTCCACCAGCTTGTCCTCGGGCATCTCGACCTCGGCGCCCAACTCGGCCAGGGTGGCCGGTCGCCCGTACTTGAGCTCCAGGCGGGCCTGGGCCTTCTGGACCCGGGCCAGCGTGTCGCCGGCATGCACGGGGAGGCGGATGGTGCGCCCGGTGTTGGCGATGCCCCGGGTGATGGCCTGGCGGATCCACCAGGTGGCATACGTGGAGAACTTGAAGCCCTTCCGCCAGTCGAACTTCTCGACGGCGTGCATGAGGCCGAGATTGCCTTCCTGGATGAGGTCGAGCAGGGGCAGGCCGGACGCCTGGTACTTCTTGGCGATCGACACCACCAGCCGGAGGTTCGACTGCACGAAGGTCTGCTGGGCACTCTCCCCCTGGAGGGTGGTGCGCCGGAGCTCCCGCTTCTTCGCCGGGGTCAGGCCCTTCGGGGCCGACGCCAGCTGGGCATCGGCCTCCCGACCGGCTTCGATGGCCTGGGCCAGACGGACTTCGTCGTCCTTGGTCAACAACGGATACTGGCCGATATCGGTCAGATACAACCGAACCAGATCTTCGTCGTCTCGTTCGAGGCGCTCCTTAGCCAACTTCACCGGGTCCTTCGTTTTCCCCACCGCAGTGGGGGACGGCCAACCCTCAAGTGCCCCTCGGTCGCAACCGGTGGTCAGTGCATCGGGTCTGGCGCTTTCGGGCGCAACGATTGCTGCTCTCGAAGTTTACCGGACGCGTCAACCCCTTCAGTCGGTTTTGGGCGCCGGAGCAACGCCCAGCGTGGTCAGTACCCTGGTCCGGGCCCCGGAATCGCCACCAGGCCCGACGTGGCGCCGGCCCCCACCACCACCGCTTCCAGGTGCTGGAGGAACTGGTAGACGGCGGCCACGTCGTGGGGCCGGCTGACCAGGCGCTCCACCAGGCGCTCCCCGGCCTGCCAGTCCTCGATCTCGTCATTGAGCACCAGCCGGAGGGCCCGGGCGACCGGGGCGTCGGTCATCGGGGTGACCACCCGCAGGTGGAGCTCGTAGCTCGTCACCAGCCGGGGCAGGACCACCCGGTAGAGCGCGGCCAACCTCGGGAGGGCGCCGGGGTGCCCGAAGACCTCCTCGTCGACGGGCTGGCCCATCGGGACCGACCCCGCCACCGGCGGCATCGTGCCCGACAGGGCGGCGAACAGCGCCGTGGTCGGCGCCGAGGGAACCGTCCATCCGTCCGGGTCGGACCCGGCCATCACCGGCAATCGCTCGGCGAACAGCTCGGCGTGCCAGGCGTGCCGCATGCTCTGGGCGTCCAGGTGGACCTGCACGGCGGCGATGGGCATCTCGGTGACCCACTGGCCGAGGAGCCGGTACAGGGCGTGCTCGATCCACCGGTACTCCCCGACCAGCGCAGCCGAGGCATCCAACCCGAGGGGGGCCGCACCGGGCAGCGAGGCCGTGGCATGACGTTCGGACGACCCCGTCCCGCCGTCGGATGGATCGTAGGGATCAGACAACGGCAGTGGCCTCCCCGCTCGGCCCGTCCACCACTGGCGCCGAGCCGTCCGACGCCGAGCCGTCCGGCGCCGAGCCGTCCGGCGCCGACTCGTCCGGCGCGACCCTCGACCGGTAGTGGTTGGTGATGGGCATACGACGATCCTTACCGAAAGCCTTGCGCGAGATCCGGACCCCCGGAGGCATCTGGCGCCGTTTGTACTCGGCCCGGTCGACCAGTCCGACCACGCGCTCGACCGCCGCCGCATCGAAGCCCGAGGCGATGAGGTCGTCGGGAGAGCGGTCGCCTTCCACGTAGCCCGCCACCACGGGGTCGAGCACCGAGTAGGGCGGCAGCGACTCGTCATCCCGCTGGTCCGGGCGGAGCTCGGCCGACGGTGCCTTGGTCAGGACCTGCTCGGGGATCAGGGCGAAGCCGGCCTTCGTGTTGCGATAGCGGCACAGGGCGTACACCAGCAGTTTGGGCACGTCCTTGATCACCGCGAAGCCGCCGGCCGAATCGCCGTACAGGGTGGAGTACCCCGTGGCCATCTCGCTCTTGTTGCCGGTGGTGAGGACGATCCACCCGTTGGCGTTGGACAGCGCCATCAGCAGCACGCCACGGATCCGGGACTGCAGGTTCTCGTCGGTCAGGCCGACCGGGTCCCCGCCCAGCAGCGGCTGCAGGGAGGCCGCCAGTGCCTGATGGGCAGGCTCGATGGCCACGGTGGCGATGTCCATGCCCAGGTTGCCGGCCAGGGTGACGGCGTCCCCCACCGATCCGTCGCTCGAGTAGCGCGACGGCATCGTCACCCCGTGGACGTGGTCGGGCCCGAGCGCGTCGACGGCTACCACGGCCACCAGGGACGAGTCGATCCCGCCGGACAGCCCGATCACCGCGTCGGCGAACCCGTTTTTGGCCACGTAGTCGCGGGTGCCGAGCACCAGCGCCTCGTACACCTCGGCCTCGGGCTCGAGCAGCGGCGCCATCCGGCCGACCACGCCGTCGCCGTCCGACGAGCGCGGCCCGGCGCTGACCACGACGGCTCCCGCGCCCACGGAGGCCTCGTCCACCTCGACCTCGAGGTCGACGAGGAGGATCTCCTCGGCGAACTGGGACGCCGAGCCCACGAGGGCGCCGTCGGCTCCCACGACCACCGAGGCGCCGTCGAACACCAGCTCGTCCTGGCCGCCGACCTGGTTCACGTAGACGATGGCGCAGCCCGTCTCGGCCACCCGCTCCTCCAGCACGGCCAGCCGCTCCTGGCGGCGACCACGCGAGTACGGGGAGGCGTTGAGATTGACCAGCAGGGCGGCGCCGGCCGCAGCCTGCTCGGCCATGGGCCCTCCGCTGAACCACATGTCCTCGCAGATCGACATGCCGACCGGCACGCCGGCCACCACGAAGCGCCCGGCCGGCCCCCGGCCCGGGACGAACCACCGCTGCTCGTCGAAGACCCCGTAGTTGGGGAGCAGCCGCTTGAAGTAGCGACCGAGCACCCGACCCCCGGCACACAGCGCGGCGGCGTTGACCAGGTGGCCGGCGTCGTCGGTGTCCACGTAGCCGATGACCGCGGCGCAGGGTCCGCTGGCCGCGGCGATCCGCTCGAAGACGGCCAGATTGTCGGCCACGAAGGCCGGCCGGCTCAGGAGGTCCTCCGGGGGGTAGCCGGTGACGGTCAACTCGGGGAACACGGCCAGGTCGGCCCCGCCCGACTCCGCCTCGGCCAGGGCTGCGAGGATGCGCTCCGCGTTCCCGTCGAGGTCGCCGACCACGGTGTTGATCTGGCATGCGGCCACCCGCACTCGACGCACCATTGGCCCAGCCTATCGGGGCTGCTGCCTGGTCTTTTCTCCCCACCACGGGACGGCGGGGGACGTCGCCACAGCCGTGGGCGACTAGTTCATACGGTGTTCACAATCGGGAAACGGGGCAGAAATGGCCCGCTGGGATAGTGCAGTGGCTCTTCGAGCACCACGTCGGCTTGTCCCCTTACGGGCCTGAGGCAGGGTCCGGTCACCGTCCCGGGCACGCTGGGTGGGTCGGTCGACAGGGAGATTGGGGGTGGGGCTCAGGACTACCGCAGCCGAAGCGCACGGACAGCCGGGCAGGACGCACCGGGTCGAGGCGTACCGCAGTAGCAGCAGGGCAATCGAATAAGCAAGGAGTACACATGCCGTATCAAGCTGAATACATCTGGATCGACGGGACGGAGCCGTCTCCGCTCCTCCGCAGCAAGACCAAGGTCATCCCCGACGGCGACGAGCCCGGCATCTGGGGCTTCGACGGTTCGAGCACCAACCAGGCCCTGGGCCACGACTCCGACTGTGTCCTCCGCCCCGTCCTCGTGCTGCCGGACCCCCTGCGCGGCCCTGACGACAAGCTGGTCATGTGCGAGGTCGAGCTGACCGACTTCACCCCCCACCCCACCAATACCCGGGCCAAGCTCCGTGCCGTGGTCGAGAAGTACGGCGATCAGGAGCCCATGTTCGGCATCGAGCAGGAGTACACCTTCTTCAAGGACGGGCGCCCACTCGGCTGGCCGGTCCTCGGCTACCCCGCTCCCCAGGGCCCCTACTACTGCGGCGTCGGAGGCGACAAGATGCCCGGTCGGGAGATCGTCGAGCTCCACACGGCGGCATGCATCGACGCCGGCATCGGCATCGAGGGCACCAACGCCGAGGTCATGATGGGACAGTGGGAGTTCCAGGTCGGGGTGCTCTCGCCCCTCGACGTCTCCGACCACCTGTGGGTGGCCCGCTGGCTGCTCTTCCGCATCGCCGAGGACTTCGGGGTGTACGCCACCCTCGAGCCCAAGCCCATCCTCGGCGACTGGAACGGTGCCGGGGCCCACACCAACTTCTCCACCAAGGCCATGCGCGAGGACGGCGGATGGGACGCCATCATCGCCGGATGTGAGGCCATCGGGAAGAAGATCGACGAGCACATCGCCGTCTACGGCGTGGGCATCGAGAGCCGCCTGACCGGGGCCCACGAGACCGCGCACTACACCAAGTTCAGCTACGGCACCTCGGACCGGGGCGCCTCCATCCGCATCCCGTGGGCGGTGGCCAAGGCCAAGAAAGGATGGTTGGAGGACCGGCGGCCCAACGCCAACATGGACCCGTACCAGGTCACTGCCGTGATCACCGAGACCGTCTGCAGCGACGCGGCGGGAGGCTGAGCGACGGCCGGGACCGCGGGCTCCCCTCCCCCCCGGGCGGGCCCTCGAATCCCTGGTCATCCCCAACCTCAGCGAACAGAGCCGGGTCCCCGACGACCCGGCTCTGTTCGCTCACAACGCCGCCCCTTCGACCGACCCCCCTCCGACCTGCGACAATGACTGCATCAACTCTCACGACCCCCGCTCCACGACCCCGACCACCTCGGAGGTGCCCAACTCCATGAGGAGTCAAGAGGAGTACGTCCTCCGCACGGTCGAGGAGCGCGGCATCCGTTTCGTGCAGCTGTGGTTCACCGACGTCCTGGGGACTCCCAAGACCTTCAGCATCACCCCGGCCGAGCTGGAGAACGCGCTCGACGAGGGGATGACCTTCGACGGGTCGGCCATCGACGGATTCAGCCGGGTGCAGGAGAGCGACGTGCTGGCCCGGCCGGATGCCAACACCTTCCAGCTGCTCCCCTGGCACGGACACGGCCAGGTCGGCCTCAACGGGGATACCCCCGAGGCCCAGGTGGCCCGGGTCTTCTGTGACGTGGTCGACCTCGACGGCTCACCCTTCCAGGGCGATCCCCGTCACGTCCTGCGCCGGACCCTCGACCGGGCCCACGATCTCGGCTTCACCTTCTACGCCGCACCGGAGATCGAGTTCTTCTACTTCGCCGACGGCGACCCCTCGAAACCGCCGGTGACCCTCGACTCCGGCTCGTACTTCGAGCTGACGGTGGCCGACCGGGCCAGCGACATCCGCCAGCGCACGGTGCTGACCCTGGAGGAGATGGGCATCCCCGTCGAGCACGCCCAGCACGAGGACTCGCCCAGCCAGCACGAGATCGACCTGCGCTACACCGACGCACTGACCATGGCCGACACGGTCATGACCGTCCGTCTGGTGGTCAAGGAGATGGCCCGCCAGCAAGGGGTGTTCGCCAGCTTCATGCCCAAGCCGCTGGCCGGGGTGCAGGGATCGGGCATGCACACCCACATGTCCCTGTTCCGCGGGGACACCAACGCCTTCGTCGACCTCGACCGGCCCGGCGGGCTGTCCGAGGTGGCCGAAGGATTCATCGCCGGCCTGCTGCGCCACGCCCCCGAGATCACCGCCGTCACCAACCAGTGGGTGAACTCCTACAAGCGCCTGGTGACGGGCTACGAGGCCCCCATCCACGTGTCGTGGGCCCGCAACAACCGCTCGGCCCTGGTGCGGGTGCCGGTGGTCAAGCCCGGGAAGTTCGAGTCCACCCGAGTGGAGTACCGCTCACCCGACAGCGCCTGCAATCCGTACCTGGCCTTCGCCGTGATGCTGGCCGCCGGTCTGGAGGGGATCGAGAAGGGCTACGACCTGCCCCCCGAGGCCGACGCCAACCTCTTCGCCCTCAGTCCCGAGGAGCTGGCCAACAAGGGCATCCTCCACCTGCCCGGCAGCCTGTACGAGGCGCTCGGGCTGATGGAGACCTCCGAGCTCCTGGCCTCGACCCTCGGGGAGCACGTGTTCGAGTGGTTCATCCGCAACAAGCGGGCGGAGTGGGCCGAGTACAAGGCCCACGTCACCCAGTTCGAGTTGGACCGCTACTTCCCCCTTCTGTAACCCGACCGACCGACCCGACCGCACATCCCGACGAAAGGGGGACGACCTCCATGGAGCCGCTGCTGTGCTTCCCCGCCGTTCCCCCCGCCCCGGTGACGGGGGTGCTCGACCGGTCCGGCTACCCCTGGCGGGGCATCGACAAGCCCGAGGCGGCCGAGATCGACGAGCCCGAAGACGGGTGGTCGGGCGCGGTGATCTGCAGCGGCGAGGACCCGGTCGGGGCCTTCCTCTTGTGCCGCCACCTCCGCAAGCGGGAGGTGCCCCTGGCTCCCGTGATGGTGGTGGTGCCCCTCGACCAGCTCGGCGAGCTCGAGCTGCGTGAGGACCTCTTCGACGACCTGTGCCTCGAGCCCGTCAACCCCGACGAGCTCAGTGCCCGCCTGGCCCACCTCTTCTGGCGGACCGGACGGGGGCTGCGGCCCGACCTGCTCGAGCACGGCCCGCTGGTCCTCAATCTGGAGACCTACCAGGCTGCGGTGGCGGGAAAGGTGCTGGACCTGACCTACATGGAGTACGAGCTCCTGCGCTTCCTCGCCGCCCGGCCGGGCAAGGTGTTCACCCGCGAGACCCTGCTCAGCCGGGTTTGGGGCTACGAGTACTACGGGGGCGCCCGCACCGTCGACGTGCACGTCCGTCGCCTGCGGGCCAAGTTGGGCGAGGAGCATGCCCACCTGATCCAGACGGTCCGCTCGGTCGGCTACCGCTTCGGCCAGACCAACTGGATGCCCTAGCGGGGCCGGCTGGGCTCACCGGCGGCGGGGCTCACCGGTCGCGGTAGGCCCACACCTCGACCTCCACGGCGGCACCCATGGGCAGGGCGGACACCTCCACCACCGACCGGGCCGGGCGGTGGTCCCCGAAACAGGCCACGTAGGCCTCGTTGACGGCGGCGAAGGCCCCGATGTCGGTGACGAACACCAGGGTCTTGACCACATCGGTGAGGTCGGCCCCATGGTCGGCCAGGAGCTGGCGGGCGTTGGTCAGGGCCTGGGTGAGCTGTTCGGCCGCTCCCCCGTCCACCAGGGCGGGCGGGGCCCCCTGGCCGGGGACCAGGCCCAGCTGGCCGGAGGTGATCAGCCACGGGCCGGCCGAGACGATGGGGGCGTAGGGGCCGATCGGGGTGCTCATGGGTGCTCCTCTGCGAATCGGCTGGGCGAACGGGCTGGGCGAACGACGGGTCAGCCTACCCAACCGCCGGGGAGCCCTCGGGCCCCGCACCGCCGGTCATGGCCGACCGGGCCGGGCCGCACCGGCCCGGTCGGTGGGCCACCGCTCCACCAGCCCGTCGGCCAGCCATCGGGCCGCGGCCACCGCGCAGAAGACGGCGTCGGAGCCGTTGACGGCGGGCCGGGCGGCGCCCGGCTCGAAGGCGGTGCCCGACTCGAAGGTGACGCCGATCCGGGGCATGGCCCGGGCCGGCAGTATGCCGAACGAGCGCACGGTCAGGTCCTGGGTCGCGCCGTCGGCGTCCACGGCGATACCCTCCGACCGGACCCAGCCCAGGGCCTGGTGGGCCGCCCCGATGCAGTACGAGCGGAGCACCACCTCGTCGAGGGCCTCACCGGCGGCCACCACCAGCTCGAAGGAGTCGTCGGGAAGGCACCGGGCCACGGCCCGACCCCCGGAGGGTCCCACCACCTCCATGCCCACGTCCCGGTGGGCCCCCGGCCCGAGGGAACCAAGTGCCCGGGCCCCGGCGGCCAGCACGGCGGCCTCCGCCCACACCGCGCCGCGCAGGGAGAATCCCAGGGGAGGCCCGCTCAACGGCACCGGCTCGAGGTCCAGGTCGGGAGCGACCGTGGCCACGGCGGCGGCCAGTGCCGCCCACCGCCCCTCGTCCACGCCCTCGGGAGGCACACCGACACGGAGACGCCCGGCGCCCGACCGGTCGACCCCACCAGCCACGGGCGGGCGCTTCGCACCCATGCGGACCACGTCCTCACGCGACCACAGGACCCGCACCGGGCGGCCGTGCTCGTCGGCCAGCCGGCGGGCATCCTCGGCCACCGGTGAGTCGGCCTTGCCCCCGAAGGCCCCACCGTTGCCCAACGGGGAGGCCGGGGCCTGGCCGGGCAGGCACCACGAGGCGTCCGGCTCCAGGTAGCCCGGCTCCACCCAGGTGGTCGAGAGGGTGAGGTCCCAGTCACCGGCGGGCACGTCGAGCGGGTGGCGCAGGGGGAGGCTGGTGCTGCGGCCCTGTACCTTGCCGGCCAAGGCCCGGGCCTCCGCCACCGTCTCGGCCACGGCGTAGCCGCCCCGGCCGTCCGGCACCGCCACCAGGGCCCCGGCCGGGGCCCCGTCGTCGGCGAACCCGGCATCGCCCAGCACGACGGCCGGATCGACCCGCTGGGGAACCCCTCCCTCGATGCCGGCCCGAGTCGACGCCCGGTCGAGGTCCCGGCGCGTCAGGGCGGGGCTGCGGGGAGGGGTCCCGTCGAGCACCGACCGGGCGGCCTCGCCGATGGTCTGCCATCCCGTGCAGCGGCACAGGTGGGCCAGGAGGGCCTGATCGACCTTGGCGGCGGGGGCGGGCGGGGCCTGGCCGTCACCCTCCAGGGCGGCCAGCCTCATGACGATGCCGGGCGTGCAGAACCCGCACTGGCTGCCGCCCGTGGCCACCAGGGCCTCGGACCAGCGGCGGCGGCTCTCGGCCGGCAGGCCCTCGAGGGTGGTGATCTCCCGGCCGGCCGCCCGGCGGGCCGGGGTCACGCAGGCCACCCTGGGGGCACCGTCCACCCAGACCGTGCAGCACCCGCACTGGCCCTGGGGACTGCACCCGTCCTTTACCGACCGGATGCCCAGCTGCTCGCGCAGGACGTCCAGAAGCGAGGCGCCGTCATCGGCGACCTCGACATCGACGCCGTCGACGCGGAGCCGGGTCAGGGGTTCAGCAGATCAGCTGAACGAGGAGCCGCAGCCACAGGTGCGGGAGGCGTTGGGGTTCGTGACATGGAACCCGGCGCCCTGCAGCCCGTCGCTGTAGTCGAGGGTCGAGCCCTTGAGCAGGTCGGCGCTGGTGGCGTCCACCACGACCTTGACCGTGCCGAACTCGCGCACCACGTCGTCCTCGGCCACATCGGCGTCGAAGAACATCTCGTAGCTGAAGCCCGAACATCCGCCGGGCCGCACGGCCACCCGCAGGGCCAGTCCGTCGATGTCCTCCTCAGCCAGGAGCTCGGCCACCTTGGAGGTGGCGACGTCCGTAAGCGTGACCGGATTGGGCTTCTTCCCGATGCTGACGGTCTGCATGGTGGCACTCATCGGCGCTCCTCTTCGATGTCGACTCCTGCGGGACCGCCGCTGGCAGCGACCCCGGCCTACAGCGCCGATCCGCACCGCCCCGGAGAACGCCCAGGCGACGCGGCTCACCGCTTCAGGACCAAGCGTACCCGCGTCCGCGACCGGGTGGTACATCCCATCGGGTGGCCGGGGGGGCCCGGCCGGTAGAATTGCCGAGGTGAGCAGGTCAGAGGACACCCAGGACGGGCCCGTGCAGGCCGGAGCGCCCGTACCCTCCGACGAGGCGGTCCGGGCGGCGCTCCGCGGCGTGGTCGACCCTGAGCTCGGGGCGGACATCGTCGAGCTGAACATGGTCACCGGGGTCGACGTCGGGCCCGACGGGGACGTGGCCGTCGAGGTGGCCCTCACCGTGGCCGGATGCCCCCTGCGCTCCCAGATCCAACAGGACGTGGAGACGCACGTGGGCACCCTTCCCGGTGTCCGGTCGGTGTCCGTCACCACCGGGGTGATGGACGCCGAGCAGCGCAAGGCGGTGATGGCCAGGGCGCGGAAGCTGGCCCAGGATCCGGCCCCGGTCACGGACATCCCCGACACGGCACGGGTGATCGCCATCGCCTCGGGCAAGGGCGGCGTGGGCAAGAGCTCGGTCACCGTCAACCTGGCGGTGGCCATGGCCCGCAGGGGCCTGACCATCGGCGTGCTCGACGCCGACATCTGGGGGTTCTCCGTGCCACGGCTCCTGGGCATGACCGGCGAGGTCGAGGCCCGCGACAAGAAGATGGTGCCCCTCGAGCGCCGGGTGGGCAAGGGGGTGCTCCGGGTCCTGTCCATGGGCTTTCTGGCCGACGAGGACAGCGCCATCATGTGGCGGGGCCTGATCCTCAACCGTGCCGTGCAGCAGTTCCTGGAGGACGTCCACTGGGGCGACCTCGACTACCTGCTGATCGACATGCCCCCGGGCACGGGGGACATCCAGATGGGCCTGGCCCGGATGCTGCCCCGCACCGAGGTCATCGTGGTCACCACGCCGCCGGTAGCCGCCCAGAAGGTGGCCGCCCGGACGGCCGACATGGCCCGGAAGGGCTACCTGCGGGTGGCCGGGGTCATCGAGAACATGAGCGACTTCGTCTGCGAGCACGGCACCTCCTATGCGCTGTTCGGCTCGGGTGGCGGTGCCCGCCTGGCTGCCGACGTCGGCGTCCCGCTCATCGGGCAGATCCCCCTCCATCCCTCCGTGGCCGCCGGCGGCGATGCCGGTCAACCGGTGGCCCTCGACGAGGGGAGCCCCCTGGCCGAGGCGTTCGACGCCATCGCCGAGTCGGTCATCGCCACCATCGCCCCGGTCGTGGCCATGGACGGCTGCAGTGTGCGC
>Ga0181534_10002112_pt1 | contig 12592 bp, 7 predicted proteins | sample PEATcosm2014_Bin_37_FD_119758 | JGI IMG/M metagenome (GOLD analysis project Ga0181534, IMG submission 119758) | Peatland microbial communities from MTU Mesocosm Facility, Houghton, MI, USA - PEATcosm2014_Bin17_10_metaG | ecosystem: Environmental > Terrestrial > Soil > Wetlands > Peat | place...
ACTTCGCCCCGACCCTGGTCACCGACGTGCCCCTGGACGCGCCGCTGATGCGGGAGGAGATCTTCGGGCCGATCCTGCCGGTGCTGGAGGTGCCGGACCTGGACGCGGCGGTGCGCTTCGTGAACGCCCGGCCCAAGCCCCTGGCGCTGTATGTCTTCACCGGCCGCAGCGCCGCCGCCGAAGCCGTCATCGCCCGCACCACCGCCGGCGGCAGCTGCATCAACGACACCGTGCTGCAGTTCGCCCACCCCAACCTGCCCGGGGGCGGGGTGAACGCCTCGGGCCTGGGCAAGGCCCACGGCTGGCACGGCTTCCAGGCCTTCTCCAACGCCCGGGGGATCCTGCGCAGCCGGCGCTGGTACTCGCCGGCGCAGCTGCTGTACCCGCCGTTCACGCCCCGGGTGCGCCGGCTGATCCGGGTGGTGCTGCGGTTTTTCTAGATGCCTTGCTCACGCATCACTTCAACTGACAGGCGAGCGAGATTCTGATCGTTGGCCGGGACGACGATGTGTTCGATGCGGCTGGCCACTTCCGCGCTTTCGAATGCCTGGGACCAGGTTACGAGGGTTCCCGTGAGGGACGGTGCCAAGGCGATGGTCAAGCGGAACTTCGGCTCGGAGTCGTGCTGAAGGACGACCTTCTTCGGTATTTGTCACCGACTCGCTGCCTTCCTTGCCCAGGCGCTCTTTTAGTTTGTTCCAATACTTGCGGGCAGTCTGGTGGTCCGGTTGCTGAATAAGCACCTGGAGCACATCCACCACGGAGAACCACCAGATCTCAGCTGCCTCGTCATACACCCGACGAATTTCGTGTTGTTCGAAGAACGCTGGATTGGGCTGCACGGTCGCCTTTCAGAATCTGGTCTGACACTAGGCGCCGGTTGGGCGCTCCGCAACTATGAAATTTCCACCATCAGGCCAGTATCTGAACCAAGCGCCTACGGGGCACCACCTTGCGCAGCGTCCAGGCACCGGGCTCACCGCCCCGAAAACTCATCCATGCTCCGGTCCACCCCGAAGAACCGCATCACCGCGTCGAACAGTCCCAGGGGCAGGATCCGCACCAGCAGCACCGCCATGACGAACCTGGGCATGACCAGGCGCTTGCGGTTGCCGCGCACGGCGCCCAGGATCCGCCGGGCCACGTGCTCCGGCTGCAGGATGGGCAGCAGCCGCGGCCAGCGGGTCTTCACCCCCCGGAACATGCCGGTGTCGATGAACCAGGGGCAGACGACGGTGGTGCGGATGGGGTGGCCCAGCCGCCTGAGCTCCAGCCGGAGCGACTCGTCGAAGCCCACCGCGGCGAACTTGGAGGCGCAGTAGTCGGTGAGCCGGGAGGTGCCGCCCAGGCCCGCGGCGGAGGCGATGGTCACCACGTGGCCCCGGCCCTGCGCGATCATGGCCGGCAGGAAGGCGCGCACGGTCCAGAACAGCGCCAGGGCATTCACCTGGAAGGTCCGTTCGATGGCCGCGTCGGTGCACTCCAGCAGGGTGGCGCCGGTCACCACGCCGGCGTTGTTGATGAGGATGTCCACCGGGCCCCGGCTGGCCAGCACCTGGGCCGCCACCGCCTGGACCGCCGGCCGGTCGCACAGGTCCACGGCGAACTGGGCGGCGTCCCCCCCGTCCTGGGCCAGTTCATCCCGCACCCGGGCCAGCCCGGCCCGGTCCCGGTCCAGCAGGGTGACCCGGGCCCCCTGGGCCCGGGCGCCCAGGGCCAGGAGCCGGCCGATGCCGCTGGCGCCGCCGGTGATGAGCACGTGGGCGTCCCGGAGCGCGGTCATGACGCCCCCCGCAGGTCCTGGACCAGGGCCGCCAGGGCCCGGACCTGGGCCGCCGGGAAGCTGGCGTTGCGCACCCGGACCGCGGCGCCGAAGGCCGCGAACTGGCTGAAATCCGGGCCGGCGCCGTACTCGGCGCTGATCCGGCCGCGGTCGAAGTGGCCGCCCCGGCCGGGCGGCGCGGTGAGGTACCGCAGCAGGGCGGTCCAGGTCTTCAGCTCCCGGAAGGTCCCGCTGCCCAGGGCGATGCGGTTGGCCAGGATCCGTGCCTGGCCATCCGGGGTGGCCCCGGTCAGCTGGGCGTCCCCCCGGGCGCACTGGTAGACGGCCGACCGCAGCCCGAACCGGGCCCGGGCCGCATCCACCATCAGGAGGGCATAGCGGTCCAGGACGATGCGGCAGCGTCCGGCGCCCAGCGGCGCCGCCGGGCCGGTGCAGGCGGGATCCGCGGGCGCGAAGGCGGACACCGGTCCGATGGCCGCCTCGGCCAGGGCGATGAGCAGGGCGTCCAGGGTGGTGGCGCCGGTGGCGGCGTCCCTGGCCGCGGCGCCCGCCACCCGGCCCAGCAGGGCCAGGTGGGCCGGAACCTGGGCCGGGTCGGGGTCGGTGAGGCGGACCATGGCGGCGGCGAACGGGTTGCCGGCGGCCGCGGCCTTCAGCAGCGCGGCGCCCTGGTCCTCGGGCAGCCGTTCCAGGGCCGCCAGGGCCCAGCGGGCCGGCACCGACCCGGCCCCGGCCCGCCGGGTGGCGAGGTCCAGGGCGCAGGCGGCGCCGGCGGCGGCGAACAGGGTCCCGGTCTCCGCCGGCTGGAGCCCATAGCTGAGCCCGGAGAGGTGGAGGTAGTAGTCCGCGCCGGCCAGCCCGGTCTGGGCCAGCAGCTGCATGGCGCAGAGCTCCCGCAGCCCCTCCGGGCCCAGGTAGGCCCCCACCAGGGGTTCGCCGGTGGCGTCGTCCTGGGCGGGGTCCGGGGACAGGCCCAGGGGCATGACCCCGTACAGATCGGCGAAGGTGAAGGCCCCGCCGGCGGCCAGTCCGTTGCGCAGTTCGCCCCTGGCCACCACCGCCGCGGTGAAGGGGGTGGGGTCGGCGGGCGGCGGGCCGCCCCCGGCCAGGATGGCGTTGGGCACCGCCCGGAAGGCGTCGGCGCAGAAGTTGCCCAGCCCGCTGGGGCCCAGGACGGCGGCGCGGTCGTCGACCGGGAGCGCCGGGACGCAGGCCCCCACCGGGTGGTAGATGCCCCGGGACGGATCCTCCGGCGCGTAGTCGCCGAACCCGGCCACCCGGGTGAACACCGGCGCCAGGCTCCGGTTCAGCTCCAGGTCCACCGCGCCCACCAGGCCGGCGCAGGCCGGATCGGGCCCGGGGATGCCCAGGCCGGCGAGGCTGGCATCGGTCATGGGGCGGTTCGAGGAGGCCTCCAGCACGACGCCGCCAGCCGGGTCGCAGACCAGGTCCAGCCGGGCGACGTGGGTCCCGTATGCGCCGGCGCAGCAGATGAGGGTCTTCCAGCCGTCCGCGGCCACGGTCCGGGCCGAGCCCAGAGGGTTGTGGGCGTGGCCCGAGGCGATGAGGTCGATGCCGGTCACGTGCCTGGCCAGGTCCACGTCCTCCCCTGCGGTGCCGGCGGGGTCGGTGCCGGCATGGTCCAGGGCGATGACCAGCCGGCAGTGCCGGCGGTTGCGCAGCTCGTCCACCAGGTCCTGGACCCGCGCGTAGTCCCGGGCATAGTCGGCGAAGCGCACCGGGGCGGCGGCGGGCGCCAGGCTGGCGGCGTCCCGGCCCATGAGCCCGAGGAAGCCCACCCGCAGGCCGTTGGGCAGGGTCTGCACCAGGGACCGCCGGATGGCCTTCCCCTCCCCCAGGAGCGGCGCCAGGTGCGGGTCCCCGCCCAGTTCCAGGTTGGAGGCGACGATGGGCGTGCCCAGGCCGGGCTCCCGGGCCGCCGCCTCCAGGATCCCGGCCAGGCCCGCGGGGCCGTAGTCGAACTCGTGGTTGCCCAGGGTGATGCAGTCGTAGCGCAGGGCCTGGACGAAGCGCAGGGCCAGGGGCCGGCGTTCCAGGGTGAGGTCGTAGAGGGTGCCCATGCTCCAGTCCCCGGAATCCACCAGCAGCACCGGGTGGCCGGCGCTGGCGCGCACCTGCCCGACGTAGGCCGCGATCCTGGCGTAGCCGCCTGCGGCCGGAGCGGCACGGTCCAGGGCCCCCGGCCCCTGGGCATGGTCATGGAGGTCGGTGGTCTGGAGGACGGTCACCCGCACCGCACCCGCCGGGGGCGGGTACGGGGCGCGGCCGGAGGGGGCGCACCCCGCGGCCCCGGCGGTGGGCAGGGCGGCGAGGAGGGCCGCCAGCAGGACGGCGAGGAGGCTGGGGACCGCGGGGCGGGTCGGCGGCATGGCGGAGTGCTCCTTACCTGGGAAGGTGGTAGTCGACGCCCACGGCGAGGATGAGGTAGCGCTTCTCGTAGGCCTTGTCCGGGCTGATGGCCGCGCCCTGGGCCGCGAACCGGGCCTGGAGCGCCTGGTCGCCCACGACGTCGGCGTTCCGGTAGCTGTGCATGAAGCCGGTGGCGGAGAGGCCGGCGTTGAGCCGGAGCCGCTCCGAGGCCTGGTACTGGAAGCCGGTGCCCAGGGACAGGTAGTCGGCGTGGGCGCCCGGAAGGCTGGTGTCCAGGGTGGCGGAGCGCCGCTGGCCGATCTGGGTGACGTTGACGCCCACGCTCAGGAGCCAGGGTCCGCCCGGCCGGAACTCCAGGGCCGCGGCCTCCTCGTAGCTGTCGCGGTAGTCCCGCCGGGCCACGATCCGGTCATCGGCGTTGTCCAGCATGCCCATGCGGGCGGAGTGTTCCAGGTAGGCGTTCAGGCCCAGGGAGACCCGGGTCCGGGGGCCGGTCTGCCAGCCCACGCCGAACCGCCAGACCTGGGGCAGGTCCAGGTGCGCCCGCTGGCCGTCCACGAAGCGGCCGCCGCCGTTGCCGCCGTTGCGCACCGCGGTGCGGAAATCCAGGCCGGTGGCCATCTCGTAGCCGAGGGCCAGCACCACGCCGTCCGCCGGGAAGCAGTCCACCCCGAGTTCCAAGGAACCGCCCAGGGCCCGGGAGCTCACGTCCACCGCCACCTGGCCCGGGGCGCGCAGATCGTGGCCGTACTGGTTGTAGGTGCAGGCGCCGTAGCCGCCGCCGGTGATGTCCTGGCGGGCGTAGACCAGCCGCCCGGCCAGGGCCAGGGACCACCGGGGGCTGATCCGGCGGGCGGCGCCCAGGCGCCAGGCCAGGAAGCAGGAGGCGCCCTTCAGGTTCGAGCTGGAGGGGAAGTACGAAGCGTCCAGTCCGGCCGCCGCCCCCGCCGCCTGGGCCTGGGCCGGGCTGCCGCCCGCCCCCAGCACCGCCGCGTAGGCGTCCTGGCCGATCGTCTGGGAATTCCGGCCGCCGTAGCCCGCGGCCTGCTTCCCGGCCAGGTCCAGGTTGGGCAGGCCGTCCGGCCAGCGGCGGGTGGCGGTGGCGCCGATGGTCTCCAGGGCGGTGAACACGGCCCAGCGGTCCCGGCGGTAGGCGGCGTAGACATTGGGCACGAACCAGACCGGGTTGCGGGATTCGTAGTTCCGGGCGCCCAGCGCCGGGTTGCCCTGGGTGCGCACCGTGGCCCACTGCAGGATGGTCTGGCTGCTGGCGTTGAAGCTGAGCCCCGGCCGCAGCGCCACCGTCCCGGCCATGTTGTAGTGGACGATGTCGGCGTTGTCGGTGGCGCTGTTGCGGTCGAAGCTGCGGATGTACTCGGCGCTCTGGTTGCTGTTGTAGAAGACCCCGCCGGCGCCGGCGGGAAACCCTGCGACCACGGTCAGCGCCGAGGCGAACCACGCTCTCACCAAACCGCACCTCGAATTAATGAATATTGTTTAAAAGGGGAATTAACTCTTTTATTTTATTCGACAGCAGCATCCTATTGAATTTGTCGGGATACCGTCAAGGGTTAGTTTGTAACTATTTCTGGAATTAATGAATGTGGCCCTATTTCAGATCCGGATCGCACCATGAAAAGGAACTTGACGCGGAGGAGATCGGTGCATGGGCAGCCGATCCCATCCCCGCATGGATCCCCAGGCCCCGCCGCAGGCGGGGTGATGGCCTCCGGCCATCAGATTTTTTCGGCCCCGCCGGCCCGGAGCGCAGGGCGGCCGAGATCCAGGAGGGCCTGCTTCCGTTCTCCAGCCCCTGGGCTGGAGAACGGAAGCAGGCCTGTCGGCGCCAAGCCCGCCCTGTGCTCCGGGCCGGCGGGACCGAAAAAATCCCCGGGGGATCCATGCTCGCCGGCAGCAGAAACCATCCAGCCAATGAACCTGATTTACTCAGCGTCCTCTGCGTCTCCGCCTCCTCAGCGTTTACATCTTTTTGATCCAATAACCGATACCATTAAACTATGGCATTTCAATGAAAATTCCATGTCAACAAATCCCAAACCCAATTCATTTAAAACGGATTCCTGCTTGACAGCAACCTGATCTCCATACAATCATGCTTTCTGTGTTTTCCCATCTCAACATAGTCATATTTATAACTACCCACTAAACGTTAAATGGACTCCATAAATTGCCGAAGCGCTTGTTCCGGGGCCGTATTCCATGAAATCAATCCAAGTCCCCCTGTGCGGAGCGGAGGTCGAGTCCCTTTCCTGGAGCGCCAAGGACCGGGACCGGGCCCTGGAGCAGGCCATGGCCGGGGACTTCGACCTGGTCATCATCGGCGGCGGCATCACCGGCGCGGGGGTGGCCCGGGAGGCGGCCCTGCGCCACATCCCCTTCCTGCTGGTGGACAAGGAGGACTTCGCCTTCGGCACCTCCTCCCGCTCCTCCAAGCTCATCCACGGCGGGTTCCGCTACCTGGCCCAGGGGGAATTCCGCCTGGTGCGGGAATCCACCACCGAACGCAACTGGCTCCGCCACGCCCTGCCGAACCTGGTGCGCCCCCTGGGGTTCCACTTCTGCGCCTACGACGGCGGCCGGGACACCCCCCGCCGGGTGCGGGCGGGCATCCTGCTCTACGACCTGCTGTCCAACACCCTGGCCCCCTTCAAGAACGCGCCCCACCGCTTCCTCACCCCGGCCCAGCTGGCCGGCCGGGAACCCGCCCTGTCCCTGGACGGCGTGCTCATGGCCGGGCTCTACTACGACAACCTGGTGGACGACGGCCGGCTGGTGCTGGAAACCCTCAAGGAGGCCCGGGACGCCTCGGGCGGGCTGTCGGTGGCCCTCAACTACCTCAAGGCGGTCCGCATCCGCACCGGCCCGGACCGGCGCCCGGAGGTGGACCTGGAGGACCGCCTGGGCGGCGCGCGCTTCACGGTCCGGGCCGGGTGCGTGCTGAACGCCACCGGCGCCTGGACCGACGCCACCCTCGGCCTCGCCGGCGCCGATTCGCGCATGATCCGCCCCACCAAGGGCGTGCACCTGGTGGTGCCCAACGCCAGGCTGGGCAACCGGGAGGCCTTCGTGCTCCGGTCCCTGGACGACGGCCGCAGCTTCTTCGTGCTGCGCCGGGGCGACGTCTCCGTCATCGGCACCACGGACACCGACTACCAGGGGGACCCCGACCGGCCCTGGTGCGAGCGCGAGGACTGCGACTACCTCCTGCGCACCGTGAACCGCGTCTTCCCCGGGGCGCACCTCACCCCGGACGACGTCCTCTCCACCTCGGCCGGCATCCGCCCCCTGGTGCGGGGCAAGGACGGCAGCGCCTCCTCGGTGTCCCGGCGGCACCTGTTCCTGGATGCCGGCCACGGCCTGGCCACCATCGCCGGCGGCAAGCTCACCACCTTCCGGGCCATGGCCTGGGAGATCCTGGACCGCTGCTCCCGTCTGGGCTACCTGCGCCGGCTGCGCGGCCGGGAGGCGAGGCGCACCTTCTCCCGCAGGCCGTTCAAGAACGGCATGACCTGGGAGGCCTGGCAGCGGGCCGCGGCGGAGCATGGCCTGGACCGCCTGGTCCCGGCCGCCACCGCCCGCCACCTGCACCAGCAGTACGGCCACCAGTCCCTGCGGATCCTGGCGGAGGTGCGCCGCTGCCCCGGCGCCGGCGAGCCGCTCCTGGAGGGCCACCCCTTCTGCGCGGCCGAGATCCTGCACATCCTCGCGTTCGAGAACGCGCCCCGGCTCACCGACGTGATGATGCGGCGCACCGAGATGCAGATGCTGGTCCCGTACCGCGACCAGCCCCTGCTGGCCGGGCGGGTGGCCCGGATCATGGCCTCCTTTTATGGATGGGAAGCGCCCCGGGTCCAGGAGGAGCTCGACCAGTACCTGGACTACATCCGGAATACGGTCGTCCATTGATGGGGATGCGGGCGGACGCGACCCTCCTGACCGTGGACTGCGGCACCCAGAGCCTGCGCGCCATGCTCTTCTCCAGCGGCGGGAAGCTCCTGGACAAGGTCAAGGTCGAGTATGATCCCTACATAGCCCCCCACCCCGGATGGGCCGAACAGGACCCCGGGATCTACTGGGGCGCCCTCTGCGCGGGGGTTCGCGGGCTCAAGGCCCGGTCCGGGCCGGCCTTCGCCCGGATCCAGGGGGTGGGGGTCACCGCCCTGCGCAACACCCCGGTGCTGGTGGACCCGGCCGGCCAGCCGATCCGGCCCGCCATCCTCTACCTGGACACCCGCAAGGCCGGCCGGGTCTACCGCCCGGGCTGGGCCATGGGCTCGGTCTATGCCCTGATCGGTATCCTGCCGGTCATCCTCTCCATCCAGGAGGATTGCAAGACCAACTGGATCCGCCAGCACCATCCGGAACTCTGGGAGCGCACCGGCAAGGTCCTCCAGGTCTCCGGCTTCCTCAACCACCGCCTCACCGGCCAGTTCCGGGACTCCATCGCCAGCCAGATCGGGCACATCCCCTTCAACTACAAGCGCCAGCGCTGGTCCAGCCCGGGCGAACTGAACGCGCTGGTGTTCCCCGTGGATCAAGGCAAGCTGCCGGATCTGGTTCCTCCGGGCTCCCCCCTCGGCGCCATCACCCGGGCCGCCAGCCTGATCACCGGACTTCCGGAGGGGATCCCGGTGATCGCCTGCGCCTCGGACAAGGGCGCCGAGAGCATCGGCACCGGCTGCATCGACGAGACCTCGGCCAGCCTTTCCCTGGGCACTGCGGCGTCGGTGCAGACCACGAGCCGGCGCTATTTCGAGCCGCTAAGGTTCCTCCCGGCCTACCCGGCCGCCCTGCCCGGCCACTACAGCCCGGAGGTCCAGGTCTTCCGGGGCTACTGGATGATCAGCTGGTTCCTGCGCGAGTTGGCCCCCGGGGAGAAGGCGGAGGCCCTGCGCCGGGGGCTGCCGGCCGAGGCCCTGCTGGACCGGTTCCTCCGGGACGTGCCGGCCGGGGCCCTGGGGCTGATGACCCTGCCCCACTGGGGCCCCAGCCTCATGGATCCCGCGGCCAAGGGTTCCATGATCGGCCTGGGCGAAGCCCATACCCTCGGCCATGTCTACCGTTCCCTGATCGAGGGGCTGGGGTTCGCCCTCCGGGACGGGCTGGAGAAGATCGAACGGGCCGGGCGGCTGCGGATCCAGCGGATCGGGGTCGCCGGCGGCGCCTCCCAGTCCGAGGAGATCTGCCAGATCACCGCCGATATCCTCGGCCGGAACCTCGAAGCCGGTGAAACCTTCGAAGCGGCCGGCCTTGGCGCCGCCGCCATCACCGCGGCCGGCGTGGGGCTGTACGGCGGCCTGGCCGAGGCGGTGGCGGGCATGGTGCGGCCCGGCAGGATCTACGTCCCCCGGGTGCTGAGCACCGACCTGTACCGGAAGCTCTACCTGAAGGTCCACCGGCGCATGGAGCGCCGCCTGGAGCCGCTGCACCGGCAGATCCGGCAGATCCTCAACTACCCCGAGCGTTCGGAATCAGACAGGTGAATAGCATGGCTGAAGCCCAAGACTACCAGCCCCCCTGGCACCAGCCCCCCCCGCCGGCCGGTTCCTGGCGGTCCCTTTTCAAGTGGGGGGATCCATCCCAGTTCAAGCACCCTTCCGCCCTCCTGTACCGGATGGTGAAGGAAAAGTTCGGCATGGGCGACGAGGATTTCGGGCACCCGAGGACCGGACTGGAGCCCGCGACCGCGCCCTGCCCCTCCAGGCTGGGCGGCGAACTCCGGTCCGGCCTGGAGGCCCTGCTGGGGCCGGAGAACGTCCAGACCGACGACTTTGGCCGGCTATCGGCGACCTACGGCATGGGCATGCTCGACCTTTTGCGGCTGCGCCAGGGCATCGCCGAGAACCTCCCGGACGCCGTGCTCCACCCCAGGGACCGGCACGACCTGGTGCGAGTCATGGACTACTGCTGCCGTCACCGCATCCCCATGACCGCCCGGGGCGCCGCCACCTCCGTCACCCGGGGCACCGAATGCCTGGCCGGGGGCGTGTCCCTGGACCTGCGCACCCACATGGACAAGGTGCTCCGGTTCAATGACACCCGCCAGACCATCACCGTGCAGCCCGGCATGTACGGCCCGCGGCTGGAACGGATCCTGAACCGGGCCCCGGAGCTGTTCGGGGCCTCCCGCCGGTACACCTGCGGGCACTTCCCCCAATCCTTCGAGTATTCCACCGTGGGCGGCTGGGTGTCGGCCCGTGGCGCCGGGCAGAACTCCACCTATTTCGGCAAGATCGAGGATCTCGTCCTGTCCCAGGAGTACGTGACTCCCGCGGGAGTGATCCGCACCGGGGACCATCCGGCCGCCGCCACCGGCCCCGACACCGACCAGATCCTCCTGGGCAGCGAAGGCGCCTTCGGGGTGCTGTCCGAAGTGACCCTGCGGGTGTTCCGGTTCATGCCGGAAAACCAGCTGCGGTTCAGCTACCTGTTCCGGGACTGGGCGTCGGCCCTGGCCGCCTGCCGGGAGGTGATGCAGGGCCAGTTCGGCTATCCGTCCCTGTTCCGGTTGTCGGACCCCGAGGAGACCGACGTGGCCTTGACCCTTTACGGACTGCCCCGGCCCCTGCTGGACCCCTGGCTGAGCCGGTTCGGCCTGCGCCCCGGAGCCCGCTGCCTGCTCCTGGGCTCCACCGAAGGGGAGCGCGGGTTTGCCCGCAACGCCCGGTCCCGGATCGGCCGGATCTGCCGGGGGCACGGCGCCCTGCCCACCACCGGCCTGGTCACCCGGCTCTGGGAGCGGGGCCGGTTCCGGGATCCCTACCTGAGGGATGACTTCCAGGACTTCGGCCTCATGATCGAGACCCTGGAGTGCGCCGTCACCTGGGACGGCCTGGACCGGGTGCGCCAGGCGGTGCGGGCGGCCAGCGCGGCTCGGCCCAGGACCCTGTGCCTCACCCATCTCTCCCACTGCTACCCCCAGGGGGCGAGCCTGTACTTCACCTTCATGGCCAAACTGGAGGCCATCCCCGAATTCCAGGCGTTCCAGGCCAGCCTGCTGGACGCCATCCGCAGCCAGGGCGCCGCCATGAGCCATCACCACGGCATCGGCAAGATGACCGCCCCCTGGCTGGAGGGGCAGATCGGCCCGGAGCAGATGGCGCTGTTCCGGGCCATCAAGCGGCATTTCGATCCCCAGGGCCTGCTGAACCCCGGGGGAACGTTGGGCCTGGACCTGCCCGGCCGGTAGAAACGGCCCGGGCGAATTCCCAGGCTGAATAGGCGAGCAAATTCATCAAGATTTCAGGCGAGGGCAGCTATGCTTGCTTGCGAGGAGGAAATCATGCATAAGATCAATCAAAAGGTTGAACAATTCCAATTCGGCCCGTCCCTTTCCCACCTGCTCGTGCCGGCCATCGCCCTTTCCGCCGCCATGCTCCTGGGCCTCGGCTGCGACCGGGACCAGGTCACCCGGGCCACGGTGGCCCAGCAGGCGCCGCCCCCAAGCCCTGCCGCCCCCGCGGGCGCGCCCATGGCCATGCCGCCGGGAGCCATGCCCCCGGGCGCCATGCCGGGCGGAGCCATGCCCGCCGGCCAGGTGCCGCCGCCGCCAAGGCCCACCGGCAAGGGCGCCCTCAAGTGGGCCCTGCCCAAGGGCTGGACCGAGACCCCGGGCAGCGGCATGCGCTACGCCACCCTCACCCCGCCGGGGGAGGGCAAGGTGGAATTGTCGGTGGTGGTCCTCCCCGGCGCCGCCGGCGGCGAACCGGCCAACGTCAACCGCTGGCGCGGCCAGATCGGCCTGGCGCCCCTGGACGACGCGGCCATCGCCAGCGCCCGCAAGGCGGTGGCGTCCAAGGCCGGCCAGGTGGCGGTCTACGACTTCACCAGCGAGGGCCAGGTCAAGAGCCGCATGGTCACGGGGCTCCTGGCCACTTCCGACGGCAATACCTGGTTCCTCAAGCTGACCGGGGACGCCGCGCCGGTGGCCAAGGCCAAGCCTGCCTTCATGAAGTATCTTGAGACCCTTCACCTTGATTAAGCGACTCTGCGTCAACTTGTGGAAGATCCTGGCCGGACTCCAGGTCACCATCGTGGCCCTGGCCCTGCTCATGGCCCTGGTGGTGCTCTGCACCCTGGCCCAGACCGAACTGGGCACCCTGGGCGCCGTGAACACCTACATGCGCAGCTTCATCGTCTGGCGCCAGATCGCGGGAATCCCGTTCGAACTGCCCCTGTTCCCCGGGGGCGCGCTGGTGGGGCTGGTGCTGGTGGTCAACCTCACGGCCGCCCTGATCAATCGGTTTGAATTCAGCACCCGGAAACTGGGGCTCTGGGTCGTCCATGCCGGCCTGATCCTGCTGGTGGCGGGCGAGTTCAGCACCGGCGCCTTCCAGGTGGACACCCGGATGAGCATCGAGGAAGGCCAGACCGTCAATTTCGTGGAAAGCTACCACC
>Ga0181534_10002113_pt1 | contig 12590 bp, 20 predicted proteins | sample PEATcosm2014_Bin_37_FD_119758 | JGI IMG/M metagenome (GOLD analysis project Ga0181534, IMG submission 119758) | Peatland microbial communities from MTU Mesocosm Facility, Houghton, MI, USA - PEATcosm2014_Bin17_10_metaG | ecosystem: Environmental > Terrestrial > Soil > Wetlands > Peat | place...
CCTCGGAGTCACACCGCCCAGAGCAGCGCCCTCGCCAAACAGCCGGATCTGGCGCGACAGCGCCGACCGCGGATCGCCGCCTTCGCCGCCTCGCCGCGACCCGACTCCGCCCCCCTCGACTCCGCGAATTTGATCCCGCCTAATTCGATCGCCGCCCCCGCCCGCCGGTTGAATCCTGAAGACCCACACGCCACAGGCAACTCACCATAGCGACCGAGCGAGACAGTGGCCAAACCCGCAGCCGGCGCTGCGCGCCTCGGAGTCCCCCACCGCCGCTGGGCGCGAAGCACCGACCGAAGATCGAGTCCCGATTCGAGATTTCGAACCCACCGTCCGATCGGAGTGCGACTCACCTACCGACTGCTGGCGCCGCTACCTCCAAGAAAGGCGCTGGCCCCTAAAAAGAATCCGATATCGTAACCGCTCCCCGAGTTCGGGAAGGCATAGACTCGATGGTCTGATAAAATCTCACTGATCAGGCTAAAAAACATAATGAATCCGTGAAACAGTCCTGACCAAAAGCCAGGCGGATCTGTTGCCGCGGGTAATGGTTGTGTTGCACATCCAGAAGCGATTGCCGCCGCGGCGCACACCGCCAGGAAAATGTAACGTCGCTTCTTTTGAGTCATCTTGTGATCCTAGTTTGATTCCAGCACTACTGGACACGCGCTTTCCTGGGCAGCTCAATCGTCACCGCCCGTGGAACGAGGTGGGTAAAAAAGAGGGGTTGCACCGCCATCAAAGCCCACGCAGTGACGAACACGCCCTTGGAGACCAACGGATCCGCCGCCGCGATCGCCCGCTGCTCGGCACACAGCGCCGAAGGCAACTCAAATGCGCCCGCCAGCTTCGTCCCCACGCCAACTCGCCCTGTCAAGATGGACCATGAGCCTGCGACATTGAGCCAGCGACCACAATAAGCAACAGACCAAGGGTGATCGCGCAAGCGCCGACGATCCGCTTCCATCTCCGCTCGGTCAGTACCAGCAAACCACCGCCCGCCAACACTACCTCGGACAGTCCATACGTAAACATTGCGACACCGGCCGGGTTCGAATAGGCAGCGCCGCGCATGATCTGAACTAACCCGAGCACGATCCACAGACCCAGGATGATGCGCTTGATCTTCAGCGACACCCATTTACGCGGCAATACGAGGGCGATAACACCACCCAAGGGCACCGCGACCAAAAGTACTACGATCACTTCGCGAAGTCCGACGCCCACGCCAGGAGTTTCCTTCTGGTACTAACTTGGCTAATTCTAATTCAACCCTGCCGTCGAGCCCATCCGTGTTTTGGCAATGCTATAACCACCATTCATCGGCTCCCCCTGAGGCGGCACGACCGCAATGCACGCCCGATCCCACCGATTCGCCATGCCCCCGGACCTCGTCAGATTGGAGGTCGAGTGAAACACTCTTCCAGATCCGCCACCGGCGCCCCGCGCCCCCTCGACCCCCGCGGCCACTGTCGCTCTCCTCCAGATTCGTACTCCGGTGGATCCACCGTGTCGCATTTTCCCTCGCGCCCCGTCTAATCGATCCTGCTCGGACGTCCTTTTACAGCGTCCGGCGCCGACGCTCCATTCCACGCGCGATGCCGACGCTCCGCAGATGTCGCACCTGCAGCGTCCGACCGTCTGGTCATTAGTACTGCCACATGAAATGAGCCACCTTCGTGACGACGCGACACCTTCCCGCAGCCCGCCTCCCCGTCCCCCCTTCCGCTCCCCACTCTTGGCGACCATCCCTCGGATACCGCGGATCTCGAGAAGGCTCGAGGCGGCCATCGGACCGGCCCTAACATCGTGAGTCGAATTCAGCGAATTTCCAGCAGTCGGCCGGCACCCAGATTGATTGCTGCATCGCGTCATGCATCAATCGACCCGGCACCTCGATCCGATCGCTGACTCTAACAGTCAAACTGTGACTTTAGTCTCTGCGATATCAACATAACCGGTCCACCCTATCCTCCAATTGCAGGGATAGGCGTACCAACAACAACATCGGAACCCACGGATGATTCGACTTCTCCTCGCTTGCTTGGCCCTGCTCTGGCTGACCGCAGCAGCCTTCTCGGACACGCCGCCGAATCCGAAGAAGGGCCGCTGTGCCGGCATCGCAGATCTCACGGGATGGGAGCCACCGCCATGAACGCCACGCAGGACGCGTTCGCAACGGGTTTCGTTTTCGCGCTTTCCGTGACCCACAGCCAACACTAACATCATGACTGCTCGTGACGTAAAGGATGCGATCAGGATTGCGGAGAAGATTATCCGCGTACAGGGAAACGTGTTTATCAAGGACCTGCTGCGCACGAAGAAGCGCACTGAGGCGAGGATTCGCATTGGCAGTACCAAGGAAGAGATCCTCGACAATCTGCGGGACGCCATTCGAGCGGGCTTCATCGCGCGCAGTGAGCTGGAGTCTTGGACGCAGGAAGTTGAAGGCTGGGGCAAGCAACATGTCTATCTGTATCGCGTCTCAAAGAAATTGGCGGCGGAGCCCTACTGGCGCTCTACGGGTGACTTTGAGAAGAAGCTCGAGCAACACCCGGCTCTGCTCCTCGAGCGCCGCGAGGCGCCGGACCTCGAGTTTCCTCCGGAGTTGAAGATTTCCTCGGTGTCCTTCGCCGATCGGACGTTTGAAGTGATTTGGCGGCGGCGGTTTGAGCAGTGGGATCGAGATCCGTCTGAGGACAAGGAACGTACGATTCGCGGGGACCGTTACCAACTGCGGGCCTATCGCCAGAAGTTGAGCCGCGCGGTCACGCGCTTTGTTCTCAAGCCGGATGAGAAGATTGCCGCGCTGTTTCTGCAGATTCCTCTTCAGGATTCTACGCACGCATCGGCCCGCGAGCTGGTGAAGGACACGCTGGGTGAGTTGCTCGGGTGGCAGAATCTGGAGGCTGTGAGTCTGTCGGAACCTATCAAGGCAATCGACCAGGCGGAACTCAACTTGGCCAGTTCCGGAGAAGAATCGGAAATTGTCGCTCAGAGTACGCGCTTTGGCGCGGGTGGGGCTTCGGTCGCCTTTGATTCAGATCCGGGCAACACTCGCTGGAAGTCGATTGCCGCCGTGCGCCGAGTGCGACTGGCACTCAAGGAAAAGGACTTCTCTGGTGATACGGCGACCTTCCTCGTCAAGCTCCGTGGGGACGAAGGGATGAGTCGCGATGTAATGATGTCTTTGAATGCTAAACAGAAACGGGTGTACTTCTCTGCGCAGATGAACTCCAAGGAGGTTTGGTATGCCCTGGGGGCTGTGTTCGGGCAGTCGGTATGACGCCTGCGGAGGTCTGGCTCAGCTATGCGGGGCGGGTGGAGCAATCGATCCTCGATGACCTCAAGCGCCGAACGGAGTCGTCGTCACCTACGTTTCTGACGGTGCAGGACGTTCGCGGGGAATCAGAAACGCCGGTGGAGATTATCCGGGCGTTGCTGGATGACTTGGTCGCCGCGGGCGCCCTTGAGGTGCGGCAACATCAACGCTGTCCCGGCTGCCAGCAGGACTTGTCAGCGCAGGCGATTGAGGCGCTGCGGTGCTCGTGCGGGGAGGTCTTCGTTGACGATCAGCTCCCCCAGCCTGTTCGAGTCTACGTGCGTGAGGGTACGCCGACTCGTGATGTCCGCTGGGCCATCACGCTTCACGGTATGAATACGGCCGGGGTGTGGCAGCAGGATTTCTCCTGGCGGCTGGCGCAGGCGTTTCGGTATTCGATTCCAGTGGGGCTATATAAGTATGGCAATGTCAAGTTCGCGCCGTTTCTCGTGTTATTGCGGATGCGCCATCGCAGACGGTTTGTTGCGTACTTCAAGAAGGTCCGCAAGGAAATGATTGCGGCGGGTTTCGGGGCTGTGCCGGATGTGATTGCGCACAGCTTCGGGACGTGGTTGTTGTCTCGGGTGCTGGCTTCGGATGACTCGGAGGATCCTATTCGCGTGGGGCGGGTCATTTTGACGGGGTCGATTGTGCGACCGGATTTCGATTGGCGGGATTTGATTCGCAGGGGACGGCTGGAGGCGGTGTTGTGCCATGTGGCGAGCCGGGACCTTCCGGCGCGGTTGGCCCATTGGGGGATTCGGGGAACGGGGCCCTCCTCTGTGCGGGGATTTAATGACCGCACATGCGTGCAGCATGCTGTTTCGAGTGCATTTGGGCACAGTGATTACTTCACTGAGGCCAACATGGAGCAGGTGATTCAGGAGGTGTGGGTGCCCTTTTTGACTCGCACGGTGGGTGTAGTGGAGGGTCAACGGAGTGCGGCCGGGGTGCCTTGGGCTCCGTCGATGATGCGGTATTTAACGTTGGGAGTTACGTACTTTGCGGTGGTGGCGGTGGGGATGCTAATTCTGCTGGCGATTTGTTATGTGATGATGAGCGTATATCAGTTGGTTGCTGGCTGAAGTATCGGGAAAATTCGGCCGTCGCAAATGGATCCAGAGCGCCGTCAGGTTGTCCTTCGTCAGGCACACGATGCCGTAGTTCGTCTCGGCCAGCCGTTTCCCGATCTCGCTTTCCCACCGCTGCCCCTTGCGAATGCTCTCACTCGATCGGAACGGCTCGAGATCCTGGATCACATCCCGCAGGAAGCTGTGCAGCGCTTGTGCGATTTGTGGCTCGCTGCGCCGGACCAACATAGAAAGACCTGCATGTACGTGCTCTCCCTCTACTGTGCCCGCCCGCCTCCCGAAACACTTCCCACATCAGCGCGACCCTGGGCACTTTATGTGCGTCTGGGACGAGCTTACAGCCTCCTCAACAGTGTACCGGCACTGAGGGCATTCGGTGAAAGTGGTGAGCCAGGAGAGCCACTCGCCAGCACCCTTCTCACGCAGTGCGTACTGCAGCCACGGCATCTGGCACTGGGGACAGGCCGTGCGTTTCAGCGCGTAGACCACCGAGACGACCAAAACCACGGCGCCAGCACAAAACACGCCAACAACCCAACCAGGGAGGTCATGGGACATCAGCACCGGGGAAACGGCAACGGCGATGAGTCCGACGATCGCCACCGCCACGCAACGCTTTAACAGCCCCGACCGGCCGGTCGCGGCGAAAAGGGGCGCGGTCGAATTCATGTTCGTCGTCACGTCCTCATGTCTTTCGCCACCGCCCCGACATCGATTCCCTCCCCGCGCCGCTCGCCGGATTCGATCCAGCCACGGGCCTCGGACAGCAAACGAGTCGCCACGCCACCAACGACAGCCAACGATCGCCGCCCTTCCTCTCCATCGGATAACTGCCCACCCCGGGCGCGAAGCGCCGAGCGCAGATCGACTCCGATCGCTGCGACTGACTCACATGTTGAGTAGCCATTGGAGTTCAGCGGCCGTGATGGTGCCCAGTTAGCGCAGCGAGCATCCCTCCAAAGAACGCTCCCAAGACCAGCCAGACTCCGACGATAATGATGGCGGCCGGAATCGCAGCGAAGGAAAGCTTCACCAGGAAAGTGACTAGCGACCAGAAATTGACCCGCACATCGACGACGGTGACTTCGATCGGCTCCCCACTTCGATTGGGTTCAATGGGTCGGGGGTCGTACCGAGTGCCTGCATAGATCGGTTCAGACATCTTTGTTATTCTCCTGATCAGTTCCTGACCTACCAGTATAGCGGGACGGCCAATCCCCCAGTTTCACGTCCAGACTGGTAATCGAGGTGAAATCCGTCTGAATCAGCCACCGGCGCTCCGCGCCCTGACACCTGCGCTCAGATCCTCCAAATCCTCCGACGCCGTCTCGACCCCGCTCACACCGAAAGACATCCCGCGTCCGCGTGCACGCCACGGACACCACCTGCCGCTCGGTTTCCTACACGTCTTTGAGATCCGCAGCCTCGCCCACGGAGTCGATCCGCAACTGCAACGGGTAGACATCAAAAGCGCCAGGTGCGATGCGAGTGATTCCGCTGGGGAGAACCTCGGCTGCACAACTTCTCGACTCAATCACCGCGACGTTGGGCACTTGCCTGCTCAATCATACCGACGAGCCTCGGACGGTTTGACCTGATAACCGCTGGGTGTGCGAATGAGATCACTCGCCAAAGGGATCGCGCCGTTGGGCATGATGGGTAGGGGGAGCGTATCCGGCCAGTGTAGCCGGATGTCATGCAGCGCCCGCTCCCGAAATTGCATTGTCATCCCAGGATCCTCGCCCTTGGAAAACATCAGCCACACTCGCCCCAGATGATCGACTCCATCCATGGCGGACGCCACCGCCTTCTCGTCATTGGCCCCGCGCCAAACGGCCGCACTCAGCGTCCTGCGCGCAAGCGGAAGGACGGTCGATTCTCGTTCGAGATCGTTCTCGCCGGTGGCATCCACATGCATGCCATACGCATCAGCCGCCGCGCGCAGCACCGACAGGAACTCGGTTCGATCTGCCTTCGAGTATAGCGGGACCTCAAAAGCGGCCACCGTTCTCGCGCTCTCGGGGTGCTCGGCAACGCCGCACCCGGCCAACGCCACAAGAATCGACAGGACAAGAATCGACAGGAGTAGCCACCCGCGCATAGAGCCCAGCGTACCGCAATCGGCTGGAGCACGTCGCCGCACGGGTCGCGTTCATCGAAACCGCGGGCTGCGCTCGATTTTGCGTGGCACCGGATTCGATCCGACGGGAAGGCCGTTGCGACCCACTCCCATCCGACCGCGTACCCGACCGCTGTTGCCGCCTGAGCGGGCCGTGCCACCAGACGCAAAGCCTGGCCACCGCGTGAGCAACCCAACAAACCCGCCACCGGCGCTCCGCGCCCTTGAACACTCGACGCCACCTGAAGCGTCGTCGCGCTCTCGCGGTTGATTCGTCTACTTCAGGACTCCATACCAACCGATCGCCCAGCTGGGCGGTTATCTGTCACCGGCGGGGCTAAGTTGCGCACATATGGCGGGCCAAAATTGCACAGGGCAATTTGGCGGTTTCACGAGCGATTGTGGAGCCGGCCATGTACTCACGGGAGCGCCGAGTGCTATTACGTCACTACCTGGAGCAGGGGCTCAGCAAGTCTGCGATCGCGCGTATGCTGGGTATCGGGCGGCGAACGCTGTACCACTGGATCAACACGGATCAGTTGGATCGAGATCTAGATAACGGTCCGGTGCAGTACAAGCCGCGTCCGGCGGTCGACCGCAAGATCGATCGATATCGAGGGATCATCGAGACACGCTTGGCTGAGTACCCCAGACTCAGTGCCACGCGACTGTTTGACGAGGTCCGCGCCGCCGGATATGACGGCGGCTACACTCAAGTGAAGGAGTTCGTTCGGCAGATACGGCCCACACCGCCGTTAGACCCGGTGGTTCGATTTGAGACGCCGCCTGGCCTGCAGGCTCAGGTCGACTTTGCCGAGTTTCGGCTCCCCTGGGGCAAGCGCTTTGCCCTTCTGGTGGTGTTGGGATACTCGCGGCTGATGTGGGTTCGATTCTATCCGCGCCAGACCATGGCGGTGTTGTTCAGCGGCTTGGAGGAAGCGTTCGCCAGTTTCGGAGGCGTACCGGCAGAGCTGCTGTTCGATCAACTGAAGGCCGTCATTATCGAGGATCAACGCGAGTTTGGCGGGAAGATCTTCGAGAACCTGCAGTTCCTACGGCTTGCTGCTCACTGGGGATTTCGCATTCGAGCCTGTCGTCCGTATCGCGCTCGAACCAAGGGAAAGGTCGAACGTCCAGTTGGCTACCTTCGCGAAGGGTTCTTTTACGGCCGGGAATTTCTCAACGACGAGGACTTGAACGAACAGTTGGCGTTCTGGATCGCACACAAAGCCAACCTTCGGATCCATGGCACGACACACGAGATTCCCCATGTTCGATTCGAGCGCGATGAACGCGGTACGCTCTTGGCGCTCGCGCCCCGTCCCTATCGATCTGCGATACCTGCGATGCCGGTAATTTCACCGCGGCGAGCCAGCGTGCCCACCGTCGAACGCCGCTCCTTGGTTGTGTATAGCCGGATTACGGGAGCGCGCCGATGAACACCGCCATTCGCTCTCAGCGCGAGGTGATTCGAGGTATGTTGGCAGACCTGAAGATGCCCGGCGCCCTGGAAGCCGTGGACGGCATCCTCGGTGACATTGATGGCGGTCGGCTCGCAGGCACCGAAGCCATTACCCGACTATTGTCGGCGCAGATTACCTTGCGCAACAACCGACGACTCCAAACGGCGATGCGCTCCTCGCGACTGCCAGCGATCAAAACGCTCGAGTCCTTTGATTTTTCCTTCCAGCCCTCGATCAAGCGCGAACAGATCGAGAGTCTGCACGAGCTCGGGTTCATCGAGCGCAAGGAAAACGTCGTGCTGCTGGGTCCACCCGGAGTGGGCAAGACGCATCTGGCCATCAGCCTGGCGATTGCGGCGGCTCAGCGCGGACGGCGAGTGTACTACGGCACATTGATCGACCTGATCACTTCGCTGGAAGAAGCCCAGGCGGCCGGTCAACTGAACCGCCGCCTCTCAGTCCTGACGCATCCATCCGTGTTGGTCGTCGATGAGATCGGATACCTGCCGATCAATCACACCGGGGCTGTGCTCTTCTTCCAACTCATGAACCGACGATATGAGCGTGGCTCAACGGTGATGACCTCGAACAAGGGATTCGAGGAATGGGGAGAGGTGCTTGGCGATGACGTGATGGCAGCGGCCCTGATCGATCGTGTGCTGCATCATTGTCACTTGGTCAACATCCGCGGGAACAGCTATCGCATGCGTCAGCACACGGACCTGTATCGGGCACTGCAGTCGGATGTGGAAAACCCCGCCGAGGCGGTCAGACCGCCTCGGCAATCAAAGTCGAGAATCGGAAATCGAGGATGAGAGGTGTGCCATTTTCATCCGCCAGGATGTGCGCGGTTTACGCCCGGCGTTGACAGTTATCTCGCCAGAGCTAGCGATCCGCCACCTGGCAACACAGTTATTTGGCGCGGCCTGACACGCCTCACCGATAGAACTCGGCTTCACTCTCGCTAGCGAAAATTATGGGTAAAAGCAGGCGTGCCCACGCGCTTTCACTGCATAACCTTTCTCAAAGCTAGTGAGACAACATGCTTCCGGAGTGGATGTCATTTGGAATACTTCGCCCTGGGACCCTTATCGCATGGGGCTTTATCGGACCCATATTCAGTGCAACGGGTCAGGGAGGATCCAGCCGCTAGAATCCGGTGCTACGGACCCTACTCAGCGATCCGAAGGACAGTTAATAGACCGCAACCTCATGGAGAAGCGAGTATCCCACTGCGAAAATTATGCCGAAGCCGAGAACAAACATGATTGCCGGCAGAGCAAGAGTGAATTCATTTGAACCCGGTATCAGACAAGATCGCTTCGGATGATGGGGATCGTAATAGACAGAAGCGCGACAGGCCAGAATTTCAGGCCGAAGGTCTGAAGCGGCATCCGCAGCGCTGAAGGGGTTCCCTCCACCGAACCTCAGTCGCGTCGACTCAAAGGTAATCCCATTCACAATGTACTGATACCTCACGCGCGGCCAGAATCCTGAAGGAAAGCCATTTGCAACTTCCACGCCCGCCATGAGGACGCGTCCAGGAACCGCCGGCCACCGACATGAGGCGAACGCGTACCACGCTTGCCAAGCTGAATAGATACCCGCGACCAGAGCAACCAGCCCGAGGGACGAAACCACCAGGACATTGACCATCGCCTTCGACCCTCCATCCAACCTCAGCGACCTATCTAAGGGCTACAATGTGCCTGACAGTAACTATTCACCGCTGAATCAGCCCACGATTTTACAAACAGGCCCGCTATTGCTCCAGCCCCCGCGGCGAATCCGCCACCGGCCATGGCTGTAGCTGATGCAAGAGCGCTTGGTACGCCGACGGCGCCCCCGGCGACAGCGCCTGCCATTCCTCCCACCATGGATGCATCCGCAGCCAACTCGCCGGAAGTCAGGGCATTCACTGCACCGCCGCGACCTTTTCCCCGTCTTCTGGACCCGTCGTCTCCGCAGTCCTTCGCCCTGGAGATCACAGACTGCAGTCGAGGGGCAAGTCGTCCCCGAATCCGCCCCGGGCGCTCCGCGCCCTCGGAAGCCCGGCCGTTCTTTGCGGTCCGTCTGGCTGCAACACCCTCGGCCTCCGACGACCGCAAATGGTGAAATCATGTCGCGATTCCATAGGCGGACCGTCTTCATTCATTGGCAGTGCTATCCAGTCAGGCGCTTTTGTGCGTCTTCATACAGCCCATCAGATCCTCCCTCGCAAACCTCCCCCTTCCGGGCGCGCAGCGCCGGCCGCGGATCGCGATCCCCGATACGAGAAGTCCCAAGGCCGCCGTCTCCTGCGCACATCGATTCCAGCGGATTTCGCCCGTCCAACGCCTGCCCGGGTCGACTATTGCACTGCACCACTCGCGTCCCACGGCAGGTTGCTCGCACCGATCAACTATACGACTCATCAAACTGTGACTTTAGTCGCGGCTATGTCAACATAACCCGTTCACGCTATCGCCCTTGCACGGATAGGCGTTCTAACAACAACAGTCAGGGATCTTCGATGCCCCGAATTCTCGTTGCGCTTCTCACACTGCTGTTACTGAGTGACGCGGCTCGGTCGGACACGCCGCCGAGTCGAACGGATGTTGTCCATGCAACGCTGTTCAACCAGGCACACCCCGACAATCGATTGCTTCGATCACGAGCGGCTTCCGGCTTCAATCACCCGGCTCCCGCCGCACTCTCCTGCTGCACGGTCTGCTCCGTCGGCAAGTCCTGCGGCAATACCTAAATGTACTCGCCTCGACCCGGCCCAAAGCGACCGGCTCGACGCGGGCCTCGGTGAAGCGATAAGGACCGAAGATTTCACTTCATTCACTGATTGAGTAGCCCAATGAGCGCTTCTTCCGCAAAAACCTTCATCGTCGACTGCCATATCTGCCGCGCGAAGGTTGCTGCCAATGAGACTGGTCGCGCAGAGCATCTCGGCGTAATTCCTGACATCGAAGAACCGTTTGGTGAGCGCGTACATGTCGGCACCTGCCCCAGTTGCAACACCATCTTGGTTGGGCATTGCACGCAGCTGGACTTCGAGGGCTACGATGCTCCCGAGGATCGTTGGTCGGATGTAGAGCGTGTCTTCCCGAAGCCGGCCAAGGCATTCTCAAGTGATCGAATTCCGCGCGTGCTGACCGACTCGCTGACCGAAGCGGCACGATCCCTTCAGGCGAATGCCAACATGGCAGCATGTTTGATGCTCGGCCGGGCCCTTGAGGCATTATGCAGAGACGTTCTCGATAACTTCAATGGGAAGCAACCGAAGATCGCGGCCGTAGCGCCCGGGAGGCCCTCAAAGAGACCCATTATGCTGGGGGAGGGGCTCAAAGCGCTGCGTGAGAATAAAGTCATCGACGACCGACTTTACGATTGGAGTCAACAACTTCGAGCTTTCAGGAATTTGGCGGCACATCCTGAGGACGTCGCTATCTCGCGAGAAGACGCAGAAGATTTACAGACCTTCGTATACGCAATAGTTGAATATATCTACGACCTAGCCGATCGGTATCGGGAATTTTCCGAGCGAGCCGCGGCACGTCGAAAGGTGACGAAGTCGACGTAGCATACCCGCAGCACACCTCCGCTCACCCTCCTCGCGATCCGCTGGCGACTCCGGAGGGAGTGACGAAAAGATGTAACATGGGCGCACCCGATGCCGAGACCGTAGAGAACTACGAGGCTATATGGGCGAGGAGCATGAAGTTGCCAAAAATCGTAACCGACGCAGTCGACACGCGGAGACCGGCCCGTTAGGGGCCTCGACATGACGCGAGGCGGCATGAATCCGGTGCTCCTGTTGCTCGCGGCCTCAGCGGTCGTTCAGCCCGCGTCTAGCCGGAATGAAGGCGGACTCGAGGACGTCAAGCCCGGCGATGCCGACTACCCGGTAGAGAATACACAGTCGGCCCGGATCGCTCAATTCACGGCGGTTCTACCGGCGTGGATGCACGTGCATTTCAATCTGGTCTACATGCCTGCGGTCAATCCCAGTCGCAAGGCGGATGAAGCTCCCTGCACGTACCTGTCGAGAGATGGAGTGGCCGCTTCGTATGCGGTGTCCGTTCCACTGATGCTGAGTGTCGATCAGGATCGTGGGATTCATGGGAAGTCGTATCGTGGGTCAATTCGAATCGATCATTTCAAGCCGGGCCGTTGTCATTGGGAATTGGCTGAAATGAGATATTCGATTGACGAAAACGGCGGCGAAGACTTCGTACTCTTTCGCTACGACCCGGCCACTGAACGGGATACCAGCGACTCCATTGAGTTTTGGTGCACGCGAGTCCCGGCTGATTACCATCTGTCGCCTCCACCTTCTAAACTGCGCGCGGTGGCCTGTCAGAACGAATACCTGGATAAAAAGCGTCTACTCAAAAGAGCCGCTGTAGCACGATACGGCGAGTGGGGCTGGACCATCGATGAAGTAGTACGTGCTTCGTCGATCACCGCCTTCTTTCGCGATGCTGACGTCCCGACCGTCCCGATTCTTTCTCCACCCAACATCGTGTACTAGCGGGCACGTACAGGACGTCGATGCTCGATCACTTACCCGCTTCCTTTCGTTCCCCCGCCTCGCCCTCTTCCCC
>Ga0181534_10002114_pt1 | contig 12577 bp, 15 predicted proteins | sample PEATcosm2014_Bin_37_FD_119758 | JGI IMG/M metagenome (GOLD analysis project Ga0181534, IMG submission 119758) | Peatland microbial communities from MTU Mesocosm Facility, Houghton, MI, USA - PEATcosm2014_Bin17_10_metaG | ecosystem: Environmental > Terrestrial > Soil > Wetlands > Peat | place...
CCGACGATATCGAGTCCGTATTTGTGGTAGCGCGCGTACCACGCTTCGACGTGGGGCAAGGAACGTTGACAGTTGATGCACGAGTACGTCCAGAAGTCAACGAGTACGACGTGCCCGTGCAGTCCGGAAAGGGACAGCGGCTTGTCGCCCGGGGTATTCAACCACTTGACGATTCCGACGAATTGGGGCGCGGTCCCGCACTTCTGCAGGTCCGTGACGGGTTGGGTTGCGGCCACACTTTCGCACGCGGCGAGCGAGCCGTCGTTCGTCGGACTCTTACTGAGACTTCGGAGTTGCTCGTAGGTGAATTTGTTCCCCTCCACGCGTTGTTGCAGCGCGTTGGTGTAGCCGGGGACGAACTTTTGGATGCCGTTGAATGCGTTAAAGATAATGCCCAACGCCATGAGGATCAGCAGCACCCCGGCGACGGGACGAAGTTTCCTCGCACGCTGTGAAAGTCGGCGGTTTCGTTCGATGAGTCGGTCACCGGTCAACGCAATGGCGAACAGTGGCAACGCCGCGCCCGCTCCGAAGAACAAGCTCAGCAGGACGCTATAGAAGCTGACGTGGTGGCGGGCGCCGAGGACGGAGATGGCGGCCAACACGGGACCGGCGCACGGGACGAAGACGGCGCCGAGACCCAGGCCGAGCACGAAGGCTGATCCGTTGCCGCGGGGCGCACGCCCACGGATTCGAGCGAATGGTCGTTCGAGCAGCTGCTCGACTTGGGGTACTAACAGGCCCACACCAAAGAGGATCAGCAGGACGATTCCCACGTCGCGCAAGAAGTTCTGGGGAAGTCCCAGGGCGCTGAGAATGGCTGAACCGGCCGCGATGATCAGGCTGAAACTGACGACGAGTCCAGCGATGACGGTCGCCGAACGTCGGCGTCGCGCGCGAAAGGGGTGTTCGACGTCTTCAACGGGCGCGGTCCAGCCCACGAGGACGACGGGTAAGACGGGCAGTATGCACGGCGAGATGCCGGCGATGATTCCCGCGACGAAGCCGATGAAGAGTAATCCGATCACTGCTGCCCTTTACTCGAGTTGGGAAACGACCTCGCGTTTCGATTCAGGTTACGGGCGTCGTCGTCCACGTTGACCAGCGCCGCCACAGTAGTTAGTGTCCAGCAGACCAGAAATCGTTACAGCCCGCCGTCGGACGCGAAAACGTGGCAATCGACCGGTTCTGATCGGCGCGGCCGGACTAGAGGAGGTGGCGCTCGGTGGCCCAATTGGTGAGTTGATAACGATTCGAGAGTTGGAGCTTTCGCAGGACCGCCGACACGTGACTCTCGACGGTCTTGGTGGCGATGCCGAGTTGCTCGGCGATGTCCCGGTATGAATAGCCTCGAGCGATGAGACGCAGTACCTCCACCTCGCGGGGGGTGAGTTGGTCGAGCGCGGGGTCCAGCGACGGGGCAGGGGTCGCGTTGCGCGCGGTATTGGTGAAGGCGTCGAGGACGAAACCGGCCAGACGCCGCGAAAACACTGCGTCGCCAGCGGCTGTTCGAACGATGGCCTCGATGAGTTCCGGTCCCTCGATGTTCTTGGTCACGTAACCCCGAGCGCCCGCGCGCACGACGGCGATGACGTCCTCGGCGGCGTCTGAGACCGACAGGGCGAGGAATTTCACGGCAGGTAGCGTTGTGGTCACGGCACGCAACACCGCCAGGCCGCCACCGTCGGGCATGTGGACGTCGAGCAGCACCACGTCGGGCGTTCGCTCGAGAATCATTTCGATTGCCGCTTCGACCTCGTCAGCTTCGCCGACGACTTCGACGTGACCGGCAAGTTCCGCCCTCAGACCAGCGCGAATCAGCGCATGGTCGTCGACGAGAAATACCTTCGGAATCCGCGGCGGCGCCATCGTCATTCGGTCGTTCGCGGAAGTCGTAACTCCCATTCGGTGCCTCCGCCCGGCGAACTCGTCACGTCGGCACTGCCGCCGTGACGGCGCATGCGATCCACGATGGAGCCCGCGACACCTTGACGATCGGGGGCGACCGTCTTGGGATCGAAACCAACGCCGCGGTCGCGAATGAAGACTGAGATCTGCCCCTCTTCGACTTCGGCGTAGATGGCGACTTCTCGAGCGCCCGACCATTTCGCAGCGTTCACCGTGGCCTCACGGCAAGCTGCGACGAGTGCCAGTGTCGCGTCGTCAAGTGACGCCTCGCCCACGAGCACGGCTTCGACCGATACGTCGTAGTGATCCTCTACTTCGCTCTCGACTTCGAGCAGTGCCTGCGAAAGTGTTCGTGACGACGAAGAATTCTTTCCGAACGTCTCTGGATTGGCCAACCAACTGCGGAGGTCACGTTCCTGTTGTCTCGCCAGGCGCGTCACCTCGTTGGGGTCAGCGGCAGCTCGTTGGATCAACGAAAGGGTCTGCATGACCGAGTCGTGCACGTGGGCTGCCATGTCCGCTCGATCCTGGGCCCGCGCCCGCGCTCGCCGCTCGAGCGACAGGTCCTGAACGGAACGAATCCACCAGGGAGCGAACAGCGCGAAGATGCCAAGTACCAGGGCGCTGGCTCCAGCCAGCACGTACGCCGCGGCTCCGTGCTCGCCGCTCACTCGCGACATGAGAGAAATCCCCCAGATGATGAAGACGATGCCCACTCCCGTGCGCAGGGCGACCGCGCGCCAACCATCGGATCGCCCAATTCGTAACCGGGCGAGGTGCGCCGAGATCTGACGCAGGTGGTCTCGTTCATCCTCGGTGGCACCTCGCCACACCATTACCGAGTCGAGACCGGTCAAAGCGAGGAACCATAACGATAAGCCAGGTGGCCCTACTCCAATGGTGATGAACGCGATGAGGAGAGTGAGTATCGCAATGGAGACGACGAAGAGAATTTCCTTGTCGCGTCGATCGTTCACGGTCTTGGTGAAGATGGACGATGACTCGCCGTTTCGTATCAGCACTATCCACAGCGTCATGTAGGCCGCGATGCCCAGGGCGAAGAAGAGTGCGAGTAGAACCGCGATGATTCGCACGGTGCGGATTCGCACGCCGAAGCGGCGTGCGAGACCGCTGCAGACGCCGCCGAGGAGAGCATCGCCAGAACTCCTGCGAAGCGGCCGCTGCGGTCGACCCGGCGAGTCTGGTTTCAAGACGGACGAGAGGAGTGGTTGCTTGTCGATAACTCCGAGTCTGGCACGATGCACCGCGTGGGACAATAAGGGTAAACCCTAGGTAAGTCGACGTGTCTACGGGTTGTTCCTGATGTCGGTGATGATGGTTTGCTACGTAGCATCGACGTTATGAGTGAACACGACGTCATAGGCAATGCATCGGAACCTGGTGAGAAAGCCGAGCCCGAAAAGCTCCGTCGCAGCGCGAGCAACCGCAAGGTGGCCGGCGTCGCGGGCGGCATAGGCGAGCGATTTGACATTGACGCGAACGTCGTGCGGGTTGTCTTTGTTGTCCTCACCTTGGCTGTCGGTCTCGGTGCGGCGATCTATCTCGCCTTGTGGGCCCTTGTTCCACTCAATGGGGCTCAGGATGGCACGACCACGGTGGGCGCCGAAGGCGGACACCGGTGGAGTCTGCGCGGTCTCGTGTTGCTCGCCGGCGCGCTCTGTCTCGGATTGATTGTCCTGTCAGTCGCCCGCAATGGACCACACGTCGGCCGAGCGATCGGTCTCTTCTGGTTGATCTTTCTGGTGGTGCTCGCGGTGGTGTCGTTGCAGCGACCTGGAGGATTCGGCTTCGTCCGCTTTCTTCTTGGTTTACTGGTGGTGATCGTGAGTCTGGTGGTGCTCGTCGCGGGAGGCGTCTTGGCCTACGTTGCCGCGTCGGGCGTGCCGCTTACTGGCGGCGTCGGTCAGAGGATCTACCAGCCCAGCTCGGCCGCGGAAGTGCAGACCCAGTATCGACTGGCGATTGGCACGATGTTCGTTGACCTACGAGGAGTTCGGTTTCGCGAGCAATCATTGTCGATCGTGGCCACGGTGGGTATTGGCCAGCTCATGGTGGCGGTGCCGCCGGGCGTGCAGGTGAACCTGAATGCCCAAAGCGGTACAAGCAATATCACGTACCCCGACGGAAGTGGGTCCTTCTATTTGCCGAGCAGGTCAAAGAATTCCACGGCGCACCTCAATCTGACTGTTCGAGTTGGGATCGGACGAGTTGAACTCCTGCGCGAAGGGAGCGCGATACCGCTCACGACGTTCCCCGCAGCGCCGAAACTGCCGTGATCGGAGTCACACGCGACGCGGCGCGTTGTGGAGGTCACGAGACTGCTGGTCCCAGGGATGGTCCGCGGTTGATTCGGCGGTGAAGTTCACGAAGGTGTCCACGCAAACTGAGCCGCCAAATAGGTGCCGCACCGTACACTCAACCTATGAGAGACCGGGCATCGAGGTACGTCACGTACGGCCAGTGGAATCTTCTGGTGTTCGTTCTACTCTGTTTGAGCTTGCATCCAGGTTTCGTTCTGAAGCGAGACGAAGGTGGATTCAGCAACTACGGGATCCACGCGAAGACGGTCGTTCCCTACACGCTGACCTACCTCGGGTGCGTGCTCTTCACTCTGCTCGCTGCGAACTATCTCGCAACTCCTAGCCACGTCACGAGAATTCTCTCGAGAGTACTTCGTACGTACGCGCTGATCTGTTTTCTGCTCATGGTAAGCACGTACGGCTATTCACTCAATACGCCGCTCAAGGACATTCACGGGGCGTTCGGCCTTGTCGCCATGGTATTTGATCCGGTCGCGTCCGTGTGGTTGTTTCGTCAGATGAGTAAATCAGTCTGGAATCGCGTCCTTCTGGGTGTTGAGTTCGCCGGTCTGGCGCTTGGCGTCATTGACTTGCTTGGCTTCGCCCACGTCTTATTCGCGTCACAAGCAGTTATCGCCCTTGGATTTGGGTTCCTCCTGGTGCGGGGAACACATCAACTTGAAAGTGAGTCGGTTCAGCAACCGTGATTGAGAGGCGCATCGGACTCGTCGGTGGTATGTCCTGGGAATCGACCAGAACCTATTACACGCTTCTGAACGAATTGACGGCCGAATCGCGCGGTCCGTGGCACCAGCCGCCAGTACTAATCGATTCACTTGACTTTAGCGAGATCGTGCGGCTGCAGCAAGCAGGAGATTGGAACGCCACGGGTCGGTTGCTCGTCGCATCCGCCCAACGTCTGGAACGTGCGGGTGCCACCGTTCTTGCAATAACCGCCAATACGATGCACGTCAATTACGTCGACGTGGCTTCAAGCACGCGGCTTCCCGTTCTTGATATTCGAGAGGTGATTGTCGACGAACTCCGTCAGCGAGGGGCGACGTCGATGTCCCTCTTAGGAACCAAATACATCATGGAGGGTGATTTCTTCATTGAGTATTTCTCGAATGCCGGGATAACGACGATCGTTCCCGAGCCCGATGAGCAAGTAGAACTGCAGCGAATAATCTACGAGGAGTTGACTCGAGGCATTGTGTTGGCTGACTCTCGTACGTCGTTCCTCACAGTTGCAGAGCATTGCCGGCGCAAGGGCGGTGATGTCGTTGGTCTTTGTTGCACCGAGTTCGGACTGCTCGTTGACGAATCGACGTCCGCCTTCCCCGTGATTGATTCGACGAGGGCGCACGTTCGTGCGCTCCTGGCGTGGCGCTAATCTCGGTGCTCACGCCGGGAGAAAGTCCGGGTTAACGAAATACACGAAAGCCGCGCCGGCTCGACCGACGCGGCTTTCGTGTCGTGAGAAGGATTCCTCAGCTGATGGCGATCCCTTCGGAAGCTGGCGGAATGTTAAAGACCGTGGTGACCGCGGCGAGGGCGGCGTCGGGACCGATGGAAAAGACGTCGATGGTACCCGCGCCACCGCTTTCGACGTACAAGAACTTACCGTCGGGCGAGACAACCGAGTCCGTTGTTCCTGCGTGAGTGGTCGCAGCGACGCTGGCGACCACTTGGGGCGCACCGGCGCTGGTCTCATCAAAGGAGGTGATGTTGCCGCTGCCCGCGTTCGAGCCGTAGAAGTAGCCGTTGGCCGATGAGACCCAGCAGAGAGCCTTGGCGTTGTCGCTGACGGTACCCAAAGAAGTCAACGTTCCGTTGGCGTTGATTGAGTAGACGCTGGCAGAACTCGTACCCGCTTCGATGGCGAAGAGGTTCCCGGCGGCGTCGAAGTTGAAGTCGTAGGGGACTGGGTTGTCCGATGGGCTCACCACGGGTGCGACACCAAGGACGCCACTGGTAGAAACTGAGAAGACGTCGTAGGAATTCGTGGAGTCCTTGGTCGTAACCACGAGGTGCTGACCATTGGGTGTGTAGCCCACTTGACCGGCTCCGTGGACGTAGTCCGGGGGGGTCGTGTTATCGAGTCCGAGGGAGCGATTCTCACTCTCGAGCGTCACTAACTTGCCGCGTTCGAGGCTGTATTCCTGCACTGAACCCGTGCCACCCGCGTTGAGCACGGCGACCAGGTTGCCGTGCGAGGAGATGGAGTTGGGGAACTGGCCGCCACTGCTGACCTGCTGGGCGAGCTTCAAGTGGGTGCCACTGACGTCAAAGAGCGAAATCGTGTTGCTGCCGGCGTTCGTGGCGATCAGCTCCTGGTCGTTGTTCACGAGCGTGAGTCCATCTTGACTACCGAGAGGTGCCGCCGACGAGTTGGCCCCAGCGCCGCCATTGCCACCAGTGGCGTACGTGCCAGCGAACGAGATGGTCCCGTCGCTTCCTCGGAGATAACTGAGGATTGAGTTTCCCGACGCTGAGTCAGTCTCGATGAAGAGGGCGTGCTCGCTCGACTCGCCGAGCGACTGTGCTCCGGCGACTTGCGTGAACGCGACGCCGCTCGAGATGAATCCGCCGAGCAGTGCGATTGCACCAAACGAGCGAAGTTTGTTTCTGCTTTTCATTATGTTCTCCTAGGTTTCGATGTGCTGCTGAGTAACAGTGTTCGCGTCGAGGTGGAGCGTTACAGCAGGACGAAAAATTGAGTCATCGCCACTGTGGCGCGACCGAATATCTCGCCTCGGTAGAGCAACACCGTGGGGACTCAGTGCAAAGCGTCGCGACAAAAAAAGAGAAAGACTCTTGTCTATAGAGTCACTCAGTGGAAGATCGTTACAGTCGGTGCGACGAACTACCCTAGGCGTATGGAAGACGAGGTATTGCTTGATCGGATCCTCAAGGGAGACCGTGATGCGTTCACCGAACTGGTGCGGCGCTACCAGACTTCGCTTGTTCGGCTGGCGCGCTACTACGTGAAGTCAGAGTCGTCTGCCGAGGACGTCGCTCAGGACACGTGGATAGCGGTGATGAGAGGTCTCGAGAAGTTTGAGGGACGTTCGTCGTTTAAGACGTGGCTCTTTCGTATCGCCGCGAATCGTGCTCGCAAGACCGGGACGCGTGAGTTCCGGGTCCTCAACGTCGATCCGGTTGATCCCGTCTCCAGCGCTCGATTCAACGAAGCTGGCATGTGGCGCGAAGCTCCGGTACCGTTTACCGAGTTGATCAATGACAAGCTGGCGAACGCTGAAGTTCTCGAGGCGTGCCGAAACGCAATACGAGAACTGCCAGAACCCCAGCAATCGGTTGTAACGCTTCGAGACGTGGAGGGACTGTCTACCAGGGAGGTTTCCGAACTTCTCGAGTTGTCCGAAGCAAATGTGCGCGTCTTGGTTCACCGTGGGCGAGCCAAGATTCGTGAGTCGTTGGAAGGATCGTTGAAAGGAGGGTATTCATGGCACTGACGAAGAGCATCAATTGTCACGAAGCCGTCGCCCTCGTGAGTGACTATCTGGAAGGCGCACTTAGCCGTCGCGACGCGCGACGCCTCGAACACCACCTAAAGGGTTGTAAGGCATGTTCGGCCTACCTCGATCAGATGAGAGTGACGATTTCGCTTACTGGTTCGGTAGCTCCCGAGGACCTGTCACCTGAGGCACTTTCGCGCCTCGTCGACGTCTTCGAGAAATTCCAGCGCGAAGGCTCACAGGACTAAGCCGTCTATCGGCCTGCTTCATTCAGGTTTTGTGGGCAGCAGCCAGACTCTGGTTCCAGTGCCCCACGCACTCGTCGGTCCATAGAGTTGCGTGAAGATCCGATGGGAAAAAACGGTCGCGGGGTCGCGGGCGACGAAGTGAATTCGCTCTGAATGCCACGTACCGTCGTAGCACGAAGGCGAGCAACCGTTCCAGTGCACCGTACCTACGGCGTGGGCGCTGGTAGCGGTCCACGTACTCCACGTGATGTCCTTGACGTATCGGTTTGAATCGGCGCAGGTCAACACGATGTTTCGTGGGCGAACTTGAAGTAACGAGCAGTTGTAGAGCGACGTTGTCGGCTTTGCTGACGCTGGGGCCGACGCCGCACCGGCCACGGTGGCGATGCCGGAGAAGTTGGATGCGATGAACGCGAGAGCTAACAGTGAGGTGCGACGAATCATTGACTAGATCCCAGTGGTGAACGTGGCACCAGCGGGGAGTTCGTCGCGGGAATTGGGATGGAGGAACCAAACCGATTGGCGCCCGTGCACCGTCCACGTCTCGGGTCCGCCGACCACCGCGGTGTCTTCGTCGATGCCGAGAATTGTGGCGTCCTCGTCGAAGGGCAGAAGGAATCGAGTCGCGACGTCAGGCATCCGCTTCGTGAACATGTCGAAGTGAGGAATCACTCGAAGATGGGGCAAAAGACCGAGCCCTGGCGTGCCGCCCTTCTTGGGGTGACGCAGAGAAGGGACCCACGAGGTCATCGCCATTGCACCTGCGCTGCAGCCCGCTAGTGCGGCACCACTTTTCCACGCGTGAACCATCGCCTCCCAAACGGGTGTGTCACGAAGAGTATCGGCGAGGTAGCCGGGATTACCACCTGACATATAGATCAGTCCTGCGCCAGTCACGAGTTCTACGTACTTCTCGTTGAACGCATCGGCGCGATCAGTGACCGGGATGATCACGGCCTCGACTCCTAATCGCTCCGCTTGGTTCCGACCCAGGTTGTGCCAGTGCTCGACTACCTTGGGGCCATCGGGTACCGCAGCGGTGGCGAGTTGCACGTACCGGGGTGCTCGACCCTCGATCAGGGCCCCTTCGATCGCCGTCATCTGGGGGAGATACTCGCCTGACCCAACGAGCGCGAGTGGTCCGGGCGTCTGCTCAGTGCTCACGGAGGTCACCCACCGTTCGACCTGGCGTGCTCAACACTGCGTAGTGGCGACTTAGGCATTGAGCATTCTCAGGTTCTCGCGCACGTCACCGAGATGATGCTCGCACTCATGGAGGGCCTGGGCGCCAGCCCAGAGAACCGTCACCTTCTGATCCGTGAGCGGGCTATAGGTAAAAATGCGTTGCTCGAAGCCGCTCGGCAAGGCTTCAAAGGTCCTGACGAAGAGTCGAGACATCGCGAGTAACTCCTCGGCGACTTCTTGGGGTTCGTCAAGCCTGTAAAAACCGAGATTCACTCGCTCGTCGCGATAGATCGGAGAGCCGACCGAATTCTCTTCTATGCACGCTCGGACGATGCGTTCTCGAATTGACATGAAGACGTCGCGCATGTGCGCGCCGTATTCCAGAATTGACCATCGGTCAGGGGCCGGTCGAGCGCCGACAATCGCGGGAACCAAAAGCACGATTTCGGCGAACTGGACCGTGGCGTCGGTAGTTCGCGCAGGAATCTCCGCGGCAGAAATCAGACTCCAGCGGAAGCCGCAAACCTCGCACGATGCTGTTGACGCCATCGCAACAACTTACATGCCGACGTTTAGATTCATTTCGTCTGAAGTACGCCGGCCGTTCGAAAATCAAGGTGCTCGAGGAGCGGCGTCGACGTCGTCGACGTGGCCTGCGAGACAGTCCGTGCTCCGGTTTTCAACGGCGCAGTCGGCGCAGAGCAAAATGAGTGTCCGACAGGCCAGATTTGAGCAGTTGTAGTACCTGCTCGTGGGCGCACTGCACTTCTCGCAGCTTCCCAGCACTTTGGGATGGTCTCCGAATTCCTGGTTCATGCGGGCGTCAAAGAGGTAGAGGGACCCCTCCCAGAGTCCCTGTTCCCCGAACTCCTGACCGTAGCGAACGATGCCACCTTGCAACTGGTAGACGTCCTGGAAACCCCGTGACCGCATCAGCGACGAAAGGACTTCGCAGCGTATGCCGCCGGTGCAATACGTGACGACGGGCCGAGACTTTAGGTGGTCGTACTTACCACTATCGATCTCACGAACGAAGTCGCGTGTGGTCGCTACGTCGGGTACCACGGCGTTCTTGAATCTACCGATTCTTGCTTCAAAGGCGTTTCGTGCATCAAAGAAGACGACGTCATCGCCACGCTGTGCAACAAGTTCATGGATTTGGGAAGGCGACAGTCTGGTTCCTCCACCGACGACGCCGTGAGCGTCGACCTTGAGCTCCCCTTCGGCTCCAAAGGAGACCACCTCGCGGCGAACCCGTACCCGCAGTCGAGGGAAATCACTGCCAGTACCGTCGGACCACTTGAAGTCGATGCCCTTGAAGCCCGGGTAGTTCTTCGTTTGGCGGACGTACTTCTTGAGTGATGACATCGGGCCGCCGAGCGTCCCATTGATTCCGTGGGCGGAGATCACGATCCGGCCCTTGAGGTCGAGCCCTCGACCAAGCGACTCCTGCCACAGTCGAATGGCTTCCGGGTCCTCAATCGGTGTGAACGCGTAATACAAGATCACTTTCTGGAGTTCCACGGATCGATGTTATCGACGTCGACGGCGATGACCACGTGCGCCGTAATGGCTCGGCGTTAGGATTGGCCATGGGACAGTGGAGCACGCGAGTTGACGAATTGGGTCCATTACGCATTGTCGGACTCGCCGTCGTGAGTCCGACCGCCATGAATCCTGACTCTTCCTTCGAGGGGAGCAAGATTTCGGTGCTCTGGGATGATTTCTTCGCGTTGATTCCAAAACTGAGCACGAAACCCGATGGCACCTTTTTCGGTGTCTCAACCCCCGCCGACGACCATATGCCACCGCTCACAATGAATTATGTCGCGGGTATCGCGGTCACTGCGTCAATTGACTTGCCTGACGGGTTCACGGAAATCTTGGTGCCGGCGGGTACGTATCTTTACTTCACTCACGCAGGGTCCATCACGAACATTGATCAGTCGGTCCGGGAATTGTACGGCCACTACCTACCTTCGTCGCACTACGTGGTGCGTGAGGCACCGCATCTCGAGTTGTACGACGAGCGCTTTGACCACGACAGTCCGACTTGTGAGATGGACCTACTCGTGCCGATCGAATAGAAGTTTCTCGGTCTGTGGGCACCCGCCAATGACAGAAGCCTTCTCGCCCGATGCATTCGTGCATGATTGGCTGAGGGATTGGAACAATCATGATCTCGAGGCAATCGTGGATCACTTCACTGATGATGTTGTATTCGCGTCTCCACTGGCCACTCAGCTCTTTCCCGCGAGCTTCGGTGTTGTTCGTGGCAAGTCCGCGTTGCGCGAATGCTGGACACAAGGTCTTCGGCGTAATCCAAATCTTCTTTTTGTTCTTGAGGGTTTCTACGTAGGCGTCGGCATAATCGTGATCAACTATTTGAACGAGTCCGGGGCTCGGGTCTGCGAGGTCTTGGAGTTTGACGGCGATCGAGTGGCCCGCGGTTACGCTACTTATCAAACTTGAAGCGACAACGTAGAGCGAACTGTTCAGTTCTTGCGCTTCTGACGAGGTTTCTGCGGCGCCAGTTCCGCGACGGTCTCACTGATGATCGACGTCAACCACTCGCGATCAGACAGTTTGGCTGTTGAGACCTTGAACATCGGCTTCGCCCCAGGGTATGGTTCTCCCTTTGCGATCCTCCCCGCTACTCTCGCTCCGCGGTCGGTGACCTTGAGGAAAACCGTGTTGTCGCATACGACACCGAAGAAGCGACCATCCAGGTAGAGGCCGTACTCACCGAACATGGCGCGCGCGCTGACGTCCAGCGGCCCCATCTTCTCCAGCGCCCGATCGAGCCATTCGCGTGTCGTCGCCACGAGCCCTCCCTTCAGCGCCAACGTATCCGAATTCTGAGTTCCTCGCCGGGTGGTCGTGTCGTCGGGCGGGTCGGCGCGATGCTATTCGTGGGACTGTCCTCTAGAGTGGCGAAATGTCCAACGAATCGAATGCACGTAATGAAATTGTCGTCTACGGTGCCAGCTGGTGTCCGGACTGTCGGCGCGCAAAGCAATTCCTCTCCTCGCACCGAATTCCCTATAGCTGGATTGATCTGGAAGAGCACCCGGAAGCCATCGACGAAGTCGAGTCGCGTAACGACGGCAAGCGCGTCATTCCCACGATTATCTTCCCTGACGGGTCGTTTCTCACCGAGCCAACCAACGATGAACTTGCCGACCGCATCGGACTGACTCGTTCGGCGTCGAGTACCGACTACGACGTTGTCGTTGTCGGCGGAGGACCCACCGGACTCACGACGTCGATCTACGCCGCGCGAGAGAACGCATCCGTCCTCGTGATTGAAAAATCCGCACCCGGCGGCCAGGCCGGAGTCACCGAGCGGTTCGACAATTATCCCGGCTTCCCTGACGGCGTCTCGGGCGCGGAGCTGGCCGACCGAATCATTCGCCAAGCCGAACGATACGGTGTC
>Ga0181534_10002115_pt1 | contig 12575 bp, 14 predicted proteins | sample PEATcosm2014_Bin_37_FD_119758 | JGI IMG/M metagenome (GOLD analysis project Ga0181534, IMG submission 119758) | Peatland microbial communities from MTU Mesocosm Facility, Houghton, MI, USA - PEATcosm2014_Bin17_10_metaG | ecosystem: Environmental > Terrestrial > Soil > Wetlands > Peat | place...
CCGCCGGCAGCCTCAAGACGTGGCTGCCGCTCATCATCACCATTTTGTTCATGCCCGTGCTGGCCTACGCCACGACGGTTTTCGTTTTGCTGCCGCAAATCCAAAAAGGCCTCGGCATCACGGCGCCTGCGGCCGCGCCCGGCGCCAAGCCCAAAGCCGACAATCCCGGCGCCAAAAAAATAACCGTGGCCATGGACAAAATGCTCGTCAATGTCGCCGGCACGATGGGGTCGCGGTATCTCCTGACCAGCCTGTCCGTGGTCAGCACCGACCCCGGTTTCCAGCAAAAGATGACGGACAACGACGCGGCGTTGCGGGACATGATCAGCAGCGCGCTCTCCGCCAAAACCCTCACCGATTTGGAAAAGCCCGACGAACGTAATCTCATCCGCACCGAATTGCTGACCGGTTTCAACAACATCCTCGGCAGCGACGAGGTGCAGGAAATTTACCTGACCGAATTTGCAATCCAATGAACCCGTCCGAGCCGCAAAATCCCCCAGCCGAGGGCGCGCCCGCCGCGACCGCGGACGTGGCCGTGCTCACGGCGCAGGGCTTGCGCGAAAACCGGAAGGCCGGCGACATTCGCGGCTACGATTTCCGCCAGTCGGGCTTTCTTGCCCCCAGCGAGCTGCGCCGCATCCGGCAGCGGCACGAACAATTCGTCCGCTCGCTGGCCGCGCGCCTGGAAATTTTTCTCCGGCTCGAATTCACCGTCCAGCTCGCCAAGCTTCAGATTGTCGGCTATCTGAAATTTACCGAGAATCTGCCGAATCCGACACACATCACATTGTTCAAGGTTGATCCGCTGAAAGGCGTCGGGCTGCTCGTCATTCCGCCGCGGCTCGGCTTGAGTCTGGTGGACCGGATGCTCGGCGGCCCCGGCAAAATGCCCGAGACCGTCCGCGAGTTGAGTGAAATCGAGGTCGCCCTCGTTGACCAGGTCGCCACCCTGTTCGTCAACGAATGGTGCGCCCACTGGCCGGAGATGCGCGACTTGCGCCCGGCGTATCTCGGCCACGAAAACAACAGCCGCTTCCTCCAGACCGCCACCGCCGAAACCGCGATGCTCGTGTTGACGCTCAACTCCGGCACCGGCGACCAGTTGGAATCAGTCCAGCTTACATTTCCCTACGCCACCGTTGAACCGCTCATGCGCCTGCTCGCGCCGGCGGGATTGCCGGACACCGATGTCATCGCCGCCGCCGCGACCCAGCCGAAGTGGAATTCCAAATTCGACGACGTGCGCGTGCCGGTCGTGGCCGAATGGCACGGGCTTAAACTTTCCGCCGGCGACATTGCCCACCTCCAGCAGGGCAACGTGCTGATGATTGATCCCCAATGCGCCGCGCAGGTGCGGCTGAATTTCAACCAGGTGCCCAAGTTTGTCGGCCGGCCCGGCACACGCTCCGGGAATTGGGCCGTGGAAGTGACCAACTTCGTGACCGCTTAAAAAACAATATGAACGCCACCGCACCCGCCAACTTGAACCTCGTGCTCGACGTGCCCGTCAGCCTCACCATCGAACTGGGCGGCTGCCAGCTGCCGATGAAGGAAGTGCTCCAGCTCAACATCGGCTCCGTCGTCCAGCTCGACAAACCCGCCGACGCGCCGATGGAATTGAGCATCAACGGCAAGCTCATCGCCCGCGGTGAAGTGGTTGTGGTCGAGGACCGTTTCGGCGTGAAAATCACCGAGGTCATCGGCAGCGCGGCGGCGTCGGCGGCGTGAGGACAAAATTAAGAAGGAAGAATGCAAAATGAAGATTTTCCCGATCAGAACCGCCGGCTTGGTTTCTTCATTCTTCATTCTTAATTCTGGATTTGCCGAAACCACAAATTCCGCCGCCGCTTCGCCGGTCGCTCCGGCCCTGTCCACGCCGGACATGGGCGTGGCGCTGCTGCGCGTGGCGGGCGCGCTGGCGCTGGTGATCGGAATTTTTCTGGCCGGTGTCTGGCTGCTTCGCAACTGGCAGCGGCTCGCCGTCCAGCGCGGCCGCGCGCCGAAGTTGAACGTTCTGGAAATCCGCTCGCTCGGTGGGCGGCAATCAATTTACGTCGTCGGTTACGAACAGGAACGTTTTCTCCTCGCCTCCTCGCCGGCCGGCGTGAATTTCCTGACCCATTTACCCGCTGCCGGCAATGAAGGCGAAAGCGCTGCGGAAACGAAACCGAGCCTGCCATTTGCCCAGGCGCTGGCCCAGGTGCTCAAAGGCAAATGAACGCGCCCCGGAAAAGCTTGTTTTCGAACACGGGTCGCATGCTCGCGATTTTTTTGTTTGTTTTCATCGCGAGCATGCTGACCGCGTCGGCGCAAACAACCAATCTCACCACCGGTTTTGGCCCGGTTCAAATCACGCTCGGCGGGAGCAACGGCACGCAGGACGTGGACACCGGCATCAAGGTGATGGTCGCGCTCACGTTGTTGACACTGGCGCCTTCGATTCTGCTGCTCATGACCTGCTTCACGCGCATCGTGATTGTGCTGTCTTTTGTGCGCACCGCGCTGCAATTGCAAGGCTCGCCCGCCAACCAGATCATCATCGGCCTTTCGCTCTTCCTCACGATGTTCATCATGGCCCCGGTCTGGGACGGCATCCAGAACGACGCCATCACGCCGTATCAGGCGAATCAAATCACCAGCCAGCAGGCGCTTGACCGCGCGTCGGCGCACATCCGCACGTTCATGCTCCAGCAGGCGCGGCCGAAGGACGTGGAATTATTCGCGCAAATGGCAAAGTTGCAGCCGACCGCGCCGGATCAATTGCCGCTGCGCGTGGTCATTCCAGGTTTCATCATCAGCGAACTGCGCACGGCGTTCCAGATGGGCTTTCTCATTTTTGTGCCGTTCATCCTGATTGATCTCGTAGTGGCCACGGTGTTGATGAGCATGGGCATGATGATGATGCCGCCCACGGTTTTTTCGCTGCCGCTGAAATTGCTGCTGTTCGTGCTGGTGGACGGCTGGTCGCTGATCGTGACCTCGCTGGTCCACAGTTTTGGAATGTGACGCTCCAGATTAAAATTTATGAATGCTGAATTTGCCATCGAATTGCTCAAGACCATGATTTACCAGGGACTGGTCATCGCCGCGCCGCTGCTGGCCACGGCCATGGTGGTGGGGCTGGCCGTGAGCCTGTTTCAAGCCGTCACCTCCATCAACGAACAAACGATGACCTTTGTGCCCAAGGCGCTGGCGGTAATCGCCGTCCTGCTGCTGCTGCTGCCGTGGATCGTCCGGTCGCTGGTGGAATTCACCATCGCCGTCATCCAGAAAATGCCGGAGATGGTGCAGTAAATCCTCCTCGTCGTCCGCCTCGTCCTCGTAATCAAATTTATCGAGGACGAGGACGAGGACAAGAACGAATCGAGATGGAAATAGACTTATACAACTGGCTGCTGGTGTTCATGCGCGTCAGCGCGTTCCTGCTGGTGCTGCCATTTTTTTCGATGGTGAATTTTCCGGCGACGATGCGCGTGGCGCTGTCGGCGTTGACGGCCTTGCTGCTGGCGCCGTTGTTGCCGCCGTTCGCCCTGGGGAACCTGCCGTTCATTTCGCTGTTCGGCGCGATGATTCAGGAGGTGTGCATCGGGCTGTTGCTGGGTTTCGTTGCCCGCACGGTTTTTTATGCGGTGGATCTGGCCGGCAATGTGGTCGCCAGCGAGCTGGGCCTGAACATGGGCGCGATCATGGATCCGACGACGGGGTTGTCGTCGCAGGTGCCGGGGACGATTTTGTTTTTTCTGGCGGCGGTGGTGATGCTGACAATGGATTTGCACCACTGGGTTTTGGTCGGCTTTGAACGAACTTATTCGGTGCTGCCCATCGGCTGCGCGCATCTGAACGGCGAATTGTTCAAGGTCGTGCTCGACCAGACCAGCAGCATTTTTGTGGTGGCGCTGCAAATCGCCGCGCCGGTGCTGGCGGTGTCGTTCGTCGTCACCGTGGTGTTTGGCGTGCTGGGCCGCGCGGTGCCGCAAATGAACGTGTTCGTCTTGAGTTTTTCCTTCCGCATCGTCGGCGGGTTGATGGTTTTCGGCTTCACGCTGCAGCTCGCGGCGCAGCATGTGATCAATTATTTGAACCGGCTGCCGGATGATTTGTTGCATCTGGGCCAGCTCATGGGAATGCGATGAAGACAAATTCTCCTCGTCCCCGTTCTTGTCCTCGTCCCCGGAAAAATCCGGCGGTGCGGACGATTACGATTAGGACAGTGGGAACGAGAAAGGTTTGTTTATGAGTGATCAAGTTGGCGAAAAGACCGAGCAACCAACGCCGCGACGGCTGGAGGAGGCGCTCAAGCACGGCCAGATTGCCCGCAGCGCGGAGGTGCAGACGGCGTTCGTGCTGCTCGGCGCGGTGGCCGCGCTGACGTTTGCCGGGCCGGAAATCTGGCGGCAACTGGTCACCGCCACCGTCATGACCTTCACCCATTTGCACGACACCTCCATCACCGGCACCGCGCTCCAGGGCTATGCCCTCACCGGCACGCTGGTGTTCCTCAAATGCGCCGCGCCGGTCGTCATCGCCACCATGCTGGCCGGGCTGCTGGCCGGCGCGATGCAAAACCGCTTCAACACCGCCTCCGAGGCGCTCACGCCCAATTGGGAACGGCTCAATCCCGTCGAGGGCTTCAAGCGGGTGTTTTCGTTCCGCAGCGCGGTGCCGACGCTGATTGCCATTCTCAAATTTTCGGTGGTCGTCGCGCTCACCTATTCGCAGGTGCGGTCCATTTTGAACGACCCGATTTTCGCCACCGCCGTCAGCGTCGGACGCCTGGCGGAATTTCTGGCGCAAACCGGCCTGCACATCTTCCTGCGCGTGAGCCTCGCGCTGCTGGTCATTGCCGCCGGTGACTATGGCTACCAATGGTGGCGCACGCACCAGGATCTGATGATGACCAAGGAAGAGTTGAAGGAGGAAATGAAGAGCACGGAGGGCAACCCGCTGATCAAATCCGCCCGCCGCCGCCGCCGCACCATCAGCAAGGCCAAACAGCTGGCCGAGGTGCCCAAGGCTGATGTGGTGGTCACCAATCCCACGCACATCGCCATCGCGCTGCGTTACGACCGCAAAACCATGCGCGCGCCCAAAGTGGTGGCCAAGGGCATCCGCCTGAACGCCCTCAGCATCCGGGAAATCGCCGCCAAATACCAGATTCCTGTCGTCGAGAACAAGCCGCTGGCACGGATGCTGTTCAAACAGGCGCGCGTGGGTGGCGAGATTCCTGCTCAACTCTTCGCGGCGGTCGCCGAAGTGCTCGCATGGGTCTATCGGGTCAACCGCTACCGGTATTACGCCGAACGAAACCAGACTGAATAAAACGCTTAAAAAATAAGAAAATATTATGGGCGCACTGACCGACAGAATGCGGAACATATTGAAATACGGCGACTTATGGCTTGTCGGCGGGCTGTTTGGCACCATCCTCGTCCTGATACTGCCGGTAGCGCCATTCATGCTCGACCTGCTGTTGACCGTCAGCATAGCCGCCTCGCTGCTCGTCCTGCTGGTCATTCTTTACCTACGGCAACCGGCAGAATTTACCGGGTTCCCCACCCTGCTGCTGTTCATCACCCTGTTCCGGCTTGCCCTCAACGTCGCCTCCACCCGCCTCATCCTGCTCAACGGCTACGCTGGCCACATCATCCAGGCCTTCGGCAACTTCGTCGTCCAGGGCAACTACGTCGTCGGCATGGTCGTCTTCCTCATTTTGGTGCTGATCAACTTCATCGTCATCACCAAAGGCGCCGGACGCATCGCCGAAGTCGCCGCCCGCTTTACCCTCGACGCCCTGCCCGGCAAACAAATGGCCATAGACGCCGAACTCAATGCCGGCCTCTGCAACGAAACCGAGGCGCGCGAACGTCGCCGCGCCGTCGAAGACGAGGCCGACTTTTACGGTGCCATGGACGGCGCGAGCAAATTCGTCCGCGGCGACGCCATCGCCGCCATCCTCATCACCCTCATCAACATCGTCGGCGGCTTCGCCATCGGCATCCTGCAAAAAGGCATGACCATGAGCGATGCGCTGCACACCTACACCATCCTGTCCATCGGCGACGGCCTCGTCTCGCAAATCCCCGCCCTCGTCACCTCCACGGCGGCCGGCGTGCTCATCACCCGCGCCACCGCCAAAAACAGCCTCGGCCACGAACTGGGCCGCCAACTCCTTCTTTACCCGCGCGCGCTCACCATCCTCGCCGCCATGCTCGCCATCATGGGCCTCATGCCGGGACTGCCGCTGCTCCCATTCTGGACACTGGCCACGATCATCGGCCTGCTCTCCTACTCCATGCACCGGCATGGCGGCGTCTCCGAACTGGCCACCGCCACTGCCACTTCAAAAACCGGCGGAAGCGCCGGCTCCCGAACCACCGCCGCCAAAACTCCAGCCGGGGCGGGCGCCGCCACCTCCGCCGAGGCGCGGGCGGCCGACCCGTTGGAAAACCTGCTCAGTCTCGACACGTTGCAGATCGAACTGGGCTTTGGCCTCGTCAGCCTGGCCGACACCAGCAAAGGCGGCGACTTGCTGGAGCGCGTGACCGGCGTGCGCCGGAATTTTGCGCAGGAAATGGGCGTGTTGATACCGCCCATCCGGCTGCGGGACAATCTGCAACTGGGCACGAACGAATACCGATTTTTGGTGAAGGGCAACCCGATTGCCCAGAGCCAGCTCATGCCCGGCCAATGGCTGGCGATGAACGCGACGAACAGCCGGACGATGCTCAAAGGCATTCCGACCGTCGAGCCGGTGTTTCAACTGCCCGCCACGTGGGTCTCGGATGTCGAACGCAAGAGCGCCGAGACCGCCGGCTACACCGTGGTGGATGCGGCGTCCGTGCTCGTGACGCATCTGGCCGAGACAGTGCGGCGGCATTGCCATGAAATCCTCACGCGGCAGGACGTGCAGGCGTTGCTCGACAATCTCAAAAAGACACATCCGGCGGTGGTGAACGAGCTGGTGCCCGCGCAGCTTTCCGTGGGCCAGATCCAGCGCGTGCTGCAAAACCTGCTGGCCGAGGGCGTATCCATCCGCAATCTCGCGGGCATTTTGGAAAAAGTCGGCGATTGCGCCGCCTTCACCAAGAATCCGGACGAACTTTCCGAATACGCGAGGCGCGCTCTCGGCCCGCAAATCGCCAAGCCGTTCCAGAACGACACCGGCCATCTCCGCGCCATCACGATGGATCCGAAACTGGAGCATCAGCTTGCACAGGGCGTGCGGCAGGCGCCCGGCGAAACCACGCTGGTGGTGGAACCCCGGCTGGCGCGGCACGTCATGGAATCGCTTTCCAAATTCGTCCAGCAAATGTTGTCCAGCGGCCAGCAGCCGGTCATCCTGTGCGCGCCGCAATTGCGGCTGGCCTTCCGGCGCTTCTTTGAAACCACCTTCAGCGACCTCGCGGTGCTGTCGTATGCGGAAATCCCGCCGCGGGTTCAGGTGCAAAACATGGCGGTGATCCCAAGCCCGGCGGAAGCGGCGTGAAGACCCACCGGTTCATTGCTGACAACGCCGCCGCCGCGCTGGCACAAATCCATGCGCAACTCGGTCCGGAGGCCGTTGTGCTGAGTGTGCGGCCCATCGCACCGCGGGGCGTGGCGAAGCTCTGGCAGAAGCGCGTTCAGATTGAGGTCATGGCCGGCGTGCCGGACAAAACGTCCGCGCCCCGGACCGAGGCATTTTCCCTGCCACAAAATTTCCACGAAAGCGCCGGCGATATTGTGTCCAACGATGATCATTGGCGAAGCGTCGCGTGGCTGGAAGCGATGGGACTGCTGCCGGTTCACGCCGCGCGGCTGCAAACGCACCTGCGCGCCGTGCATGGTGACACGCCGCCGGATTCGCTGGTTGAGGAATGGAAGATTGTCAGCGGCGCGTTGTCGCGTTTCTGGCTCAAACCACCGCCGCTGGACGACGTGGCCGCGCGACCGCACGTTTTCATCGGGCCGCCCGGCTCCGGCAAAACCACCGCATTGTGCAAATGGTTGACGCTGGCCTCGCTGCTGGAAGAGCGCGCCGCACGCGTCTGGCGGCTGGACGGCAGCACCGCCAACACGTCGCAATTTCTGGCGATTCACTGTGAAATGCTGGGCGTGCCGCTCGAAAGATTTTGGAGGCCTGACGTCGGAAGTCAGAAGTCAGAAGTTGGAAATCAGAAAATGGAAACTGGAAATCCGGCCTCTGACCTCCGGCCTCCGACTTCTGAACTTTGGTTCGTGGATTTGCCGGGCGTGGAAATCGCCGACGCGCCGGGCTTGAACAACTTGCGCAATCAAATCGCCGCCCTGCCGTCGCCGCGCGTGCATCTGGTGCTGAACGCCGCGTATGAAATGCCGGCGCTGCTGGCGCAATGGCGCGCATTCGAACGGTGCGGGCCGGAGGATTTGATCTTTACGCACCTGGATGAGGAGGCGCGGCGGGTGAAATTGTGGAACTTCGTGTTCGGCACAAATTGCAGCCTTCGGTTTCTCGGCGGTGGGCAAAAAATTCCCGGTGAATTCCGGAATGCGTCGCCGGAAATATTATTTTCGCCGAAAACCCTTTGATTTCGCGGAAATCAACCCGTCCGGCGGTTCTTTTGCCGGCTGGCAGATGATTTGCTAAACATCGGTCAGACATCGAATGAAAGCATTGATTATTCTTGGCGCCATCGTCGGATTTCTCATCGGCGCGGGCTTTGGCGTGGCCGGCAGCAGTCCGTGGCCGGCGACCTTGTGGCGCGCCTGCGCCGCGGCCTTGATCGCCACGGTTCTCACGCGCTGGTGGAGCCGCGTGTGGCTGCAAGGCCTGCGCGAATCTCTGGAACAACGCCGCGCGCGACGCCCGGCTTCGACGCCCTTCAACCCGCCCGCTAAAAAATTATGAGCACCAGCAGTTGCGAAACCGAGGCAGTCGCCGGCAAACCGGAACTTCACCCCACCGCCCAGGAACTGTGGCGGCACTATCACGAACAGACCAACAGCCAGGCGGAAAACGCGCTGGTGGAACGCTACCTGCCGCTGGTGCGTTATGCCGCGAACCGGCTGGCCATGACGTTGCCGGAACACGTTGACCGCGATGATTTGCACAGCGCGGGGCTGGTCGGCTTGTTGCAGGCGCTGCGGAATTATGACCCGGCCTCCGGAACGTCGTTTGAAGGTTACGCCCGGCTGCGCATCCGCGGCGCGATGCTGGACGAATTGCGCCGCATGGATTGGGTGCCGCGCACCGTGCATGAAAAATCCCGAAAAATCCAAACGGTCATCGGCGAGCTGGAACAGCGTCTGGGCCGCGTGCCGGAAGACGCTGAAATCGCCCGGGCGCTGAAAATTTCGCTTGCCGAATATCACGAGTTGCTGGATGAAGTCCGCCCCGCGCAGTTTATTTGCCTGGATGCCGTTTCCACCCCGGACGGCGATGAGTCTGGCAGCCTTTATGATGTGGTGGCCAACCCCAATCAGGCCGGCCCGGTCGAGGAGGTGTCGAGCGCGGAATTGAAGCGGGTGGTTTTCGCGCGGCTCAAGGAATTGCCGGAAATCCAGCGCAAGGTGCTGGCGTTGTATTATGGCGAGGACCTGCACCTGCGCGAAATCGCCGAGGTCTTCGGCGTGACTGAATCCCGCATCTGTCAGATTCATTCGCAGGCGATTCTTTCCATCCGCGCCTACCTGCAACGATTTGAGAGCGGGCTGGCCGGCCGGGATAAATCGTTCCAGAAGACATGATTATTTTAATTGGCTTCCTTGTCGTCGTGTTTTCGGTTTTCGGCGGCTTCGTAATGGGCGGCGGCCATCTCCTGTGGCTGATGCATCCCAACGAGGCCGTCATCATCGGCGGCGGCGCGCTGGGCGCGTTGGTGATCATGTCGCCGCGCAAGGTGCTCGTGGATCTCGTCCATGGCACCATGATGTCACTCAAAGGCACGCCGCACAGCCGCGCCGCCTACGAGGAGTTGCTCAAGGTGCTTTATGAACTTTTTTTGCTGGGCCGGCGCAACGGCATGATTGCGCTGGAAGAGCATGTCTTCGATCCCAAGAGCAGTCCCGTCTTCCAGAAATATCCGCTGTTTGCCGCCAACACCAGGGCGGTGGAGTTTTTGTGCAGCAGTTTGCGCCCGATTATTGACGGCAAAATCAAACCGGACCAGTTGCGGCTGCTGCTGGACGCCGAAATTGAACGGAAGGAAACGGAACAACTGGCCCCGGTCAATGTCCTGACAAAAATTGGTGACTCCATGCCGGGTTTCGGCATCGTGGCGGCGGTGCTGGGTATTGTGGTTACCATGGCGTCCATCAACGGCCCCATCGAACAAATCGGCCAGCATGTGGCCGCCGCGCTAGTGGGCACGTTCCTCGGCATTCTGCTCGCCTACGGTTTCGTGAATCCGCTGGCGATGAACCTGGATTTCATCGGCGCCGCCGATCTGGATTTCACCCGGTGCATCGCCGCGTGCGTGATTGGTTTTGCCAGCGGCATGGCGCCCGTGACCGCCGTGGAATTGGGCCGGCGCGGCTTGAGCAGCGAATTGCGCCCCGCGGCGGATGAGTTGGAGGAAATGCTCAAGCCGCTCAAAAACACCGGCGCCAAATCCTAGCCATGCGCAAACGCGACCAACATCACGGCGGCGCCTGGAAAACCGCCTACGCGGATTTCGTGACGGCCATGATGGCGCTCTTCCTCCTGCTCTGGCTCACCGCGCAGGACAAGAAAATCAAGGAGGCCGTGGAACGCGCCTTCCGCAATCCGTTCTCCGCCGTCAACAAGGAATCCACCGGCATCATTCCCAACAAGGACACGTCGCAACAGAACAAACAAAAGGGCAGCTTCGACTCCGTCACCGCCGTCGAAATGCAAATGTTGCGCAAAATCACCGAGGACCTCACCAAGATGCTGGAGCAAAGCCAGGAGTTGGAGCAGAGCGTCCAGATTGCGCTCACGCCCGATGGCGTGCGCATCAACATTTTTGACCATTCGCAAAAACCGGTGTTTGAACCGGGCACGGACAGGTTCACGGACTACGGCGGCTGGGTTTTTTCCACGCTGGCGTGGGAGATTGCGCGTTACAAAACTTTCCACATTGAATTGGAGGGCCACACGGAGACGCGGGCGGGAAGCGATGCGGAAAGCCTGAACAAGTGGGATTTGTCCACCGAACGGGCGAACGCGGCGCGGCGCAAACTTATCGAGAGCGGCGTGGAATCCGGGCAGGTGTTCAAGGTTTCCGGTTTCGCGGACACGCAACCGATGCCGGGCCTTGCCCCGACGGTGGAATCCAACCGGCGTGTGACCGTGCTGCTGAAGGTCGAAATGCCGGATCAATCCGTCACGCCTGACGGGACCGCGCCAGACCAAAACCCGCCATGAATGAACCATTTGTGCCCTTGAGCAAAGCCGCCGTCCCGGGCTTCGCGACGGCGGGATCGGATTTTCGCGTCACGGTCGTCAAGCAGACCGAAAATTTTCAATCGTTTCAGCCGCTGGGTCACGCCGGCAAGAGCGGTCCGGGCGGCCAATGCGAGCCGCGCGTGACTTTGCAGCGCAATGGCGGCAGCGTTTCGGTCATCCGCGTTCAATGCGCCTGCGGGCAGGTCATCGAATTGGCGTGTGTTTATGAAAATGCCAAGGGCTGAAGACTAAATTATGAAATCAAAACCACGTCAAACTTCAGCCATCAGCCTTCAGCCATGCTTCAGCGAACCCGGCAATTTTTGCAAAGCGTTGGGGAATTTTTTGCCAGGCGCGGCGCGGGAAATGGACGTGGTTTCAACAAAACCAGCCGGTTTGGGGGCTGGCACGCTCGTTGCTCAACAACCTTGCGCATGAATGTGAGCCTATACCAAGCCGCTGCCGCCATGAACGCCCAATCGCGCTGGCAGGAGATGATTACGCAAAATCTCGCGGCGGGAACCACGCCCGGTTTCCGCAAGCAGGATGTTTCCTTTGCGGACGTCGCCGCCGCGTCGCCGCTGGCCGTGAATGGCGCGAACGCGGCGAATTTTATGATTCCGGTCGCCATCGCCTCCACCAGTTTTCAGCCGGGGCAACTCCGCTCCACCGGCGGGGCGCTGGACTTTGCCATCGAAGGTTCCGGCTTTTTCACGGTGCAACTGCCCAACGGCGACCATGCCTACACCCGCGATGGCGAATTTCAACTGAATGGCAAAGGCCAGCTCGTCACCAAGGAGGGATATCCGGTTTTGAGCGACAGCGGCCCGGTGCAGCTTGATCCAAGCAATCCCGGAGCCATCAGCATTTCCGCCACCGGCCAGATCAGCCAGGGCGGCGAGGTAAAGGGCCACTTGCAGCTTGAAACATTTTCCAATCCCGGCCAGCTCACCGAGACGGACTTCGGCTATCTGCTCGCCAACCAGCCCGGCATGACGCCCACGCCTGTCGCCAGCGGCACGTCGGTCCGCCAGGGATTTCTCGAAGCCCCCAACACTTCGCCCACCAGTGAAATGGGCGGTTTGATCACCGCCATGCGAAATTTTGAAGCCAACCAGAAAGTTCTGCAGATGCAGAACGACCGCATGGGAAACGTCATCTCCGCACTGGGCGGGACTTCGTAATCAACCAAAATTAATTATGCTCC
>Ga0181534_10002116_pt1 | contig 12574 bp, 13 predicted proteins | sample PEATcosm2014_Bin_37_FD_119758 | JGI IMG/M metagenome (GOLD analysis project Ga0181534, IMG submission 119758) | Peatland microbial communities from MTU Mesocosm Facility, Houghton, MI, USA - PEATcosm2014_Bin17_10_metaG | ecosystem: Environmental > Terrestrial > Soil > Wetlands > Peat | place...
GCGGTCGAGCGCCGCCTGAAGGAGAAGCTGGGTCAGGAGTCATGACGTACACGGACGATCCGAACGGCGGCGGGTACGACGACGACCGGTTCGACGACAACGTCGCGCAGCTCCCCGAGGACACCGAGACGCTCCTGCGCCATGCGATCGACGCGGTGTCGAGCGCGAAGGCGATGCCGCTCTCCTCGTCCGTGCTCGTGTCGCGCGACGAGCTCCTGGACCTGCTGGAGCACGCGATCGAGGTGCTCCCCGAGGAGCTGCGCCAGAGCCGGTGGGTGCTGCGCGACCTCGACGCGCTGACCGAGCAGCGGCACCGCGAGGCGGACGCGCTGATGGATGAGGTCAAGGTCGAGGCAGCCCGGCTCATCTCGCGCACCGAGATCGCCCGGCAGGCCAAGGCGCACGCCGAACGCGTGGTGGCCGACGCCGAGGAGCGGGGCCGAGCGATCATCCACGAGGCGGAGGACTTCTGCGACCAGCGACTGGCCCAGATGGAAATCGTCCTCGACCGGCTCACCAAGACGGTCCAGTCGGGGCGCGAGCGGCTGCGACCGAGGATCGAGACGATCGAGGACCCCGAGGACGCGGGAGCGCCCGACGAGGGGGCCTTCTTCGACCAGGACACCGTCTAGGCCGCCATGGGACCCTTCGTCGTCCCGGTGACCTCGCTGCTGCGCCAGCCGGGCGCAACGGCGACCGTGGCCTTCGTCGCCCCCTTTGACCCGGAGGGGGAGCTCGGCGCCCTGACCCGCGGAGCCCCCGAGGTCCTCCCCGGAGCGGACGTCGACGTCGAGATCACCCTGGCGTCCTTCCAGGGCGGGATCATGGCGACGGGCCGTGTGTCCGCTCCCTGGCACGCGCTCTGCCGCAGGTGCGCGACGGAAGTGGACGGGGTCCTCACGGTCCGTGTGGCGGAGCGGTTCAGCAAGGCGGCCGGCCCCGAGGACGAGGAGGCCTACCCGATCGTCGAGGAGCAGGTGGACCTGTCCGAGCTCGTGCGAGACGCGATCGTGCTGGAGCTCCCATTGGCACCCCTGTGCTCGGACGGGTGCCTGGGGCTGTGCCCGGTCTGCGGCACCGACCGGAACGAGGCCGACTGCGGGTGCGAGCCTGCAGGGGATCCCCGGTGGGCTACACTTGATGCGCTCCGGGTGCCCGACCAGGCATAGGGGTCCACCCAGCGGGAAACCGCGTCGACAGACCACGAGGCGAAGATGGCCGTCCCCAAGCGAAAGACATCCAAGGCGAAGTCCAGGAGCCGCCAGGCCGCCAACTGGAAGCTCGGGCTGCCCGCCCGCAGCGTCTGCCCGCACTGCACCCAGTCGAAGCTCCCGCACGTCGTCTGCCCGAACTGCGGGTGGTACAAGGGACGCGTCGCGGTAGAGGTCAACTGAGTTGACCTCAGGAGGGACCCTCCCCGTCGCGCTCGACGCGATGGGCGGGGACCACGCCCCCGGGGCGATCGTCCAGGGAGCTCGAGAAGCGGTTGACGAGTTCGGCTTCGATGTCGTCCTGGTCGGCCCGCCCGACCTCGTCGGCGACACCCTCGGGCTCGAGCTCGTCGCCTGCTCCGAGGTCATCGGCATGGAGGACGACCCCGCTTCGAGCGTGCGACGAAAGAAGGACTCGTCGCTCGTCCGTGCTGCCGAGCTCGTCCGCGACGGCAAGGCGTGCGCGATGGTCTCCGCAGGCAACACGGGAGCCACGATGGCGTCCGCCCTGCTGCGGATGGGCCGGATCCGCGGGGTCTCGAGGCCCTGCATCGCGACGCCGCTTCCCCGGCCCGGCAAGACGCCGACGGTGCTCTGCGACGCCGGCGCGAACGCCGAGTGCACTCCCGAGATGCTGGTCCAGTTCGCCCAGATGGCCGGCGCCTTCGCAGCCTCCAGGTTCGGCATCGAGGCGCCCCTCGTCGGCCTGCTCTCGATCGGGGAGGAGCCGACGAAGGGAACCCCGCTCGTGAAGGAGGCCCACAAGCTGCTCGCCGACCCCGCCAGCGGGGTCCGGTTCTTCGGCAACGTCGAGGGCCGCGACCTCATCGGGGCCCCCGTCGACGTGGTGGTGACCGACGGGTTCACGGGCAACGTGGCGCTCAAGACCCTCGAGGGTTCCCTGCGATTCATGTTCGAGACGATCACGAAGATCATCGGCACGGACGAGGCGACCAAGGCCGCGGGCGACGTCCTGTTCCCGCATCTGCTGCCGATCGCCTCGGATCTCGATCCCGACTCCCACGGCGGCGCCATGCTCCTGGGGCTCGAGGGCGTCTGCGTCATCTCGCACGGCTCCTCATCGGCGAGGGCAATCAAGAACGCGCTGCACGTCGGCCACGACCTCGCCGCCCACGGGGTCGTCGACGCCCTCCGGGCCGCTGTCGGGCATTCGTGAGTCCGCAGTTCGGACATGGGCCTTCGGTAGGCTCACTGGCACAGCAAAGGAGGCGTCTTGCCTGCTGAAACCCATAACACCGCCGCGCCGCCCGACCGTGCGGCCATTTTCGAGATCATTCGCGACCAGCTGGCCGACATCTTGGAGATGGAGCCGTCCAAGATCACCGAGGACTCCTCCTTCGCAGACGACCTGGATGCTGACTCCCTGGCACTGATCGAGCTGGTGGAGGCCCTGGAGGAGGAGCTCTCAGAGCGAACCGTCGGCTTCCGCATCGATGACGAGGACCTCGAGGACCTGAAGACCGTTCGCGACGCAGTCGACTATGTCGAGGTCCGGCTGAAGGCGAGCTGATCCGCCCGTGGCAGCCGATTCCGGCGGGCTCGGTGCCCTCATGCAATCGCTCGACCTTCCCGCGGACGACGCACTCCTCACGACGGCCCTCACGCACTCGAGCTACGCCTCGGAACACGATGTCGGATCCAACGAGCGGCTCGAGTTCCTCGGCGACGCGGTGGTTGGCCTCGTGATCGCCGAGCGCGCCTACCGCGAGCTGCAGCTGGCGGAGGGCGGCCTCGCCCAGGTGCGCCAGGCGACGGTCTCGGAGCCCTCGCTGGCCGACGCCGCGCGGTCGCTGGGCATCGACGAGCGGATCCGGCTCGGGCACGGCGAGGAGACGTCCGGGGGCCGGGCGAAGGACTCCCTGCTCGCCGACGCCTATGAGGCCGTGATCGCCGCCCTCTACCTCGACCGCGGCCTGGAGGCCGCGCGCCAGGTCGTGCTCAGCTCGCTCGATGCCCGCTTCAGCACCGAGGCGGCGCATCCCGGGGCATCGGACGTGAAGAGCCGGCTCCAGGAGTGGGCGGAGGCCAGCGGCCTCGGCACGCCCGCCTACGAGGTCGCCGGCGAGGGCCTGAGCCACGCGCAGCGGTTCCTCGCCTCGGTGAGGATCGGGGACCGCATCGTCGGCACCGGCGAGGGCAGCTCCAAGAAGGCTGCTGAATTGGCGGCGGCTCGCGCCGCCTGGGAAGGACGAGATGCCTGAGTTGCCCGAGGTTGAAACCGTGCGAGCAGCGCTCGCCCGAGACGTGATCGGCAAGAAGATCAAGACCGTCACGGTCACGAACGGCAAGCTCGTCAAGCGCCACAAGACGGCGAAGGACTTCCGCACCCTGCTCGAGGGGCACACGATCCGCACGACCGGTCGGCTGGGCAAGAACCTGGTGCTGGGGCTCGAGACGGGGAACCACCTGGTCATCCACCTCGGCATGAGCGGCCAGCTCCTGCGCTCGCGCAGCGCCAAGGACGCCAAGCCGAAGCACACCCACGTCGTGTTCGTCTTCACCCAGGGAGGCGAGCTTCGCTACGTCGACCCGCGCATGTTCGGGGAGCTGTACGTCTCGGAGGCACCCAAGGAGGGCGAGAAGGTCGAGATCTCGCCCTACGCGAAGCTCGCCGTCGGGGGCGACGGACTTGCGCTGCGGGCGAAGGTGCCCGAGCTCGCCCTGCTCGGCATCGACCCCGTCGAGGACGTCGTCGGCTGGGACCGGTTCGCCGCGGTCCTGCGCGACCGGACGACCCCGCTCAAGGCCCTGATCACGGACCAGAGCATCGTGGCGGGGATCGGCAACATCTACGCGGACGAGATCCTCTACACGGCGGGCCTGCGCTACGACCGCCCGGCGGGCTCGCTGTCCACGATCGAGGTGCGCCGGCTGCACCGGTCCATCGGCGAGGTGCTCGCCGAGGCCATCAAGCACGGCGGAACGACGCTCGCCGACGAGCAGTTCGTCGACCCGGACGGCAAGAAGGGCGGCTACCAGGCGTTCCTCAACGTCTACGGACGCGAGGGGGAGAGCTGCCACCGGTGCCGCGGCATCATCGAGAAGCTGACGGTGCGGGGCCGCGCGACCTACTTCTGCCCGAACTGCCAGGGCTGACGCCGGGTTCGGGCCGGACGGCGCACGCCCTCGTCGGCCCGGGCCAAGATGGGCCATGGCCACCGACGGAGCGCAGGACCTCCCCGAGCTCTACGACGCGGTCCCCTACGACTACGCCGCGTCGGCGCCGCCGGGGTCGCTCCTCTTCACAGCGGGGGCCTGCCCCCTCGATGCCGAGGGGCACGTCGTCGGTGTGGGCGACCACCACGAGCAGGCGGTGGCGTCGCTGCGCAACCTGCTTGCGGTCCTCGACCGGCACGGTGCCGGCCCGGCGGACCTCGTGCGCACCACGATCTACGTCGTGGGCGAGCACACCGACCTCGTGGCGGTCTGGAACGTCGTCGCCGCCGGCCTCGACCCGCACCGACCGCCGAGCACCCTGCTCGGCGTGACCACCCTCGGGTACCGCGACCAGTTGGTGGAGATCGACGGGATCGCCGCGGTGCCCCGCCGCTAGGGTCCGACCGTGCTCGCCGGGCAGCGGTTCCTCGGATTCATCCCTGTCGCGGACTTCGCGACCGCCCGCGCCTTCTACGAGGGCACGCTGGGCCTTCCCGTGCTCGACGACCACGGCTTCGCGGTCGTCGTCGATGCCGGCGGCACGCCGTTGCGCCTCACGGAGGTCCGCGCATTCTCGCCACAGCCCTTCACGATCGCCGGATGGAGTGTGCCCGACGTGCGGGCGACCGTCCTGCGCCTCGCGGCCGCGGGCGTCGAGGTCGTGCGGTTCGAGGGCATGGGGCAGGATGACGACGGCGTGTGGGCGGCCCCGGGCGGCGACCAGGTGGCGTGGTTCAAGGACCCGTTCGCAAACCTCCTGTCCGTCTCCTCGGCCCCCGTCGACTGAGGGCGGCCGCCGGCCCGCTCGGTACGCTTCGTGCATGGACCCGCGCCTCGTGGCCAACCGGGCCAATTGGGATGAGCGCGTCGACATCCACACGCGCTCGGCGTTCTACGGCGTGGCCGCGTGGCTGGCCAAGGGGACCGGACCGAGGCCCCGCGAGGTGGAGGCCCTTGGCGACGTGTCTGGGCTCACGCTCGTGCACCTGCAGTGCCACTTCGGGATGGACACGATGCAGTGGGCGCGCGCCGGGGCGATTGTGACCGGCGTCGACTTCTCGCCGGCTGCCATCGACGAGGCGATCGTGCTCGCCGAGCGAGCCGGGCTCTCGGCGACCACGCGGTTCGTGTGCTCGGACGTCCACGACGCGCCGATCGTGCTCGAGGGACAGCGGTTCGACATCGTCTTTGTGAGCCTCGGCGCCCTGTGCTGGCTGCCTTCGGTCGAGGCGTGGGCGCAGGTCGTCGCGGACCTCCTCGAACCCGGCGGCAGGCTCTACATCCACGACGTGCATCCATTCACGTTCTGCCTGGACGATGACGGCGAGCGCATCGGGTACTACTCGTACTTCGAGGAGCCCGATGCCCCGTATGTGGATGACGAACCGGTCACCTACACCGACGGGGGCACGCTCACCTCGACGCGCAACTACCAGTGGAACCACTCGATCGCCGAGATCATGGGCGCGCTGCAGGCCGCCGGGCTCGTGATCGACGTGCTGCGAGAGCACGACTGGACGGTCTTCGCGCAGTTCCCGTGGCTCGTCGAGGAGACCACGAGGCACTTCGTGGCCCCTGCGGGCCGCCAGAGGATCCCCCTCACCTTCACGATCCTCGCGCACGCCCCCGAGTGAGCCGCGCCGGGCGCCCGAACCACGACCCCCGCACGCGGGCGAAGTAGGTTTCCCTCGATGTTCCTGAAGCGCCTCAGTATCAAGGGCTTCAAATCCTTTGCCGATCCCACCACCTTGGAGTTCGAGCCCGGGGTGACCGTGGTCGTCGGCCCGAACGGCTCGGGGAAGTCCAACGTCGTCGACGCCGTCACGTGGGTGCTCGGCGCCCAGGGCCCGAGAGCGCTTCGCAGCCAGAAGATGGAGGACGTGATCTTCGCGGGGACCGCGGCGCGGGCGGCACTCGGCCGCGCAGAGGTCTCGCTCACCATCGACAACGCCTCGGGCAAGCTGCCCGTCGACCTCGCGGAGGTCACGATCACGCGCACGCTCTTCCGCAACGGGGAGTCCGAGTACGCGATCAACGGCGCGCCCTGCCGGCTGCTCGACATCCAGGAGCTGCTGAGCGACTCTGGCGTCGGCCGCCAGCAGCACATGATCATCGGCCAGGGCCAGCTCGACCAGGTGCTGAACGCGCGCCCCGAGGAGCGGCGCGCGGTGATCGAGGAGGCGGCGGGGGTCCTGAAGCACCGGCGCCGCAAGGAGCGCGCCGAGCGCAGGCTCGCCGCGACCCAGGAGAACCTCGAGCGGCTCGGTGACCTCGTGCGCGAGGTCCGCCGCCAGATGCGCCCGCTGGAGCGGCAGGCGTCGGCCGCGCGGTCGCATGCCGAGATCGCCGCGGAGCTCGCGGTCGTGCGCCGCTTCCTCTACGGCCGCGAGTTCACCGCGCTGTCCGAGCGCGAGCACGTGCTGACCGGGGTGCTGCGCGAGGTCGAGTCCCAGGCACGCGAGCTGCGCCAGCGCACGCTCACGCTCGACGCGCAGGCGTCGTCTGCGGCCGCCGAGCTGTCGAGCCGCAAGGAGGAGGAGCTCGCAGCATCGCTCGGCGACCTCCAGGGCCTGGAGGGCCGCGTCCGCGGCACGGTGCGGGTGCTCGCGGAGAGACGGAACGCGCTCGAGGCCGCGCTCGACGCGTCCGCCGACGAGAACGTCGTCGCCTCGCTCGAGGCGGATGCCGCGCGCCTCTCCCAGGAGCTTGAGGACGTCGCCGCGCGCAGGAAGGACCTCGACGCGGATCGCATCGAGCTCTCGGGAGCGCGCGACACGCTCGGCGAGCAGCTCCGTGAGTTCGAGGCGACGTGGGGCGGGCAGTCCCGTGAGGACGCACCCGTCGCCCTGGACCGGGCCCGCGAGCGCGCGCTGCTCCTCGAGCGCGCCCTGGCGACCCACCTCGCGACACGCTCGGGACTGGAGGAGCGCCGCGAGGAGGCCGCTCGCCGTCAGCTCGAGCTCGTCTCGGCCGCCGGGGCAGCAGCGTCGTCGCTGACGGCGATCGAGTCGGAGCGTGACTCGTTCGCCCGGTCCTCGAATGCCGCAGCTGCGGAGGTCGAGGCGCGCCGGTCCCAGTCCCAGGCCGCAGACCTCGCGTGGCGGGCAGCCCAGGATGCGGCGGCGCGGAGCCAGGCACGCGCGGAGGCCCTCGCGCGCGCGCTCGCCGAGCTGTCCGGCTCGGGCGGGCGCGAGGCGATCGGGGACCTCGACGGCGTGCTGGGCGCGCTCGTCGACCTGGTCGAGGTCGATCCCGGGTACGACCGCGCGCTCGAGGCGGCCATCGGCGCGGCGCTCGCGGCTGTCGTGGTGGACTCGGGCTCGAGCGCTCGACGGGCGCTCGAGCGGCTCAATCGCGAGGGTGCGGCGGGCCTCGTGCTCCCCGCGCTCGCAGCGTCGGCCACGGCCTTCGCGCCGCCAGGGGGAGCGATCCCGCTGCGAACAGTCGTGCGGCCCGTCGCCGCTGCGCCCGCGGATGTCGCCCGCGTCCTCGACGGGCTGCTGGCCGGCGCCGTGTGCGTCGACGAGCTCGAGGCAGCTGTCGACGTCGCCCTCGCGCGTCCGGACCTTGTCGTCGTGACGACCGCCGGGGACCGGCTCGCATCATCGGGGTGGCGCGCCGCGGCGGGGCACGCGGTCGTCACGCGCCAGGCAGTCGAGGAGGCCGCCTCGCGAGCCGCCCTCGAGGCAGCTGCGGCGCTGGAGGCGGAGGCCGACCTCGAGACATCGCGCGACGCGCTCGAACTCGCCCGTGCGACCGCGGCGGAGCTGCTCGCCTCGCTCGATCGGGCTCACGGCGCCGCTGCATCGACCGCGCGCGAGCTCGCCCAGCTCGAGGTGGAGCGCTCGCGCGCTGGCGCCGAGATCGAGTCGATCGGCCGTCAGCTCGGGGCCGCCGCCGAGCTCGCCCGCAGGGACGAGGAGGACCTCGCGGCCGTCGAGGAGCTGCTTCCCGCGCTGCAGGAGGCGGCCGAGACGGCCCAGGAGCGCGCGACGTGGGCCGCTGAGGCGCGCGCGACGATCGAGGCGAAGCGCAGCCAGGTGGGCGAGATGGAGACGACCCTGGCTCTCGCCGAGCGGTCGCTCGACGAGCGGACGCACGTGCTGGAGTCGAAGCTCACGGAGGTCGAGCGGCGCCTCTCTGGCCACGCCCAGGAGCGAGAGGAGGCGAGCCGCCGGCGAATGCGGATCGAGGCGGACTTGACCGCGCTCGGCAGGCTGGCCTCGCTCGTCGGCGAGATCTCCTCGAGGCTCGAGGCGCTGCACGCCGAGGTCGAGCGCGAGTACCGCGAGCAGCTCGAGGCGGTGCGCGCAGGCGGGGCGAGGCTCGAGACGCTGCGCCGGGAGCGCGCGGACGCAGACGCCACCTTGGCCGAGCTGAACGAGCGGACCCGGGAGGCCGAGATCGAAGCGACGGGCGTCGCCGCGCGGCTCGAGGCGCTCGCCGAGGCCGTGCGCCGCGAGCTTGGATGCGAGCTCGCGGCGGTCGTGGGGGCGCCGGCTCCCGAGATCGACGAGGCAACGACCCCCGAGGCGCATGCCGAGGCGCTCTCGACCAAGCTCGGCGACCTGGGTCCCATCAACCCGCTCGCCCTCGAGGAGCTCACCGCCCTCGAGGAGCGGCACCGGGACCTCGACACGCAGGTGGCTGACGTCCGCACGGCCCGCCGCGAGCTGCAGGAGGTCGTCCACACCCTCGACGAGGAGATCATGGAGACGTTCGCGACCGCAGCGGCCGACGTGAACGAGCACTTCAGCACGTTGGTCGCCACCCTCTTCCCGGGGGGCCAGGGCCGGCTCGCCCTGACCGATCCCGACGACCTGCTCAACACCGGGGTCGAGATCGAGGTGCGGCCCCAGGGCCGCAACGTCCGGAGGATCTCGCTCCTGTCAGGTGGCGAGCGGTCGATGGCGGCCCTCGCGTTCCTGTTCGCGGTCTTCCGCTCCAGGCCCTCGCCCTTCTATCTCATGGACGAGGTCGAGGCCGCCCTGGATGACGTCAACCTCCACCGGTTCCTGGGGCTCATCGACGAGTTCCGTGACGAGGCGCAGCTCCTCATCGTCTCGCACCAGAAGCGGACGATGGAGGCCGGTGACGCGCTCTACGGCGTCACCATGGCACCCGGCGGCTCCTCCCAGGTGGTGAGCCAGAAGGTGGAGCGCCGCGACGTGCGCGCATGACCGTGATCATCATCATCGCGGCCTTCGTGGTCGTCCTCGCGGGCGCGGTCGGCCTCGTCGTGTGGACGAGGCGGTCCCAGCAGCTCGAGCAGCCCCCGGCACCGCCCATCGAGCGAGGGGGGACTGAGGCTCCCGGGACCGCCGCCGTCACACAGGCGCCGCCAGCGGAGGCCGAGACGCCTGCACCAGCCGCTCCAGCGGAGCTCGAGCCGCAGGCAGAGCCCGAGGGCCTGGCCCAGCGGCTGGGCGGCGCGCGAAGCCTCTTCGACAGGGTCCGAGCGCTCCGGGGGCGCTCCCAGCTCAGCGCCGAGGAGTACGAGGAGATCGAAGAGGCGCTCCTGCGTGCCGATGTCGGCGTGGCGACGACGACCACCATCCTCGACGCGGTGCGCGAGCAGGTCGCGGCGCGCGCCCTCGGCGACGGCGGCGTCACCGGTGCGCTCCGGACCGAGCTGCTCGAGCTGCTCGGTCCGGCGCCGGCTCCGCTCTCGACGAGGACGGACGACGGCAAGGTCGCGGTCTGGCTGTTCGTGGGCGTGAACGGCGTGGGCAAGACGACGACCATCGGCAAGCTGGCGGCCCGCGAGGCTGTCGCCGGGCACGCGGTGCTGCTCGCCGCGGGCGACACGTTCCGCGCCGCGGCCGCCGACCAGCTGGAGACGTGGGCCATGCGGGCCGGGTGCGACCTCGTGCGCGCCGACGAGGGCGCGGATCCCGGCTCGGTCATCCACGATGCCCTCCACCGTGCGGCTTCGAAGGGGATCGGCCTGGTGCTCGCGGACACGGCGGGGCGGCTGCACAACAAGGCCAACCTGATCGAGGAGCTGAAGAAGGTGCGACGCGTGTCGGACCGGGACCCCGGACAGGTGACCGAGGTCCTCCTGGTCCTCGACGCCACGACGGGGCAGAACGCGATCTCCCAGGCGCGCGAGTTCGCCCAGGCGGTCGCCGTGACCGGCCTGGTCCTCACCAAGCTCGACGGGACCGCCCGTGGCGGGGTCGTGCTCGCCGTGCAGCGCGAGCTCGGACTCCCGGTGCGGCTCGTCGGTGTCGGCGAGCGCGCCGACGACCTCTTGGACTTCGATCCCGAGGCGTTCGTCGATGCCCTGCTCGGGGACTGAGCGCCGTGACGCCGCCCGACCTCGGACCGCGTGACTTCGCGCGCCCCGACGTCTCGGGCCCTGCCGCCCGGTAGCCTCGGCCAGCATGTTTGACGCACTTTCCGAGCGGCTCGACCGGATCGCCTCCACGCTGCGATCGAGGGGTCGCATCTCCGAGAAGGACCTCGACGAGGCGCTCGGTGAGATCCGCTCGGCCCTGCTCGATGCCGACGTCGAGCTCTCCGTCGTCCGCCTCTTCCTCGACGGCGTGCGCGCGCGCTGCCAGGGCGAGGCACTCTCCAAGAGCCTCACGCCGGGCCAGCAGGTCATCAAGGCCGTCAACGAGGAGCTGATCGAGGTCCTGGGCGGCGAGCCGCTCACAATCACCTACGCGTCCAAGCCTCCGACGGTCATCCTCCTCGCGGGCCTCCAGGGCGCGGGCAAGACGACGGCGGCCGCGAAGCTCGCGACGTGGTTCAAGTCCCAGGGTCGGTCGCCGCTCCTGGTCGCTGCTGACCTGCAGCGGCCCGCCGCTGTGGAGCAGCTCCGGGTGTTGGGCGGCCAGGCGGGCGTCCCGGTCTTCACGCAGGCGACCGACCCGGTCAGCGTCTCGACCAACGGTGTCGCCGAGGCGGCCCGGATCGGTCGCGACGTCGTGATCATCGACACCGCCGGCCGGCTCTCGATCGACGAGGCGCTCATGGACGAGGTGCGCCAGATCTCGAGGCGGACCTCACCGCACTACACGTTCCTCGTGATCGACGCGATGACCGGCCAGGACGCCGTCGGGACCGCGAAGCGCTTCCACGACACGCTCGGACTCGACGGCGTGATCGTGACGAAGCTCGACGGCGATGCACGCGGCGGTGTCGCGCTCAGCGTCAAGACGGTGGTCGGCAAGCCCATCGTGTTCGCGTCCGTCGGCGAGCGCCTGGCGGACCTCGACCTCTTCTACCCGGACCGGATGGCCAGCCGGATCCTCGGCATGGGCGATGTGCTGAGCCTGATCGAGCAGGCCGAGAAGTCCATGGACGCCGACGTCGTGAAGTCGGGTGCCGAGCGGATGATGGGCGGGACGTTCACCTTGGAGGACTTCCTCTCCCAGCTGGGCCAGGTCCGCAAGATGGGATCGCTCGGCGGCCTGATGCGGCTGATGCCGGGGATGAACAAGGAGATGCGACAGGCCGCAGACCAGCTCGACGACCGAGAGGTCGACCGCATCGAGGCGATCGTGCGATCGATGACGAAGAGGGAGCGGACGGATCCCGACATCATCGACGGCTCGAGGCGGATGCGGATCGCCGCGGGCTCGGGGACGACGGTCGCGCAGGTCAACCAGCTGCTCCGCCAGTTCAAGGAGATGCAGAAGATGATGAAGGGCATGGCGGGCGGGGCCATGCCCAACATGCCCGGCATGGGCGGGATGACCGGGAAGATGGCTCGGGCGGCTGCGAAGCGACAGATGGGAGGCGACCTCCCTCCCGAGCTCGCCAGCCTGACCTCGGGGTCAACGCCGACCGGCCTCTCGGGGCCGCTGAGCGCCACGGGCGCCGCGCGACCGGTCCAGCCGACGCGCCCGGGGAACAAGAAGAAGAAGGGGGGCAGGGTAACCCCGCCCAAGCAACGCTAGAGTTGTCAGGTCCCGCGTAGATGCGGGGGCGGCACGTCGTGTCGCAACCGATCGGAGGGATCGAACGGTGGCAGTCAAGCTCCGCCTCGTGCGGATGGGTAAGAAGAAGCAGCCGACGTACCGGCTCGTGGCGGCGGACAGCCGAAGCCCGAGGGACGGACGCTTCTTGGAGGTGCTCGGCACGTACGAGCCCCGTGGCGCGTCGCGGGCGAACCCCGAGACCGTCCTGAAGGTCGACAACGACAAGGCGGTGGCCTGGCTGCGCAACGGCGCCCA
>Ga0181534_10002119_pt1 | contig 12562 bp, 11 predicted proteins | sample PEATcosm2014_Bin_37_FD_119758 | JGI IMG/M metagenome (GOLD analysis project Ga0181534, IMG submission 119758) | Peatland microbial communities from MTU Mesocosm Facility, Houghton, MI, USA - PEATcosm2014_Bin17_10_metaG | ecosystem: Environmental > Terrestrial > Soil > Wetlands > Peat | place...
ATGGCGGGATTGATGGTGTACTTCGCGAGGTAGCGCAGGACGCGGAAATTGTCTGCCGCCTCGTGCGAGGGACCCGCCAGCCGGCCGAATTGCACGCGCATCTTGTGGGCGGTTTGCCAGGTGCGGCAGATGACCTCGCCGATGCGTCCCATTGCCTGGCTGTCCGACGACATCATCGAGATCGCCCCGAGATCATGGAGGCGGTCCTCGGCTGCGATGGTCTCTGGCCGGATGCGCGACTCGGCGAACGCAACGTCCTCCGGGATCTTCGAGTCGAGATGGTGGCAGACCATGAGCATGTCGAGGTGCTCGTCGATTGTATTGACGGTAAAAGGGCGCGTGGGATTTGTGGACGAGGGGAGAACGTTGGGCTCGCCGCAGACGCGGATAATATCTGGAGCGTGGCCGCCTCCGGCGCCTTCTGAATGGAACGTGTGGATGGCGCGGCCCTTGAAAGCGCGGACGGTTTCCTCGACAAAGCCGCCTTCGTTGAGCGTGTCGGTGTGAATGGCGACCTGAACATCGAGTTCGTCGGCGACGCCGAGACACGTATCGATCGCGGCGGGGGTCGTGCCCCAGTCCTCGTGCAGCTTCAGGCCGATGGCGCCGGCGAGGACTTGTTCGCGGAGCGGCTGCGGCGTCGAACAGTTGCCCTTGCCGAGAAAGCCGAGATTGACCGGATAGGCTTCGGCGGCCTCCAGCATGCGGTGGAGGTTCCATGCGCCGGGCGTGCACGTTGTCGCAAGCGTGCCGTGAGCCGGTCCGGTGCCGCCACCCAGCATCGTCGTGATGCCGGAGCTGATCGCCTCGTCGATCTGCTGCGGGCAGATGAAGTGGATATGGGAATCGATGCCGCCGGCAGTGACGATGCATCCCTCAGCTGCGAGCGCCTCGGTGCCGGCGCCGACAATCATGGGATTTTTTCTGCCCGTTGCGGGATCGGGCCAGACCGAACCGAGGCCACTTTGGATACCGGGATTACCGGCGTGGCCGATTCCGACGATACGGCCGTGTTTGACACCAATGTCCGCCTTGATGACGCCAAGAAGGGGATCGAGAATAAGGGCGTTAGTGATAACGAGATCAAGCGACTCCGAGTCGGAAGCGTTCGGTGACTGCCCCATGCCGTCCCGGATCACCTTTCCGCCGCCGAATTTGATCTCGTTGCCGTAGCCGCCGCCCTCGGCGATGAGGTCGCGTTCGACCTGGACAAAGAGCTCGGTGTCGGCGAGACGAACCTGGTCACCAGTAGTCGGACCAAACATTTCTGCATATTGGCGGCGAGAAAGGGAGAGAGGCATGGGAGGATTTACGATTTGGGAACGCCGATTTCTGATATTGGATCCGGTGAATTCCGGTTATTGGCGCTTGCGTCCACTGGAAGGCGGAGGCGGCACGCCGACGAGCGGCGGCCCTACAATTTTCCGTTCACTTTGCCGTTGAGGCCGAAGACTTCGCGGGTGCCGGCGAGGGCGACGAGTTCAATCCGCCGGGTGTCGCCGGCCTCAAAGCGCACGGCGGTGCCGGCAGGAATATCAAGACGGAAGCCGCGCGCGGCGGGGCGGTCGAAATGCAGGGCTTCGTTGACCTCGAAGAAGTGGAAATGCGAGCCAACCTGCACCGGCCGGTCGCCTGTGTTGGTCACCTCGAGTGTGCACGTGGAGAGGCCGCGATTGGCGGCCAGAGGAGGCGAGTCGGAGGGAGTAATGATTTCGCCGGGGATCATGGGAGGGGAAGGCGGAAAAGCTAAAAGGCTGAAAGCTGAAACGCTGAGACTCTGAACTGCAGACGGTGAGATGCGAGGGAATGGAAGACTGGCGGCTATTATTAGGAGTCGTGGTTTTCGACAGACCAGTTTTCGGTTTTCAGTCTTTCAGAGGTTCAGCGGATCGGCTGGTGAACGGTGACAAGCTTGGTTCCGTCGGGAAAAGTGGCTTCAACCTGCACTTCAGTGACCATTTCGGGAACGCCTTCCATGACGTCGGCCGTCTTGAGGATGGTGGTGCCGAAGCTCATGAGTTCTGCGACGGATCGACCGTCCCGGGCGCCCTCCATGATCTCGTAGGTGATGATCGCGATCGCCTCCGGATAATTGAGTTTTAGTTTCCGAGCCTGCCGGCGACGAGCGAGGTCGGCGGCGACGACCACGAGGAGTTTTTCGCGTTCGCGCGGGGTTAGGTGCATGGGAGAAGTAGCGAGTAGTGGGTAGCGAGTAGCGAGAAGGTGGAGGGCAGAAAGTTTGGCTGATTCCGACTGCGTCCTAAAGCGAGAATTGGTCAATAGAATGGATGAGTTTTCGAAATGCTCACTACTCGCTACTGACTACTCACTACTTCGATTGCTACACTTGCAGGTGGTCTCGCACAACCTCGTCGGTGAGGTCGGCGATCGAGCCGCTGATGGTGACTGCGCCGCGGTCCATGGCGTAGAACCGGTCGGCGACATCACGACAGAAATCGACGTATTGTTCAACCAGCAGTATGGCCAGGGAACCTTCGGCCTTGAGGGCTTTGACGGCATGATCGATTTCATCGACGTAGGAATGCGCGAGGTCCTCGACCTTGAGCTTCTTCAATGTGTCGCCGATCTGATCGATGATTGACGGTTGGATACCCTCGGTGGGTTCATCGAGGATGAGGAGTCGCGGGCGGGTCAGGAGTGCGCGGCCGATGGCCAGCTGTTGCTGCTGCCCGCCGGAGAGCACGCCGCCCTTGCGCGAGAGCATTTCCTTTAACACCGGGAAAAGGGCGAAGACGCGATCGAAGTCGGCGCGAGACGCGAGACCGCTCCGACCGTGAACTGCGGGTCCCAGGCGTAGATTCTCCTCGACGGTGAGGTGGGGGAAGATCTCTCGGCCCTGGGGCACGTAGCCAATGCCGATTCGAGCACGGGCGTCGACGGAGAGCTGGTCAAGACGCTTTCCGGCGAATGTAACGGCGCCGGAACGCACGGGCAGCAGCCCTGTTATTGTGCGGAGGGTGGTGGTCTTGCCGACGCCATTGCGACCCATCAACGCCACGACTTCCCCGGCACTTACGTCCAGGGTGACCCCACGCAGGATGCGCGATCCGCCGATGTCGGTTTCGACTCCAGAAAGGCTGAGAAGGGGTTGGCGCACCGTGCTCATTTCCCCGGTTTTCCGCGACCAAGGTAGACCTCGCGCACCTTGGGGTTGGCCTGGACATCGTCGAAGCCGCCTTCGCACAGAACGGTGCCCTGGTGCAGGACGGTGATCTTGCGATTCTGTGCGATCTGGCGGACAAAGGTCATGTCGTGCTCGACCACGATAAGGCTGTGCTGGCCTGCCAGCGAAACCAGGAGTTCACCTGTGCGCTGGGTTTCCTCGTCAGTCATGCCTGCGGCGGGCTCGTCGACAAGCAGCAGCTTCGGTTCCTGCGCGAGCAGCATGCCGATCTCCAGCCATTGTTTCTCGCCGTGCGCGAGCCGGCCCGCCTTCCAGTCGCGTTTCGGATCGAGGCGGATGAGCTTGAGCAGTTCGTCCATCCGGTCGCGATCGGTCGACGACAGTCGGTGGAAGAGCGTGGCAAAAACGCTATGCGGACCCTTGAGGGAAAGCATCAGGTTGTCCCAGACCGTGTGGTCAACGTAGACGCTTGGGGTCTGAAACTTACGTCCGATTCCGAGGCGGTTGATCTCGTATTCGTTGAGCGTCGTAAGGTCGTGCGACGGTCTGACGGGGCTGCCGAATTCGATCTTGCCTTCATCCGGTTTGGCGCGACCGGAGATCAGGTCAAAGAACGTGGACTTGCCGGCGCCGTTCGGTCCGATCACCGTCCGCAACTCACCCTCGAACAAATAGAAGGTGAGATCGGAGATGGCCTTGAAGCCATCATAGGTCTTTGTGACGTCCTCGACGGTAAGCAGCGGATGGCTCATGGACGAAATGCGGAAAAGCGCGAAGGCGGAGAAGCGCGGCGGCGGGACAAAGTCAGCCGTTCAGCCTTTCAGGAATTTGCGAAGCGACGGCGCCTTTCGACGGGTCGGCAGCCTGTGTTGACGGGGTGGAGAAATCCTCGGCGGGAGCCCTTTGACGTTTCCGCCGTATTGCGGTCCACGCAGCGCGAAGGCGCGCCGGGAGGCTGATGACACCTCCGGGAAGGAAGACAACGACCAGGATGAAAAGCAGACCGAGGAAAATGAACCACAGGTCGGGATACGCGCGCGTCGCCCAGCTCTTCAGGGCGTTGACCATGACGGCGCCGATAATGGGTCCGAGGAGCGTGCCGCGGCCGCCGACGGCGACCCAGACGACGGCCTCCAGGGATTTTTCCGGTGCCATTTCGCTCGGGTTGATGATGCCGACCTGGGGCACGTAAAGCGCGCCGGCCATGGCGGCAATGACGGAACACAGGACGAACACGAAAAGCTTGAAGTGCGCGGTGGCGTAGCCGGAGAAACGCACCCGGTTTTCGCTGTCGCGAATCGCGCGCTGGATCTTGCCGAATTTGATCGTGGTGAGCCAGCGGCAGAGCAGGTAGGTGACGAGCAGGAGAAGGGCGGTGCCCATATAGAGCGCCCGTTGGGTTGCGGGATGGCGGAGATCGAAACCGAGCAGGAACTTGAAATCCGTGAAGCCGTTGTTGCCGCCCATGAGGAGATCGTTGCGGAAGAACAGCAGGCATGCGGCGTACGTGAAGGCCTGGGTCAGGATTGAAAAATACACCCCCCGGATCCGTGAGCGGAAGGCGAGGAATCCGAACACGAGGGCGACCGTTCCCGGCAGGGCGACCGTCATGAACAATGCAAATGGAAAGCTTGAAAACGGAACCCAGAATCTCGGGAGACTGTTCCAGCCGAGGAAAACAAGGAAGTCCGGGATGGGCTGGTGATACTGGCCGAGGTCGCCGATCATCCGCATGAGGTGCATGCCCATCATGTAACCGCCGAGGGCGAAGAAGAGCGCCTGCCCAAGACTGAGCAGTCCGGTGTAGCCCCAGAGGAGATCAATGCTCAGGGCAAAGACCGCATAGCAGAGATATTTTCCGTAGAGATTGATGGTAAAGTCGCTGATGTGCAGCGCACTCGAGGCCGGTGTGAAGGCGTTCAGTCCGGGCAGCACCACAAGGATCACGAGCGCGGTGAGCGCAACGCACCAGGTTTCCAACTGTGTGGGTGTTCGGCGCATGGGATCAGTCGTCGAGGCCTCGGCCGCGCGCGGCAAAAAGACCACCGGGTTTCCATTGCAGGAACAGGATGATGGAGGTGAGCACGATGATCTTGCCCATCACCGGCGAGCCGAGCAGCTGCTGCAGCGTCTCATCAGCCGTGCCGATGCCCACTGCTGAATAGACCGTGCCGGCAAGGTTGCCCACCCCGCCCACGACCACGGTCATGAAACAGTCCACGATGTAATTCTGGCCAAGGCTCGGTCCGACGTTGCCGATCTGTGAAAGAAACGCGCCGGCAAGGCCGGCCAATCCGGAACCGAACGCGAAGGTCAGCATATTGACCCGTTTCGTCCGAACTCCCATGCAGGCGGCCATGTCGCGATTTTGCATAACGGCGCGGATGAAGAGTCCAAGGGGTGTTTTTGTAAGCAGCAGCCAGGTGCACAGCACGATCAAGACCGCGAAGACGATGACGAACACGCGGTTGTAGCCGAAGAGCACATCGTTGACTGTGAAATGGCCGAGCAGCCAGGAGGGGGAATCCACCTGGACATTGTTTGCGCCAAAAATCATGCGGAATCCCTGCTGCATGACGAGCGACACGCCCCAGGTTGCCAGCAACGATTCGAGCGGGCGGCGGTACAGGAAGCGGATGACAAGGCGTTCGAGGACCAGGCCGGCGAGGGCTGCTGCGAAGAAACTCAGCGGAAGCGCAAACAGGAAGTAGCTCTCGTATAGATGGGATCCCGGCGCCGCGTTCAGGCCGGGCAGGTGACAGCCAAAGGAGATTGGCCGGCCGTTGAAGGTAAAGGGCAGCGTGATGGAAGACACGAAGCCCGAGCCAAAGATATTCTGCACGACGTAGCAGGTGTAGGCGCCGACGGCGATCATCTCGCCATGGGCCATGTTAATCACGCCCATCAAGCCGAAGGTGATGGCGAGTCCAAGCGCCACAACGAGCAGAATCGAACCAAGGCTAATGCCGTGAAAGATCGTTCCGAGAAAGTTGACGTCAGTGATGTGCGCCTCGATGGCCCTGACCGCGGCTCCAACGGCAACGGCAACCTGGGGTTTAAGCGTGTGATCACCGGCAAAGCGTTTGAGTGTGTCGAGGGCGCCGATATCCTTCAGCCGGGCCAGCGAGTTCGCCGCGGCAACCTGGACAGCGGGATCGGGATCGCTGAGTTGAAGCACGGCCACCGACTCCTGGATGGCCCGCCGGACGGTGGCGTCGGCTTCCTTGAGGAGGCGGTGCTCCAGGATCGGAACATAACGGACCTTCTGGGAATAGCCGAGCTTGGCCACCGCGGAAACGCGGGCCTCCGCGGTGGGAGCTGCAAGCGCAAGCATGTCGAGCGTCTGTTGAATCGCACGGCGCAAGCGCATGTCGGTGTCGGCCGTTTCGAGGTCGTCAGGCTTCAACCTCACCTCATGGCCTGCCGCATCGAGCAGAAAGCGCCCGGAGTCGATGCGGATGGCGCGCGCCCGGCCGGCGGCGTCAAGCTGCTCGTCAAGGAGCACCGGGAGCCTGGGAGCATCCGGAGACTTGACGAGATAGATCTCCCCGCGCGTCCATGCGGTCAGCACGTCGTGGACGACTTTGGAGCCGGTCTCGGCGAGTTCGCCCAGGTGCGACTCTTGTGCGGGACCGCTGCTCAAGATGGCCTCCACGAGCAGCGGCCGGGCGACCGAGTCGTCCGCCACAGATCCCGTCGGCGGAGCAGAAGCGGCGGAGAAGCCGCGACTGAGCATCGCGACGAAAACCGCCGCGAAGATAAGGATTTTTTGGCAGGTCTTCATCCAGAGGAAAAAAAAGGGGCGGAGTATTTTAGGCTCCACCCCAAACGATAGCATCAACCGAGCCCGTCAAGGACCCTGAAGCAGACGGCGTGCCTGCTTATGAATGCATTTACTTGTTCATGGCAGCCAGTTTCTCATCGAGCGACTTCAGCAGGAAAGGCTCGCCGGCGACCTGGTCAAAGGACTGGAGAATCTTGAACTGTCCGTTGGCCTTGGTCTCGCCGATATACACGTTTTTCGTGGCGTGGTGATTCTTCTGCATTGTGATCTTGCCGCCGGGGCCTGCAAAACTGACATCACCCGATTCCAGCACGGCCCGGACCTTGTCCACGTCGAACGTCCCGGCTTTTTCCACAGCGGCCTTCCACAGATAAACGCCGTCGTAGGAGAGCACCATCGGGCTGTCCACGGCGCGCTTTTCCTTGACGACGCCAGGATAGCTTTCAGTCGTCAGCCAGGAATTCCACTTGTCGACAAAGGCCTTGTTCTCTGGTGTGTCGAGCGATTGGAAATAGGTCCAGCAGCCGAGTTCCCCGACCAGATCCCGGGTGGGCATGCTGCGCAGTTCGTCTTCGGCGAGACTGAAGGAAACCACCGGGCAGTCGGAGGCAGAGAGGCCTGCAGCCACGATTTCCTTGAAGAACGGCACATTGGAATCGCCGTTGATGGTGTTGATCACGCAGGCGTCGCCGCTGGCGGCGAACTGCTTGATGTCGCCGACGATCTGCTGGAAGTCGGTGTGACCGAAGGGCACGTATTTGCCGGCGGAGATAACCTTGCCGGAGTCGTCCTTGCGCAAGCCGCCGCCGATGTTCTCGATCGGCACCCCTTTAAGCAGGAGATATTTGAACAGGATCAGGTTGGTGGTCTGCGGATAGACGTAGTCGGTGCCGATCAGGTAGAACTTCTTCTTACCCTGTGCGAGCAGGTAATCCACAGCCGGCGTGGCCTGCTGGTTGACGGCCTCGGCTGTGTAGAAGATGTTCTTCGATAGCTCTTCGCCTTCATACTGCACGGGGTAGAAGAGCATGCCGTTGTCCTTCTCGAATACTGGCAGAACCGATTTGCGGCTGACAGAAGTCCAACAGCCAAAGACGACGGCGACCTGATCCTGTTCAAGCAACTGCTTCGCCTTTTCGGCAAACAGCGGCCAGTTCGATGCGCCGTCGACGATCACGGGCTGGATCTTGTAGCCCATGACACCGCCGCTGGCATTGATCTCGTCGAAGGCGAACAAAAGGGTGTCGCGCAACGAGGTTTCGCTGATGGCCATCGTGCCGCTGAGCGAGTGGAGAATGCCGACCTTGACGACTTTGTCAGCGGCCTGGGTTGTGGTGACGAACGCGGCGGCAGCCAAAGTGCCCGCGGTGAGAATATGTTTCAGAAAATTTGACATGGCTGGTGTGAAGTTAGGGAGGCGAAAAAAAACTGGCCGTCGACGCGGCCAGTCAGGTGGACCGCAACGGCGGACCCGAACCCCATCATGCAAAGGTCCGCCGAACACGTGGGACGGCGGACACCCTGCACAATGTGGATGTTAGAATTTGAACAACACTTCTGCGCCGAGGAAATTGGCGCTGTTGACGGTGAAGTCGTTATACTTTGTGTACGAGTACTGGGCTCGGACCGAGAGATTGGCCGTGAGTGCATACGTGGGACTGATGCTGTATTTGACATAGCGAGCACCGCCAGTGACGTCTTCGCCGCTCACGCCGACCCAGCTCGAAAGTTTGTCGGAGAAGTTGTATTGGTAATAGGCGAGCCAGTTTGAGCCTTTGTTGTTCGGGCTGCCGTCGAAGCCCGGGCCGCCGTCCTTATAGATCTCTTCGACGGCCACGCTCGAAGTTTTGTCAATTTGGTAGGTGGCCCAGAGGTCCAGGACGGTAATCGGTTTGCCACCCGGATAGGAGACTCCGCTCGTGTCCACGCCCGGCTGTGTCTTTGTTTGATAACCGGCACCCGCCCAGATGACGAGATTGCTGACTCCCGTGTAGGTGTAGTAAGCCTCGAAACCGCCATTGTGCTTAAGCTCACCGTCGCCTTCAGTGGCGTTGTAACCGGGCTTCTGGTAAAGCGAATCCGCTACAACGACGCCCATCGTGCTTGTCTTGTCGGGAGAGTAGTCGAGCTTGACGCCTTCGTGATAACCCGGGATCGGCGCCAGCAGTTGCTGGTTGGCGAGGGTGATCATGTTGTCGCTGATTTGGTAGAATGATTCGTAGCCGAGGTTGCTCAGGAATTTCCCCGCGGAAATCGTCAGACCGCCTCCGGCGTCGTAGCTGAAATAGGCGTCAAGCAACGTGACTTCGCTTCCCCCGGGGCTCACACCGCCCTCGGCAGAGGGTCGATAGTAAACACTGAAAGTGCCTGTCACCCCCTTGGTGGGAGTGATGATGGCACTGAGCAGGGCGGCATCAAGATTGAGCGAGTCGCTCCAAGTGCCCGGCTGCACTTTTGTGTACTGATAGGAGCTGACGGCCCATCCGGTGACGGACAGGCTGTCGTTCACCTTGACTTGAGCGAGAGCCGACGCTGTCCCTAAAATGGCCGTAGCAACGGCCAATGGCAGGAGTTTCTTCATAGGTTTGCTTGGAGTTGATGAATACTAGGTCGGGTGGCGTGGTTTCCGCCCGGGTTTAGGCCTTCCCACAGCAGACCATTTGCCAATCACGGGCATATGAGAATTATTCATCATGCCTTAACCCGCGGCAGGTGTGCCTGTAGACAACAGCCAGCCAGCCACCTGCGGATTTCCGCAATCTCTCAAAGTCATCGCCGCGAGACGCAACGTCCGAAATGCGGCGCCGGGCACCGGCCATCGAAAGCCTAATGCGGAGCGATCTTGTCGTGCTGGGCCTGTGCCCAATCGACGAGGGTCTTCCTTTGTCCGGGCGTCAGCCGCGCCGCGGGATGGGCCCACGTATAGCTGTTCAACGGCATGTCTCCCCCGCCCACCTCCTTGACAATTGCGTCCAGCTTGTGCGCGGCCCGTTTTTCCGTGTACCCGCCGAATTCGGAGAAATTGAGTTCGCGCTTCCCGTGCTGGACGTGGTGATTGAGCCACCACGCCACCGGCTGCACATTCGCGTACCACGGGTATCGGGTGCGGTTAGAATGACAGTCGTAGCAGGCGTCGACCAGGATTTGATGCACGTCGTCCGGCACCCCAAAACGCACCGTGATATCGTTCGGGCCGCCCGTCGTGCCAAGATTCTCAGTGGGACGGACGAATTGAATGCCAACGACGACGAGCATCAGCGCCGAACCGGACAACAATAGGGACGTTTTCATAAGTGCTATTGTGAGTATTGCGGGGAAGTCACATTCCGGCGACTGCGTCCCGCACGAGAACTTCGGTCGCCGGAGGCAATGCCAGGGCGAGTGCAAGTTCGTGTGCGCCGGGGCTCATTTTTCGCCAGGTCTTCCTGATGATGTCGACGAATTTCTCCCGCGGATAGGCGGCATGCTGCGCGGCGAAGGCGCCGATCTCATTTTCAAGGAACACAAGGCAGGCGGCATCCTCAAGCGCCTGGGTTCCCGGGTTGGTCTTCAGGCCGGACTTCGCCACCCAGGTCGACGCGTCGGCCGCCTCGCCTTCCATCACTCCCGCCGCCATGAGCAGTTCCCGGGCGCGGCCGGCCTGGCGGTGATAGAGTGATTTGCGCCAGGAGAAATAGCCGACCTTGCCTTCTGGATACGAAGCGCGCGGAACCAACCAGCGTTCAAGATGCTGGCAGCGCGCGGCGAGGCGCAGGACCGGGGACGCATCAGGCACCAGTCTCGCCACCCAGGTTTCCATGCGCTCTGCATAGACAAGTTCGGCGGGCCGCCCATCGGAGGTGCGGTGAGGATCGGTCGCATGGGCGAGATCGATCAACTCCCGAGCGCGGGCGTACACATCCATTTCAAGGCAAACGAATGCAATCCGACTGCGATGGCAAGCATGGGGTGGCAGGCGTTCATCTCCAGACACAAGCCATGCCTGCGATCGGCAGCCCAACCGGCGGATTTTGCCGCTTTGCATCGCGCCACGGCCGGATAGGTTGTGACCGCAATGCCGGAGATCGTCCTCGCCACACTCAATGCCCGCTACCTCCATGCCTCATTCGGTCTTCGTTGCCTCCGTGCAAACCTGGGCGGGCTGCACGAGCGATCGGCCCTGGCGGAGTTCACGATCAGCCAGCGCCCGCTCGAAATCGCGGAGGAATTGCTGGCCATGCAGCCGCGAATCCTCGGGCTTGGAGTCTACATTTGGAACGTCGCCCTTTCGACCGAACTGGTCGCCCTCCTGAAGAAGTTGCGGCCGGAGCTGACGATCGTCCTTGGCGGGCCCGAGGTCAGCTACGAATGTGAACAACAGGAAATCGTGCGGCTGGCCGATCACGTCATGACGGGCGAAGCGGACCTCGTTTTCCCGGATCTCTGCCGGCAGATTCTTTCGGGCCGTCCGCCGGCTGCTAAAATCATCCCGGCTTCACCGCCGGATGTCGCGCTCCTGGCGTACCCTTACGATGAATACACGGACGAGGACATCGCCCACCGGCTGATCTACGTCGAAGCCTCGCGCGGCTGTCCTTTCGAATGTGAGTTTTGCCTCTCATCGCTGGACATCCCGGTGCGCGCGTTCCCACTGGAACCGTTCCTCGCCGCGATGGACCGCCTCTTCGCGCGCGGCGTGCGGCACTTCAAGTTTGTCGACCGCACGTTCAATCTTCACACGGAAACCGGGCGCAAAATCCTGGAGTTTTTCCTGGCACGGATGGAGCCCGGGTTGTTCCTGCATTTCGAGATGATTCCCGACCGGCTGCCGGCGGGGCTGCGCGAGTTGATTATGCGCTTCCCGCCGGGATCCCTGCAGTTCGAGGTCGGGGTGCAGACATTTGATCCGGCCGTGGCGGCTGGAATCCATCGACGGCAGGACTTCGGACGGTTGGAAGACAACTTCCGGTTTCTGCGCGAACAGACCGGGGTGCACGTGCACGCGGACTTGATCGCCGGCCTGCCCGGTGAAACGTTGGAAAGCTTCGCTGCGGGATTCGACCGGCTCGTTGGCCTCCGCCCGCAGGAGATCCAGGTGGGCCTGCTCAAGCGCCTCCGCGGCACGCCGATCGTGCGCCACGATGCGGAATGGGGAATGGTCTATTCCCCGTCGCCACCCTTTGAGCTCCTGCAAAACAGGCTGATTGATTTCTTCGTGATGCAGAGGCTGGGGCGGTTCGCACGGTATTGGGATCTGATCGGCAACAGCGGGCGCTTTGTGACGGTCCTTCCCGAGTTCTGGAGCGACGGGGCTTCGCCGTTCGCGGAATTCATGCGATTTTGCGACTGGTTCTACCGATGGGAAGGCAAGCGCCATGGGATTTCACTTCCGCATCTTATCGAGCAGATATTTGTCTGGCTCACGCAAACGCGCGGTCGCCCGGCCGAGGCCGTAGCAGCGGCGCTCTATCAAGACGCCCTCCGGACCGGGCATACGGAACTGCCGCCGATCGTGAAGGAACAACTTCCGGCAAGCGCCGTCGCCGCCATTTCCTCCAAGCAGGCGGTTTTCGGGCGCACCACCCGTCGCCAGGCTCGGCATCGGGGCGGCGCATGATTCCCGGGAGAAAGTCGCTGGACTATGCCCTCGGTAG
>Ga0181534_10002120_pt1 | contig 12555 bp, 10 predicted proteins | sample PEATcosm2014_Bin_37_FD_119758 | JGI IMG/M metagenome (GOLD analysis project Ga0181534, IMG submission 119758) | Peatland microbial communities from MTU Mesocosm Facility, Houghton, MI, USA - PEATcosm2014_Bin17_10_metaG | ecosystem: Environmental > Terrestrial > Soil > Wetlands > Peat | place...
AGCCGAAGTCGCGGGCAACAACGTCGCCACCGCGGCCTGCTCCTGCGCCGGCTTCTTGTCACGAGCCGTCCCCGGCTCGCCCACAGTGGGTGCGGTCGGCATGAGATAGCTGATCTGCTTGTTCTCAGGCAGCTCCAGCTCGTCATCGCGGACGCGCCGGATCGAGTAATCCGGTGTCTGCATGTTCTGGTTCGGAATGATGATCAGCTCGATCTCACTCTTCTCCTCGAGCGTGCGCAGCCACTCGCGCTTCTCGTTGAAAAGGTAAGTGGCGACATCGACCGGAACCTGCGCAATGACGCGCGAGGTCCGGTCTTTGCGCAGCTCTTCGCCGATCAAACGCAAAATAGACAGCGTCATGGACTCGATGCTGCGGATACTGCCGATGCCCACGCAACGCGGGCACACAATGTGGCTGGACTCACCCAGCGACGGCCGCAACCGCTGCCGTGACATCTCCAGCAATCCGAAGCGCGACAAGCGTCCGATCTGAATACGCGCACGATCCATCTTCACGGCATCGCGCAGGCGGTCTTCAACCTCACGCTGGTTCTTGGTCGACTCCATATCGATGAAGTCGATGACAATCAGTCCACCGATATCGCGAATGCGCAGCTGGCGAGCGATCTCGTCCGCGGCTTCCAGGTTCGTATTGAGCGCCGTGGTTTCGATATCACTGCCGCGCGTGGCGCGCGCCGAGTTGATGTCGATGGAGACCAGGGCCTCGGTGTAGTCGATGACGATGCTGCCGCCGGAGGGCAGCTGCACCTTGTGTGCATAGGCCGACTCAATCTGGCTTTCGATCTGAAAGCGGGTGAACAGGGCGATGTCATCGACATACATTTTGAGGCGCCGCTGGGCGTCCTGCGGCATGAACCGCTGCATGTACTCCTGGGCCTTCTGATAGGCGCTCTCGTCATCGACCAGAATTTCGCCGATGTCATCAGACAGGTAGTCGCGCATGGCGCGCGTGACCGCATCGCTTTCCCGGAACACGAGGAACGGCGCCGGCCGATCACGACCGGCGGCCTCGATCTGTTCCCATTGGGTCTTGAGATTATCCAGATCCCACTGCAATTCCTCGGCGGAACGACCGACACCCGCTGTGCGGATGATGGCGCCCATGCCGTCAGGGATCTGCAGGTTGTTCATGATCTCGCGCATCTGATCGCGATCTTCGCCCTCGATGCGCCGTGACACGCCACCCGCGCGAGGGTTGTTCGGCATCAGGACGAGGAAGCGACCGGCCAGGCTGATGAAGGTCGTGAGGGCGGCGCCCTTGTTGCCCCGTTCCTCCTTCTCGACCTGGACGACCAGGTCCTGGCCTTCAGCCAGCAGCTCGCGGATGTTCATCCGGCCGCCTTGCGGCTGTTGGCGGAAATACTCCTTGGAAACCTCCTTCAGCGGCAGGAAGCCGTGGCGCTGCGCGCCGTAATCCACGAAGCAGGCTTCGAGCGAGGGCTCGATGCGTGAGATCCGGCCTTTGTAGACGTTGGCTTTCTTCTGTTCGCGGGAGGGTAATTCGATACTCAGGTCAAAGAGTTTCTGTCCATCAACCAGAGCAACGCGCAACTCTTCCTCTTGAGTTGCATTTACCAGCATTCTTTTCATGTGCCCCTACTGTGCAGTGAGGAGCCGACTCATAAACATCGGGGCGCGACGCATTCGTCGCGCGCGCGGGCAAGCCTGCGCAACAGCGAAGATTTCGGTTTTCTGTCAAAGGCGCGGATGTCTCGTTATTCATCGTGTCCCGCCAGTAACGTAGAGGCGGGGCGCCGGAAACCTTCGGTGAAACAACCGACGGCGCGACCAGCGGAGTCTTTTCTAGACGTTCGACGCCAGCTGCGCAATCTTGTCGGCCCAATACGATGGCCTCGATATGGAGGACCAACTAACATGCGGCGCTCGTCGGGCCGCTTACCGTGGTCGGCGCAAATGTGGTGAGATGCGGCCGACTTCTATCAGTATACTCCCAAAGGTTTCGTAGAAACAATGTCTTACGCAGATGACGACGCGCCCGGACAACAACCTGTGAAGGCCGACACGGAAGTGCGGGCCGCTGTCCGTCATCTGGAGGTCACAGAAGACCAGGCCGGGCAGCGCCTCGACAATTTTGTGCACCGTGAGCTCGGGGACCTGCCGCGGAGCCGTATTTATCGGGTAATTCGCAAAGGTGAAGTTCGTGTTAACGGCCACCGGGCGGGCCCCGACACGCGCCTGCAGGCCCACGACAAAATCCGCATACCCCCGATCAAAGTCCGACCCGCCAGCGAGGTGGGGCGGCCGTCTTCGGATCTGCTCGAGACCATCCGGAAGGCGATCGTGCAAGAGGACGACAGGCTACTGGTACTCGACAAGCCTGCAGGGCTGGCAGTCCATGGCGGCAGTGGCGTGAGCTTCGGAGCCATCGAGGGCTTGAGAGCGCTGCGTCCCGGGGAGACCCTGGAGCTCGTTCATCGACTGGACCGTGACACCAGTGGCGTGCTGCTGGTCGCGAAGAACGCGCAGACTCTTCGGACTGTGCACGCGCTGCTGCGAGACGGCGGGGCATTCGAGAAAAAGTATCTCGCACTGGTGAAGGGCAAGTGGGATCTGGGCCGCAAGCGCATCGACGCGCCTCTGCGGACCGACATCCGGGTGGGAGGCGAACGTACCGTCAAGGTCGACGCTTCCGGCAAGGCCTCAGTCAGTGACTTTCGCCCGATCCAGTTCTTCGGTAAGCGGGCGAGCCTGTTGGAGGTAGCCATTCTGACCGGGCGCACTCATCAGATCCGCGTCCATGCGCTCCATGCGGGCCATCCGGTCGCCGGAGACGAAAAGTACGGTGATGATGACTTCAACTCCGCGATGGAGGCGTTCGGTCTCAGGCGGATGTTCCTGCACTCACACAGCGTGAGCTTTGAATGGCCTGCGGGTGGCGAGTTCAGTGTGAACACGCCGCTGCCGACGGAGCTCGCCACCGTCATCGACAAGCTGGCGGCGAACGGGAAGCGCTAGGAGCCTGCCGGGCTCCTACGGCAAAGAGTAGCCGACGTTACGCAGGGCGCTGGCGAGCCAGATCAGCGGCAGGCCGATCAGGGCAGTGGGATCCCGGCTCTCGATGCTTTCCATCAGCGTGATGCCGAGCGCTTCCGCCTTGAAGCCACCCGCGCAGTCGAAGGGCTTCTCTCGCTCGACGTAGCGGTCGATCTCGTCGGCCGTGAGAACGCGAAATTGCACTGAAGTGGTGTCCAGGTGGATGAGCCGCTCGCCGTTGGCGACGACGGCGCACCCGGTATGGAAGCGGGCGGTCTGGCCGCTCAGGGCCGCCAGCTGGTTACGGCAGTTTTCGGCGTCGCCCGGCTTGTCCAGAACCCGGCTGCCGAGGGAGGCGACCTGGTCGCTGCCGATCACGATCGCATCCGGGTATTGCGCCGCGACGGCTTTGGCCTTGGCTCCGGACAGCCGAAGGGCCCGATCACGGGGCATTTCACGCGCCAGGTGCTCCTCGCTGGTCGCGGGCCTGACCACCTCAAACGGCACGCCGAGACGCTCCAGAAGCGCCCGCCGGTAAGGAGAAGTCGAAGCCAGAATCACAGGTCGCATTGAAAGTGCCTCGGATCCACTAGAAACAATAGCTTAGCCCCCATTTGGGTTTTGACTTAGGGGCACCTCATACCTATGATACGCGCCCCATGTCGCCACCCTGGTCCAAGCCGCTCGACATCGACCGGCTGGCTGACGGCGAGGCCGACGTCGACTTTGCTGTCCCGCTTGCCGAGCTTCCTCGTTTGCGCTCGCAGATCGCCAGTGTCGAGGGGCTCGTTCGCGGGCGCGTGCATTTTACGCGCGAGTCCGGGTTCGTGGTCGCTGATCTGTCGATGAGCGGTGCAGCAACGATGTCGTGTCAGCGTTGTCTGGACACTATGACTGAGCCCGTGAACAGCACGGTGCGCGTGGCGTTGATTTCCGCGGAAGCGGACGCAAGCCGTGTGCCGGAACATTTGGAGCCGGTGTTGGCGGCGGGCGGTCGGGTGACGATCGGTGAGTTGGTTGAAGAAGAGTTATTGCTTGCGTTGCCGATCGTGCCGTTGCACGCCGAAGCGAGCGATTGCGTGGTTCCTGAGGATGCTCCCGCCGTGAAGGTGGAAGCGCCGGAACCGACGACACAGAAACCGTTTGCGCAGCTCGATCAGTTGCTCAAACGCTGAAGTAACATTTAGGAGATAGATCAATGCCTGTGCAAAAAAGCCGCAAGACGCCGTCACGGCGCGGCATGCATCGTTCGCACGACGGGCTCGCGAAGCCGGCGCTTTCAACAGACCCCCAGTCGGGTGAGACCCACCTGCGTCATTGCATCACCCCCGATGGCTTCTACCGCGGCAAGCGCGTAATCGAGAAGCCGGAAGAAGTCGAAGAGCAGGAATAGCTCCGCAACAGCACGTTTCCCAGGCGCCGCCGGCGCCCCATCCATCGCGGGTCTGCCCGTGACTACTATCGCCATCGACGTGATGAGCGGCGACAAAACGCCGCGCGAGTACGTCGCCGGGTCGCTGTTGGCGCTCGGTGACGATCCCCAGATGCGCGCGTTGTTAGTTGGGCAACCGGAGCAGATCCAACCGCATCTCTCGAACGTCAACGGCTCGGTCCGCCAGCGGATCGAGATCGTTCCCGCGGCCACGGTGGTGGCCATGGGTGATTCGCCGCGCGAAGCGATCCGCCGCAAGAAAGACTCATCGATGCGAATTGCCATCGACCTGGTGAAGGAAGGTCGGGCGGGTGCCTGTGTCAGCTCCGGTAACACCGGTGCGCTCACCGCCATGGCGCATTTCGTTCTCAAGACCATCGAGGGTGTGGAGCGAGCGGCCATCATCTCGGCTATCCCCTCCGCCCACGGGCACACACAGATGCTCGATCTCGGCGCGAACACCAAAGCCACTCCGGAGCAGCTGCGTCAGTTCGCGGCAATGGGCAGCATCATCGCGCGTGACATCCACGGTCTGGATGAGCCGCGCATCGGCCTGCTCAACATCGGCGAAGAAGACATCAAGGGTCACGAAGTAATACAGGAGGCGCATGCGCTCCTGCAGTCCACGAGCCTCAACTACGTTGGCTTCGTGGAGGGCGATGATATTTTTTCCGGCGCGGTCGACGTTGTTGTAACGGATGGATTCACCGGCAACGTGGCTCTCAAGACCATGGAAGGCGCTGCCCGTCTCATCGGCAACCGGATGCGCGAAGAGTTCAGGTCCTCGTTGCTGTCGGCGCTTGCGGGCCTGATCGCGCGCCCGGTCCTGCGGCGGGTGGCCGCGGGTCTCGATCCGAACCGTTACAACGGGGCCTGCATGGTCGGGCTCGCCGGGATCGTGGTAAAAAGCCATGGCCGTGCGGACAGTGCTGCATTTGCGCGGGCGATCTCAACTGCGGCCGTGGCGGAGCGACGCGGTCTGACAGCGCACATTGCACAAGCGCTCACGGAGTCCTCACATTGATTTATTCCCGCATCGTCGGTACCGGCTCCTACCTTCCCGAGAAGGTGCTTACGAACTTCGACCTGGAAAAGCTGATGGACACCAGCGATTCCTGGATTCGCGAGCGCACCGGAATAGAGCGACGTCACATTGCTGCTGATGGTGAGACCACAGTCGATCTCGCTGAACACGCCGCGCGCCGTGCGTTGGATGCAGCCGGCCTGCGGCCGGAAGACGTAGATTTCATAGCCTTTGGAACGACGACTCCGGACCTGGTCTTTCCCAACTGCGGGGTCATTCTCCAGTCGCGTCTCGGTTGTCGCGGTGGGCCGGCTTTCAGCGTTGAAACTGCCTGTAGTGGCTTCATGTACGCATTGTCAATTGCTGACAAGTACGTACGTTGTGGCGAGGCCAAGCGTGCGCTGGTGATTGGCTCGGAGACGCTTTCGCGCATCACGGACTGGAGTGATCGATCCACGGCGATTCTGTTCGCCGATGGGGCCGGTGCCGTGGTTCTGACCGGCGCCGAGGAGCCGGGCATTCTCTCGACTCATCTGCATGCGGACGGCCACTACAAGGACATGCTCTATTGTGACGTAGGTGTGTCCAAAGGCTTTGGTCCCGACTACAAGCTGGCCATATCGATGGTGGGCAGCGAGGTGTTCAAGTCAGCGGTGAACTTGCTGGGCAAGGCTGTCGATGAAGCGTTGGCGGCCAACGGTCTGGATCGCTCGGCGATCAACTGGCTGGTGCCGCACCAGGCCAACCTGCGGATCATTCAAGCGATTGCGCGGAAGCTCAATATGCCGATGGAACGCGTGATCCTGACGGTCCAGGATCAGGGCAACACATCCGCTGCATCCGTGCCGCTCGCTTTGGATAAAGCGGTACGCGACGGTCGTATCAAGCGCGGTGACATGCTGCTGCTGGAGGCCTTCGGTGGTGGTTTCACCTGGGGCTCATCGCTGGTTCGCTACTAGGCAAAAAAACGCCGCGCATGAAGCGCGGCGTCGTTTTTCGCCAGAGGCGATTTTTACTTTACTTCGAGATCGAGCGCTTGAACATGCGGTCGATCTTCTCATTGGTCGCGTCAACAGCCGACTGGCTCGCCTGAGCGGCGGCCAACGCCTGGTTGGCAGTGCTCTGGGCGCTGCTGGCAGCCTGATTGGCGGCCTGTGCAGTGCTGTTGGCCTGGTCAGCGGACGACTTCGCAGCCGCCACATCCGACTGCAGCTTCGCTACCTGCGACTTGAGGTCAGCGACATCCGCCTGGAGGGGCTTCAGATCCTGACAGCCTGCGAGTGCAGCCACGACTGCCACTGCAGCCACCTTCAAAACGATCGCGCTCTTCATAAACAGTCCCCTTTGCTGGGTTTGTTGATTCGGGAGGTCCCTGGAACGAATGCGAATGTAGCACGCAAGTTCCATGCCTCATTCGCAAGCGCGCAATGGCACCAAATTTACCGATGGATTGCAACTACCTACAGTACTTTGTCGGCCTCGCGCGACATGATGTTGCATCGAAAAAAACAAAATTCATCTGCTGCACGCTTCTGGTTCATCACGGGTTCAGTCAACAGCCAACTGACTCCCTCTGCATACACCTCACCCCTGCGACCTGCTCGGCCCATCCACTTTGAATGAGGTTCGAGTAGCGTTGACGCGCTGCGACAGCGAACCTAGACAGCAGGCCCGCTTGAAAGCGGAACATATCTGGATATAATCACAGTGACTGTATGCAAGAACAGGTAGCCGCAATGTCCGATCTGACTCCACGCCAGACACAGATTCTGCGCCTGGTACAGCGATTTATCTCTGAAACCGGCATGCCGCCGACGCGGGCGGAGATTGCCCGGGAACTGGGGTTCAGGTCGGCCAATGCGGCCGAAGAGCACCTGAGGGCTCTGGCGCGCAAAGGGGTGATAGCCCTGGTACCGGGGACCTCCCGGGGCATCCAGCTCAAGGACACCATCCGTGAGCAGATGGGCCTGCCCCTGATCGGTCGCGTCGCCGCCGGTCGGCCGATCTTCGCGGAGGAAAACTTCGAAGGCCGATTGCAGATCGACCCGTCGCTGTTTCAGCCGAAGCCGCATTACCTGCTGAAGGTCACCGGCATGAGCATGAAAGATGCCGGCATCCTCGATGGCGATCTGGTGGCCGTGCATCGCACCTCGGAAGTGCGCAGCCGGCAGATTGTGGTCGCCCGGCTCGAGAACGAGGTGACCGTCAAACGCTATCGCCAGGAAGGCACGATTGTTTGGTTGATGCCGGAAAACGTGGAATTCGAGCCCATCAAGGTGGATCTCAAGGACGAGCCGTTGCTGATCGAAGGCATCGTCGTCGGTGTTGTTCGCCGGGGCAAGACCACTGGCCTGATGTGAGCTAAACGTCGCTGGGTCCGCCTGCTGGCGGGCCCAGACGGGACCCGTCACGAAGATCTGTTTCGATGAGCAGCACAGATGGCTCCCAACTCAGCATTGGCTCGGCTGCTCGAGCACCCTGGCATCTGGCGCGGCACGAGCGTCGCGCGCACGGAAGTCCTGTCATCGGGCTTCGCTGCGCTCGACGAACGTCTGCCCGGTGGGGGTTGGCCGCGTAACGGCCTGATAGAAATTCTCACGCCGCGATTCGGTGTTGGTGAGCTGCCTCTGTTCCTGCCGGTGCTGGCTGCGCTCACCAGCGCTCCCATGGCCCGCTCGGCAGTCTGGGTCAGTCCGCCTTTAGAACCTTTCGCGCCGGCTCTGGCGGCTCATGGTGTCGCTCTGGAGCGGGTTCTCGTCGTCCGGGCTCCTGCTGCTCTGAAGAGCGGTGCGTTGTGGGCCTTCGAGCAATCACTGGTCTCGGGCGCCTGCGATTTCGTCATGGCCTGGGACCAACGGCCCCGGCCGAAGCAGATCCGCAGGCTGCAGCTCGCCGCCGAGCAGGGGCGGGCCCTTGGAGTGTTGTTTCGACCTTTGCAGGCGGCTCGGGAGTCCTCACATGCCGCATTGCGGATGGTTGTCGAGCCATCCGAATTGGGTGTGCGCGTCAATCTCCTCAAGAGCAAAGGAGGCGTGCGCGGCACGGTTGACCTCAATCTGACGGCGGCTGGGAGTTGAGCATGGCATCGCGGCCACTGCGCACGACTGAGGCGCGAGTTGTTCGACTCCCAACATCCCTGCGCTCTGTCGATTCCCGACGGGCGCCTGCCGAGGCGCCGGAGCTGTGGGTGGGGGCGCACATCCGGTCGCTCGGGTCTGCAACCCTCGAGAAACTTGCTACTCGCGTACAAAGATTTACACCGCGCGTGAGTCTGGTTCCCCCGGATGGGTTGCTGCTGGAAGTCAAAGGCAGTCTGCATCTATTCGACGGCCTGGAGGGACTGCTGCGGGAATTTCAATCGGACTGCCGAACGCTGGGCGCCGAATCCGCGACGGCTCTGGCCCCCACCCCATTAGCCGCGCTGGTTGCGGCCCGATTTGGCGAGCCGTTTGCTGTTACCAACAAAGCTCAACTCATTGGACGGCTGACTGCGATGCCGCTGGCGCCGTTGCGCTGGCCGGAGGATGTTGTAGAGCGACTCGCGCGGATGGGAGTGCGAACGATAGGCCAGACACTGCGATTGCCCAGAGCTGGATTTGCACGACGGTTTGGTCCGGAGCACCTGGCTGAGCTGGACCGGCTGACCGGGCGCAACGCGGATCTCCGGCATCATTTCCAACCGCGCGAGCGCTTTCGCCGTCGTCGCGAGCTCACCTACGAGATGGAAAACAACGACACGATACTCGCGGCGTTGGCTCCGATGCTCACGGACCTCGGGCGATTCTTGGAACTACGCCAGGCTGGAATCACTGAGCTCGAATGTCGGCTTCGCCATCGGCATGCGCCGCCGTCGGTGTGTCTTCTCCGGCTGGCTGCGCCGCAAGCCAACGTAGCTCGCCTGACGGAACTGTTGGGCGAGCGACTCAATGCGCTCGTGCTACCGGAGCCCGTCCGCTCCTGCGAGTTGCGCTCCGGCCTGCCGGTACTGCGAGAGCTTACCTCCAACCCGTTGTGGCAACCCGGCGAATACGGCGGCGCCTCGGCAGGCTCCGAGTCCTCCCAACTCCTCGAGCGACTGCGCTCGCGGCTCGGCTACGAGGCGGTCTACGGCCTGCAAGTGTTGCAAGGCCACCGCCCCGAGCGCGCCTGGGCCACCTGTGAACCGATGGTGGCCAGCGCACCCGGCCCCGCAAGCCCCACAACAAATGGCGCCGCCGGCAGTAGCAGAACAGATGCGTTGGCCCCTCGCGGCGCTGGCGATGCGGTGGCAGTTGGCATCGCTGCCGCCGGGCAACGGGTCCCTTGGGCCGCGTTCCGTCGGCCTCTGTGGTTGCTGCCAACGCCGGAGCTGTTGGAGGAACTGGATGGCGTACCGCGCCGTCGTGGGGCGTTGCGATTTTTTGGCGACGTGGAACGAATTGAAACTGGCTGGTGGGATGGTGGCGAAATCGGCCGCGATTACTACACGGCATTCGACCTCTATGGCGTACAACTTTGGATCTTCCGTGAACGCGCCGACCCGCACCGTTGGTTCCTACATGGAGTATTTGGATGAAGTACGCTGAGCTGCACTGCCTCAGCAACTTCACCTTCCTCCGCGGCGCTTCTCATCCCCAGGAACTGGTGGAACGCGCCCATATTCTCGGTTACAGCGCGATCGCCATCACCGATGAATGCTCTGTCGCCGGCGTCGTACGGGCGCACATGGCGGCCAAGCTCCTGAAAATCAAGCTTCTCATTGGCGCCGAATTCCGCCTGGAATGCGGCCTCCAGTTGGTTGTTCTCGCCATCGACCGCCACGGTTACGCGCGGCTGTGCCGCCTCATCACCCGTGGCCGTCGCGCGGCAGAGAAGGGTAGCTACTCTCTGACGCGCGCAGACATCGCTGACCTCGAGAACTGTTTCATCCTATGGGTTCCGGCCAACCAACCCTCGAAGGAGCAGGCTCAGTGGTTGCATGAACAATTCGGCGCCCGAGTCCGAATCGCGGTAGAGCTGTTCCGCGATGGCGCTGACAAGCAGCGCTTGCAGACGTTGCAGGCGTTGGGCCGCGAATTGAAAATCCCTCTCGTCGCCGCCGGTGATGTCCACATGCACACCCGCGACCGACGTCGACTGCAGGACGCGCTAACAGCGATTCGACTCAACATTCCGATTTCCGAAGCGGGTTGGCACCTATATCCCAACGGCGAACGTTACCTTCGTGAGCGGGAGAGACTCGCTCGCCTGTTCCCACCGGAGTTGCTCGCCGAATCCGTCGCCATCGCAGACGCCTGCACGTTCTCACTGGACGAGCTGCGTTACGAATATCCGCGGGAGCTCGTGCCGGATGGATATACCCCCGCTACCTATTTGCGCAAGCTCGTGACAGAGGGTATCCAGTGGCGCTGGCCAAACGGTGCTCCAGCGGACACGCTAGCGACCATCGAGAAGGAGCTCAGTCTCATAGCAGACCTCCGCTACGAGCCATTCTTCCTGACAGTCCAGGACATCGTGCGCTACGCGCGCAACCAGAATATTCTGTGTCAGGGCCGCGGCTCAGCAGCCAACTCACTGGTGTGTTACTGCTTGGGAGTGTCATCAGTCGGCCCCGAACGGGAGGCCGCGCTGCTGTTCGAAAGATTCATCTCGAAAGAGCGCGGCGAGCCCCCCGACATCGATATCGACTTCGAGCACGATCGGCGCGAAGAAGTCATCCAGTACATCTACCGTAAATACGGCCGCGAACGCGCCGCAATCGCCGCAACCGTGATCATGTACCGACCGCGCAGCGCGCTGCGTGACATGGCGAAAGTGTTTGGCCTGGATCCGCAGAAGGGCGGTCGCCTGGCGCAGGTGATGCAATGGTGGGATGGCACCGAAACGTTGCCCGACCGCGTTCGTGAAGCCGGCTTCGATACCCAGGATCCGGTGCTGAACAACATCATCACCATGGCGCGCCAATTGGTGGAGTTTCCCGGTTTCCCGCGCCATTTGTCCCAACACGTGGGTGGCTTCGTCATCTCCGAGGGGGTGCTCGAAGAGCTCGTGCCGATCGAAAACGCCTCGATGCCGGACCGGACCGTCGTGCAGTGGGACAAAGACGACCTGAACGATCTGGGTTTGTTGAAAGTCGACGTGCTCGGTCTGGGGATGTTGAGCGCGCTGCGTCGCGCATTCAACCTCGTCAATGATTTCCGAGGGACGCAACACACACTGGGCGGTCTTCCCGAAGGCGATGCACGTGTGTACGAGATGATCTCGCGCGCTGACACCGTCGGTGTATTTCAGATCGAGTCACGTGCGCAGATGTCCATGTTGCCGCGGCTGAAACCGAGAAGGTACTACGACCTGGTGATTGAAGTAGCCATTGTCCGCCCCGGCCCCATCCAGGGCGACATGGTGCATCCGTACCTGCGGCGCCGTAACGGGCAGGAGACGATTGAATACCCCAGCAGGGAAGTGGCGGCCGTCCTCGAAAGAACACTGGGGGTGCCGATTTTCCAGGAACAGGTCATGCAGATCGCCATCGTCGCCGCCGGCTTCACTCCCGGCGAGGCCGATGCGCTACGCCGCGCCATGGGCGCGTGGAAACGCAGCGGCGGAATCGAGCATTTCAAGGACAAGCTGCTGCAGGGGATGGCGCGGAACAACTACGCCCCGGAGTTCTCCGAACGCATCTACAAACAGATGTTAGGCTTCGGCGAATACGGCTTCCCGGAGTCGCATGCCGCCAGCTTCGCGCTGTTGGTATACGACTCGTCGTGGCTGAAGTATCACGAGCCGGCGGCGTTTACCTGTGCACTGCTCAACAGTCTGCCGATGGGGTTCTACGGACCCGCGCAGTTGGTCCGTGATGCGCTTGCACATGGAGTTGAGGTGCGGCCGGTCGACGTCCAGGAAAGCGACTATGAGTCCACTCTGGAGCGGCGCGAGGACGGCGAGCCCGCGTTGCGGCTCGGCATGCGCATGGTCAAATCGCTATCCGAGCAGGGCGGACGGCGCGTCGCCGCCGCGAGACTGGCACGGCGATTTGAGAGCGTGCAGGACCTCGGTCGACGGGCAGCGTTGGATCGTGGTGACCTGGAAGCATTGGCGGCCGCCG
>Ga0181534_10002121_pt1 | contig 12553 bp, 9 predicted proteins | sample PEATcosm2014_Bin_37_FD_119758 | JGI IMG/M metagenome (GOLD analysis project Ga0181534, IMG submission 119758) | Peatland microbial communities from MTU Mesocosm Facility, Houghton, MI, USA - PEATcosm2014_Bin17_10_metaG | ecosystem: Environmental > Terrestrial > Soil > Wetlands > Peat | place...
AAGAAAACCGTGTGCAAACCGTGTGCAAGAAAACTGACTGTGCAAACTTTGTGCAAACCAAACTCGCCCCGGAATCTGTGCAAACCTGTGCAAAGATTTTGGCCTGCCGTGGCGCGTGGCTGGCCTGTGGCGCGTCCCGATCACCGCCGGAGGGCATGGCAGCATCCGGGGACTCAAAACGACGGGAAGCGCGTCAGGGCTTTTTCTTTCCCTTCGCCGGTTTCAATTGCTTCAACTTTTTCACCGTCGCCTCAAAATCCTTTTCCACCGGCGACGGCTTCGCATCTTCCAAAGCGCGGAATTTTGAAAATTCCAATTCGGCTTTCGTCACCGCCGCCTCATGCGAAATTTGCCCGGCGTGATCCAGCAGCTTGCGCCCGGAGATTTTCAGAAATTCATCCAGCTTCGTGATCCAGTCGCGCATCGCCATCGGTTTGCGTTCCAACGCCTGCAATTCCGCGTATTCGATGTAGAGATTCACAATGCGGTTAAGCACCTGCAATTCATTTTCTGTGAGGTAGTTCTTGGCAATCGCCGCGTCCTCTTTCCGCACGCGCCCGCCGGGGCGCGTCGTCAACATCCCCATGAACGGTTTCCCGGCGTCAGCCCGCTCATGGACTATCTCCGCCGCCGTGTGGCCGTGCGTCGCCCAGTGCATTTTGTTCTGCACCGTGGCAAAAAACTTTTGGGACAGTTCAGCGTCCGGCTTGTAATCCACACTCGTCGCGTAAATATCCAGCACCTTTTGGTAGAACCGCCGTTCCGAGGAGCGGATGTCACGGATGCGCGCCAGCAGTTCGTCGAAATAATCCGTCTGCCCCTTGCCCGGCGGATTTTTCAACCGCTCGTCATCCATCGTGAAGCCTTTGACGATGTATTCTCGCAACCGCTTCGTCGCCCAGATGCGGAATTGTGTGCCCCGATGCGACTTCACCCGGTAGCCGACGGAGATAATCACATCTAGGTTGTGAAACTTCGTGGTGTAGCTCTTTCCGTCGGCGGCAGTTGTTAAGAATTCCTTAACAACTGAATCCGCCTGCAATTCCCCCTCTGCAAAGACGTTGCGGATGTGCATACTCACGTTCGGAATCGTTGTCTGAAACAACTCCGCCATCTGTGCCTGCGTCAGCCAGACCGTCTCGCCCTCCAGCCGCACTTCAAGGCGTGTCTGCAAATCCTCTGTCTGATACAGGATCACTTCGCCGCCGGGTTTATTTTCGTTCGCGCTCATGCCATTGAATTATTTCGGTTTCAAATTAAAAAAACGTCGCGGACAGATTGCGTCATTCGGGCAGAGTGTCAATCAGAGGAATTTCACACTGGCGGATGCTGGTAACGCAGCAACGCGGCCTCGACGCTCGGCCAGTGAAACAGGATGCGCCGCCCGCCCAGCCGCACGCAGGGGATTTTGCCGGACGCACGCCAGTTGAACAACGTGCGGCGGCTGATTGGCAATTTTGCCAGCAGTTGTTTTTCGTCAATGAAGACTGCCTCACTCGACGACGTTTGTTTTGGTTCGCTATTCATGGCCGCATTTTTGCAGATTACCGAAGCCGCTTTGCTCGTTTTTCAAACAAAATGAATTTCGCTTTTTTCCATCCTGAATGATGTGTAAATGACGATCCAAAATGAAGTTCCCGGCGGGCGGCAAGGCATCCTATTCGGCTGCCAATAATACGAAACAAGCCTTACCCCTTAACAAATTAAGGTTTCTGTGCTTCACCTGATACTACGCGAAATGCTTCGTCAGATGCTTACCCTCGTGCAAACCAGACTCCTGCGCTCGATGTCACGCCAAGTCGCCAACATTCCTGCCACGCATGATGCCAACTTTGTTGCCAAGCCAAATGGTTTGCCATGTGCTTCGCCTGCTGCCAACTGATCTGCTTCATTCAGTTCACCGTCAATGCGCTGCCGGTGCAATCGCGTTGAAGCCGTGCGCGCGAATCAGAGGCCGATTTTATGTCGCCGGTCGTCGCGTCAATCTATTGCTCGCCTCACCCGGCTGCGCTCCAGATTGCACCCGCCGCCCGGCTCCGGGGATTTTGCCTCTATGATTTCGCGCATGGAGAATTGCGTTACGAAGATGATGGCGATACACGCTTGGCGCGACGGCAAAATCGCCACTGAAAAGCCATAGCATCCTCGTGAGCGCACATTCAAATTGGCAATTGACTCTGGCTGACTTCACGCGAGAGAAGCCACGGCAGGGTGCGGCGCACGATGTTGGTGATCATCGGTTCGATCAATTCAAACTTGCGCTGCATTTCCTCGTCAATCTCCACCGTTGGTTCAGGACCGATACGGGCGACGAAACCAAGACGGCCAAAGGCATCGAAGCGGGCAAGGCCGATGCTGATCCCGGTGAACATATTCCGAACGAGTCTGGCGACGCGCTCAACCGATTCCGGGTTGCTGCGACCGGCGGCAAGACGGCGGACTTCTTTTTCCTGATCAAGCATTACGGCCACAGCGAGCTTTTCGATTTGCGGCTGCGTGAGTTCGAGGAAGGCTTGGTAATAGTCTTCGTCCACCGGCTCGAATTGACCATTCTCGGCGGCGAGGGCTTCGATGTAGTCAATGATGTCTTTGGGGCGGTTCATGGTGGCGGCTAGAACACCAACGCACCTTCTGCTTTTGAAATTAGAGCTTCACGAATTGGCTGGGCAAATTCCGCCAATGTCGAGAACGTGGCTTTTTCGTGCTGGCGGTAAAGACTTTCAGGAATGATGAGGTATTCCCATTGTTGCGGTTGACTAATCCCGTCGGGCGGTTTTGTGTTTGATGCTGATTCGCACCATGTATTTGCCGCCCGTGTTTTGAGCGCAACTTGGGCGAGTTCCAAATCCCTGTCCGCTTTCGTTTCAACTAGGAACATTTTTTCGGCGGTCTTCACTAGAAAATCCACTCCGTAACTTCGTGCTATGCCGTCGGCGTCACGATAAAGAATTTCCATCTTGTGCGGTCTTTCCGCACGTCCAAATGCCAGCACGTCCGATTGCGTGTCGAGTGTGTGCTGAATAAAATCGCGTTCCAAGTTTCCGCCGGTATCGGCAAACCGCTGGCGTGGATAAATGCAACGCTGCGTCGGCACGGATTTACTTTCACGCATGACGAGCAAACGCGCTTCCGAAAGCCGCTGCCAATTTCCTTTCTGGTGATCGTAACGGGTTTCGCCAATCTGTTTCACAATCGCCCGGCGCAGGGTTTCAACCACATGGTCAGTGACCATTGGAAAAGCCAGCGCGACCACGTTCTCGGTTTTCGAGAAATCAATTTGCCGCCCGAAAAGCCGGTTCGTGGCGAAATTTTCCACCAACTCCGCGATGGCCGCCTTGTGCGCGGTGAGCAAGGCGGTTCGCCCCTCTTTGGCAATGGCGTTCGTGGCAGTTCTTAAAAAGTGGTTGAAGTCGTAATACTCTTTTTCCAGCCGCCAAGTTTTCGCCTTCGTGCCGGTGTCCAAGTGCGTGTCGGCAATTTTTGTCCGGGCAAGATTCAGCGAATACTCAAAGGTCAATTTGCACGCCGGGAGTTGCGACAAATCAATTTGGGACAAATCCGGCTTTGTGCTTGCCTCGAAAATTTGCACCGGCCAAGCGATGTCAAATTCAGGCACGCGGTCGGGCAGCAATTCCACTTGAATCAAATCGCCCGCGATGGAACGCGGCTGCGTCTTGCCGTCGCCGATAAAATAACCCGCCTGCCGCAACGAATCATAAAAGGCGCGGAATCGCGGATGCTCCACGATGAAAAGACAGTCGAGCGAGTTTGACGGTTGCCGCCGATGCACCAACGCTTCCCGCGCCTCCTCTTTCATGTTCCAAAGTTCGGGGTATCGGTATTGCGGGAACATGAGCCGCAAACCGCGCCCGACAATTTGTTCCAAAAGCAAATCCGCCTCCGTCGCCCGCAACACAACCACGATGCAAATGTTGGTTTTGTCGAAACCTTCACGCAGCATCAAGACACTCGCAACCACGCGCAGCGGATCGTCATTTTCGTCAACGGTGTCCAGCCGCAAACGCGCCTTCTCCAATTCGGCGTCCGGCATTTCTGAATGAATCGCCATGACGAGTTTTTCGTCATACGCGCGCCCGCGCTCGTCGGTTTGCGCCGCAAAATGTTTCGTCACCAAGTTGGCGACTTCCGTTTCCTCGCACAAAACCAGCATCACCGGCTTGCGGTCGAGGCCACGCTTGGAAAATTCCTGCGCGATTTGCTCCAGTTTTTCCCGCCCGATTTGCAGCATCATTTTCTGGCCGTCCGACAGCGCCGACACTTCGCCGCGCCGCTTGCCTTCGGCTTCTTCGCGGACGGCGCGGAAATCCAGTTCTTCCAGCGTTTGCCCAAAAGCCGCTTCGCGCTCCTCGACAAAAATTTGTTTCACCAGCATATCCGCAAGCCCCAGCTTCAAATCATAATCGTAAATGATATGCGGAAAATACTCGCGCTTGACGCCGCTGCCATAAAACGGCGTTGCCGAAAAATCCACTTGCAGCAAAAAATTCTGCGCGTTGCCGTGCCGCTCGATTTGCCGCTCATTCATCACGCGCACGAAACGCCGCCAGACCAATTCATCGCTGCCTTGCGTCGTTTTGTTGTGAACATGATGAGCCTCGTCATTCATCACAACAAGGTCGGGAAATTCGCTCAAAAAATCCGCGATGATTTCTCCGCGTGGCTGCTCCGCCATATCTTCGCCCACCATTTGATCCCACAAATTCGCCTTGTCATTTTTCAGACGGAACTGCTGCCAGTTCGTCAGGTAAATAAACGCACCGTCAACAGCGGGCATATTCGCCCGCACGTCGTCGCGCACGAGCAATTCCCGGTGCAAATGAAACAGCCCGCGCCACTGCGCGCCGCTGGGAATGAAAAGTTCCTTTTCGTAGTCACTCGCTTTTGGATCGCGGTTGCCGTGCCGGTCGCGCTTGCCTTTGAATGAGTCCAGCAGCCGGTTCAAAACTTCATGCCCCGGCACGACCACCAGAAACCGCGCCGAGTATTGCCCCGGACGCTCGCTGCGAATCGCGTTGAAGTATTGCCAGACAATCAGCGCGGCCAGCACCCACGTCTTGCCGCTGCCCGTCGCCATTTTCAGGCAGTATTTTGGAAATGTAACCGAGTCGAGTTCTTCCGTCAGTGTCCCGCCATACGCCAGAATTTCAGGACAGAATTGCTCGAATAATTTTTTCGGCGTCAGCAAACGCGGCTCGCCGACGCCGCGCTCGTCGCGTCCTAAAATTTCGTGGCAATAAATCACCGTCTCAATCGCCCGCTGCTGGCACGGATGAAATTTCTCGCTCGCCGTTTCATCGCGCCGAAACCAATGGCTCAACAGTGTAGACGTGGTTTGCGTGACGCCCGGCCAGCCTTGCTGACTCCATGCCGCCACTTCCGGCGCGAGCGCATCGGGCAGCCACATTCGCAGCATCACGTTTTGCTCTTTGCCTCTGCGCGCCATGATTATTTGCCCTCCACTTCCAGCGTGGCCGACGCATCGTTTCCAAATACGTCCACCACGCGCACGGCGATTGTGCGTTTTCCTTTCGGCAAGGTCTGCGTTGCTTCCACCGGCACGATGGAGATTCGTTTCCCGTTGCCGCGAATCGCCTGCCACTCGCTTTTGAACGTCGCGCCGTCGTAATCCCAATCCACCGCCCAATAGTCTATCAGCGCGGCGAAATTCTCTTTGACCAGCCGCAATAATTCTTCGCGTTGCTCGTCCTTCTCGACGGGAAAATCAAACAGCACATAGCGTTCGATGCCGACGGTGATTTGCACGCCGTCTTTGACCGCTTGAATCTTCGGCGTTTTCATTTTCAGATACGGTTTTTCGTGAAAATGAATTTTGCCGGCCAGCTTCTCAATGTCGGCTTCGTCTTTGGCCTTCTTCAAATAATCGTAAATTTCCGGCGGGATGGTGCGGGTTTCGATTTTTGTTTTGATCGGCGGCTGGGCGTGCTTGAGCCGGTTGTCCAGTTCCGTCGAATAATTGTAATCGTAATCCCAGCCGAGAATCACAAGCCGCCGGTAGCCCGCGCCGTCCAGTCTTTCCGCGAGCCGCGCCAGTTCCTCGATTTTGCGCGCCGTCACCGGGCGGTCGGGATAGCCGACAAAAATCAATTCTTGCTGCGAATCCTCGCCCGGCTTCGTGCCTAAATCACGGTGCTGCGGATGCGGCGTTGCGCCGAACAATTTCAAAACAATCCGTTGCATCTCGCCGATTTTCCCGCCGGACAAATAAATCATCTCGCGCTGATAATTCCCGATGTTCTCAATCAGAAACGGCTTTGCTTTGGATTCAACGAGCCGGGCGCGAGCAACTTGAATGGAAACTTTTCCGAAATCACTGGTGATCCAACGACGGTTTAATTTTTCGGCAACTGCCGCCGTCGTTCCACTGCCGCAGAAAAAATCGGCGACGAGATCGCCCGGTTTAGTTGCTGACTTAATAATCCGCTCAAGTAGTGCTTCCGGCTTTTGAGTCGGATATTCCAGCCGTTCTTCAAGTTCAAAGTGCAGCGAGTCAATATCTGTCCAAACGTCTTCTGGAATTTTTCCTTCGTCCAAATAATAGCGATAAGTTTTGCCGCTCTTTCTTCGGTCTTCTCGATAACGCCTACCGTTCTCGTCCGTGTAGCGGTAGTTGTGTGCTGTTGACTCACTTGTGACGGGCATCTTTACTTCATCCTTATTGAAGAAGTAACGGTCTGACCTTCCAAACCAGAAAATCGTATCATGCTTTCGCGCAAATGTTGTAGATGACCTTCCGCCGAATTTGTAAGCCCATATTACATCGTTGAGGAAATTTTCCCTGCCAAAAATCTCGTCGAGAGCCATGCGGATATATGCGTTGACACGCCAATCGCAATGCACATAGATACTGCCAGTCTCGGCCAGCAGTCGTTTCATCAATTGCAGACGCGGGTAGAGCATATCCAAATAGGAGTCGAGTCCGCCCGCCCAAATGTCCGTGTAAGCCAGCCGTTCAATGACGGACGGCTGCTTATTGAACTCCTCGTCGCCAATCGTGACGGAAAAATGATAGTCCTCGGATGAAGCGAACGGCGGGTCAATGTAGATGAGATTGATTTTGCCTTCGTAGCCGTTTGTCAGCAACGCCTGCATCGCCAGCAAATTGTCGCCCCAAATCAGGCGGTTCATCCGCTGCTTGTCCAACTCCGCTTCGCCCAGCGCGCCGTCGCGGAATGACAACGGCAACGCGCCCGCCGACGCCGGATTCGGGATCACCACTTCGGCGGTTTGAAATTCAATGTCCTTTGGATTCGGAGCGCGGCGCGGCTTGGAATCCCAAACCAATTTTGCGGAATCTTTCCGACGCCGGACGGGTTTGGCCGGTGCTTCGGAAGATTCGGGCGGACTGGCGGGCGTTTCCTTTTTCGGCGCAAAGGCGCGTTCCTGCTTCAACCGAAAATCGGTTTCAATCGGAAGCTCGCCGCCTTTTTCTTTTTTGGATTCTGGAGATTTTTCCATGCGCCGGGGCGCAACTGCGAGGACGGGAAATTTCCAAAAAAGAAAAAGGCGCGGACTCAACGCGCCCTGATCCGAGGCATCGCTAAACGCCTGTCAAAGAAGCACGCCAAGCCGCGCCCATTTGGGCGCGCTCGGTCGGTTCTTTGACGGGCTTGAAAATTAGCGATTTTCGGATCAGCCCGTAGCCGTAGCTACGCAAATTTAATGATTAAATTATTTTCTGGTTATTTTATTTTGACTAACGCTGACGATTGAAACAAACGGCGGCGTTCAAAGCAAGAATTGCTGGCGGACACGGCGGCGAAATACGCGAGCCATGTAAATTTCAGTTTTGAAACCAGCATTTTGCCGTTAATTTCCAGCTTAACCCCAGCAAATCGCAGCAAATTCCCGCTAAAATTTCGGACGCGAGAAATACCCTAGAAGTTAGCGGGAAAATAGCTGGGCCAACGCGAGAGCATAGCTGGGCAAAATCCCCGCTTAAGCTGGCTGTTAGCCTAGGAAAAAGAGAGTGTTCCGCGCACGCGCACGGGCGCGCGAGTCATATTGTGTCCGGGGCATCCGCTTTTGTCAGCCACGCGATATAACGATCACACTGACGCCATTCGACGCCGAATTTTATTCTGACGGCGTAATGGATTTGCGATTTAGTTTTTCCGGCACGCAGCAGGCGCGCGACATATCCGCGCCGCTGGTCAATTTGCGACTGCGTGCCTTTGACGTAGGCGTGTTGCTGGCCGGGGCGGATTACGGTTTGTTCTGGTGTTGTCATGGTTAAATGTTCCGTGGTCAATCAGCCGGTAGGTTTGGGCGTGGCGCGGCTGACGACGTTCGCCGAGCTTTTGAAGGTGGCCATCCGCGCAAAGTTTTTTCAGCATCCGTGAGGCGGTGATATAACTCGCGCCTACTACAAGCCCGGCGTCCCGCGCTCCGATGAAAAATTCCTGACTCTTGGATTCGGCGCAATGCTGGCAAACGGCGAACAAAATCTTTTCGTGCGGCGATCCGTCGTGCGGAAATTCCTTGTGCCGTGTCCATCGCAGCCATTTTTCAGCGGCGGATTTGAACCACGGCTTGCGCTCCGCGCCCCGCACACTGGCGACAAGCTCGCGCCGGTATTCATCAGGCTCGCAACGCAGCCGGACGCCTTGCCGGGCGTGTTCACGCAGCCACGAATCAAACGCCGAATCAATCAGCCGGACAGTCAGCGGCGTTTTGATTCGCTCTGCGTGCAAGGCCAGTGACTTGCCCAGCGTCAACAGTGAGCCGTGAGTCTTGGCCGTCCCGTTTTCTCGGTTTGCCGTGTTCGCCAAGTGCCTGCCATACCAACCCGGCCAAGTCTCTGCCAACAAGCCAGAATAAAGCGGAGATGAAACACAGCGGTATTGCGTCAACACTCGCTGTGTTTCATCCGTCAGTTGTATCGGTAGAACTTCAGCACTGGCATTGAACCAAAGCCCGTTGTCGAAAGAGACGAAACTGGCGCGGGAAACGTCCTTGCCGGAAGTGTCGGCTTCTTGTCCGTAGAGTTCGCGGACGTGTCCGGCGACTTGTTCAAATGCGACGGCGTGATTTTCTGGCGAGCATGGCGGGATTCGGAAAATCAGCCGCACGCCTTCACCGCGAGCGGAACGAAACGCCGCAAGGCAATGCACGTCAGCAACGGCGGCTTGCAGGACGGCAACCGCGCCCGCTTCACCAAGCCCGTCGAGATCAATCCCAACTTGGCCGGAATGGTTCACAAGCCCGTCAATTGAGCGTCGGCTGAAAACTCCAGCCCAAGTGCAAAAGGGCAGCGCGAGCTTGGCCGTTTTTTGCTCTGGTGAATCCGCTGGCAATTCACGGACGCGCGCAACCGGCTCGCACCACTCGCCCGCCCGAATCCCAAACAACACTTGCGCGGTGTTTCGAGTTTCGAGGCGGGACGGCTGGCGCACGTCCAGGCCAAAAGAAATAGGCGCAGAGATGGCGGCGGGCGTCGTCATCCTGCTTTTGCAATTTGTCGGCGGGGCGGACAAGCGGGTGCGATTTTCCGCACATTAGTCGGCGTTTCGGCGGCAGTGTAACGTGTAATCAAACGCCGCGCCCATGCCAGCCCGTGTTGAAATTCAAATGTGCGGAGATAACCACCCGCGACACCGCGCACGATTAAACGCGAATCGCCGCGCTGCGAAAGTTTGCGGGCGAATTGTGGCGAGCGAGTTTGCACCCATGTCACGCCGGGCGCGACCTGCCACGCGGATAATTCGTGGCAGCCAATGGTTTCGGCTTTCATTGCGCGCCTCCGCGTTGCTGGCGCAGAAGTGCGGCTTGAACATTCCCCCAATGGTAGAACTTTCGCCGTCCGATTTTTATGACCGGAATTTTTCCGGCAAGTTCATAGTTCCGAAGTGTGCGCCGACACACCGGGAATTTTGTTAAAAATGTTTTTTCGTCGAGGATCGAATCCGCGCCGAACGATGCTGTTTGAGTTGATTCAGTAACCATGCCTGCACCTTAAAGCAGGCAAAATGTCTCTGCGTCCTACAACTTCGGTGGAAGCGGCTTGTCCGGCAGTAGAGTTATCGAGTGAGTTTTCTCTCCGCGCTTATTGAGTATCGCCCATTGCTTGTCAGCGACTTTTTCAATCCCGTTGAAAAGAATTTCCGCCTTTTTCAAGCCGATGCGTTCGCGGATGGTGCGGATGGTTTTCCAGCCACAGATTTCTTCATTTAATAATCTTGGCCACGGCAAAGCATGGCCTAGAAGCTGGGCTAAAATTTCATCTGACATGAAGCAAAGGCCGGGGAATCCGTTTTGGCCGACAACGAGCCATTCCATTGTCATCGCCTCCGCAACATAATCACTATTGGATTTCTTTTTGAATTGTGGAGTTTTCGTGTTCTTCCATTTTTCATCCGCTTTCTTTCTTCCCAAACGGCGAACATCGGCGTTGTAACTCGCCTCATATTTTTGTTTTGCAATTTCGCGCATTTCGGGTGGCGCGCTCAAACCTTCAAATTTGTCATACAAAAGCCACTGTCTGCCCTTCTCCCATTGTAAGATTGAATCCACCTCTTTGTTCGCGAAGTGGTCTGCCATTTTTTGGTCGCCTCTCTTTTGTGCTTCACCCATTTTCAAATGCCAAGTGCTGGAAATTGAACCACCGCCTCGCGCTACTATTGACAATCGAAGAAAAGCATTTCGCTGACTCGCCGCCGCTAAAAATGTTTTGCGGAAACCGTCAGGCCAGCATCCGCCCATCACGACGCGCATGATAATTTTTTTTGGGTCGTGCTGGTGATAGTTAAAACGGACTTCCCGAACTCCCTGATAAATTTTGGAGTTGCGCCGCGTCGCGGGGTCAACTGAATAAACGCCAATGTCCGTCCGCTTGAATCCTTCTTTTTCCAACGCCGCACATTCTGAATCACGCATTTCCACTGTGCCATTGCGCCAATGTATAACTGGTTTTTCTTTAACCCATTTGGCGAGCCAAGACCACGGATTGTCCTGCGTTTCCGCTTCTTCCAAAACTGTGTGCGACGACTGGTGCAACTGGCGCAAGATTTCGCCAATGACTCCTTTCTCCTGCAAAAGTCCAACTGGTGTTGGAAGATTCATCGGCTGGTCTTTTTTAGCGGAATGACATTCTTTGCCGCGCCGGGCGGATTCACGTTGAACCATTTTTCCGCCTCGGCTTTTGTGGCGAGTCCTTTGTAGTGCGCGTGAATCATCGCGGGCGAGTTGCCCGCTTGCGCGGCGGTCAAATTTTCGTTGGCGTGCGCGGCAAAGTGGTAGGTGCAAAAGGCGTGGCGCAGTCCATTTCTCCGGGCGGGAATTTTGAGCGATTCACGCAGCGCGACAAAATCAGAGTGAAACATATCCTTGCACTTGGAAAATATGACGCCGGAAAATTCACGATACGGTTGCAACCACGCGGCCAGCGCGGGGCAGATTTCCACAAGACGGCGGGAACGGGTTTTGGCTTTTTGCGCTTTGATTTCCACATGACCCGGCACGCGCCAGATGTCCGCCCATTCCAGACGCAGGGTTTCTTCCAGCCGCAAGCCCGCCAATCCGCCCAGCGCGATGACGGGCAGCAATTCTTTGAAGTCAGGATTTTCGCCCGCGCGTTGCAACATGGCCTGCAATTCCTCTGGTCGGTAGTATTCAAGTTCCGGCGTGTCTGCCGCTTCGGTTGCCATGCTGTCCGCTTCAAACAGCCGGTGTGCCGGTGAGAGATAATCGCGTTTGATGCACCATGTCAGAAACATTTTGACCGCGCCCCGGTAGTGATTGCGGGATTTGGGCGATTGCGCGGCACTTTTCTGCATGAAAAGATTCAAATGCTCCTTGCCGAGATCACAAACGGCACTGGATGGAAAAGTTTTGGCGAAATCCCGCAACCACAAGCCCACGGAGTAGGCGTAATTTTTTGATAGTTGCGCCCGCTTCCCTGCTTTGGCTTCGGTGAGCGGTTTGCGGACGACGATAAATTCCTCGACGGCTTCGGAAATGCCTTTTCGTTTCACGCTGGCAACATTGCGCTGATAGCCGTCCACCGCTTCGCCCAAAGTGCGCCCGTTCAACTTGGCGGACGCCTCGACGAATTCGGAAATGCCCGCCAACAATGACACGCGACGGCCTGTGGCGCGATAGAAGTCCGTGAGACGTTCCAGCGCGGCGAGCGCATCGCGGGCTTGCGCGGGGTTCAAGGCGGTGACTTGCGAGCCTTTGGCTAAATCCTTCACCAGCCCGTCGGCGTGACGTTTTGCGAGCGAGTAGGACGGGAACGATGCCATTTGCCGCCGACCGGCCACTTGCCATGCCACGCGGTAGCTTCGCCGGGCTTTTGTCTTGGCGTAGATCGTGGCGAGGACGTGGCCACGGTGTTTGATGCGCTTTGGGAACTTCACATTTGCGCTCTCGGATTCAGCCGTTTCTTGTGTCGCAGTTGTGTCAGCAGCGCAAGAAACCTCGATTTGTTGAGGATTATTGGCTGTCCGACATGGATTCGAACCATGAATAACGCCTCCAAAGGGCGCTGTGTTACCATTACACCATCGGACAAACC
>Ga0181534_10002122_pt1 | contig 12549 bp, 10 predicted proteins | sample PEATcosm2014_Bin_37_FD_119758 | JGI IMG/M metagenome (GOLD analysis project Ga0181534, IMG submission 119758) | Peatland microbial communities from MTU Mesocosm Facility, Houghton, MI, USA - PEATcosm2014_Bin17_10_metaG | ecosystem: Environmental > Terrestrial > Soil > Wetlands > Peat | place...
GCGCGCGATGGAAGTGGCCAACAAACCGGAGATGACCCTTGGCCTGGATATGGACGACCGTTACAGCCACTATTGCTTCGGCAAGAAAATACTGTCACGGTGACTGCGTTGGCCGGGTTGTCCATCAAAGGCCGAGCTACAGATAGCAGCCCTGTTTCATCCCTGTCGGGCTTCATCAGGCACCGAGCCCATAGCGGCTCAGAGCGAGTGCGCATGGAAGCCCGAGATGAATCCGCGGCACAAGAAAAGGCAAAAACAAGAACAACAGCAAAAACGCCACTAAGGAAAAAACAAAAACAAAAACCTTGACAACACCAGCCGTCTCATAGAAGCCGACCGGGAGGCCGGCGCTATGGTTTGATGCGGGTGGAAGGCTAAGCAGAAAAGGGGCGGAGACTCCTTTCGGAATGCTCCACCCCTTTTACTCGATCAAAAGATTCCAGCCGTTTCCGCTCTATGCGTTAGCCAAAACCGGCTCTTCCACCATCGCCGTTACTACAGCCGGTGCGGCTTCAAAATCCCCGCTCAGGCTCAGCAAAGACGCAACCACCTCAGCAGCGCTATACGAAGTGCGGCCCGGTGCCAGAAACTGCGCCACGGTATTCAGATCGTCGCCAATGGTGACCAGCGGCGGCTCAACGGAGCCGTCCTTGCGCGTCTGCTGGTAGCCGATGTTGGCCATCAACGCGTTGCACAGGCACTTGCGGCCCACTGTCTCTTCGACTTTGCCGCCTTTGGCTACATAATTTGCCACAGGCTCAGCCGAGCAGCGATAGCCAATCTTGCCTTCTGGCGTGGCGTAGGACTCCCGCAGCAATCCAATGTCACAAACTCGCGTCCGGGCCTGAGCAACTGCCGGATCGGAGTACGAACCTTGCAGTACTGCAACCTTGAATGGGAATCCCGTCGGCGAGGCCAGCGGATCGGTAAAGACCACGCCGGAGCCTGAAACGGCCTGAGCTAAAAGCTCATTCTTCAGATCCGTCCTCATGCCGGACTCTTCGCTGAAGGCAAACGCCGTTCCCACCTGCACGCCCGCCGCGCCCTGATCCAGCGCCGACCTCAGGCTCCGCGCATTGCCGTAGCCTCCAGCCATCCAGAAGGGAACGCCCAGCGCGCGCAGTCCCGCAATATCTACCATGTCGCGATCGCCGTAGATGGGTTCGCCATTGGCGTTGAGAATGAGCTTGCCGCGCGGCGGAGCATTGTGCCCGCCAGCGATGGGAGTCTCAATCACCAGCCCATCGACGCGCCCGGTGGCCCGGCGCAACATGGTCGTCGCCAGGGTATTGGAGCTGACAATGGCCAGAAAACTTGGCCGCTCCAACAGCGGCAGCGGGCCTTCAACGTAGTCGGCGGGATCAAAGTTCATCGCCGTGTCCTGATCCTGCGCCGCGCCGGTAACCGCCAGCCGGTACTCGGCCGGACGCAGCCCAGCCAGCGCATCCAGAACGCCGGGAATATGCAGCGGAATGCCGGCACCCATCAGTACATAGCCGACGCCGGCCAGCATCGCCCCATAAATTGAAGGCAGGTGCGGCATCTGGACTTTCTCAAGGAAGTTGATGCCTACGGGATTCTTGTGGCCTTCGCGCGCCAGATACACCTCGACAAAGTTGCTCACGATGCACAGCTCGACCACCTTGCGCAGGTCGCGGCGCTGGTGCATCGGCGGCAGCGGATAGGGCTTTGCGGCAGCCTTGCCGCCGGGAATGTAGTACTCCTCCCAGATCCGGTTGGCCATCTCGGGAAAGGGAAAGGCGTCCAGCCCGCGGCGCATATCGCCGCCTGGATCGCCATCGGCAAGACGTCTCACAAAGAGGGAATCCAGCGCCGTGCCGGATACCACGCCGAGCTGACCGAGTTTGGAAACAGCATTGGCCAGACGCCAGTTCGAGACGCCAACACCCATGCCGCCCTGAATGATCTTGGGAAGCTGCATCATTTCTGAATTCTTTCACAGATTTGTATCAATCCCAACCTTTTCTTTGAGACGATTTTCAGGAAGGGAAACAAAAGCGAGCAATTGTGCACAGAATTTCCGGAATTGGGCAAGATTCTATCCAAATCGCAAAAAATTGCCCCCAGAAATAATCGCCGGTCGAGCCCGCCAACGCTGTCGCCCACCGCCAGGATTCGCAGGCGCTCAAGCCAGCGCATCAACCGCTCTGCTAAGCTTTGGTGTCGTATGCGTCTTCAATTCGAGGAAAGAAGGCGAAGCAGCCGAAGATAATCAGATTCCAAATCACCGTGAGGACAATCGCCAGCCGCATCGCATCGGAAAGCGGCGCTTCCGCCTCTCCCACAAATCTGGCCGACAGCGCGATCAACAGCTTCACCACCGTTGCTCCGGCCTGAAACATGATGACCCAGCGGATAATCGAGATCCAGAATTTATCCAGATTCACCAGCTTCCATGCACTGAAAAGGTACAGCCCCGCCGCGCCCAGAAAAATGAACGGCAGCCCCTCCACCATTCTGCCAACTGAAAGCCCTGAGACCCCCACGCAGGGCTGAAAGACCCGCGGAATCGCGCCAAAGACAATCTCTGGCTTGGCAATAAAAAAGCCCGCCACAGCCGAATCGGGATCGCTCCACGGAACCAGCGCAAGCAGCAGATACACCGCCGCGCGCAACAATGTGAAGCCAAGGATAATGCGAAGAAAGAGCGGCAGTCCCAGTCCTCTCCTCGTCGATTCCCGCCGGTGCTCGGCTGGGATTTCATAGGGTGTCGGTGTAATTCCATGCATGCGCGGCGGCCTGGCTCCCGTGGGTTCATCGCTCATAATTCTTCCTTGGAATTTCGCCAGAAGTGTAGCACGAACCAATCACCGCAGTCTCTATAATTTATCGCGCAAGAAGCTGATTACATGGTCGGCCTGCACCACCCCGGCCATGCGCCCCTGCGCATCCACCACGGCCAGTGCATGCAAATTGTACTTGTCAAAGAACTCCGCCAACTCGTTCTGATGCAGCCCCAGCGGGCAAGAGAGAACGCGCGCTTCAGCCAGAAGAGCAAGCCGCGTCTCCGGCAGCGCCATCACCAGCCGCGCCAGCGGAATTGACCCGCGCAGCACTCGCTTTTCATCCAGCAGATAGATCTCCGTCACGCTCTCAGGATCGCCGTCAAAGCCGCGCAGAGCCTCCACGGCTTGAGCCACAGTCGCGTCCTTGCTGACGGCAACAAAGTCGGTTGTCATGCAGCCGGCGGCGGAGTCCTCGTCAAACTCCAGCAGCTCAGAGACCTCCTGCCGCTCCTCCGGCTCCATCTCCTCCAGAATTGCGTCCGACTGCTCCTCGGAGAGTTCGCCCAGCAGATCGGCCGCCGCGCCTGGGTCCATCTCCTCGACGATGTCGGCAATCTTTTCTTCGCCCAGCTTTTCCAGCAGCGCCTTCTGCAACTTGGGCTCGACCTCTTCCAGCGTCTCCGCGGCCACCTCTTCGTCCAGCGAGGTAAAAATAACCGCGCGCTCGGCCGGCGCCAAATCCTCCAGAATGTCGGCCAGATCCGAGGGATGCATCGCCCCCAGCCGTTCGTACTCGATGCGCAGCTTGACGCGCCGCGCTGGATCGACCTCGATCACATCGACAAACTGCCATGGAATTCCGCGCGCCGCAATGCGCCGCGAGAGCCTCTCCAGCGTGGCCCGCGGCAGCAGGCCCTTGAAGACGCGGCGGAAGGCTCCGCGCAGCCCCACCTCGACCTCAGCGACGCGCAGCAGATGCGCCGCTCCCTGCCCCATCCACTCCAGATCCACGTCGTTGACGCGCACTACCTTGCGGCCGTGGTTGTCGATGATCTGGCGATCGATCAGATCCTGTTGCAAGTAGAGATAATTGCCCTGATCCTCCAGCGGAACCAAAGCGCCCGCCGAGCGCAGCTCCAAGGTGCCTGCCGGCGTCTCCATCACCTCGTGCGAGGGAACGATGCATAGCCCGGCGCGCGTCTTAAGCACCATGCCGGCCACTTTGCCCGCGTCCTCGCCGGTAGCCACGGCAATATCCTTCAGCCGTCCCCGCAACTGCCCTTGCGCATCCGTCACCGGCGTGCCAAGCAGCGCGGTCAGGCTGATGCGGGCTGTGGTGCGTGTGGGCATGAGGAGAGTGTATCGCTTCAGAGGCGGATTGCGCCCCTTTAGCGTTCACTTTACAAGATTTCAGCCCGGCTTGAGCCAACGGCTACCCCCGGTGCGGACAGCTCTTTGTGTTCAGGCATCCCTCGGCGACGCGGAGGCGTTCCACTGGCCGTCCGGCAACCAGATGTTCCGCGACAATCTCGGCTGCGTCCGCGGGTTGCACATTGCCATACCAGACCGCTTCGGGATAGACCACCACCATCGGGCCGTGTTCGCATTGGTCCAGACATCCGGACTTGTTGATGCGAACCCGCCCGCCCAAGCCGGCTGCCTTGGTCAGTTGCTGCAACTGCGTGTGCAACTCGCTCGTTCCATCGGCGGTGCAGGAGCGCCGCGGCGCGTCAGCAAGGCGGGAGTTGAGGCAGACAAAGACGTGGCGCTCGAAGGCTGGCAAGCGGAATTCCTCCTCGATCGATACTTTTCCAGACTAAACGGAGAGTCCCTAATCCCTAACCTCTGCCTCAAAGAAGTTTTTTGCATCGCGCGGCGCACCCCCACCCTCATCTGCGAAAATAGGTACTTGACTATGAGCCTTGACAATTTACTCTCCCTGAAAGACGACATGGTGGCCTTCATTGAGGGTCATGGACTTCAACGCCTGCCCGGTTACATCACTGAAGATGTTCCCTCCATTGTGTGGGAGGGCGCCGACAACCCCGACGCTTGGAAAGACTTTGTGGAGATGGCCAAGCACGTTGGCGCTCCCTTTGTCACCTTCAGCGAGATGACGCTGGAGCGCGAAGAGCTCGACGCGCTGATCGAGGAGGCCGGGGAGATGAACTTCCCCGACGAAGAGGCTACCGAACTGGTCGAGGCGCAATGGCTGCGCAAATATGCCGGCAACGTCGGCTACATTCAGCTCGGCTTTGTCTATCAGGGTTTGGTCTTCCTGCATGAAACCACCACCGAGTGGTATGAGCGCTTTCAGGCGCTGCTGGAAGACATCGAGACCTTCCAGGACATCGTGATTGGCGATCACGAGCACGACGAAGACGACGAAGAGGACGAATAATCCTGGTGGGTGCTGAAGTCAACCAGAGCACTGCGCAACTTCCGTCTTCGCCCCAGGCTCCCGCAATGAGGCCTCAGCCTTCGGCAATTGAGGAGCAGCGCAAGCTTCCGCCCCAGCGCTGGAGCTTCACCAACCCGCATCCAGCCGAAGCCGTTGAGCTGGCCAAGGCTGCGCGTTTGCCGCTCGTGCTGGCTGAGTTGCTAGTGGCTCGCGGCATCGTCCAACCCGGCGACGCCTTCGCCTTCCTCAACCCCGACGTCGCTGCCCTCCACAATCCCCTGCTCATGCTGGGCATGACTGCTGCGGTCGCCCGGCTGGAGCAGGCCATCGCCCAGCGCGAGCCGGTGCTGCTTTATGGCGACTACGATGTGGACGGAACCACCGCCGTCGTGCTGCTCAAAACAGCCATCGAAATGCTCGGCGGCGTCGCCCGCTTTCACGTGCCTCACCGTCTGCGCGAAGGCTATGGGCTGCAATCCAGCGTTCTTGAAGCGGCCTTCGCCGAGGGTGTCCGCCTGGTCATTACCGTCGATACCGGCATGAGAGCCTTTGCCGAAGCCGAGACCGCCCGCAAACTCGGCCTGGATCTCATCATTACCGACCACCATTTATTAGAGGCTGGCGACGCCGTGCCCCACGCGCTGGCGATTCTCAATCCCAACCAGCCTGCCTGCGCCTACCCGGAAAAATTCCTCTGCGGCGCTGCCATTGCGATGAAGCTGGCTCAAGCCGTGCTGGAGCGCCGCTCGCCGGACCGCACCCGCGAGAAGACTCTGCCCAGTTTTCTCAAAATGGCCGCCATCGCTACCATAGCCGACGCTGTGCCGTTGAAGGGCGAAAACCGTGTCATTGCGGCGCTTGGTCTGCGCGAGTTGCGCCGCCCCGCTGGCCTCGGTCTGCGCGCCCTCTTTGCCGCGGCGGCCCTCGATCCCGCCGCAAGAGCTATCACCGGCTTTGACGTCGCCTTCCGACTTGCGCCGCGCATCAACGCCGCCGGACGCATGGACGTGGCCTCGGATGTGATTGAGCTCTTCACCACCCGTGACCATGCCCGCGCCACTGAACTGGCCCTCAAACTGGAGCGCCTCAACAGCGAACGCCGCCAGACCGAAGCCACCGCACTTACAGCGATTGAATCCCGTCTGGCCGAAGACGGCGAGCTCGCATCGGACCGCCTGCTTCTCATCGACGGCCAGGGCTGGCATCGCGGCGTCATCGGCATCCTTGCCTCGCGCGTTGTCGAGCGCACCGCCAAGCCGGCCATTGTAGTCAGCGTTGAAGACGGAGTTGCTCAAGGCTCCGGCCGCTCCGTTGACGGCTTTCAGCTTCTCAACGCCATCGAGAGCTGCGCCGATCTCTTCACGCGCTTTGGCGGCCACGCTTTCGCCATCGGCTTCGCCCTGCCCGCCGAGCGGCTTCCGGAACTCAAGCGCCGCCTGCGCCTCTACGCCCAGGAGCATCTGGCCGCCCGCGAGCCTGAGCACTTGCTCTGCATTCACGCCGAACTGCCGCTGGACCGCATCACGCCGGTCATCGCCGGCTGGCTGCGCAAGCTGGAGCCCTTTGGCCACGGCAACCCCGAGCCGGTCTTTGCGGCTCTCAAGGTTAGCCTGCTCGGCCCGCCGCGGGTGATGAAAGAGCGCCATCTTAGACTGGAGTTGGCGCAGGATTCCGTTCAGCCCCAGCCCTTGCCCAACTCCAGCGGCGCTTTGCGCGCCGTTGGCTGGAGCATGGCCGCCCGCGCCCAGGCTCTCGGCCTCAAGCAGGGCAGCCTCATCAATCTTGCCTATCGCATCCGCGAAAACGAGCACCCGGAATACGGCGGACTGGAAGCCGAGATCGCCGGAATCGAATTGGCATGAAGACTCTTTGAGCAGTTGGATCGCATGCAAACAAGAATGAAAACGGGCCGTTCTGCCTGGATTCCGCTGGTGGAACTGCCCGTTTGGCGCGATAATCATTGCATGGCGACTCTGCCCATCTCGGAAGACCTCTGGACTGTGCGCGAATACCTCGCCACCAGTTGGAGCCCGGACCGCGAGTTTGTAGACGGGCGGATTGAGGAGCGGAACTTGGGCGAGAAAGAACACTCGATCCTTCAGCGTTTTCTGACGGTCCTGTTCGCAATCAAGAGAACGGAGTGGGGCGTCGAAGTTTTCCCCGAACTGCGAACCCAGACGGAGGCGCGCAAGTTCCGTGTGCCGGATGTATTGGTCATGCGGAGTGAATCGAAGTTCGAGCGCTATGTTACCACTCCGCCGCTGATCGCAATTGAGATCCTCTCTCCCGAAGATTCCCTGCGCGCCATGCAGGAGAAGGCCGCCGAGTACCGGCTCTTCGGCGTCGAGAACATCTGGGTCATCGATCCGGAGCCGCGCATTGCTTATAGATATACTTCAGTTGGACTGGAAGAGGTGCGGATGGGCGAACTCACCGTGCCGGAGACGCCGATTCGCGTCGTGCTGAGCGAGCTGTTTGCGGAGTTGGACCGGGTGTAGAGGATCGAGAGGATGAACGACGAACAATGGAAGCAACTACAGCATTACTCCCGCAATCATTTTTATGGAACGCTCGATGCTCTGAGAGCAAAGAAAGAAAAGGACCGTTCCGCATTGAGCAAAGATCAACTTGCCCACGGTTTCGGATTGATTCTGGACCCATTGGATTCACGATTCGACGAAATCGAAGTTGAGCATTTCAAAGCGGAATTGCGAGCTTATATGAATGGATGGCTTGAGGCATACGAGGTCAAACGCCTAGTGCCAGATGAACGGATTTGGAAAGAACTATGTAGCTTCAAACAGCAGTCCCTTGGCGCACGTAAGATGAGCCTCTGCCAGACAGCATCAGGAAGAGCGAACAGAACGGGAATAAATCCCGCTCCAGGTATCGCGCGAGCTGAAGCTCTCGGGCAAGAGTTAGAACGGTCCTCACATGCTTTCATGAAGTTGCTTCATTGTGAAATCGAAAAGAGAAAGAACATGAAACCAAACGCATCTGACGGAGCACAGATCGTTAACAATCTCACCATTCATGGAAACGCTACTAACGTAGCAATGGGGCAGTCGGCGACGATTCATGTCTCAATAAGCAACTTAATCGAGACCATCGAAGCGGAGATTGGGAGTCGTCTTCAAGATTGTCAAGAGAAGACAGAGCTTGGCGAGATTCTTGAGACCTTGCGGCACTCACAAGATAAGCCTTCTTTTCTTGAAAGGGTCAATAAATTTGTGGGAACTGCTAAGAATTGCGGAGAACTCGTGCTTCTTATTCCCAAGTGGGCTCAGGATTTGCATAATTACGCCCAAGCGCACTTTCCACATTAGCTCTTCAGCGCCACGCGAATATGCAGCTCCTTCAACTGCTGCTCGGTCACCGTTGTCGGCGCATCCACCATCAGGTCGATGGCCTTGGCGGTCTTGGGGAAAGCGATCACCTCGCGCAGGCTGGGCGCGCCGGCCAGCAGCATCACGATGCGATCCACGCCGAGCGCGATGCCACCATGCGGCGGGGTGCCGTACTCCAACGCGTCGAGGAAGAAGCCGAAGCGCGCATGAGCTTCTTCGTCGCTGATCCCCAGCGATTGAAAGATCAGCTGCTGGATATCTTTTCTATGAATGCGGATCGAGCCCGAGCCAAGTTCCAGACCGTTCATCGCCAGATCGTAACAATTTGCGCGTACACTGGCCGGATCGGTAAGTAGGTTGGCCATGTCGGCCTCGTGCGGCGCGGTAAAGGGATGGTGCGCGGGCATCCACTTGGCCAGCGCCGCATCGTACTCGAACATGGGAAAGTCGGTGATCCAGATCGGCTGAAAAGCCTTTGCTCCATCGATTGCGCCGGCTCCAGCCTGTGCCGCAGCCTCTTGAACGACGTTTTCGGTAACTCCAAATGCTCCATGCCGATCCGCGTACTTCTTGGCCAACTCAGTCCTGAAGTTGCCGGCCGTCGAGTACACGTTGATCTCGCGCTCGCTCAGCCGGCCTTCGAACTTGGTGTCGCTGGCCTTGACCGGATGCGCCGGGTCGCCGGCGACGATGATGACGAAGTCGCCCTCGGCCGCACCAGCCAGCTCACGCACCTTGACGGCAGACTCGGGAAAGCCCTTGGCCAGGCGCTTGAAATCGTCAATGAACTTTGCGCCCTTCTTCAAATCGAAGCTGGGATGATTGTCCTCGCGCTCCTTGCGGCTCAACTCGCCCACATTCGGAATGCGGAAAGCCACCACCGGCAGTGCCGGGTCTATCTGCAGCGTAGCCAGGTTTTCGTCCGTGAAGGCCAGGCGCACATCCACCAATCCCGGCAGGCGCATGTCTGGCTTGTCGCTGCCAAAGCGCCGCATCGACTCATCATAAGTAAGGCGCGGAAAGGGCGTTGCCAGCGTAACTCCGGCGGCGGCAAAACCGGCGGCAAGAAACTTCTCGACTACCGCGAAGACCGTCTCCTGCTGCGGGAAGCTCATTTCCAGATCCACTTGCGTAAATTCAAGCTGGCGGTCGGCGCGCAGATCTTCATCGCGGAAGCAGCGGGCGATCTGGAAGTATTTATCGAAGCCAGAGATCATGAGGATTTGTTTGAAGATCTGCGGAGACTGCGGAAGCGCGTAGAACTCGCCCGCATGAAGGCGGCTCGGCACCAGAAAATCGCGCGCGCCCTCGGGAGTGCTCTTGGTCAGGATCGGCGTTTCAATCTCTAGAAAACCCTGCTGGCTCAGATTGTCGCGGATGGCTAAAACAATGTCATGCCGCAGACGGAAGTTGCGCTGCATCTCGGGGCGGCGCAGATCCACGTAACGGTATTTGAGTCGGACTTCCTCGTTCTGAATCGCCTCTTCCGAAGGCGAAAACGGCGCCAGACGGGTGTCGTTCAGCACCAGCAACTGCGTGGCCTCAATCTCGATCTCGCCGGTAGGCATTTTGAGATTGATGGCGTCGGCATCGCGCAGGCGCACCCGGCCCACCGCGGCAACGACGTACTCGGGCCGCACCATTTCGCCTTTGAGGTGGCCGTCAGGTGTCAGCTCTTTATCGAGCACGATCTGGCTGATGCCGGTGCGGTCGCGCAAGTCGAGAAAGATGAGGTTGCCGTGGTCGCGGCGGCGGTTGACCCAGCCCATCAAAACCACGGTTTGTCCTGCGTGGGCAGCGCGCAATTCGCCGCAATGATGCGTCCGTTCGAGAGTCCCTAGAAAGTCGAGTGCCATACTCTCTTGATTGTAATGGAAGGGCTTCGGCAGGGTTTACTGAATAAGTGGCAATTCCAGACTTCGCCTATTCCATTTCGATTTGCGCCGCACTATGATAAGCACAAGGAGAGACGAGATGGCAGCCGCGCCGGTTTTTGTGTCCGTTGAAGAATATCTCCGAAGCTCCTGGTCGCCAGACGCCGAATACATCGATGGCCAGATCGTGGAGAGGGAGAGCACGATGGGTGAAAACGAGCACTCCGCATGGCAGGCGGCGATCTGCGCATGGTTTCGCGCACAGGCCGTGAGCGCTGGAATCCGGGTGCGTCCGGGGCTGCGCGTTCAGGTGGATGCCTACGGCTTTCTGATTCCTGACGTGACTCTGCTTAACCGCAACCTTCCGCCTGAACCCATCGCCACACATCCTCCGGTTGCCGTGATCGAGGTTCTCTCGCCAGCCGACCAGGTCGGACGCGTGATGAAGAAGGGCGAACGCTACGAGAAGATGGGAATCAGCACGATTCTCATCGTCGATCCCGAGGGGCCGGCTTTCAGGTATCGCGGAGGCAAGCTCGAAGCGCTGGCCGAGAGGACGTTTACCCTCGAAGGCAGCGAGGCGCGCTTCGATCTGGACGAGATTGCCAAACTGGTGGATTGAGGCTTGATTCCCCGGTCCCCAAAAGCGAGGGACCGGGGGCACCCTCATCATTAGTTTGGAATCGTCATCTAGACCGTGACCAACCGCCAGATGTCATCTGCTGAAAACAACATGGTTTTTGAAATATCTTCCATCAGAACCCTCCGGGTTTTGATGATCTCAAAGTATCATGATGTGTCTAAACGAGTCTATAAAACTTGATACGCCGGGTGCCCCAGGTCCGGGTTTTCAGACCTGGGAGGCGATGAACCTCAACTATGCAGCGATAGGATATTTCTTGATCTTGGGCATTTCTTTTTGGCTTGCTTGCCATAAATCATACTGTGTTTGCAAAGCCATCCAGATTGCCGGCCGATCCCCGAATGCTGCTGAAAATCGCAATGCCATATCAGCCGTAATGGACGCTTTGCCATTGGCAATACGAGAGAGCGTGGCGCGCGAGACTCCGATGTGTTTGGCGAAATCGGTTAAAATTACGTTCAATCCTTCAAGCCATTCCTGTAATAGTTCGCCTGGGTGGGGCGGAGTGTACATATCGCTGCTTGCCCCGTGCTTGCGATGCGAAGAAAGCCAGCCAGCAAGCAAGGCAATCGAGCGGGCCGGATGGACTGTGTACCAAACTGTGTGCCACGGAACGCGGTATTGTGACCAAACACGCACCAGAGGGATTTTCGGGCAAAGGAAAAGCCCGTTGATTTAACGGGCTTTAGCGTTCAATATCTGGTAGCGCTACCGGGAATCGAACCCGGGTTTTAAGATTGAGAATCTCACGTCCTAACCCCTGGACGATAGCGCCACACACGTGCTGAAAATGGCCGACTCCGGCCACTAGACTAGTCTAACAAGAATTCGAGCCGCTGCCAAACTGTGCATTCTCGATAAGGAACAGCGGACAGTGATCGGCTGGCAGAGCATGGCGAACAGATTGAGGTTTCCTATCTCCTCAGTTACTCCCCCGAGTTGAACCCGGATGAACGGCTGAATGCCGACTTGAAACATGCCATGAGATCGATGGCACCCATAAGAACCAAAGCCAAACTGCGTCCGGCCGCAATCCACATGGCGGTGATCGAGACGAAGCCTGAAAAAATTAAAGTTTTCTTCAAAGACCCAATCGTCGCATATGCCGATTAACAATATTTTCTTGCCGGTCAATAGTGTGCGTCCCTCGGCATCCATGTCACCGTACCCGAGGGGATACGGTATGTATTTCCTGGATCTGGAAACAAATCCGTTCTTTAATTTGGTGCATGGGCTAAATTCTGGAAGGAACATGGTCTGCCGCTATGTTTTGGCGTAGATGAAAGCTGGAGTGCGTCGGCGAGGAAAGCGTTCTGAGCAGTTTTAAAGGCCCCACCAAGCATTTCGATAAGTACATATTGGGTTGGATTAGTCAGGGTACATTGGTTGCCGAAAATGTTATCGATCGAGTTTGGGCTAAACTCGCGCCACTGGTCGAAGCGACAGCAGTCGCTGATTGCCATGAAATAGTCCAACAAGCCTGACAGCATTGCCCTCGAGGTTAACCCTTGCGCCGGTAGAGCACCTGAAACTCGTA
>Ga0181534_10002123_pt1 | contig 12546 bp, 6 predicted proteins | sample PEATcosm2014_Bin_37_FD_119758 | JGI IMG/M metagenome (GOLD analysis project Ga0181534, IMG submission 119758) | Peatland microbial communities from MTU Mesocosm Facility, Houghton, MI, USA - PEATcosm2014_Bin17_10_metaG | ecosystem: Environmental > Terrestrial > Soil > Wetlands > Peat | place...
CATCAGGAAGATGCCGTAATTCAGATGATGCACGTGCGTGCCGTGCATGAAGAAATAAAGATTCGGCATCTCCTTGGCCATGATGAGAAACACAAACACCCGCGCCAGGACAAAGGTGAGAATGAAGGCGAACAAGGCCCGGCGCGCCAGCCGGTGGACGGTTTCGCGGTGCATGTGGTGTTCCGTGTTCATTTTCCGTTCAGGCAGTTCGATTTTTCATACACCCGCTGGCGGTGACAAGCCAGATTTTTCAGCCCGTTTTGGTGGGGCGAGGCTACTGACGAGCCGAACTTCGTGCGACGCGGCTCGCGGGGACGCTCACCCCACCAACCAGCCAAAATGGTCGGACAACCGTTTCCAATCCCGCTCAATGGGCGGCGGATTTCCTCAAGCCGACCTTGATCCGCTGCAACGGAGCCACGCCTTCGCTCTTCAAATAGCCTTTGCCAGTCCGCGCCAATACCGGTTCGGCGAGAAAACGATGCTGCATGCGAAGTCCCTGTTTGATGGCTTCCTTCAGGAATTTACTTTCAGCCACTGACATGGTTGGAATTTAACCAATTTATCGGTTAATCGCAAATTGAAAAATCCGGCTCAACTGAATCTCTCAATTGCCCTGACGGGTTTCCGCGAATAGACTCTGCGCGTGAAATCCAATGGCGCGGTTTATCTCGTCGGGGCCGGACCAGGCGACGCGGGCTTGCTCACGTTGCGCGGCGCGGAATTGCTCCGCCGCGCCGACGTGGTGCTTTACGACGCCCTCGTGAACCCCACCCTGCTCCGCCTCGCGCCGCCGTCCGCCGAATTCATCGCGCGCGGCAAGAACATGACGATGCCGCAGGAGGAAATCACCGCGCTGCTCATCGCCAAGGCGCGCGCGGGCAAATGCGTCGTCCGGCTCAAGGGCGGCGATCCCTACATCTTCGGCCGCGGCGGCGAGGAGGCGGAAGCGCTGGCGGCGGCAAATATTCACTTTGAAGTCGTGCCGGGCGTATCGTCCATTGTGGCGGCGCCGAATTACGCGGGCATTCCACTCACGCACCGGGAGCATTGCTCCAGTTTCACGGTGTTCACCGGCCACGGCGATTCGGCGGACGCGGCCACGGCGTTGCATTACGAACAGATCGCCAAAATCCCCGGCACCAAGGTTGTGCTGATGGGCACGGAAAATCTCGGCGACTGGACGAAATCGCTCGTCGCGCACGGCATGGCGCCGGAAACGCCGGTGGCTGTCATTCAATGGGGCACGCTTGGCAAACAGAAATCCGTGTCTGGCACGCTGGCGACCATTGCGAAGCTCGCGGCGGAGAAAAAGATTTCGCCGCCCGCGCTCACCATCGTCGGAGACGTGGTGAAGCTGCGCGGGAAATTGAACTGGTTTGAAAATCTGCCTTTGTTCGGAAAAAGAATCGTCGTCACCCGTCGCACGGGTCAGGCCGGAAAGTTTGCGAAGCGGCTGGCGGAATTGGGCGCGGACGTTCTCGAAGTGCCGACCATCCGGCTCACATTGCCGACGGAGAAGGACGCCATCGTGGACGCGCTGCTGGAATTGAACGCCTACGACTGGCTGGTGTTCACGAGCGCGAACGGCGTGACGGCGTTCTTCAATTTGTTCTTCAAGCGCTTTCACGACATGCGCGACATCGGCGGCGCGCGCATCGCGGCGGTGGGCCCGGCCACGGCGGCGAAATTGCGCGAGCTGCATTTGCAGGTGGATTTGCAGCCGGAGGATGCGACTGCCAAGAAACTGGCCGAGGCATTTGCCAAATTCGAGACGATTGAGAACCTGAAGATGTGCCTGCTGCGGGCGGAGGTGGCCAACCGCGAATTGCCGGAGGCGCTGGAGGAATTGGGCGCGATCGTGGACGACATCGCGATTTATAAAACCGTGGCCGAGACCGAAGACCCTGACGGCGCGGGCGCGCGGTTGCTGGCCGAAGGCGCGGACTGGGTGACGTTCACCAGCAGCTCGACAGTGGAGCATTTTCACGCGCGGTTTGACCTGCCGAAGCTGTCGAAGAAATTTCCGCAAATGAAAATCGCATCCATCGGCCCCGAAACGAGCAAGACCATCCGCGCGCTGAAGCTGGAACCGGCATTCGAGACGAAGGAGCACACGACGGACGGCTTGATTGCGGGATTGCTGCGCGCCGCCAAAAAGTAAATTGCAGTTTTCGCCCGGTCGTGTTCCACTCCATGTGAACTCCATTGATTTATGAGCCGTAATTTTCTGCGAACATTGTTGACCACTGCCATTTTCATCTTTGCTGCGCAGCTTCGCGCCGCCGAAACCTTGCCGCTCGACGGTGAATGGCGCTTTGCCCTCGACCGCAATGACGTCGGAACAAATGAGCAATGGTTCGCCAAAAATCTGCCGGACAAAATCAAATTGCCCGGCATTCTCCAGGCGCAAGGCTACGGCGACGACATCAGCACGAACACGCCGTGGGTGCTCACGCTCGGCGATGCGTGGTGGAAAATCCAACCCGCAAGCTTGCGCGACCATTTCTCCCAGCCGGGCCATGTGGAAGTGCCGTTTCTTTCCCAGCCGCCGAAGCATTATCTCGGCGCGGCGTGGTATCAGCGCTACATCGAGATTCCCACCGGCTGGCAAGGCCGTCATTTCATATTGTTCTTGGAACGCGCGCACTGGCAAAGCACCGTCTGGGTGGACGAAAAGGAATTTCCCGCGAACGACAGCCTCGTCGCGCCGCACATCACCGACCTCGGCGTGCTGATACCGGGCAAGCACCGCCTGACCATCCGCGTGGACAACCGTCTGCAACTTCCGGCGCGGGGACACCTGGTGGATTCGCACAGCATTTCCGACGGACTTGGCGCGGCGTGGAACGGCATCGTTGGAAAAATTGAATTGCGAGCAACGACGCCGGTATGGATTGACGACGTGCAGGTTTTTCCAAACGTGGGAAAAAAATCTGTTCTTGTCAAAGTGCGGATTGGAAATGCAACTGGATCGGCTGGTTCTGGAACAATTTTTTTTGGCTCTGCCAAGGGTTCGCCCGATGAAACAGTCATCCGACGGATGTTCGCAATGATCCGGCGAACGTTTGCAATGCGTCCGAAAAAAATAACCTGGAGCACAAACGAAACATCGCTTGAATTCACATTGCCTCTTGGTAAGCATGTTCAGCCTTGGGACGAGTTTCATCCAGCCGAACAGTGTCTCTATTTGGAACTAAAAGGCTATCAAGTTCACGAGTTTCGTAAAATATATTATGGCCTCCGCGAAATCACGCACAACGACAAAGACCTGCTTATCAATGGCCGTCCCGTCAACCTGCGGCTCACGCATGACGGCGGCGAATTCCCGCTCACAGGTTATCCAGCGATGGATGTCGCATCGTGGAAAAAAATCATCCAGACCTGCAAGGATTACGGGTTCAACGGCATCCGCTTCCATTCGTGGTGTCCGCCGGAAGCCACGTTTGAAGCCGCTGACGAACTGGGTTTTTATCTCCAGCCGGAATGCGGCTTGTGGGCGGATTTCGGCAGCCCGGAGATGAAGCAGTGGCTGAACGACGAGACAGCGCGCATCCTCGCCGCCTACGGCAATCATCCGTCGTTCATCCTGCTTTCGCCCAGCAACGAGCCGCGCAACTACTCGCGCTTCACGCCGGAGTGGGCCGCCACCAATTATCTGAACGACAACCGCCGGCTGTATTCCGCCGGCACCGGCTGGTCCGACCAATCGCAGGTCTTTGGCGGCGCGCAATTCGCCTCGCTCGTCCGCTTCGGCAGCGGCGATTTGCGCAACACCTCCGGCTGGTTCGGCGGCGATTATCGCGACGCCCTCGAAACCGTCCACATCCCCGTCCTTGCGCACGAGGTCGGCCAGTGGTGCGCGTATCCCGACTTTGACGTGATAAACAAATTCACGGGCTATTTGAAACCGAGCAATTACGACATTTTCAAATATATCGCGGAACAAAATGGCGTGCTGGACGAGGACAAGGATTTTGCGTGGGCGTCCGGCCGTTTCCAGCTTGAGTGCTACAAGGAGGAAATTGAGGCCAACCTGCGCACGCCCGGCCTGTCCGGTTTTCAATTGCTTGACCTGCACGATTATCTCGGCCAGGGAACCGCGCTCATCGGCGTCGTGGATGCGTTCTGGGAGCCGAAGAGCTACGTGACGGCTGCGGAATTCCGGACATTCTGCGGGCCAGTCGTGCCGCTGGCTTGGCTCAAGAAACGCGTTTTCTCAACGGATGAAAAAATTGAGGCGGAATATGGCGTGGCGAATTTTGGACAAACCACGCTGAAAACACCATTCCGCGTGGGGATTCGCGATGAAAACGGAAAAGTGGTCAGCGGTGATATCACATGGGGAGCTGTGACTGATATTCCAGTCGGCTTTAAAGGCAGAAGCGGAAGTTTCAGCATGGACTTGGGCAAATTGCCCGCACCGGCGAGATATAAGCTTTTTGTCTCCATAGATTCAGCCACAGGCGAACATTTTGAAAACGACTGGAATTTCTGGTTATACCCGGCGCAGGTGGACACGAACACGCCATCCGATGTGCTGGTAACCCACAATTGGAGTGAAGCCGCAACGCGCCTTGCCACCGGCGGCGAAGTGCTTTTCATGCCGGGCACCGGCGATCTTGATCCCACAAAATGTCCGCCAATGAAAAATGTCCCGGTGTTCTGGAACATCCAGATGACTGTGCGGCCACCGGCGAATCCAATCGCGAAATTCGACGCCATGCTCGGCTTGCTTTGCGAAACCAATTCCCCTGCCCTTGCGGAATTTCCCACCGAACCAAATTGTGATTGGCAATGGACGCAGCTAGTGAACAACATCCGCTCGGTAAATCTCACCAGTGCGCCGCGCGAGCTGAAGCCGATCGTCTGGGCGATTGACGACTGGAACCGCAACTGGAAACTCGGCGTGATTTTCGAGTGCAACGTCGGGCCGGGCCGCCTGCTGGTCTCGGCCATCAATCTGGACAACGAACGCGGCGGTTCGGAGTTGCAACAATTGCGCCGCTCCCTGCTGGATTACATGGCCGGAGACAAATTCAAGCCGTCGGCAACAATCACGCCGGAGCAGGCTGGTAGCCTTTGGGCAGGCGGAATCAATTCTTCCACGTCAACGGAACCGGCGCGCAAGTTCGACCCGGATTTGAACGACGGGACAATTCCAGCTCCAGCCAAGCAGTGACTTTTACCGCACCTTGAGCAGCACGCAATCGTGTGGCGGAATTTCGGCGGCAAAGATTTTCTGCCGACCCAAATCCTTCCGCAGCCACAGATCGCGGACGGCGGGTTTCGTGGGCAGGCCTAAATCATGCCAGGTAAGATTGACCTGCGCGACCTCTTTGCCGCGATTGAAGATGCCGACGGCGACAGATTTATCCGCAAGTTTTTTTGTCCAGACTTCCGCGCCGGCGAGAACATTCGTCAGCCCTTGCGCGGGCTGTCCGAGCGGGTCTTGATTCACGGCGATGACTTCGGGATTGGTGAGCAGGGCGAGCGTCCAATCGTCATTGTCCGGCAGGTTGGCGCCGACCATCAGCGGCGAGGGCAGCAGGCTCCAAAGCGAAAGGTGCGTGAGCTGTTCGTTCCGCGTCAATTGTGTGAACCGGTCCTTGCCGACGGAGCGGTGGCTGACCGAAAGATGGCCGACTGGCAGCATGTCCGCGTCCGGCCAGTGTCCCGGGCCCACAAAATCATGCCAGCGGGCACCCAAAGTGAACTCCCGGTTTAGCGATCTCCAGTTGTCCCAGAAATCGCCCGAAGCGCGCCAGAGATTGGCATGCGTCGAGATATGCGCGGCATCGCGGATGGGCGTCTCGCCCGGCGACGTGCTGAACTCGATGGCGCGTCCGCATTTGTCTATCGCGTTGCGGATCATTTCCACCTCGGCGGTGTGATAGGGCTGGGAAAGGTCGTCCACCTTGATGTAATCCGCGCCCCACCCCGCCCACAATCGCGCACAGGAATCATACCACGCCTGCCCCGCCGCGTTGCTGCTCACGCCGAACATGTCCGGACACCACCTGCAAACGTCGTTTGTGTCCACAGCATCAGCGGCTGTGAAGTTCGAACCTTCAATCGGCAGGTTTGCATGGACGGAATTGCGCGGAATCCCCCGCATGACATGGATGCCAAACTTCAAACCCATCGCATGGACCGCATCGGCGAGCGGCTTGAAACCGGTGCCGTCCACGGCGGAGGGAAAACGATTCGTCGCGGGCAGCAGCCGTCCGAACTGGTCGGCGGCTAGCGGCGCATTGGTGCGGGCATTGCGATTGTTGTCATGAGCGCCGGGGTCGGACCAGCAGTAATCCACCACGACCGTGTCCCAACCGACCGGTTGCATCTTCTCCGCCATGTAACGCGCATTCGCCAGCACCTCCGACTCCACGACATTGTCGCCGAAGGCGTCGTAACTGTTCCAGCCCATCGGCGGCGTGAGCGCGATACTGTCGCCGCAGGCGATCTTGATTTCCATCCTCGCCTTGCCTGCGGAATTCTTTGCGGACGCGGTGAAGGTGAATCGTCCCTTGTTCGTCAACACACCCGTGATGATGCCGGTATTGGGATCGAGTGTAAGGCCGGCGGGCAGTTTCGCTGTGGAAAAAGTCATCGGATGATCGCCGGTCACGGCCAGCGAATGGATGAATGGCCTGCCGGGATAAATGCCAATGATGCCCGCGCCGTTGAACTCCGGCGCCGCACCGGCTTTGGCGGCGGCGACAATCTGCTCCTCGCGCGCGGTAAGATTGGTGTTCGGAGAATCAATCTGGGCGGACGCGGCAATCGCCGCCAACAACAGCAGCGGGGACAGCTTTGTAAATCTCATGGCAATTTTGCGCCCGTCCGCCAGCACCGCTATTTGCTCTTGATTTTGATGGTGGCGGACTTCAGCCCGTCGGCTTCAGCCTCCAGCTTGATGGTTCCCGGCTCGCCGGTCTTGGCGCGCACAATCACCAGCGCCAGCCCGTTGAAGGCGTTATGTTCCGGTGCCTGGAACGGTTCAAAGCTCGTCGGGTCGCCGTCGTCCGTGGCGACGATTTCGCCTGGGCCGGAGATTTCAAACTTGATGTGGTTGTTCGAGCGCGGCACGAGCAAACCATGCTTGTCCGCGACCGTCACCGTGATGTATGAAAGATCCTGCCCATCGGCGGCGATTTTCGAGCGGTCAGCCTTCAACGTGAGTTTCTTGGCCGGGCCGGTCGTCTTCATCACGTCGGTCGCCCATTTTTTGCCGTTCTTGTAGGCGACCACCTTAAGTGTGCCGGGCTGATAAACCACATCGTCCCAGTGCAGGCGGTATTCAAACGGCCCCTTCGTTTTCATGCCGAGCGATTTGCCGTTCAGGAACAATTCCGCCGAGTCGCCGGAAGTATAGACGTGGACGGGCGTGACCTGCCCAACGCGTTCCGGCCAGTTCCAATGCGGCAAAATGTGCGCCATCGGGAAATCCGGACGCCAGCGCGCCTGGTAAAGGTAATAGCGATCCTTCGGAAAACCGTCGAGATCAACGATGCCGAAATAGGAGCTGCGCGACGTCCGGTCGTAGGGCGTCGGCTCGCCGAGATAATCAAAGCCCGTCCAGACAAATTCCCCCGCGACAAACGGATATGTGTCCTGCCCCGTGAATTCCGTGTCCGGCGGCGTTGCCCAGCGCGGCGCGTAAAGGTCGTAGGAACTCACCTGTTGATCCGCCTTGCCATCGGCCTTGTTGGTGCTGACGGGGAAAAAGTATTCGCCGCGCGAGCTGATGCACGACGCCGTTTCGCTGCCGAACAACGGCTGGTCGGGATTGGCGTCGCGGAACTTGCCGTATTCCCACGGCTTGTAATTGTAGCCGAACACATCCTCGTTTGTCCCAAACCCATTATAACCGGCCTTCACGTCGCTGTTCGCGGAAGTCGTCGGGCGCGTCGGATCTTCCTGGTGCGCGATGGCCGTCAGCTCCGCCCCGATCCAGAAATTGGTCGGCCGGTTCTGCTCGCCCACCTCGTTGCCGATGCTCCACAAGATGATTGAAGGATGATTCCGGTCCCGGCGCAATTCCGCGCGCCAGTCCTTCTCGTGCCAGTCGTCGAACAGCAGGTGATAATCATTCTTCGTCTTGCCGTGCTCCCAGCAATCAAACGACTCGTCCATCACCAGCATCCCCATCCGGTCGCACAACGCGAGCAGTTCCGGCGAAGGCGGGTTATGGCTCGTGCGGATGGCGTTACAGCCGAAGCTCTTCAAAATCTCAATCTGCCGCGCCAGTCCGCGCACGTTGATGGCCGAACCCAGCGGGCCGAGGTCGCTGTGGTCACAAACACCGTTGAGCGGCACCCGCTTCCCGTTCAGCAGAAACCCGTTGGTGACCGTGAACTCGATCGTGCGGACACCGAATGGAGTTTCATAACTGTCCACCATCTTGCCATCCTGCAAAATGGTCGTGGCAACGACATATTGTTGCGGCGTCTCGAGGCTCCAGAGCTTCGGGCTGGCCAGATCAATCTGCGACCCGCTTGTCTCCGACTTACCGGCGGCAATTTTCAATCCGTCAATCGCCAATGCCGCCACCGACGGGCCTTTGCTGCCATCCGCGTTCAGCTCAAAAATCTCGTTCTTCACCGAGACATCCGCGTCCGCATCCGCGTCATTGTCCACAGCCACCTGGATTTTCACCGTCGCCGCGTTCGTGCTGACCACCGGCGTGGTGACGTAAGTGCCCCAATGCGCCACATGCACTCGCGCCGTCTTCACGAGCCAGACGTTCCGGTAAATCCCGCCGCCCGGATACCAGCGCGACGAATCCGGTGGATTGTCCAGCCGGATGGACAGCAGATTATCCCCGCCGAAATCCAGATACGGCGTCAGGTCCACACTCCACGAGGCGTAACCATACGGCCAGCCGCCCACAAACCGCCCGTTCAGCCACACCGTCGCGTAAGCCATCGCGCCGTCCACGTCCAGATAGATTTTCCTGTCCCGGTCCGATTCCGGGATTTCGAGCGCCTTGCGATACCACGCCACGCCGGACCACGGCAACTTGCCTGTCCCGCCGGGCAACGCAGGGTCGAACGGCCCCTCGACGCCGAAATCGTGCGGCAGGTTCACCAGCCGCCAGCCGCTGTCGTCAAACGCGGGCGACGCGAAGGAAATGCCCATGGCCGGCGGGTCGTCCGGCCGCACCGCGGGCGCATTCGTCGTGAAGGGATTGCCCGTCGGCAGAATCCAATTGCGGATGGCCTTGTAATTTAGATTCGTCCCGGCCTCCGGCGCGTCGCCCTTGAAAAACCGCCAGCCCGCATCCAGCGAAATCCGCTCGCGCGGAGAATCGGCGTTGTCGGCAAAAACACCGGCGGGCAACAGGAACAACAGGACGAGTGGAAACAATCTGGTGGCTTTCATAATAGGAATTTGTTTGGGCCAATGATTCTAGACTGTTTCCGGTTCTGGCGCAATGCCTAGTCAGTCTCGGGTGGCCCAGCTTGCCGGGTCAGGCGGCAGAGCATTGCCGTTCATCCAGTTTGCGACCGCAGTGCCATTAATGTGACGGTTTCGGTGACGACACATTCCATCAGCGCGAAACGGCCATCGCGAGCGGGTTGCCGCCTGGGTTGTGATTCTCGTCCAGTTCCAGGCGCAGGTAGTCCCAAACGACACCGCTCTGGAGGTCACCGCCCGGAACAGTGAACGTCATTTGATTTTCACCTTGTTTCAGGAGTGCAGCGTCGAATATCAACGCCCGCTGCTGCCAAAGGCCTTTGTCGGAATTGTAGCGGATGGTGCTGGTGGTGCGCAGCCGGGCGTTGTCCGCACTGGTGCCATCGCCGATGGCTCCGATGCTCTGGCTGTTGACTGTCACTGGAAGCTGGCCTAGGCCATCCACACCAGCCAGCGCCACGCGCAACGCGGCCTGGCCTTGCACCGGCTTTTTTATGTTGAACCTGACGGTCCAGACGGTGGTGCGACCGCGACCGTAGATGTTCCAAGGTCCGCGCTGGTTGGATTGCGGATATTGGTCGAGCGATTCCGCTTTGACCCAGCCGAAACGCTGGTTCGCGGGATCCTTGGCGGCTGGATTGATAAAAGCGAAATTCGTTGCGTGCGGCACCTCCTCGAAGAACCAGTCCTTGCGGTAATCGCTTTTGCCGATGGTGTAGGTGATGTCGTTCGGGAAAAGCAGGGCGTAGCGCAAGTTCCAGCCCCACAGCCAGAAATTGGGGCCATCACCCTTGAAAAACTTGCCGCCAGTGCGGTCGGGATAGCCGATGTCCCATAGTTGGCGACCATAGCGAACGGGTTTCCAATCGAGCTTGCCCAAGTCGAACGGCTTGCCTGCCTCGACGACAATGTTCGTCTGAATGAACTCGCCCAGCACGCCGTCAGCGAAGGCGTGCAGCGTGTAAGTGCCGGGGCGGATGTTGGGGATGGTGAATTTGCCGTTTTGGCTTCCATCGTTCCAGAATTGGTAATATCTGGCGTCATGGATTCCGTCGGGTGGGCCACTGCGACCGCGACCGCCGAATCCGCCGCGAAAGCCACCAAACCTGCCACCGCCACTGATGTTGTTGCTGGTTCCAGCGGCTCCGTTTGTAAAGCCAACATCACCGCCGCCAAATCCGCCCCGAAAACTGTTGGTGCCGCCGTCTGTATGAGCCAGCCCGACAATCAAATGTGGCAGCCGGGTCGTCTTCGCCTGCGGATCATTAAGGACGATTCGTCCGGTGACGGTTCCGCGCTGGTCTTTGTGCGGATAGTCCACGCCGTTGACCCAATCGTAAGGCCATTGGGCTTTTTGCTTTTGGGCTTGGGTGAGCGCGTCTTGAAACAAGGCATTCGCATTTTTGGTCCAAGCAGGCGGGATCGTCGGGTTGCCGGTGGTGGTGGCAAACGTCGCGAGGTCGGCCGTCGAAGGCTGTTTGGGTTTGGTCAGCGAGTTGACGTAAACGAAAATCGGGCCGATGACCCTGGTCCATTCCTCACCGGCGGCGATGCGCGCAGTCGAACCGCCGTCGTAATGGCCGCCTTCCCAATAATCGAGTATGATCGGGTCTGGGTCGTCGTTGTCGCCGAAATGGCAATCGAGTTCCAGTTTGGTCGGGCCGCCGCTCAAATATTCGACGGTCGGGTTGATGAACCAGATGCCGATGTGGTCCTTGGTGCTCGACCAGCCGTAGGCCGGGGTTTTGTATTGCACGCCGGAGTAACTGTATTTGTGCTCGACGGAATTTTTGTAAGGGCCTTTGGTCAGAATCCGCTGCTCTTTCGCGTGAACCACCACCCCGTTGCCCCAGTCCGTCGGCGCGCATTCAAGCATGTTTCGATCCGCATCCACCGAAATCCAGTCGAAGGTCTGGTTGATCTTGGTGATGTAACGGCTTTCCGAACCAACGCCTCCGGCGCGATAGGAGGCGGGATGGGAGTATATCGCGTAAACATAAACCCCGCTGTCGCCGCGGCCCATGGCATAGCGGACTTCCATGTCGCAATAAGTTCCGCCGCCGGGCGCTCCGGCTGTCAATTGGACCTGTCCGCCCGTCACGCCCTTGACGGAAACCTCGGCGCGTTCGCCGCCGTTTTGCGACGGGTCGATGGTGATGGAATTTGTCAGGCCGCCGACCGACGCCGCGGCGGAAGGGTCTTGCTCCCAATAACCCGGCTGGCCCTGCTCGTGGCCCATCGTGTCTATGCCTTTGTAAAACAGCGAATCCATCGCGCCATTGCGCTTGTCAATGACGGCTTTGACGATGCCGTTGTCTAGCGTCCAAGTGCCGCCATTATCGGTGACGGTTACCGGCTGGTTGTCTGCGAGTTCGGCAACCGCCGACTCGACCAGAGCCAGCACAACAAGGGTGGACGCAAGGAGGAGGCGCAGGGTGGCGGCAATAAACTCTATCATCAGATGGCTGTTTTAATTGTTGTTCGGATGAAAAATCACACCCGCGCCAATCAGTTGGAACAACGGGATGCGTTGTTGCAAGAGACGGAATCTGCGGCGATGGGTTACAGACTTTACTCGCGATGCCGGAACCCTTAGATTTTCCGCAACACCAGCCGACCAAACATATGAACTCGAGAAATGTCTTTTCCATTGTCGCGCTCCTTGCCGGAATTTTGTTGTTTTCGGGCTGCGCCACCAACAAGCAGATGGCGGTCGGTTCGGTCCGGCGACTGGTGTTCACCGGGGTCAAGTCGGAGCAAAAATTCTCGTTGAAGGATTTGAATCCCGACCTGCCATCCGACTGGTCGGGTTACAAGTATCTGGTGATCGAGATGCGCACCAGCACGCCGCAGCGGTTTTCCATCTGGGCAAACACCGCCAGCGGCAACCGGCGCATCATGTTCCAGCCGTTCGGGCAGGGCGTCTGGCTCCGCGCCTCCGTGCCGCTGCGCTATTTCCAGGGCCGCGACCAGTCCGGCTATGACCTGGCCTCCACCATCAACCGCCGCACGGATTCCTTCTGGATGTCCGTCTGGGGTCCGTTCGGCGACCTGACTTCGGTGCAATCGCTTTCGTTCATCATGGATTATCCGATCAACAAACCGGCCGTCGAAATTCGCTCCGTC
>Ga0181534_10002128_pt1 | contig 12529 bp, 8 predicted proteins | sample PEATcosm2014_Bin_37_FD_119758 | JGI IMG/M metagenome (GOLD analysis project Ga0181534, IMG submission 119758) | Peatland microbial communities from MTU Mesocosm Facility, Houghton, MI, USA - PEATcosm2014_Bin17_10_metaG | ecosystem: Environmental > Terrestrial > Soil > Wetlands > Peat | place...
CACCTGGCCGCGCTCCCCACCATGGCCGTGGCCGGCGCGGCCCTGCGTGGGGTGGGCATCCCGGCATGCATCGGGAGCGGCCGTGCCGCCGCCCGCCGGGTGCTGGCATCGCTGTCGTCGCCGTCGCCGTCGCCGTCGCCGTCGCCGTCGCCGCCGGGACCATGACCACACCGGTCCCCCCGGCGGCCTCCCCACTGCCGGTCGACGGCAGGGCGGAGGCACCCCGGTGGCGTCCGTCCCGGATCACCATGACCGAGCACCGGTCGAACCGGGTCACGCCCCGTCGGGGACGGGTGGCCGTCCCCGCCCTCGGCTCCGGTGTGGGCCTGGCCCTGTCCCTCCCCCCCTGGGGCTGGTGGGCACTGGCCTTTCCGGCTGCCGGCCTGCTCTGGTGGCGCCTCGGCGGGCTGCGTCCCCGGACACGGCTGTGGGCCGGCTGGCTGGCCGGGCTGGGGCTGTACGTCCCCGGCCTCATGTGGGCACGGGCCTTCACCCTGCCCGGCGCCCTGGTGCTGATGGTGGTGGAGGCGGCCTTCGTGGCGGTGGCCTGCCTGGTCGTCCCGGCCGGGCCGGCGGTGGCCCGGATGCTGGCCTTCCCCGCCGCCCTGACCCTGGCCGAGGCGGCCCGGATGCGGTGGCCGTTCGGGGGCCTGCCCATCGGCGGCGTGTTCCTCGGACAGGCCGACGGGCCGGTCCTCGGCGTGGCCCGCCTGGGCGGGCCCCTCGGCCTGACCATCGCCGTCTACCTAGGCGGGGCTGGGCTGGCGGCGCTGGTGGCGGCGACGGCGAAGGCGGTCCGGGACGGCGCCCGGGCCCGGGAGTTCGCCCGGGCCGATCCCGGTGGCGGGGGTGGTGGCGCGGGTGGCGCGGGTGGCGGCGCCCCGGTGGGCCTGGTGGCGGGGGCTGTGGCCGGTCTCGGGCCGCTGGTGGCCTCCGGCGCGGTGGCCCTGGTGATCGTGGCGCTGGCCGCCGCGGCCGCCGACCACGCCCCCGACGGAGGGGCGTCGTTGGGCACGGTGTCGACGGCGGCGGTCCAGGGGGGCGGGGCCCGCGGGTACTCCCGGTCCCAGATCGACCCCGTCGTGGTGCTGGCCGCCCAGCTGGCCGAGACGCGCCTGCTGGCCCGACAGGACCATGGCGCCGTGCCGGCACTGGTGCTGTGGCCCGAGGACGTGGTGTCGCTCGACACCGCCCTGGCCGACTCCCCCGAGCAGGCCGACCTGTCCGCGTTGGCCCGATCCCTCCGCACCACCTTGGTGGTGGGGGTGACCGAGACCGTCTCGACGACCGCCTTCCGCAACGAGATCGTGGCCTTCGGCCCCGACGGGGCCCTGGTGGCCCGGTTCGAGAAGGTCCACCGGGTCCCCTTCGGCGAGTACGTGCCCTACCGCGGCTTCTTCGCCCACCTGGGCAACCTCTCGGCCGTCCCCCGTGACGCCATACCCGGCACCGGGAGCGGCCTCCTCGAGACACCGGCCGCCCCCCTCGGGGCCATGGTCTCCTACGAGGTCTTCTATGCCGACCGCGGCCGGGACGCCGTCCGCCACGGTGCCCAGCTCCTCATCGTCCCCACCAACACGTCCTCCTACGCCACCGCCCAGGTGCCCACCCAGGAGATCGCCGCCGCCGAGATCCAGGCCGTGCAGCAGGGACGGGACCTGATCCAGGCTGCGCCCACCGGCTACAGCGCCGCCATCACCAACCGGGGGACCCTCCTCCAGCGGTCGGTCCTCGGGGCGCCCCAGATCGTGGCGGCCACCCTGTCCCGGCGGGACGGATGGACGGTCTACGTCCGCTTCGGCGACGAGTTGCCGCTGGCTCTGGCCGGCCTGGCCCTCATCGTGGGGTGGGTGGTGGCCGGGCGGAGGCGCCGGCTCGAGCGCTACTCGTAGTACCCCGAGTGGATGTAGACGCAGGGGATCCCCTCGGCGTGGAACATGGCGAAGTTGTTGGGATCGTCCTCGAAGGCCAGCCGGAGGTCGAACCCGTAGGCGCGGAGCTCGTCCACGCTGTCCCGCTTGAACCAGGTCACCTGGGAGTAGTCCCCACGGGAGCGCATCACCAGCAGGTCCCAGCGCAGTCCGTAGCGCTCCAGCCAGGCCAGCGTCTGGGGCTGGACGCGCATGGGGCGACCGGTCAGCAGGATGACCTGCAGACGGGGGTCGAGCAGCTCGAGCACCCGGACCAGCTCGCCGATGATGGGATCGTCGCCGCAGGCTTCGAAGAAGGCGTCCCAGTCCCTTCGGCCCCGCTCGATGAAGTGCTGGCGACCCACGGCGTCGGACAGCACGCCGTCCACGTCGAACACCACGGCCTCGCCCGGTGCCTCGACGGGGCCGGCCCGCCACGCCCAGTTGGCCGGTCCGGTGGAGGCCCTCACTCGTCGGTCGGCGATGTCGCCGCCAAGCGCCGGATCTCGTCCACCACCGCCGGGTCGGCCAGGGTGGTGGTGTCGCCCAGCACCCGGCCCTCGGCCACGTCGCGCAGGAGCCGGCGCATGATCTTGCCGCTGCGGGTCTTCGGGAGCTCGTCGGTGAACACGACGGTCTTGGGCCGGGCGATGGGACCGATCTTCTCGGCCACGTGGCGGCGGAGGGCCTGGCCCTTCTCGTCGTCGGGGGGACCGGCGTCGGCCCGCAGGGTGACGAAGGCCACGATGGCCTGGCCCGAGGTGGGGTCGGAGGCACCCACCACGGCCGACTCGGCCACGCTCGGGTGGTCGACCAGGGCCGACTCCACCTCGGTGGTCGAGATGCGGTGGCCCGAGACGTTCATCACGTCGTCCACCCGGCCGAGCAGCCACAGGTAGCCGTCGTCGTCGACCTTGGCCCCGTCGCCGGCGAAGTACCGCCCTTCGAAGCGGCTCCAGTAGGTGTCCCGGTAGCGGTCGGGGTCCCCGTAGATGCCCCGGAGCATGGAGGGCCAGGGCCGGGTCAGGGTGAGGTAGCCGCCGCCCCGCTCCACCCGGTTCCCCTCCTCGTCGACCACCTCGGCGCCGATGCCGGGCAGGGGGAAGGTGGCCGATCCCGGCTTGGTCGTGGTGAGGCCGGGCAGCGGGGCGATCATGATGGCCCCGGTCTCGGTCTGCCACCAGGTGTCCACGACAGGGCAGTGGCCGCCGCCGATGGTGGTCGAGTACCACATCCAGGCCTCCGGGTTGATGGGCTCGCCCACCGAGCCCAGCACCCGCAGGGAGGACAGGTCGTGGCGCCCGGGGAACTCGGTGCCCCACTTCATGAAGGTGCGGATGGCCGTGGGGGCGCAGTAGAGGATGGTGACCCCGTAGCGCTCGACGATCGACCACCACCGGTCCCGGTCGGGGAAGTCGGGGGTGCCCTCGTACATCACCGAGGTGGCCCCGTTGGCCAGCGGCCCGTAGACGATGTAGCTGTGGCCGGTCACCCAGCCGATGTCCGCCGCGCACCAGTAGACGTCGTGGTCGGGATGGAGGTCGAAGACGGCCCGGTGGGTGAAGGCCACCTGGGTCAGGTAGCCCCCCGTCGTGTGCATGATGCCCTTGGGGGCGGCCGTGGTGCCCGAGGTGTAGAGGATGAACAGGAGGTCCTCGGCGTCCATGGGCTCGGGCTCGCAGACGTCGGCGGGCACGCCGCCGGCCGCGGTGTCGTCGCCGCTCAGCAGCTCGTGCCACCAGTGGTCCCGGCCGGCCACCATGGCCGGGGCGGGGGCGGCGCCCTCGGCGCTGATCCGCTGGGCCACCACCACGTGGTCCACGCAGGGGGACTCCGACACGGCCACGTCGACGTTGGCCTTGAGCCCGGCCGGCGCCCCGCGGCGGAAGCCCCCGTCCGCGGTCAGCACCACCTTGGCCTCGGCGTCGAGGATGCGGTCCCTGAGCGCGTCCGACGAGAACCCGCCGAAGACCACCGAGTGCACGGCCCCGATGCGGGTGCAGGCCAGCATGGCCACCGCCAGCTCGGGGATCATGGGCATGTAGATCGCCACCCGGTCGCCCCGCTCGACACCCAGGCCGCGGAGCACGTTGGCGAAGCGGGACACGTCGGTGAGCAGCTGGCCGTAGGTGATGGTCCGGGTGTCCCCCGGCTCGCCCTCCCAGTGGAAGGCCACCGTGTCGCCCCGGCCGGCGGCCACGTGGCGGTCGAGGCAGTTGTACGAGACGTTGAGGGTGCCCCCGTCGAACCACCGGGCAAAGGGCAGGTCCCAGGAGAGGACGGTGTCCCAGGTGCGGTACCAGTCGAGGGAGCCGGCCTGCTCGGCCCAGAACCCGGTCCAGTCGCGCTCGGCCCGCTCGTAGATGCCGGGGTCGCCCATGACCGCCTGGTGCCGGAACGCCGCCGAGGGAGGGAACACCCGGTCCTCGGAGAAGTAGTCCTCGATGGTGGCCGCGGCGGGGGCTGCGGCGGCGGCTTCCCCGGTGCTGGATCCCCCTGCGGTGTGCTCTGCCATGACTCCCCTGTTTCCGTACGGTCTGACCAGGGAGTACATCCCGGCTCGTCGTGGCCGGCCCGATGCGTGGGCCCCCGGCCGACGTGCTCCAGCCTACCGGTGGTGGGCCTCTACGATGGAGGGGCCGTGACTACGACCACCCCAGCGTCCAGCGAGATCGACCTGGAAGGCCTCCGCAGGAGCGCCGTGGCCCCGCGGTTCTCCGCCGAGCCCGGGGCCATCAGGGTGGACGTGCCCCTGGGACGGCGGGTCATGGTGGTCAGCGACCTCCTGCTCACCCCCGAGGCCACCCCGTCGACCCTGGCCGTCACCGCCCAGCTGGCCCGGGCCCTCGACACCTGGGACGGCCCGGGCATACTCATCATCGCCGGCAACCTCTTCGACCTCTCCGGCAGTGCCGCTCCCATGACCGAGGCCCGTCGCTCGATCGAGGCCCACCCCGCCCTGGACAAGGCCCTGTCCCGGTTCCTCACCATCGACGAGCGACGGGTCATCCGCCAGACCGGCACCCACGAGCCCGGCTTCGACACCGATCCCGAAGCGGTGGCCGGCATCGTCGCCCGGGGCGTGGAGCCGGCCGGGCCGGTCGACCTCCACCTCCGCACCACCACCGGGACCCGGGTGGTCCGGGTCGAGCCGGGCGAGCACGCCTACGCGTCGGGATGCAGTGGGCTGGAGACCGAGTTCGACCCGGCCGCCGACGCCAAGCCCGGGGTCATCGGCCACTCCCCGGCCGGCCGGGGATGGCGGTCGCTGGCCGCCCGGTCCGACGAGGATGCGCCGTGGCTGATCGGCCTCAACCGCCTGAGCGACCCCTCGGCCCTGTCCCGGTTCGTCGTCTCCCGCACGCTCTACCGGCGCCTGGGCCGCTACGCCTGGTGGCTGCTGGTCCCCTTCGTCGTGGCCGGCCTGCTGCGGGTGGCGGTCACCCCGTGGGTCTCCGGGCACCTGGGGTCGGGGCTGCCCGCCCGGGCCATCCTCCACGCCCACACGGCCGACATCGGCGACCAGCTGGTCATCGCCGCCCTGGTGTCGCTGGTCGTCCTGGTGGTGCTGGCCCTGGTGCTCGGGCTGCTGACCCGGCGGATGTGGGCCGTCCTGGGCGGAGGGGCCCTGGAAACGGTCCAGTCCGAGGCCGGGGCCAACGACACGGCCCGGGACGCCGCCCGACGGCTGGTGGGCCGGGGCTATGCCGGCCTGATCACCGCGGCCACCTTCCAGTCGGAGCTGACCCACCTCGGTGTGGGCTTCTACGCCAACGTGGGTGCCACCGCCGAAGTGGTGGAGGAGCGCCGGGGCCGGCTCGGGCTGCCCCCGGTCTTCCTCCAGAACCAGCGGGTCAGCTGGGTGGAGCTGGAGACGGGGGCCGAGCTCCACGTCCGCATGCTCCTGGCCCGCAACGAGCTGCGGTCGCCCCACATGCTCGAGCGGATGATCGCCCGGGGCGGCAACGAGCGGAGCCTGCACCCCTCGGTGGTGGCATCGTTCCCCATGGGCCAGTCGTGGCCGCCGGCCCCCGACCTCCGTCAGGCCCATCGTCGGACCCGGCGGGTGCGCCGGTGGGCCTCGGCCGCCATCCTCTTCGCCGGCATCGTGGACCTGCTCGACGCCATCACCCCGCCCCTGCGAGGACGGCTCCACGTGGTGCTCGAGTTCCTCCCGCTGCGGGCCAGCGAGGCCGCCGGCGCCCTCATCGCCATGGCCGGGCTGGCCCTGGTGGCCCTCGGCCGGGGCATCCTCCGGGGACAGCGCCGGGCCTGGCGGGTGGCGGCCGCCCTGCTGTCGGGCACCATCGTGCTGCACCTCGTCGCCGGCGCCGACGTCGAGGAGTCGCTCTTCGCCGTGGCCGTGCTCGTCCTGCTGCTGGTCAACCGGCGCGACTTCCAGGCCGCCTCGGACTGGTCCTCGCTGCGATCGGCCATGATCGCCCTGGGCGTGGGCCTCGTGGGCATCACCCTGTTGACCACGGCCTCCATCGAGCTGTTCACCCACATCGGCCGCCATCACCACACGCACATCCCGTGGTGGACGGCCCTGTGGGCGGTGTCCGAGCGCCTGGTGGGCATCCACACCGTGGCCCTCCCCGAGCGGGCCGACCGCTTCCTGGCCCCGGCCCTGCTGGCCATGGGCCTGACCATCGTGGCCCTGGCCCTGTTCCTCCTGACCCGGCCGGTGGTCGACCGGCGCCTCACCTCGGGCCGGACGGCGGAGTTCCGGGCCCGGGACATCGTCCGGCGGCACGGGATCTCGACCCTCGACTACTTCGCCCTGCGGTCGGACAAGAAGTGGTTCTTCCACCGGGACAGCCTGGTGGCCTACGCCGTGTACGGCGGGGTGTGCCTGATCTCCCCCGACCCCATCGGCCCCCAGAACGAGCGGGAGCAGGTGTGGGGGGCGTTCCGCCGGTTCGCCGACAGCCACGGCTGGGTCACGTCGGTGATGGGGGCCGGCGAGGAGTGGCTGCCCGTCTACCGCGACTCGGGCATGCACCACATCTACCTGGGCGACGAGGCAGTGGTGCGGGTGCAGTCCTTCTCGCTGTCCGGCGGGGGCATGAAGGGGCTGCGCCAGGCCCACAACCGGATCACCAAGTACGGCTACACGGCCAGCTTCCACGATCCCGCCCGGCTCGACCCGGCGCTGGCGGCCGAGCTCACCGCGCTGATGGGCCTCAGCCGGCAGGGCGAGCACGAGCGCGGCTTCTCCATGATGCTCGGCCGGGTGTTCGATCCGCGGGACACGGGCCTGCTCCTCGCCGTGGTGCGCGGACCGGACGGGGGGGCCGCCGCCATGTGCCAGTTCGTCCCGGCCCCCGGCATCAACGGGTACTCCCTCGACCTCATGCGGCGGGACCCGGCCGACCACCCGAACGGGCTGTTGGACTTCGCCCTCGTGTCCACCATCGAGCACCTGAGGGCCGGCGGGTACGAGGGGCTCAGCCTCAACTTCGCCACCCTGCGCTCCACGCTGTCGGGGGACAAGGGCGACGGGACCATGCAGCGGGCCGAGCGGTGGTTCCTGAAGCGACTGTCGAGCTTCGCCCAGATCGAGTCCCTGTGGCGGTTCAACGCCAAGTACGAGCCCGAGTGGCTCCCCCGCTACGTGGTGTTCGACACTGCCGAGCACCTGGTGCCGGTGGTCATGGCCATCATGCGGGCCGAGTCGCTGTGGGAGATCCCCGTGCTCGGTCGGCTGCTGGCCGCAGGGGCGGAGAAGCGCATGGTGGCGGCTCAGCAGGAGACCGAGGCCTTCATCGCCTCCTCGTTCGGGACCTGGGAGGGTGACGGCGCACCTGCCGAGGGGGCCCCTGCGCCCGGTCCGCGGGCCGAAGACACCCCGGTGCCCGCCGGCCCGGTCGCCTGACCGAGCCACCCTGATCAGGGCCCAGGCTGATCGGGGCCCGGTAGCCCGACCTCAGTCCGGCCCGGGGGCCGGCAGCCCCATGGGGTTGGGGAACGGGATCTCCCCCCCGGCGGCCACGCGTCCGGCCAGCGCCGCCAGCCGCGCGTGGGCCTCCCCCGCCTCGGCGTCGGTCAGGACGGCATAGGGCGGGGCGGCCAACTCGTCGGTGGTCTGCTCGATGGTGCGCCGGAGGTCGAGGCCGAGGGACGTGATCCGCTCCCCGTCGACCAGCCCGCGGGATTCCAGCTCGGCCCGGGCCTGCTCCCACTCGTCGGTCGACCACCCCCGGCTGTCCCGGAACATCTGGGCCGGGAGCCCCTCGGACAGGGCGAACAGGACCAGGGCCTGGCATCCCCCGAGCCCGGCGACGGTGAGGGCGGCCACATGGCCGTCCCCCCGGTGCTCGCGGAGGCAGGTGCACGCCTGCCACAGCGACTCGACCGGGTCCCCGACCGGCTCGAGGTCGCGATTGGCGCTGAACAGCACGCGTCCCGCTCCCTCGGCCGCCGCCACCACCCGGTCCAGCAGCGGGGTGAGGGTCCGGACGACATCCTCGACCGAGGGGTCCAGCCGTCGCAGGGCCTCACCGGCGGCCCGGCGCCGGGCGTCGAGCACGGCGGCGGGCTCGGCGAAGGACCAGGCGTCGGGAAGGGACCGGCCGACCATGGTGGGGTGGAAGTTGAAGAAGGCGGCGGTGGTGGTCGACGGCCCCACCGCCCCCACCGGCGCCACGCGGGCGGCGAAGTAGCCCATCCAAAAGCCGCGCAGTCCCACCCCGGCCAGGTCCCGGCGGGACTCACCGGCGAAGTAGGTGACGGCGTGGACCGGTTCGACGACCAGCCACCACGCCCGGGCAGCGGGTCGGGGTGCCGGGGGCGCCGGCCCGCTCACTCCGTGGACCCGGCCCCGCCCCCGACCCCGCCCCCTACGCCGCCCCCGGGAGGTGCCCCGGCCGGTCGAGGGCCTCGGCCGGCGAACAGGCCCACCAGTCCCACCACGGCCAGGGTGACCAGCACCACCACCACCGCCACCAGGGTCGTGGGGTTGCCCCAGATGACCAGGATGATCAACCCGAGGGCCAGCACCGCCCACTGGAGGGCCCTGCGGTGGCGGGCCACGACGTCGTGGACCGGTCCGCCGGTGACCCACCCCGGCTTCCTCGTGGCGCCGACCGTGGTGCGGATCCAGGCGTTGCCGGCCATCAGCCCGACGATGGCGATCAGCGCGGCCACGATGAGGATGATGCGCACGGCGTCGCGCAGATTGGTGGTGACGATGTCGATGACGGCCGCCTGGGCCGTCGGCGACTGGGGCGGCTTGATGCCCGAAAGGTACTGGCTGCGCACAACGGCGAGGAGGACGAGGATGAGGGCCATGGACAGGGCCAGGCCGACAGCGGCCCGCACCAGTCCGCGCCGTCGGTTGCGGGCCAGCACGACGGCCCCGGCGAAGAAGAGCAGCGTGATGATGGGGAGCACGATGGCCAGTCTGTTGAGGAACTTCACCAGCTTCTGGATGTGCACCAGGCTGTCCGACTGGAACAGCACGTAGGTGAGGCTGACCGCGGGCACCCGGTCGAAGACGGTGATCCCCTTGGCGTCGAGGGCCTGCTTGGCCTTTACCTCGACCTGGCCCAGGTCGATGGTGATCCGGCCGTTGCTGGTACTGAACGCGCCCCGCTGCGTGCCGGTCAGGACATTGACCAGCTGCTGGTGCGAGGCGCGGTTGGCGGCGATCCACAGCTGCTCGAACTGGTGCGACTGCACCAGTTTGAGGGTGACGGAGTAGGTCACGCTCTTCACCTCATCGGTGATCGGCGCGACCAGGAAGCCGGCCTTGGCGGGCAGGGCGCTCTTCACCCGTTGGCTGAGGTCGGTCCGGGCGATGAGCTCCTCGCTCACCCGGGTGGCCACCTGGGTCTGGATGGCCGGGTTGCTGGCCAGCGGGGCCACGGTGCTCACATAGGAGTCGGTGTTCAGCAGCTGGTTCCGGGCGAAGACGACCATCACGGAGACCACGGCCAGCAGGCAGGCCAGGACGACCAGCACCCAGGACAGGATCCGCCGCCACCGCGGGCCCTTGTCCCGCTTCGGACCGCCGTGGGTCTTCAGCTCCTCGTTCTCGTGCTTCAGCTCTTCGACCTGGTGCTTCAGGGCTTCGACGTCGGGCGCGGGTCCTTCGTCTGGGGGATGCACCGGGCCACTGTATCGGCGCCATCCCTCCGGGCCCGGGACCTCTGGACACGCCCGTGGCCAGGGCATGGGCCATCACCTGCGGGCCCGGTCGGGACACCGGCGACAGCGGTCCGGGACGTCGGGACGCGGGGACGCGGGGACGCGCCGACGGCCGCCCCCGGAGCACAGGGCTCCGGGGGCGGCCGTCGTGGCGATCAGACAGCGGTGCCGGCGTCTCGGGATGGTACGCCGATCGTCAGCCGAGGATCTTGGCCTTCTGAGCCTCGAACTCGGCGTCGGTCAGGACGCCCTTGGACTTGAGGTCGGCCAGCTTGGCCAACTCGTCGGCGCTGTTGCCACCCGATGAGCCAGCCGCCCTCTTCACATAGTCGTCGAAGGCCTTCTGCTGGGCCTCGGACTGCTTCTCGGCGCGCTCGTGCATGCTTCCGCCGCGGGCGATCAGGTAGACGAGGACACCCAGGAACGGGAGGATGATGACGAACAGGACCCAGATGGCCTTGGCGAACCCGCCCATGTCGTGGCTCCTGAAGATGTCCATGAAGATGTAGATGAGCAGCCAGATCCAGAGGACGAACAGGAAGAACTCCAACATCGACCAGAAGATGTTGAGCAGGGGAAACGTGTAGGCAAGCATGGTCGGTGGCACTCCTTGGTTGGGGACGACCACGCACCCTAGTGTCCGATCGGCCGAATCCGGGGTGACCGCTTCCCTTTCCGTCCGGCGGCCCCCAGGTCCCCACACTGGGCGGCACCAGCGATTTCGATCCAGCCGGGGCCGTCCCCGAACCGATGCCACCAAGCCCGACCGCGGCGTCGATGGCCAGTAGTGTCCTCGGGGCCGATGCCAGACGACGGAGGGACCGGTGCACGGGATGGGCTGGATCGTGACCGCTGAGGCAGCCGGATGAGCACCACCCCGCCGACGGCCGCTCGCCCCGGCCCGGCCGCTCCCGCCGCGGCCGCCGCCGCCGCCGACCCCATGGCCATGCTCCGGTCCCGCAGCTACGTGCAGCTGCTGGTGCTGGCCGCACTGCTCGGCGTACCGGTCTCGGCGGTGGCCTACTTCTTCCTCAAGCTGGTGGCCCTGCTCCAGAACTGGGTGTTCACCTCGCTCCCCACGGGCGTCGGCTTCGCCGGGACCCCGGTGTGGTGGTCGCTCCCGGTGCTGGCCGTGGCCGGACTGCTCGTCGGGGCCACCATCCGGTACCTCCCGGGCACCGCCGGCCACCGGCCGGCGGAGGGGTTCCAGGCGGGAGGGGCACCCACGGCAGCCGAGCTCCCCGGCGTCGTCCTGGCCTCGCTGGCCACCCTCAGCCTCGGCGTGGTCCTCGGACCCGAGGCACCGCTGATCGCCATCGGGGGCGGTCTGGCCGCTCTGGCCGTGCACCTGGTCAACAAGGACGCCCCGCCCACCGCCGCAGTGGTGATCGCCTCGGCCGGCAGCTTCGCCGCCATCAGCGCCCTGCTCGGCTCCCCCATCCTCGGGGCCTTCCTCCTGATGGAGGCGTCCGGACTGGGCGGCCCGGTCCTCGGCCTGGTGCTGGTGCCCGGGCTGTTGGCCGCCGGTGTCGGGACCCTCATCTTCGTCGGTCTCGACTCCCTGACCGGGTTCGGCAGCTTCTCCCTGTCCATCCCCGGCCTGCCCCCGTTCAGCCACCCCACCGGGGCCATGTTCCTGTGGGCCCTGGCCATCGGGCTGCTGGCCGCCGTGGTGGGCACGGCCATCCGGTTGGGCGGACTGGCCCTGCAGCCCCTCGTGGAGCGCCGGATGGTCGGCCTGACGCCGGTGGTCGGCCTGGCCGTCGGGGGCGCGGCCATCCTGTTCACCGAGGTGAGCGGCCACGGCGCTTCCGACGTGCTCTTCTCCGGGCAGTCGGCCCTGCCCGGCCTGGTGGTCCACGCCTCGGCCTGGACGGTGGGCGCCCTGGTGCTGCTGGTGGCGTGCAAATCGGTGGCCTACGGGCTCTCGCTGTCCGGCTTCCGGGGAGGCCCCATCTTCCCGGCCATGTTCATCGGCGGTGCCATCGGCGTGGCCGCCTCCCACCTGCCGGGCCTCTCGCTCGTCCCGGCGGTGGCCATGGGCATCGGCGCCATGGCCACGGTCATGCTCCGCCTGCCCATGACGGCCACCCTGCTGGCCACGCTGCTCCTGTCCAGTGACGGATTGGCCATCGCTCCCCTGGTCATCGTGGCCGTGGTGGTGACGTATGTGGCCGGCGCGTGGCTGCCCCAGACCCCGGCCGACCTCCGGCGAGGGCACACCGAGCCGGACGGGGCCGGCCCGGTGCCCGTGGCCGACGTGGCCGCGGCGGCGGACGCACCGGCCACGACGACCGGCGGGGCGTGACCGGACGGTGATCGCGGTCCACGTCCTCGCCGCGGCGTTCGGCGCGGTCCTCGTCTTCTCCGTGCTCATCTCGGCCCTGGAGACCGTGGTGCTCCCCCGCGACGGCTACACGCGGATCGCCCGGTGCGTCTTCGCCGTGGCCGATCGGATCCTCGTCCAC
>Ga0181534_10002131_pt1 | contig 12519 bp, 12 predicted proteins | sample PEATcosm2014_Bin_37_FD_119758 | JGI IMG/M metagenome (GOLD analysis project Ga0181534, IMG submission 119758) | Peatland microbial communities from MTU Mesocosm Facility, Houghton, MI, USA - PEATcosm2014_Bin17_10_metaG | ecosystem: Environmental > Terrestrial > Soil > Wetlands > Peat | place...
CGAGCGATTCGCGCGCGCGGCGTAGACGGCGGCCGAGTAGCCCGCGGGGCCCGAGCCCAAGATGAGTAGACGACTGTGCCTGACTACGCTCATGTATAATTTGCCTCTCTTCTGGAATGCCTCGCCGGGGATCGACGCCGCCGGTTCATGGTAAGTAAATCCGGGGGCGCCAGCCAGGTCAAACGCACCCGCCACCGCGCTCCGCTTACTCGGATATTATTGATATAATATTCAATTAGTTAATGGATTGTATTAATCAAGGGTCTAGATTTGACTGACGTTGCGCTCAAAAAGCCGAAATCCAACACCAAGCTCTCCGCCGCGGTGGCGCGCTCGTTGCGCGAAGGCACGCTGTGGGTATTGTGCGCGCTCGCGCTGCTGCTGGTGCTGGCGCTGCTGTCCTATCACACGCACGATCCCGGTTTCTCGGACACGGGCGAGCCCGGGCCGGTGAGCAATTGGGTCGGGCCGATCGGCGCCTGGCTCGCGGGATTCTTTCTGTTCCTGTTCGGCCGTCCCGCCTACCTCTTCCCGGTGATGCTGGCGTATGCCGGCTGGCTGGTGCACAAGGACGTGGCGCTGCCGGATGCCCGCTCACGGCTCGACACCCTGCTGCGCGCGGCCGGATTCATATTGACCCTGCTCACGAGCTGCGGCCTCGCGACACTGCACTGGGACGGCGAGGGGCTGCCGAACAGCGCCGGCGGGGTGCTCGGCGATCTGGTCGGTCCGGGCAGCGCGCGGGGTTTGAGTTTTCTCGGTGCGACGCTCCTGCTGCTGGCCCTGTGGCTCGCCGGCGTCGCGCTGTTTCTCGGCGTTTCGTGGTTCACCGTGATGGACCGGTTGGGCGCGTGGGTGCTCGACGGGATCGAGTGGGCGCGCGCGAAAATCGAGACCCGACGCGAACTGGCCTTCGGCATGAAGCGCAAGCAGGCGCGGCAGGAAGTGGTGCGCGAGGAGCAGAAGAAGGTCGCCAACCGCCCGCCGCCGCGGATCGAGGCGGTGGCCCCGGCGCCGCAGAAGAGCGAGCGGGTCGAGCGCGAACGGCAGGTGCCGCTGTTCGATGCGCCCCAATCGAGCGAATTGCCGGCCCTGTCCCTGCTCGATGAACCCGGATCGCGCGAGCAGTCCTATTCCGATGAAGCCCTCGAGGCGATGTCGCGCCTGGTCGAGCTCAAGCTGCGCGATTTCGGCGTCGAGGCCGAGGTGGTCGCCGTGCAGCCGGGGCCGGTGATCACGCGCTTCGAACTGCGCCCGGCCGCGGGCGTCAAAGTGAGCCAGATCAGCAACTTGTCGAAGGATCTTGCGCGCGCACTGTCGGCGATCAGCGTGCGTGTGGTGGAGATCATTCCCGGCAAATCGGTGGTCGGGCTGGAGATCCCCAACGAGAAGCGCGAGATCGTGACGCTCGGGGAGATCATCAAATCGAAACCCTACGATGAGGTCGGCTCGCCGCTCGCGCTCGCGCTCGGCAAGGACATCGGCGGGGTGCCGGTGGTGGCGGATCTGGCGCGCATGCCGCACCTGCTGATCGCCGGCACCACCGGTTCCGGAAAATCCGTGGGCATCAACGCCATGGTGCTGAGCCTCGTGTACAAGGCGACGCCCGAGCATGTGCGGATGATCATGATCGATCCGAAGATGCTCGAGCTGTCGGTCTACGAGGGCATTCCGCATCTGCTCTCGCCGGTGGTCACCGACATGAAGCAGGCGGCCAATGCCCTGCGCTGGTGCGTTGCGGAAATGGAGCGGCGCTATCAGCTCATGTCCATGCTCGGCGTGCGCAACATCGGCGGCTTCAATCGCAAGGTGAAGGATGCCGCCGAGTCCGGCAAACCGATCAAGGACCCGATCCACATGCAGAAGATCGCGCAGGGCGTGCCCGGCGTGGTGGCCGAGGACGTGCCGGATCTGACCACGCTGCCGTTCATCGTGGTGATCATCGACGAGTTGGCCGATCTGATGATGATCGTCGGCAAGAAGGTCGAGGAGTTGATCGCGCGGCTGGCGCAGAAGGCGCGCGCCGCCGGAATCCATCTCATCCTCGCCACGCAGCGGCCCTCGGTGGACGTGATCACCGGCCTGATCAAGGCCAACATCCCCACCCGCATCGCCTTCCAGGTCTCGGCCAAGGTCGACTCGCGCACGATCCTCGATCAAAGCGGCGCCGAGTCCCTGCTCGGGCACGGCGACATGCTGTATCTGCCACCCGGAACGTCCATCCCGACCCGTGTGCATGGCGCCTTCGTCTCCGATCAAGAGGTGCACCGCGTGGTGGCGGGCCTCAAGGCCGCCTCGCCACCCATCTACATCGATGAGATTCTGGAAGGCCCGCGCACCCCGATCCCCGGATTTCCGAGCGAGGACGATGAAGGCGGGGAGGGCGGTCTCGTCGATGCGGAGGCGGATCCGTTGTATGACGAAGCGGTGCGCATCGTCACCGAAACCCGCAAGGCCTCGATCTCGGGGGTGCAGCGGCGCCTGAAGATCGGCTACAACCGCGCGGCCCGCTTGGTCGAGGCGATGGAGGCGGCGGGCCTGGTCGGCCCCCTGCAATCGAACGGCGCGCGCGAAATCTTTGGCGCCGCCCCACCGGAGGAATGAGTGTTGAAACCGAAGTTCAAGGCGCGGCGCGCCGGCGCATGGCTGTCCGGATTGCTGCTCGGCGCGCTGTGCGGCGCCCTGTGCGCCGCGTCGCCCGCGAGCGATGTGGAAAAATACCTGGCCGGACTGTCGGCCTGGTCGGCCGACTTCACGCAGACCATCGACGATGGCAGCGGCAAGGTGGTGCGCAGCGCCGCCGGCCGGTTCTATCTGCAGCGCCCGGGCAGGTTTCGCTGGGACTACACGCAGCCGTCCGAGCAGCTGGTGCTCGCCGACGGCAAGCAGATCTGGTTCTACGACAAGGATCTCGGGCAGGCGAACGTGCGCGGCATGGACGCGACGCTCGCGAGCACGCCCGCCTCGCTGCTCTCGGGCGGCGGCTCGGTGAGCGGTGAGTTCGACATCAAGGCGCTGCCGCCGGACGGCGGCCTGCAGTGGTTTCAGCTCACCCCGAAGCATCCGGACACCGATTTTCAGCTGGTGCGCATCGGTTTCGACAAGGACGGGCAGCTCGCCTCGATGTTTCTGGCCGACAAGCTCAACCAGGTGACGCAGCTGACCTTCACGCATCCCGTGCGCAACCCGAAATTCGCCCCGGACCTGTTCTCGTTCTCGCCGCCGCCGGGCGTCGATGTGATCGGACGCGACGGACAGTGACCGCGGTCGGCGACGGCACCTATCGGCCGCTCGCGGATCGGCTGCGTCCGCGCAACCTCGATGAGTACGTGGGGCAGTCGCATCTGCTGGCGGCGGGGGCGCCGCTGCGCCGCGCGCTCGAATCCGGTCGGCCGCATTCGATGATCCTGTGGGGGCCGCCCGGCACCGGCAAGACCACGCTCGCGCGCCTGGTGGCGAACGGCGCCCGGGCCGAATTCATCGCGCTTTCGGCGGTGCTTGCCGGCATCAAGGACATACGCGCGGTGGTCGAGCAGGCGCGCAGTCTGCGCGGCACGCGCGATACGGTGCTGTTCCTCGACGAGGTACACCGCTTCAACAAGACCCAGCAGGACACCTTCCTGCCCTACGTCGAGGACGGCACGCTCATCTTCGTCGGTGCGACCACGGAAAATCCGTCCTTCGAAGTGAACAATGCGCTGCTGTCGCGCGCGCGGGTCTATGTGCTCAAACCCTTGACCGCCGAGGATCTCGGCCGGCTGCTCGACCGGGCGCTCAGCGACGCGCAACGCGGGCTCGGGCATCTGCAGCTCGAGATCGAGGCCGAAGCGCGCGAATTGCTGCTCGCGGCCGCGGATGGCGATGCGCGCCGCATGCTCAATCTGCTCGAGACCGCGGCCGACCTGAGCGTCGCGGATGGCGCAGTGCGTAGGCTCGATCTCGACACCATGCGGGCGGTCATCGGCAGCACCTACGTGCGCTTCGACAAGGGCGGGGAGAATTTTTACGACCAGATCTCCGCCCTGCACAAATCCGTGCGCGGCAGCGATCCGGATGCCGCGCTGTACTGGTTGTGCCGCATGCTCGCCGGCGGCTGCGATCCGATGTACATCGCGCGCCGCGCGCTGCGCATGGCGAGCGAGGACATCGGCAATGCCGACCCGCGCGCCTTGACGCTGTGCCTGGAGGCGTGTGCGGTCTATGAGCGGTTGGGCAGCCCGGAGGGGGAGCTGGCCATCGCCCAGGGCATCGTGTTCATGGCCTGTGCCGCCAAGAGCAATGCCGTATACGCCGCCTACAACGCGGCCCAGGCGGATGCCGCCACCCTGGGGTCGCTCGAGGTGCCGATGCATCTGCGCAATGCACCGACCCGCTTGATGAAGGAGATCGGCTACGGCAAGGGTTATCGCCATGCCCACGATGAACCCGATGCCTATGCCGCGGGCGTGCGCTACTTTCCCGAGCAGATGCCGGACCGGCGCTACTACGTGCCGGCGCCGCGCGGCCTCGAGATCAAAATCGGCGAGGCCTTGAACTTCCGGCGCGCGCGCGACGCCGCCCGCGGCGGCGGCAAGGCGTGATGCGCACTCACTGTCTGATCGCCAGCACACCATCACCTTCGAGCTTCGCGGCAAAGCCGGCGTCGCGCAGACGCCGCGCGACCTCGAGCGGAACATTGCGCTGATTCGCGAGCCGGTTGGGCGCTCCCGTATAGTGAAATAATCTGCCACGGCGCCGGATCACCCGGGCCAGTTGGTCATAGAACGCCTGCGAGTAAAGTTCCCCGGCGATCCCAAAGCGCGGCGGATCGTGGAGTATTGCGTCCACCGAGCGGGCCGGCAACATGGTGATCTGCTCGGTGATGTCGCCGTGCGTCAAGGTCAGGGCGCCGCCGACGGCGGGCGACCATGGATTGAGGCTGCGCAGCCACATGACATCCGCGTTCTTTTCGTACGACAGTATCTGAGCGGCGTGGCCGTGAGCGCACCACGCGGCGAAATAACCAAGTCCACCGCACGTATCCAAGACGATCTTGCCGCGAGGTTGAATCAAGCGCACCTTGCGCTCGGCGTCGCTGTAAGGGGAGACGCGGGCGGTGGGCAGCATCTTGATGCCGTCGATCTCGAACGTAGGCGGACCCCACTCCGTGGGGACGAGTTTTATCAGCGAGTTCGCGTAACGCGCCGCGGGATCGAATGCCAGCCCGGTCCAATAATAGATGGTCCTGTCTTTGCATTGCTGCGGATAGGGGAAGCGCCGTTCGCCCCAGCTCCAGCCCTGAGCATCCACGCTGATTGAGGTAATCGAGCGCTGCAGATCCAACGAGCAGGCGAGGGCGCTCGTGCCGCTGCGTGACGCCGCGCGCATCTGCTCGAGCAAGGTCAGCGTCAACAAGGGTTCCATCATGCGACCAGCACTGTAGCAGGGGGGCGCCCGCACACCCTACAATGAGCCCCCATTAAGGATCCTTGAGGAATTCATCGTGCTCGACCCGAAACTGCTGCGCAGCGATCTACCCGGCGTGGCCGCCCATTTGGCGCGGCGTGGTTTTGCGCTCGACGTCGCACAGCTGGCGGCTTTGGAAGAGCGGCGCAAAGCGCTGCAAATGGAGGCGGACCGCCTGCGCGCGGAACGCAATGCCAACGCCCGGGCGGTCGGCCAGGCAAAGGCGCAGGGTCAGGATGCGGCCGCGCTGCTGGCGCACGGAGAGTCCTTGGGTGCGGGTTTGCAGGGCATCGATGAGCAGCTGACGCGGATCCAGGCGGAGCTCTCGAGCCTGCACTTGGGGCTGCCGAACATTCTGGATGCCAGCGTGCCCGAGGGGCGCGACGAGTCCGCCAATCTCGAGGTGCGCCGCTGGGGCGAACCGCGCGCGTTCGCCTTCGCGCCCAAGGATCACGTCGCGCTCGGCGAGCGCATGGGCATGGATTTCGAGGCGGCCGGCCGCATCTCCGGCGCGCGCTTCGTGGTGATGACCGGGGGGCTCGCGAAGCTGCACCGCGCGCTCATTCAATTCATGCTCGACCTGCACGTGCGCGAGCACGGCTACCGCGAAGCGTACGTGCCGTATCTCGTGCACGCCGCGGCCCTCGAGGGCACCGGTCAGCTGCCGAAGTTCGAACAGGATTTGTTCGCGGTGCGCGGAGAGCCGGGTTTTTACTTGATCCCCACCGCCGAGGTGCCGGTCACCAACCTGGTGCGCGATCAGATTCTCGAGGCCGCGGTGCTGCCGATGAAATACGTGGCGCACACCCCGTGCTTTCGCTCCGAGGCGGGCGCCTCCGGCAAGGACACGCGTGGCATGATCCGCCAGCATCAATTCGAGAAGGTGGAATTGGTGCACATCGTGCGCCCGGCCGATTCCTATGAAGCGCTCGAGCAGCTCACGGGGCATGCCGAAGCGGTGTTGCGGGCGCTCGAACTGCCCTACCGCGTGGTGTCGCTGTGCGCCGGCGATGTCGGCTTCGCCAGCGCCAAGACCTATGATCTCGAGGTCTGGCTGCCCTCGCAGCAGCGCTATCGGGAGATCTCATCGTGCAGCAATTGCGAGTCGTTCCAGGCACGCCGGCTGCAGGCGCGCTGGCGCAATCCGGCGACGGGCAAGCCGGAACTCGTGCATACCTTGAATGGGTCGGGGCTTGCGGTGGGACGCGCCCTGGTCGCGGTCCTGGAGAATGGTCAACAGCCGGACGGCAGCGTCGTGCTGCCGTCCGTGCTTGGGCCCTATCTGGGCGGTGAGCTGACGCTGCGCTAGATCAGTTGCGGTTGCCCATCATCAGCCGCAGCACGTACCAGAACATCAGCGCGATCGAGGCGAACAGCTGCATCGCCGCCGACACGTAACGGTCTTCCGGGTAGTAATGGATGATGTTCGAGGTGTCATAGAGCACCGCCGCACCGGCAAAGCCGATCATCAGCACGGAGAACCAGGTCCCGAGCTGAAAACCGAAGACCAGGCCGCCAACCATGGCGATCATCGCGAGCACGAAGCCCCACATGAGAATCGCGCGCAGGAAGGAGAAATCCTTGCGCGTGCGATGCGCCACCACCATGAGTCCGCCGGCACCGAGGGCGGTGATCAGCGTGGCACTGTCAATGGTGCCGGGCGCCTTCGCATCCGCGATGTAGAGCAGCGGCACGAAGATCAGCGCCTCGGCGACCACGTAAGCGGCATAGGCGAAATATTGCATGCCGATCGAGGTGCTGGTTCGCGCCGTGTGCGAGGCGAGCCAGCCGGTCAGCATGAAGGCGCCCAAAATGAGCATCCAGTTGAAGCCCAGCATGAAGCGCGCGATTTGCGGCGCCAGGTCCGACTCGAACAGGGCGAGTTCGACCAGGATGAAACCAAGAATGCCCGCCACCAGATGGGTATAGGTGCGTGTGATGAAAACGCTGCGGCTGTCGACCCCGGTGCCGGGAAAAGCCGCATTGTTGCTCTGAAAACTTGCCATGGTGAGTTGTCCTCTGCTCGGTAAGCGTCTCAAGGGCGCATTTTAGCATCCCCGCCCGGGGTGTGCCGAAACCGCCCATCCGGGGCCGAATATGGGGATCGGGGGCTTTCGATTCAAGCGTGGCGGTGGGGTCGCGTGCGCCGGATGCGGATGAGATTCGGCAACTCGAGCAGGTCCCGCAGGGCGACCCAGATGCGGATGGCCCGTGCGGCAAACAGGGCGAGTACGGCCCCGAGGAGGATGCAGAGGATGGCGCCGTAATTCATGGCGCCGAGCCTACACCCCCGCGCACGCGGCGGCGCGCTGCAGCGGCCGCAATCCGGCGTAGGCCGGATCCGACCTCAGGCCGACCCAAACGCTTAGGGCGTCAGGCTGGGACAGCTGTTGAGCGCCGGTTTGCCCGCCATGCGCTCCCTCACCCAGGCGAGCTGATCCGGGGTGGACTTGTCCATCGTCGGATCGTGGTCCAGGCCCGGATAGGAGCGGAACGTCAGCGCGAGGCCGTTGCGGCACGCTTTCAGCACCGTGCCGCGCAGCGATGCAATGGGTACGGTCTCGTCCGCCTCGCCGCCGATCACGAGCAGGGGCCCGGATATCGGCGCATCGCCGAGGGTGTTGTCCTGGAAGAATTGCTGCACGGCGGGCGATTGATCCCAGCCGGCTTTCAGGTTCTTGCCGGCCGGTGCATTGAGGAAACTCGCGTAGGCGTAGTTCCAGCAGCCCTTGGTGGTCGCCGCGTGGTAGCGCTCGAGCGCCGTGCCGATGAGCATGTCCGCGGGCCCGAATTGCGGTGTGCGGGCGTGAATGGCGTAAGCCATGTAGGTCAAATAATAGGCGGCCGAGCTGTCCGCATCACCCATCTGGGAGAGGATGAACTTCAGATCCGCCGCGCCCGCCACCGAAATCGCGCCGAGATAGTTCGGGTCGTGCAGCTTCGCCTGCATCTCCGCGACGCTCCAGGTGGCAAGGCCGCCCTGGGAGTGGCCGATGGCAACCCACTTGCTGGCAAGATCCGGCACGGCCGCGCGGGCCGCCGGTATCGAATAGATGACGTCGTGGCCCTGCGCGATCTTGTTGACGTATTGATGCGGGCCGACGGTACCGAGGCCATGGTAGTCGGTGGCGACGACCGCGAATCCGGCCCGCACCATCGGCATCAATCCTTCCTCGCCATAATCAACGTCCTTCATCAGCGACGGCGCGCACATGCGGGCAACCCCGCTGGTGCCATGCGCCCAGGCAATGACCGGCCAACCGCCGGCCGGCGGTTTGCCCGCCGGGATCAGCACGACGCCGGAGGTGGCGACGTCGATGCCAGTCGCGTCGAGCGAGTGGTACAGGATGCGCACCGCGGTCGCGCCTGACGGCAGGACGTAGCCGGAGAACGGCACTTTGCGCAGCAAATCCCCCGGCTTGGTCGTGCCGAGCGAGGGGGATTCATAGAATGAGGTGCGCGGCAGTGCGTCGGCGCGCTCCATCTGGATGGCCTGCGCGAGGGAATGCGGCAACGCCGGTTCATCGGCATGTGCCGCCCAGCCAGCCGTCAGGCCGATGGTCAAACCGAGCAGGGCGCGCGCGGCGTTGCGCAGGGGAGTTATGCGGCCTTTCATGGTGCGATCTCGCTGTGGGCTCCGGGAGCGCAAGGTTGCGCCGAGCGGCTCGGTTGCGTCAAATTTCGCCGCCTAATCGACGCGTGCGATGCGCTGGAGCATCACGGTGCGCACGCGTTCGAAACCCAGGGAAATGTAGCAGTCGATCGCGTGCGTATTGGGTGTCCCGACGTGCAGCCAGGAACGCAAGCCCTCACGTCGATGGCGCCTCAACAGATGACCGATGACAGCCCGCGCGAGCCCTTTTCCGCGATGCGCCGGATGCGTGCAGATTCCGCTCAATTCCGGGTAACCCTCGAGCCGCAAGCGCTCACCGCCCATCGCAACGAGTTCGCCGTCCACCCGGATCCCGCAATAGGATCCCATGCGGTGGGTCTGCGCGCGAAAAAATCCGGGAAATGCCGCATCGGTGAGTGCCATCATCTCGTGCGCATGCGTGGCACCGAGCGCCAGGACCCCGGGCGATCGAGCGGGTGGTTCGATCTGTGCGGGCCACACCATTTGCAGGCATCCCAAGGTGTCGATGACCTTGAGGCCCGGCGCCGATCGACCGTAATCGACGACCCAGACGGATTCGTCCGGTGCGAGCAGCAAACGCAGCTCATCGAGGGCCCGGTCCGTTGGTGCGTCGATCGCGGCAAAGGGGCAAACGTCGGCGGCATAGCGGCACGCATGGCCCGCGATGAGCGCCAAGTGACGATGCGGACCGTGAAGCGCGTGCCACACGGGATTCGCGAACAACGCCTCAGGCAGCCCGCTCATGGTGCGCGCGGTCGCCGCTGCGGGCTAATACGCCCCCATGAAATCCTTCTTGCCGATGGGGAGCCCGTTGTGGCGCAAAATGTCATAAGCCGTGGTGACATGAAAGAAAAACTGCGGCAAACCGTAGTGGACCAGATAAGCCTGACCGGTCAGCTGCTTTTCCTTGGGCGTACCCGGACGCAGCACGATCTCCTTCGCTTCGCTGCGGTCAAATTGCGCCGGCTTCACGCCCTCGAGAAATGCCAGCGATTGCGCCAGCAGCCGGTCAAGATCGGCAAAGCTCTTCTCCTGGCCATCGTAAACAGGGACTTCAATGCCCGCCAGGCGCGCCGAGACGCCGCGCGCGAAATCGGCGGCCACCTGCACCTGCTTGACCAGCGGAAACATATCGGGAGACAGGCGTGCCTGCAAAAATGCGGCCGGCTCGATCGATTTGGCGGCGGCGTGCGCGTCGGCCTGTGCCAGTATGGCTTTCAAGGCGGTCAGAAATTGCTTGAACACGGGAACTGAGTGCGTGTACATCGGGCTGGTCATGGGAATCCTCGCTGGGTGTGATCTGATCGGTGGGTCCAATTTACCGCGCGCGCGCCCCAATGTCCCATCGCGGCCGAAAGCTACGGATCGGGCGTGCGACCCATTAAGATCGCGACCGGGCGCGGAGAGTGTGAAGTGAAACGACTGGTCATCATTTTTTTGGTTCTGGTGCTGCTGCTGGCGGTCGCCGTGCCGGGGTTCCGTAAGGGTTTTCTCATGGCCGCGGTCGTGATCGTGGGTTTGGTCCTGTTGGTGGTGTTCAATCAATCACCGACCAAACACCCGGTGAATCCACCGGCGGCGGCGGTTTCCTCGCTTGCGCCACCCACGCACATATCGCCGAGCCGCATCGAGGTTCGGGACTTGCGCACCGATTTCCCTGGCTATAAGCGCCAAGTGAGCCGTGTGACCGTCCGGCTGTTCAATAATTCGAGCGATCAGACGCTGAAGAAGGCCGATTTCCGGCTGTTGATCGCCGATTGCAAGACCGACTGCGTTACCGTGGACGACGAGACCGGATCATTTGATTACTTGAACGTCCCGCCCCAAGGGGCGCGTGATGTGTCGTTGACGGTCAAAAATCTCGGCGTGACCATCGCGGGATCGCCGCGAATCGATTTCACCGTGACGGGCGCGCAGGCCGAATAGATCGACCCGGCCGGTCGTGATTCTCACGATCCCGCACGGTGATCTCCTACATGGAACCGGGTGGCTGGCGGCTGATGGCATGTTCCGCACCGCCCGTATAATTTTCCCATGATTTGCAGCACCCACATGTTCAAGCTTTGGCGGCGCGCTTGGTTGCCGGTTCTCGTCTTCTGCGTCAGCGGCATCGTCCAGACGAGTCCCTCCATCGCGCAAGACAACTCCGTGAAGCAAACCGGCACTCCGATCACGCCGGCCCAACAGGATCACGTGACCGCATCTCGTTCCGAAACTGCCAAGGATAAAAAGGATAAAAAGGCGAATGATGGCAATCGCGCCGTGCAGGCAGCGGCGAAACCGGGCGATACGTCGGCCGTCCATCCTATCCCGACAACGGGCGCAACCACCCCCCGGGCAACGGCCATGCAGAAATCGCCCGCCAACCCGGGCCATGCCCCGGTGGAAAAGCACTCGGCGATCGAGCAAAACCCCAAGCTGCCCGCCGAGCTACCCCTCCGGCAGGCGGCACCCTCGCGGCCGGCACCGCAGGATCCGCCGAACCCTTGATCGTGCCTTCGAGATAGTCCTGACCAAAAAGCGTCAGCGTCTACAATACCGCGCATGACGAAGACCCGATTTCCGTGGGCGCAAAGCGCACGCGCGGTGGCGCTTGGGCTGACGCTGGGGTTGGCCGCAACAGCGCTTGCCGATCAGCCGTACAATTTCGATCTGACGCCGGGGCGTCTGTCCAAGGACGTTGTTCCGACCGACTACGACATCGCCCTCACGCCCGATCTGGAAAAATCCGCGTTCACCGGACGTGAATCCGTGCGCCTCACCGTGCGTGCCGCCACGCTGCGCATCGTTTTCGATTCGGCCGATGAGACCTTGTTCGACGTGCGCTTCGATGGCCGGCCCGTACGAGAGGTGCTCACCGACAATGCCGAGCAGCTCACGACCGTCACGCTCGCAAAAGCGGCAGCGCCCGGCCAGCACGTGCTTGCATTCAACTATACCGGTGTCATCCGCAAAGACGTGCGCGGCCTGTTCCTCCAATCCTACGCCCGCGTCGACGGATCGGAAGGGCGGCTGCTCTCGAGCGGCTTCGAGCCGATCGATGCACGCATGATGTTCCCAGGCTGGGACGAACCGGCCTTTCGTGCGCGCTTCCGGCTCAGCGTGAAGATCCCGTCCGGCTGGTCCAGTGTCAGCAACATGCCGCAGGCGAGCCGGGTCGACCACGGTCGCACCACCACCATCACCTTCCAGCGTTCGCCACCGATGCCCACCTATCTGGTGCACGTGACGGCCGGTGAGATTGCGCGGATCACTTCGCAAGCCCACGGCACCGAGCTTGGCGTATGGGCCATTCGCGGGCAGGAGCAGCAGGGAGCGGTGGCGCTGGCCCATGCGCGCGACATTCTCGCCGACTACAACGAGTATTTCGGCTTCAAATTCCCCCTGCCCAAACTCGACTCGATCGCCATACCCGGCGGATTCAGCGGCGGCATGGAGAA
>Ga0181534_10002132_pt1 | contig 12518 bp, 14 predicted proteins | sample PEATcosm2014_Bin_37_FD_119758 | JGI IMG/M metagenome (GOLD analysis project Ga0181534, IMG submission 119758) | Peatland microbial communities from MTU Mesocosm Facility, Houghton, MI, USA - PEATcosm2014_Bin17_10_metaG | ecosystem: Environmental > Terrestrial > Soil > Wetlands > Peat | place...
CACCTATCCCCCCAGTCCCCCCTGTCACCCCTCCGATCCCAGCCACAGGAGTGCCCATGACCCCCGAAGACCTCGTCGAGATCGAGCTGATCAAGCGGCTCAAGTACAAGTACCTGCGATGCCTCGACCAGAAGCTGTGGGACGAGATCGAGACCTGCTTCGTGCCCGAGGCCACGGCACGCTACGGCGGCGGGCTCTACGAGTTCGACGGCCGCGACACCATCATGGAGTTCCTGCGCACGTCCATGGGAGCCACCACCATGCTGTCCAGCCACCGGTGCCACCATCCCGAGATCGACCTCACCGGGCCGGACGAGGCCACCGGGGTCTGGGCCCTCGAGGACGTGGTCATCCTCACCGACATCGGGATCAACGTGCAGGGGGCGGCGTTCTACACGGACAGGTACGTGAAGCGGGACGGGGAGTGGCTCATCCTCCACACCGGGTACAAGCGCTCCTACGAGGAGCTCATGCCCCGGGCGTCCATCGCCGGCATCAAGCTGACCGCCGACTGGTGGGCCACCGACGGGCGCTCGACGCTGGGGTAGGCGCCGGGCGGGCCACGCCGCCCCCTGGCCGTACCGACGCCGCCGACTGTCTCAGGCCAACGTGGCCCCGTCGATGAGCAGGTCGGCCCCGTTCATGTGGGAGGCCTCGTCCGAGGCCACGAAGGCGATGGCCGCGGCGATCCCCTCGGGCGTCCCGAACGGCCCGAGGGGCGTGACCCGACCGAGGAGCTTGATGTCCGCCCCCTCCGGCAAGTGGAAGGCCCCGGTGATCGGGGTGTCGATGGCCCCGGGGCTGATGCTGTTGACCCGCAGACCCTGGGCGGCGTACTCGACGGCGAGGGACCGGGTGAGGGCCAGCACGCCCCCCTTGGAGGCCACGTAGGCGGTGGCCCAGGGCTGGCCGGCGTGGGCGGCCGTGGAGGCCAGGTTGACGATGTTGCCCCGGGTGGCCAGCAGGTGGGGGAGGGACTGGCGGCACATGAGGAACGTGCCCGTCAGGTTGATGGCGATCAACCGGCTCCACTCGTCGAGGCTGACCTCGTGGGTGTGGGAGAACGAGAGCACGCCGGCCGCGTTGACCACCACATCGAGGCCGCCGAGGCGCTCGACCGCGGTGTCGACCAGGCTGATCACCCCGTCCTCGGTGGACACGTCACCGACCAGGGTGGTGATGGACCCGGTCGTCCCCTCCGAGTCCACGGTGAGCTTCTCCAACAGCTCGGCATTGACGTCGACGGCCGTGACCTGGGCGGACTCGGAGGCCAGGCGCAGGGCGGTGGCCCGGCCGATGCCCGAGGCGGCCCCGGTGACCAGGGCGCGGCGTCCGGTGAAGCGGGTGGGAGTCATGGCCAGACTGTACGGCTTCCGGTGCCGGCGTGTTCCCCGCCCGGCCGGGACGCCGACGGTACAGTGTCCGGTCGAACCGGGCCCACGGGCCACCAGAGCGCGTCGCAGGAGGGCGAACATGCCGGGCGGAGCCCCATCCGGAGGACAGTCGAGGAACCTGATCCTGGCGGCGATGATCTTCGCCGTCTCCATGACCTTCATCGATCAGACCATCGTGTCGATCGCCGTCCCCGAGATCCAAAGGCAGCTGGGCCTCAGCGCCACCGGGGTGCAGTGGGCCGTGAACGCCTACCTGCTGTCGCTGGCCGCCTTCTTCGCCTTCGGCGGCCGGCTGGCCGACACCCTCGGGCACCGGCGCATGGCCACCCTCGGCGTGATCATCTTCGCCGGCGCCTCCACCCTGTGCGGGCTCACGCCGAAGGGCGGCCTGGCCGAGGCCTGGATCGTGACGTTCCGGGCCGTCCAGGGCCTCGGGGGCGCCATCATGTTCCCGGCGGCCCTGGCCATCGTGGTGCAGACCTTCCCGTTGCGGGAGCGGGGCAAGGCCCTGGCCACGTTCTTCGGCATCGCCGGGGGTCTGACCGCGGTCGGGCCCATCCTCGGTGGCTTCCTCACCCAGTGGACGTGGCGGGCCATCTTCTGGGTCAACATCCCAGTGGCCGCCATCGCCCTGGTCCTCATCGTCGTCTCCAAGCCGACCACCTCCTACCAGGCGGCCCGGATGGACTACCGGGGCCTGGTCCTCATCGCCTCGGGCGTGGCGCTCAGCGTGTTCGGGTTCCAGCAGTCGTCCATCTGGGGCTGGAGCGATCCGGCCACCGGCCTGTGCATCGCCGCCGGCCTGGTCCTGCTGGTGGCCTTCGCCCTGGTGGAACTGCGCACCGACTCCCCCCTGATGCAGGTGCGCATCTTCCGCATCCGGGCCTTCCTGTTCGAGAACCTGGTCCTCGGCGTCGCCATGCTGGCCTTCGTCCCCGTCTTCTTCTTCGCCAGCGAGTACGCCCAGATCTCGTTGGGCAAGTCGGCGTCGGAGGCCGGCCTCTACCTCCTCTACTTCTTCATCGGCTTCGCGGTGGCCGCCCAGATCGGCGGCCGGATGCTGGACCGGGGCGGGGCCAAGCGCCCGGTGGTGCTGGGCTGCATCCTGGCCGCCGCCGGCTTCTACCTGTGGGCCGGCAAGGTGACCGGGCTGAGTTTCCACACCCAGCAGTGGTACATCATCCTGGCCGGCGCCGGCATGGGCTTCATGCTGGGACCGGCCAGCACCGACGCCGTCAACCGGGCCTCACGACTGTCCTACGGCGAGGCCACCGGCATCACCCAGACGGTGCGGAACTACGCCGCCAGCCTGGGCCTGGCCGTCCTCGGGACGGTCCTGGTCACCGTGATGCGCTCCCGGCTGACCACGTACTTCGAGGACCAGACGCTGCCCAACGGCCAGAAAGAGTCCAAGGGCCAGGCCGCCCGCGAGGCGGCCCGGCTGGCCCAGGGCCACGGGGGGAGCGGCAGCGTGGCGTCGATCCCCCACTTCTACCGGCTCGACTTCGCCTACGCCACCCGTGCCGTCCTCTACGGGATGGCCCTGGCCATGGCCGTGGCTGCCGTGGTGGGGCTGATCGGGCTCCGGGCCGGCCTCCAGGAGGAGCCCGGCACCGATGGCTCCGTCCCCGGCACCTACGCCGCCGCGCCCGTCGACGAGGGAAAGGCGGCCCCGGCCGCGCCCTGAACGGCCTCGTCAGGTTCGACCACCACCGGATGCGCCCTCCCCACCGGGCGGGCCGGGCGGTAAGCTGGTCGCGGCAGTACGCAACTCCGCGGTGACGCCGTCGCCGCCATGCCGCCGGCAGCCTCCGGGCGCTGGACGGTTCGAACAGGAGGATTCCCATGCCCGAGGCCCGCTCCGTGCCGGTCACCGTCCCGTCCGTCCGTGCCGCCAAACGTCGCGCCGGGCACGCCCCCCTGGTCATGGTGACCGCCTACGACGCGCCGGGGGCCCGGATCGCCGACGCCGCCGGGGTGGACCTCATCCTGGTGGGGGACTCGGTGGCCAACAACGTGCTCGGCTACGAGGACAACCTGCAGGTCACCGTGGAGGACATGGCCCACCACACCGCGGCGGTGGCCCGGGCCAAGCCGGGTCCGCTGATCGTGGCCGACCTGCCGTGGCTGAGCTACCACCTCGACACCGCCGACACGGTGCGCAACGCCGCGCTGCTGATCCGGGCCGGGGCCCAGGCGGTCAAGCTGGAGGGCGGGGCGGTCCGTACCCCCATGATCGAGGCCCTGGTCGCCGCCGAGATCCCGGTGATGGGCCACCTGGGCCTCACCCCGCAGTCGATCAACGTGATGGGCGGGTACCGGGTCCAGGGCCGTGACCAGGCTGCCGCACATGCCCTCACCGTCGACGCCAAGGCCATTGTCGCAGCCGGCTGCTTCGCCGTGGTGCTGGAGGGAGTGCCCGAGTCGGTGGGCGCGGCGATCACCGACTCGCTCGAGGTGCCCACCATCGGGATCGGGGCCGGCCCGTCCTGTGACGGGCAGGTGCTCGTGTTCCACGACGTGCTGGGCTTCAACGAGCGGGTGCCCAAGTTCGTCCGCCGCTACGCCGAACTGGGCCAGGCGGCCACCGCCGCGGTGGCTGCCTACGCCGCCGACGTCCGGTCCGGGGCCTTCCCCGCCGATGCCGAGGTGTACCACTGATGCGCTCCCGATCCGGGCGGTTCCGCCACCCCGCCGTTTGCCGGTAGGGTAGAGCGGTCGTTCCGGCCGCCCTCTCGGCGGCCACCCCGTTCCGACCTGCCCCACGCCGTGGGGCTCGGGCAGTTCCGCTGCCCGATCCAGAGGGAGGTGAGCCGTTCATGCGGCCCTACGAAGTCATGGTCATTTTCGATACCGGTGCCGACGAGGCCGCCGTGAACGGCGTCCTCGACCGGGCGCTGGAGGCACTGAAGGCCAAGGGCGGGAGCCCGGGCCGCGTCGAGCGCTGGGGCCGGCGCACCTTCGCCTACGAGGTGCAGCACAAGCGTGAGGGCTACTACGTGGTCATCGAGCTCACCGCCGAGCCGGCCGCCGTGGCCGACATGGAGCGGATCTTCGTCCTGGCCGACGAGGTGCTCCGCCACAAGGCCATGCGCATCCCGGACAAGGTGGCCGGCCGTCGCGCCGCCGCCGCCACAGCCGCCACGGCCACGGCCGGCACCGGGCAGGCCTGAGATGGCCCCCGGCAACGCCATCACCCTGGTGGGGAACATCACCCGTGACCCCGAGCTGCGCTTCACCAACACGGGCCAGGCCACGGCCAGCTTCGGCCTGGCCGTCAACCGGCGGTGGCAGAACCGCCAGACCCAGGAATGGGAGGAGGCCGTCTCCTTCTTCGACGTGGTGTGCTGGCGGGAGATGGCCGAGAACGCCGCCGAGAGCCTGACCAAGGGCTCACGCGTGATCGTGACCGGTCGGCTCGACCAGCGCAGCTGGGAGACCCCCGACGGGGACAAGCGCTCCAAGGTCGAGGTGGTGGCCGACGAGGTGGGGCCGAGCATCCGCTGGGCCACCGCCCAGGTGACGAAGAACGAGCGGCGTGGACCGGGCGACGGCGGCCCGGGTGGCGCCCCCGGCGGCGGTCGCCCGTCGTCAGGCGGAGGTGGCGGCCCGGCCGCCGAGCCCCCGGGGTACGGATACAGCGAGGAGCCTTTCTAGTGGCACGCAACAATGATCGTGGAGGCACCACCCGGCGCTCCCCCAAGGACACCGGCCGGCGCATCAAGAAGAAGCCCTGCGCCCTGTGCAAGGACCGCGTGGAGTGGGTCGACTACAAGGACGTCGGCCTGCTGCGCAAGTACATGAGCGACCGCGGCAAGATCCGGGCCCGTCGGGTCTCGGGCAACTGCACCCAGCACCAGCGCGACGTGGCCATTGCCATCAAGACGGCCCGTGAACTGGTGCTCCTTCCCTACACCCAGCGGACCACCACCGAGCGCCCCGGCGGCCGGGGCGGCGGCCGCGGCGGCCGCGAGGGCGGCTACGGCGGCCAGGGCGGCCGTGGCCGTCGTGACGAGGAGCGCTCGCTGTCCGCCGACGCCACGTCGACCGCGCTCTCCGACGACGCCCCCCGTCCGACGACGGTCATCGACGAGGTGCTGGAGGTCACCGGCACCGGTGACGGCACCGTGACCGAGTCCGAGGTCGAGGAGATCCTCGTCGAGGGCGGGGAGGCCTGAGATGAAGGTCCTCCTTCGCAGTGACATCGACGGCGTGGGCAAGCGCGGGGACATCATCGACGTCTCCGGTGGCTTCGCCCGCAACCACCTCCTGCCCGCGGGCAAGGCCATCGCCGCATCGCCCGGGATCGAGACCCAGGCCGCGGCCATGCGCCGGTCGCGGGACCTCCGGGACGCCCGGGACCGCGAGTCCTCCGAGACCGTGGCGCGGACCCTGGTGGGCAACGTGGTCACCCTGCAGGCCCGGGCCGCCGGCGAGCGGCTGTTCGGCTCGGTGACGGCGGCCGACATCGTCCGGAAGGTCGAGGAGCAGACCGGTGCGGTGGTCGATCGCAAGGATCTGGTCCTCGATGAGCCGATCAAGACGGTGGGGGAGCACAACGTCCGGGTCGAACTGCTCGGTGGCGTGGTGTTCGAGCTGACCGTGGACGTCGTCGCCGAGGCCTGACCGGCCACAGCGCCGGGGCCTGAGCGGCCGCGTCTTCGGGCCCTGACCGGCCACAGCGCCGGAGCCTGACCGGCCGTCACCCCGGCATCCACCGCGGTGTCACACCCCACGGGGATGATGGCCCCATGTCCAGACCTGTCCGCAGCCGGCCCCACGTTGTCCACGCCTCGTCCACACCCGCGACCACCTATTTCCCCAGGAAGATGCCCTTACGCTCCACAGGGCAACTCGGACAGGGTTGAGGCACAATGGTTCAAGCGTTTGACGATTCGCGGCCCCGACGGTTCCCGTCCTCCGCCGGGGGCAACGGCCTGCCGGCCGGCCGCATCCCTCCCCACAACCTCGAGGCGGAGGAGTCGCTGCTCGGGGCCATGCTCCTGTCCCGTGACGCCATCGCCTCGGCCATGGAGATCTGCAAGCCCGACGACTTCTACAAGTCGTCCCACGGCCACATCTTCATGGCCATCACCTCGCTGTTCAGCCAGGGGGAGCCGGCCGATTGGGTGACGGTGACCGAGGAGCTGCGCCGCCGCGGCCTCCTCGAGACCATCGGCGACCCGTCGGTGTTCGTCTCCCTGCAGGCCAACACCCCCTCCATCGGCAATGCCGACTACTACGCCCGGATCATCGAGGAGCACGCCCTGCTGCGGCGCCTGGTGGGCGTGGCCGGCGAGATCACCGAGCTCGGCTACAGCGTGCCCGAGGACGTCTCCGAAGTGCTCGACCGGGCCGAGAGCCTGGTCTTCGACGTGGCCCAGCGCCGGGTGGTCGACTCGATGACCCCGCTGCGCGATCTGCTCGGCGACGGCCTCGACCACCTGCAGCGCCTCTACGACCAGGGCGATGCCATCACCGGCCTGGCCACGGGATACGCCGATCTCGACGAGCTGCTGGCCGGGCTGCAGCCCTCCAACCTCATCGTGGTGGGGGCCCGCCCGGCCATGGGGAAGAGCTCCTTCGCCCTCGGCATGGTGGCCCATGCCGGCATCAAGCTCGGCGTCCCGACCCTGCTCTTCTCCCTGGAGATGAGCCACATGGAGCTGACCCAGCGCCTGCTCGGCTCCGAGGCCCGGGTCGATGCCAACCGCATGCGCACGGGGAACCTCCGCGAGGGCGACTGGTCCAAGGTGGGCAACGCCATCAGCCGGATGAGCGAGGCCCCCATCTTCATCGACGACAACCCCAACCTGACGGTGATGGACATCCGCGCCCGGGCCCGCCGTCTCAAGAGCCGGGTGGGCCTCGGCCTGGTGGTGGTGGACTACCTGCAGCTCATGACCGGCCGGCACGGCGCGGAGAACCGCCAGGTCGAGGTGTCCGAGATCAGCCGGGGGCTCAAGATCCTGGCCCGCGAGCTCGAGGTGCCCGTGGTGGCCCTCTCCCAGCTCTCGCGCGGCCTCGAGCAGCGTCAGGACAAGCGGCCCATGCTGGCCGACCTGCGCGAGTCGGGCTCCATCGAGCAGGACGCCGACGTCGTCATGTTCATCTACCGCGACGAGATCTACAACCCCGAGTCCGTGGAGAGCCAGGGGGTGGCGGAGATCCACGTGGCCAAGCACCGCAACGGCCCGACCGGGGTGAAGCGTCTGGCCTTCATCGGCCACCACACCCGCTTCGACAACATGGCCCGGCCCTGACCAGGGGCATGACCAGGGGGTACGGCCCCCGCCCGGGCCCCGCCGGGGGACTCCGGGCCGGATTTCGGTGATGATGGGACGGTGGCCGACTTCGTCCTCCCCCGCATCCCCGCATCGGCCGGCGCCCTGATCCGCAACGGGGCCGGCGACGTGCTGATCCTCAAGCCCACCTACAAGGCGGGCTGGACCGTTCCCGGGGGCCAACTCGAAGAGGACGGGGAGACCCCCTGGGAGGGCTGTCGCCGCGAGGTGTTCGAGGAGAGCGGCCTCGTCGTGTCCACCGGTCGCCTGGCCTGTGTGGACTTCCTCCGTCCCCGTCCCCTTCGGCCCGGGGGTCTGCGCTTCCTCTTCGACTGCGGCACGGTCAGCCGCCACGACGAGGAGGGCATCGTCCTGCAGGAGGAGGAGATCAGCGAGTGCCGGTGGGTCCCGCCCGACGAGGCCGGGCGCCGGTTGAGCGGCCCGGTGGGCCGACGGGTCGGCCAGGCGCTGGCCCACCCCGGGGGCACCGTCTACCTCGAGGACGGCAGGCCGGTGGACGCGGTCATCCCCTGAGGCTGCCTTCGACGGAGACCGCCACCGCCCTGAGGTCCGGGGCGTGGTGTCGGAGATGGTGCGTTGCCAATGCCGGGCAGGGGGAACATGCTGCAGTGATGACCGACATCCCCTACACCCACGGGCACGACGACGTGGTCCTGCGCTCCCACCGGTGGCGGACGGCGGAGAACTCGGCCGGCTACCTGCTGGGCCACCTCCGGCCCGGCCTGTCCCTGCTCGACGTGGGCTGCGGCCCGGGCACCATCACCTGCGACCTGGCCCGGCGGGTCGCACCCGGCCCCACGATCGGGGTGGATACCTCCGAGGACGTGCTGGCCGAGGCCCGCCAGGTGGCCGGACGCACCGGCACGGCCACGGCCTCCTTCGAGGCGGGCTCCGTCTTCGACCTCCGCTTCGACGATGACTCCTTCGACGTCGTCCACGCCCACCAGGTCCTCCAGCACGTGGGCGACCCGGTGGCCGCCCTGGTGGAGATGCGCCGGGTGTGCCGGCCCGGCGGGGTGGTGGCCGCCCGTGACAGCGACTACCCGGGGTTCCGCTTCTTCCCCGACGACCCCGACCTGGCCCGGGCCATCGCCGCCTACGGGGAGCTCACCCGGGCCAACGGGGCCAACTGGGACGCCGGCCGGCGCCTGCTGGCGTGGGCCCATGCCGCCGGGTTCACCTCGGTGGCCCCCTCGGCGTCGGTCTGGTGCTTCGCCACTCCCGAGGACCGGGCGTGGTGGGGCGGGCTGTGGGCGGAGCGATTCACCCGGTCGTTCGTGGCCGAGCAGCTGCTGGCCGGCGGGATGGCCACGGCGGAGGACCTCTCCTCGTTCGGCGACGGCTGGCGGCGGTGGGCCGACTCGCCCGACGGCTGGTTCGCCGTCCTGCACGGCGAGGTGGTCTGCACGGCGTAGCCGCGCCGCCTGAGCGAGTGCGCGCTAGTCGCCGGAACCGGAACCGGCACCGGCACCGGCACCGGCACCGGCACCGGCACCGGCCAGCGCCTCGACGAAGCGGTCGGGGGCCTCGACCATGGGGTAGTGGCCGACCCCGTGGAGCAGGGTGACCGAGCAGTCGGGCCTGGCCCCCGAGAGGCGCTCGACCATGGCCGGCACGGCGATGGGGTCGTCGACGCCCCACACCACGGCCAGCGGGGAGGGATGCCGCTCGATGGCCCCGGTGAACCGGGACTCGCTCCGGCGCCGCTCCTCGATGTAGCGGATGAGCCGGGGGAGGAGGAGGTGGCCGTCGTCGTGGGCGATCATGGCCCACTGGGCCTCCAACTCCTCAGGGTCTACGACCGTCGCCGGGCTGAACGTGGCGGCCACGCCGGCCATCACGGCGTCCCTGCCGAGGGGGGCCTCGTCGGGCAGCCTCCGGTCGGGCAGGTCCAGCAACGCCCGCTGGCCGGCGCTGAGCTGGGCCAGTCCCACGTAGATGCTCCCGTTGGCGAGGGTCCGGTCGGCGATCTCCGCCGTCCAGGCCCCCTCGAGGTGGCGGGCCAGCAGTTCGCCCCCCACGGTGTCCCCCACGTCGTGGGTGAGCAGCCCCAGGCGGTCCACGCCCAGGGCCGAGAGGAAGGCCATGGCGATGTCGGCCTGCAGGCCCATGGTGTAGGCCAGGTCGGGCTTGTCCGAGAGCCCGTAGCCCAGCATGTCGAAGGCTAGGACCCGCCGGTCCGTGGCCAGCCGGTCGACCACGAGGTGGAAGTCGAACGAGGATGTGGGGAATCCGTGCAGGAGGAGCAGGGGTGGCCGGGCCTCGGTCCCGGCGGCGGGGATGTCCACCGTGAAGATGTTCCGCCCGCACAGGGTCCGGATCCTGCCGCGGGCCTCCCACGCCCGTCCCGGCCCGTTCACACCAGCAGTCGCTCGGTGAAGAAGGCCAGGACCTGGTCGAGGGCGTTGCGGGTCGGGGTGCCGGGCCGGTCGTCGAGGTCACCGGTCAACACGGAGTGGGCCGCCTTCTTGTGGCCGTGCGGATTGCCGGCGGACGAGTCGAGCTCGACGCCGATGAAGGCATCCCCCAGCAGCTGGCGCAGGTGCTCGAACCGCTCGGGCGGGCTGGCCTTGTCGCCGGTGAAGCGCAGCCCGAGTACCTGGCATCCGGCTGCGGCCCGCTCCTCCACCCGCGTGACGTCCGCCGGCGACAGCCCCAGGTCGTAGCGGTGGGCCTTGCTGACCGGAAAGGGCAGGGAGGGCTGGCTGAGCACCGGGGCCACCACCACGTCGTCCACCATCATGCCGAGGGCGAAGCCCCCGGTGAAGCACATCCCGACGGCCCCCACCCCCGGTCCCCCGCACGTCCCGTGGGCGTCGGCGGCCAGCGCCCGCAGCCAGGCGATGATCGGGCTGGTCCTCCCCCGGGCCAGGACGGTGAACTCCTTGGCGATGCAGGCCCGGGTGAGCGACGACCCGACGTAGCCGAGCGACATGGCCCGGCCGTCCTCACCGAAGAGATGGGGCATCACGGCGGTGAGCCCGGAGGCGGCCACCTTGGCGGCGAACCCGGCCACGTCGGGGGTGATGCCGGGCATCTCGCTCATCACGATGACCGCCGGGCCCGATCCGGCCCGGTAGACGGTCCTGGTGTCGCCGGCGTGGACGAAGGTGGACCGGTCGAAGTCGCTCAGCGGGTCGCTCATGGTACGGACGCTACCGGCGAACGGACGCGGCTGTCCTGTCCCGTGGCGACGCTCCGGGCGCCGGCCTGCGGGCGCCGGCCCCGGTCCGCCGCCCGGATGTCACGGGACCGAGAGCGTGGCCACCACGGGCCGGTGGTCGGACCCGGCGAACTCGCCGATGCGGGCCCCCGTGACCACGACCGGCGGGGTGACCATGATGTGGTCGAGCTGGCTGTGGGGGCGGAGAGCCGGCCACGTGCGTCCGGTGACGGCCCGGCGCCACCCCCTCACATACGAGCTCACCGGCGGCCCCCACAGGTTCATGTCCCCGGCCAGCACCGCAGCCCTGCCCCGATCGGGCAGTGCGGCGCCCAGCAGCCGGTACTGGGCGTGCGACCCCTGGGTGATGTGGGACATGTGGGTCCCGTGGACGACGAGCGGGCCCCCGTCCAGGTCCACCACGGCCCGGATGACGGCCCGGCGGGCGGCGTCCCTGCGCAGGTGTCCGAGGGAGATCACGTCCACGTCACGGAGCGGTACCCGGGACAGGAGGGCGATGCCCCACTGGCCCCTGACGAAGGTGCGGTCGCCCTTCTGCCTGGACGTGTCCCAGTGCTCGCCGTCCAGCCGGAGGGTCTTGGGGGCGAAGACGAGGGGCGGGCCCCAGCGGTGGTCGGCCGCCGGGTGGGGTGAGTGGAGCCGGCCGTGGGCCAGGGCCACCTCGGCCACCACCTCGAGTCCGAGCTCGCCGGCGATGTGGGCGGCGTTGCTGGGGCTCCCGTCGTCGGGGGCCCAGTTCTCCTGCAGGACGTAGACGTCGGCGTCGAGGACCCGGCACCGTCCGGCGATGTCGTGGGGGCGGCCCCAGCCGTCCACGCCCATGTGGATGTTGAACGTGGCCAGCGTGACCGACGCCAGCGGCGGGGGGACGGTCACGGGTCAGTGCCGTCCGAAGGTGGAGGCCGCCTGGCGGAGGCCGTCCCGGAAGTCGGGGTGGGCGATCTCGGCCAGCGCCGCGGCCCGCTCGCGCACGGTCAGGCCGGACAGGTCGGCCCGGCCGTGCTCGGTGACCACCACGCCGGTGTGGTGGCGAGGCGTGGACACCACCGACCCTTCGGGCAGCACGGGCACGATCCTCGACCGGGTGACGCCGTTGGCCACGGCGGTGGAGCGCAGGCAGATGAGCGAGTGGTCGTCGAGGCGCATCTCGGCGCCGGCCACGAAGTCCTCGTGCCCGCCGACCCCCGAGATCTGCCTGCCGTCGATGTGGTCGGCCACCACCTGGCCGTAGAGGTCGACGCTCAGGGCCCCGTTGATGGAGACGAACGAGTGGTTGCGGGCGATGACCGTCGGGTCGTTGACCACCTGCACGGGCACGAAGGCCACCTCCTCGTTGCCGTCCAGCCAGGCATAGAGCTCCGACGATCCGAGGGCGAAGGTGGTGATGGAGACCCCGTTGAACACGCTCTTGGCGTCGTTGGTCACCTTGCCCGCCCGGTGCAGGCTCATCAGCCCGTCGGTGAACATCTCGCTGTGGATCCCGTAGCCCCCGCCGGTCCCCTCGGCCAGCAAGGAGGCCACCATGTTGGGCACGGCGCCGATGCCGATCTGCAGGGTGGCCCCGTCCCCGATGTAGGCCCGGGCCTGTTCGGCGATGGCCTGGTCGGTCTCGTCCGGCGCCGTGGGCGGCAGTGC
>Ga0181534_10002135_pt1 | contig 12515 bp, 4 predicted proteins | sample PEATcosm2014_Bin_37_FD_119758 | JGI IMG/M metagenome (GOLD analysis project Ga0181534, IMG submission 119758) | Peatland microbial communities from MTU Mesocosm Facility, Houghton, MI, USA - PEATcosm2014_Bin17_10_metaG | ecosystem: Environmental > Terrestrial > Soil > Wetlands > Peat | place...
GTTATCGGCATGCGGATCATTTGTGCAGCCGGTGACACTGCCGCTGACCGTCATCCACCACGGTGGCGAATTGGCAAACGCCTCCACATGATTGGCTCCCAGCGTGACAGCCTCGTGTAACACCCAGCGCTGGTTGGCGTCGGCGTTCCAGTTCCACAGCCCATTCGTTGGCTCGAAGCCCTGCATTTGCGCGCGATATTGCAGTGTATTAGGAATGTTGGGGTTTTCCCCCCCACCGATGTTATACCGGACGATGTTGAGCTTTAGTGTGGTGAATGCCAGCGAACAGTAGTTAGTGCGGTTGGCGTAGCCACCGCAGACATTCGCCCACCAGCACAATGAAGTTCCCCAACCCTCATAGTTAGCCACCAACACCGTCGTAGGGTCAACCGTAGCATTAATGGACTGCGCCCCCAACCGTCCGACCGGCAGAAAGAAAAAGGCGAACAACATCATTAGGCAAATTGCTTTTACTGTTTTCATCGCCCTTATTTCAAAATGGTTGCAGCATGGGTTAAGGCACCTGCAGGCGATAAAATGTTTGTGGTCCCACGGCGTTTGATATATTTGTAAAATTAAAATTGCCGTTGCCATCAAATTGGTTAGTCAACAGCCTTGTCCAATTGACCAGCGGCGTCGTGACATTGGTCGCGCACAACAAATAATATCTGCCACCGGGGACGCCGCCGGATCCGCTCATCACCAGTCCGTTCGGGGCAACATGGATGCCGCCAAATTCCGGCAGCGATACTATCAGATTCACCTGGCCGAGCGTCGAGATGTCAATTGTGTAAAGGTAACCTGCCGGGGCGTTACCGAGCGTCAGCATACCAACGCTCAATGCGTCCCCGTAATTGAACAGTATGTAGGAGCCGGGGCCGAAGCCGCCCGCTGCACTAATGTTAAGCGTGCCACCCAAGGTCAGGTTTCCGGTCACATTAATCTGGTCGCTGCTTGTGCCTAACTGAAATTGCATAACGCTCGCATTATCCAGGCTTAAGTCGTTACTGATGATTAACACGCCAGGGCTGGTGCCGCCCGGCTCGATCGTGCCGCCGGGCGCAACCGATACAATTCCGCCAATCGCGCCCATGCCGGCCAGCGTTGCGGCCCCATTGATGGTGACCACGCCGGATCCGGTGCCGCTGCCGGCGGTGTTGTTGACGATGAGCGTGCCGGCGCTGACGGTAGTGCCACCGCTAAAAGTGTTGTTGCCGGTCAGCATGAGCGATCCGGGACCGTTGAACACCAAAGCCGTCGTCGCCGCGCCGCCGTCGGAAATGACGCCGTCAAAAATGCTGTTGGTGTTCACGCCACCGATTGCGTAGGTCGTGAGGCTCGCGGTCGCGGTCGTTGCCCCGGAAAGACCTGAACTTGCACCGCCAAAAACCGCGCCCAAGGAAATCGTAGCGCCACCATATTTATTGTAGATGCCGCCCGCCGGGCCGAAATTCCAAACCGCATTTGAGCTGCCGAAACTGACAGTGTTCAATTCTCGAATCCAGTTGCCGGTTAGAAAATTCAAAGAACCACTAAAGCCGCTCCAGTCGCCGCTGGGTGAAAAGACGCCTCCGCCACCGACATTCACGTTCAAAACGCCGGTGCCTTGCAGACTGAATCCGGCATAAGGCTGGGCATAGGTTTGCAGGGTATTATTGCCGCTGCTGGCGATGGTCGAGCCGGTACCGATGCCATTCAGAAACAGAGTTCCGCCATTGAGCGTGATCGGGCCGGTGCCAGCGGCAAAGTAATTATTGACGAATTGCAGCGTGCCGCCATTGACAAACATGCCACCGCTGAAACTGTTGCTGGAATTGAGCGTCAGCATACCCGGACCATTTTTAGTCAGGCTGGTGAAGCCCGCCAAGACCCCACCGCCGATGGTGTAATTGAGCAAATTATTGGTGACCAATACTGTCGCCGGCTGCAACGTGCCGACGATATTCACGTTACCATTAGTGGAAGTGTCGTCAAATTGTACCAGATCCAGGTTGTAAAATTGATCGGGGGCGGCGGTGTTTAACCAGTTGGTCGTGGCAACATCCCAGTTGTTACCATTCGTGCCCTGCCACACCAACGAACAGGCGTTGCCCGTGACGGTAAGCCGGATATAGGACGGGTTGCTCCCGGCGGCGGCTCGGAACAGGTTGAAAGTCTGGCGGGTATTGGCGGGCAGGTTTTGCGTGACACCGCTCCAAGCGGTTGAGGATGTTGCGCCGTCAATCAGGTCATAAGTCCCGGCTCCGTACGCGCCATTAATGGGATAAAAAATGTAGTTGTTCACGCCGCTCATCGCCAGCGAACCGCCTTGCATCACAATTTTGTCATTCACACCACCGGGCGAGCTGGACAAATCAAAAAATAAATTGGGCGAGGCGAGAGTCAGGCCATTGCTGACGGTAAGCGTGCCGGCTTGGCCATTTAAGATGCCGGGCAAAATATTTCCGCCCGCCTGGATGATCACGCCGCCGCCAAAAAAGCCGGTGCCACGAAGGTCCGCGCCGCTCGCCACCGTCACCGAACTGCTGCTGAAACTGCCGTTGACCAAGAGTGTACCGGCGCCCACGGTGGTCGTACCCGTGTGGGTACTGGCACCGCTCAAGGTCAGCGTGCCAGTGCCGGCTTTTACGAGGTTGATGGTGTTTTGAAATTCCCCGGCAAACGTGGTGTCGAGGTTGAGCGAGCCGATGTTCAAGGTCGGCGCGCCGGCATAACTCAAATAGAGAACCGTATTCAGATTCGTGCCGGACAACGCGCCAAAGTAGAAGGTGCTGCCGCTGGAGCCATCGTAAAATCCCAGCGAGACGGGCGAATTCATCACGGTCACGGCGTTCGGAAAACCAACAAAGAACCCACCGTTGGCGCGCCCCCGCATCTGGCCGTTGCCGAGAAAGTTTACCGTCCCCGTGAACCCGGTGGCGTTGCCGTTCAGATCGTCCCGTGCCACATTGCTTTGCGCGGTGATGTTCAATGTGCCGCTACCACTGATGTTGCCGGACAGGGCGATGCGGTTGCCCAGGTTGATGTTGGCCGTGCCGTTATTTGTAATGATGATGACATTGCCAAAACCAGGCTGTGTTCCGGACGCCCAGTTATTGATGAGCGAACCGTTCTCGAAAATGATGCTCCCGGTACCAATCGTCCCACCGTTGTTCAATTGAATCGTGCCGCTATTCAAATTTACGTTTCCGGTAAAGCTGTTGGCGTTGTTGACGAATAGATTATCCGTGCCGGATTTTGTCAATGACGCCGTGCCGCTAATGGCGCCGGTGCCACCGATGGTATAATCCTGCTGACTGGCATTGAACACCAGACTGCCGGGCGCGACGGGGCTGTTGATGTTAATGGCGGGTCTGGCGGAGCCGGTGTCGTCAAAGGTCACGTTGTCGCTGGAATTAAACGTGACGAGGTCGTTGCCATTGAACCAGTCGGCGGTATTCGTCGTGTCCCAAATGTTGTTCACGCTATCGCCACGCCAGACGATATTTTTGGGGATGTAAGTGATTGAAACGAGCAGTCCCATCGTGTTCGTCATCGCGCTGCCGTCGGGATTTGACACCACGAAATCAAAACTGGCCAGTCCGGTAAAACCCGCTTTCGGGACCAAATGCGCAAAATGCGCGTTCGTCAATGTCACGGTGCAGTTGGTAAGATTCGCAAACGTGTAAGTTGCGCCGTTGGTAAAACCGAGGGTGTAAGGCCAGAGGTCAATGTCGGTGGCGTTGGTCTGCACCAGAGCGTGTGGCGCAGCCAGCCAGTTCAAATAATGTTCCAGCAACGTGTAACCGTCGGCGGCGACGGTGTTGCCATCGGCGGCATTGTTGGGATTCGAGCCAGTGGCGTTCTCCCAAATGTCCGGCATCCCGTCGCCGTCAGAGTCGGTCAGAGCCGTGCCGCCGTCAATCGTGCCGTAACCGTTGTTACCCAGGCCGGTGGCCGTTTGCGTCGTCCACATGCGGCCGGACGTGCCGAGCGAAGTCACATCGCCCAGAATATCCTGATCCACCTGATCGCGCGGCAACGCTCCCGCCGCCGAAACGTCATATTTGTAAGCCGTGACAGTGGGAAAAGTAGGCGTGTTCGTAGTTACACTCGACCACGGCGCGGCAAGCACCACCACGCTGCCGGGCACGGTGGCCGAACCGTTCAGAGTACCGTCCCGGTTTTGATCGAGCAAATTGCCCGTCGCAAAAGCCTGGATGTTGCCGTCCATCTGGAAAAAATCGTCCCCGGCGCTGGTCGTGGACGGCCCGGTGATGAAAAAGTTATTGACGATGTCCTGCGAAAAATGACTGGAGGTGTCGGCCACCGTATAGCCGCCCTGATAATTATACACGACGTTGTTGAGATAAACCGCGTTAACCTTGGCCATGGGGTTGCGGTTATGCGCGCTGGTAAAAATGTTGCAGTACCAGGAGAACGTCTTATTCAAAGCCTCGGCGTGCTGGTTGAACTGCTGGCCAATTGGATCACCGAGAACGCTATTCTGCAAAGTGATTGTGTTAGCCCCGCTGTTGCCGGTGGAATCAATGTTGTTGTAGGGCGCAAATTCAATTGAGACGTGATCGAAAATCATGTTCTCACCGTCGCCGCAATTAATGCCATCCTCGGTGGAGGTCGCCAGGGTACCCGGACGGATGCGTAGGAAGCGGACAATCTCATTCGATTTCGCGCTGAAAGAAACCTCATGTCCCATGATGCCGATGCCGCCGCCCGGCGCGGTCTGGCCGGCGATGGTCAAGTTGTTCGCGCAAGAAACCGCGCTGTTCAGAACGATATAGCCACCCACGTCAAAAACGATGGTGCGGTTCGCCGTGCCCACTGCCTCGCGAAACGTGCCCACGCTGCCGTCATCAGCGAGCGAGGTGACGTGATATACCGTGCCGCCGCGCCCGCCCGTGGCGTATTGACCGAAACCTTGCGCGCCGGGGAATGCCAGTTGCTGGGCGTGGCTGGACAGCAACGCAAGCAGGCAGAACAGACACGACAGATTTTTTTTTGCGCCGGCGGATAAGCGGGCTCCTTGTTTGTAATTTGTAAGATTCATTGAAGTTGCAGCCGGTAAAGCTTTTGGGATGCACCGACGTTGATGACATCAATAAAGTTGAAGTTCCAGTTCATTTCAAATTATTTGTTAGCATACGGCATCAAACACGGCACAGTCAAATTGGTCGAGGTCAGGACATAGGAAATCCAGCCACTGATCCCTCCGCTACTGTTGGACACAGTCACCGGGCCATAGCCATTTGCCATCACCAATAAATTGGGGCCGGTGTCCATGCCATCGACGGGGCTGTTGGCGAACAGCGACTGCGTCAGCAAAACTAGCCCGAAGATCGAAGCAGCTCTTTTTGCGATGTTTCTCATAGCAATTGCAGCAAGTAGAAGCTTTGCGATGAATTGAAGTTGATGGCATTTGTGAAAGTGAAATTGCTATTGCCATCGAACTGGTTCGTCAACAGCCGGGTCCAGTTCGTCACGGGCAGCGCAAGATTCGTCGTGGTCAACACGTAATAGGTCCCGTTGGTCACACCGCCATTGCCGCTGATCACCAGTTTGCCGTTCACGAGGCCTAGGCTCCCGATGACCGGCGGCGTCTCCGCCAGCACGCGAATCGTAGCGTCGGTCTTGAATGTATTCGTGCCCCAATATAACCCCGGTGTCAAAGCCGGCAGCGCAAGACTGCTGAAATTCCCAGTGAAACCCTGCCCGCTGAAAAGTTGAAACGCATCGCCTGCCTGCAACGAATCGTCCACGTTGCTGACGACGAGCGCGCCATCCCAGGTGAACGTTCCGACGACGAACACAACGCTGTTGGTCTGCAAATCGTGGCTGATGTGCATAACAGTTTTACTGCCGGCGTTCAGCGTCAGCGAATTGTTGAACGTCAAAGAGCCAAGGTCACTGTTGCCCGGAACAAGCGTCGCGCCACTGGCAAGGGTGAAGCTCCCATTCACCTGTCCGTCGCCGGAAATCTGCTTGCCGCCGGACAACGTCATCGCATGACCGGTGGTTCCGCTAACATCGAAGATGCCGCCGTTGGACAGGTTGAGGTTCGTGGAATTGGCGATTGAGGCGGAATTGGTCAGCGCAAGCATGCCGGCCGTCACATAAGTCGCGCCGGAGTAGGTGTTAGCCGCTGTCAAAATCAAGGCGCCGTCACCAGCCTGCATGAGGCTGCCTGTGCCGCTAACGAGGTCGGAACAAACAACGATGTCAAAGCGGTTGAAAACAAGCGCGGCATTGTCGGTCACAGTGCCCGTCCCGAGCAACCCGGAGTTTACGCCGTCACCAATTTGCAGCGTGCCACCGCTGATGGTTGTCGTACCGGTGTAAGTGTTGTCGCCAGACAAAATCCATGTGCCAGTGCCGACCTTGGTAACCGAGTTCCCGGTGATGACTCCGGCAAAATTAGCCGTGGTATTACGGTCGCCAACAGTCCATGCCGTGGTGGTGAGATAAGCAGTCGAATTGCCCGAGATTTCTCCGACGGTCATGGAGCCATTCAAGCAATAAGCGGAATTGCCATTCAACGCGAGGGCTGCGTTTGCCAGACCATAAGTGTTGTTGAAACGGAAATCCGATCCGCTGGCATTAATTTGCCCCGTGAACGCGGACCAGTTGCCGTCAAGTTCCATGCGCACATAGGGAATATAAATGTTCAGCGTGCCGCCGCCGGTCAGCGTGCCGTTTAGATAACAACGCCCGTCCCCGTTCAGCGTGCCGGTGGAATTCGTCGGCACCGCCAGGTTCCAGTAAAAAATATTGCTGTAGGGCGCGGGCGGCGAGTTGTTGTCGGAATTTAGATTCAGGACACCTTGGTTCAACGTGATGTTTCCGGAACCGAACGCGGAGACATTGGCCGTGAAATTAGCCAGGGTCACGGTGTCCCCATTGATGAACGTATTACCGGTGTAGGTGTTGCTGGTCGCCAACAGAATCGGACCAGGACCGACATAGGTGACATTGTTCGTACCAGAAATCGTCCCTGACAATGCGAGGGTCTTAGTGGTGGAGTTATTTAGAACGGTCAGGTTGTTGCTGATGATCATCGGCGCGGCGATCGTGTCGCCGTCGCTGGTGGACAGTTGAGCCAGCCCAGCGTTGTTGTTTGTGCCATTGTTGAATATCAGCGTGCCACCATTCGGCGCTATCGTGCAGGCTGAGGAGGTGTTCGCGTCGCCGATACTCAGCCAGCCGACGGTGATGTTTTGATCCAGGTTGATTGTTTGTGCGGCGGCGATGTTGGCGGTCATGTTGGCGACGACTCCGGACGCGTTGGGATAACCCGGCGCGTTCGTCCAGTTCGCATTCAGGTCCCAGCTTTGCGCCGTGCTGGTGATGAGATTGGTCCAATACGCGGTGACGAACGCCTGCGGCGTGGCGCTGACCTCGGATGAATTGCCGCCTTCGCCGCCCGCGTTCACCGCCGAGACGACGTAATAATAGGTCGTGCCGTTGGCGAGGCCAGTGTCGGTGTAGGCCGTGCCGGACGTTTTGATGAGGTTTGTCTCAGTTCCGCTGCCGAGGCCGCGTTTCAAATTGTAACTAGCAGCACCGTTGGCGGCGAGCCAGCTCAAGCTTATCCCTGCGTTGCCCGGCACAGCGACCAGACCGACCGGCGTGACCGGCGCGAGCGGCAGGAGCGTCGCGGCGCTCGCGGGCGTGGAGTAAACGGAATTTCCCCAGCACGAGCGGAATGCCTGCACGCGATAGAAATAAGTCGTCCCGGCGGAAAGCCCGGCGTCGGCATAATTGGTGGTGCCAGCCGCGAGCATCGCGAGGGCGACATAATTGCCGCCGTTGGTCGAGCGTTCGAGGTTGAAACCGTCCTCGTTTGTGGAATTGTCAATCCAGGCAAGGTTGATCTGGTTTGTGGCAACTCCGGTGGCAGTCAAACCGCCGGGCGTGGCGGGCGGCTGCGCGGCCTGGGTGGAGGCCTGCGCGGTGTTTGAATTCAAAGAATTGCCGTCGGCATTGTTCGCAATGACACGGTAATAATAAGCCGCGCCCGTCGGCAAACTCATGTCGGCATAATTTGTGCCCCTCGCCGCCACCGCGCCCACCTGGGTGAAATTAACATTGTCGGTCGAGCGCATGATTTCAATGCTCGTTGCATTGGTCGCGTTGTTCGTCCAGCCCAGATCAATCTCACAGCCCGACACCGCCGTCGCGCTCAATGCGGCGGGCGCGGGCGGCGGGCTTGACAAAATCACCTGCGGACCGGCTTCCATCTGCAGAAAATCATAAATGATCCCGCCTTGCAACAGGTTGGGATAACCGTTGGTGACGCTGGTGATGCTCCAAAAGCCGGGACTGCCGGGCTGCCGGATATGGATGGAGAAAGTGTTGGTGCCGACCACAAAATCACTTGCCGGGAAGGTGAACTGAAAATACTGGTAGCGCCCCTTGGTCACGACATCGCGATAGATGTCTACCCCGCTGGTGGTGAAAACCCCCTGCGAAGGGTTGGAGAAGCCGGCGATGTTGGGAGTCACATTGACGCCGTTGATGTAGGGGTAAAAATAGCAGCCGTTGCCTCCCGCCAGTGCCACGGTGCAGAGCACGCTGGTCGTCGGCAGATTGGTCAGATCAAAAATGACATCCCAAACCGGTCCCCAGTAAATGCCACCCGTCTGCGTGTAATCGGTGAGGTTGGGCCAGGATTGGAGCGTGACGGGCATGATGCATTGCGCATAATACCAGTCATTGGACTCCACACTCTGGCCAATGGTGAATCTCACGTCGTTCGTCCCTATGTCATTCAGGTAACGCCACCACAGGCCAAACTGCTTGGGATAATTGCCCAGATGGAATTCAGCGGAGCTGTGATCGGGCGTGCCAACGCGCCAAAGCCGCTGTTGTAAATGCGGCGGGTTCCAGGCGATCACGCCGAGTTTGTTCGTCTGGTCGGGCAGTACGACAATGTTGGAAACTTCCAATTCCCCCCAGATGCCGGGAACATAGGAAAATAAAACATAATTTCCGGGCCGCACTTTTGGAATGGAAAAATTTCCGTTGATGTCACCGGTCGTCCAAAAAAGATAGTTGCTCCCGCCCTGGAACATCCAGTCGCCGTCAGTGGGATCGTTGGCGCCGAGGATGACGACGGGATGGGCGGTAGACTCACCGGTCTTGGCCGTGATGGTGCCGGTGACGATACCGCGCTGGCGGGGATAATCCTGTTCGCTTTCATTCACCCACGCGTAAGGCCAGTTGGACACCATCGTGATGGCCTCGTTTTGCGCGTCCTGCCATAGCTGGGTGTGACTGGCGCCCATGTTGGCATACATGAAGAACGGGCCTATGACCTTGCTGTAGATGCTGCCGGCGGGCGCGCTCGGATTGGGAGAAGACCCCAAACCATGCCCTTCAAAATCGTCGTTATACATATAGTTGCCAGACACGGCACCCTTCTGCTTGGTCGGCCCGCCATTGACGAATTCGAAGCTGCCGAGGATGGACCATACCCCGACTTGATCCGTGGCCAGCCCCCAAACCGGACGGAACGAATTGGAAGCCCCCTGATAGCTGCTGTAATCATATTTGGTCCAGGTCGGCCGGAGGTCGGCGGTCAAACCGGTGGGCTGCGTATAGACCGGCCAGCCCGGCTCGTAAAACGTCCCCGTCGGTTGAGTCCAGAAATTGGTGTAGGGCAAAATGCCCACCTCGCCCGGCACACCGTCAGAATTGCCGCCGGGAACATTGCCGATGCTCAAGGCGGGGGGCACATCTGAACCCGAATAGGCCCAGGCATTGTTAACGCTGCCGTCGGCATTCGTGCTCTGGGTGAAAAGGGAACTGGTGCGGCCCTGCCAGCTGTCGGCATCGTAGTAGGCCGCCGGCTGGTTCGCCCAGTGCCGCCACACATGGTAAGTGTAAAAACCCGCTTCGCCCGCGCGCATCACATGATGCTCCGCCCAGTCCCACAGGCCGTTGGGATATAAATTCGTGTCGCCTGTCGCGGACGGATTGCGGATCATTATATCCACCAGTTGTCCGGTGTTCGTCACCACGCTATAAGTCGCGCCGTAGCCGCTGCCGACGGAAACCCAGTAATCGTTCGCACCGCTGCCGATGTGCGTCAGGCTCAAGCCATAGTCCTGAGCGGAATCAATCAGGTTCGTCGTCGACAGCGAGTTCAGCGCGAAATAGGAAACATCGCCGCCGGTTTTGCTGCAAGTCATGGTCACGATTCCGTTGTTCATCGTCACCGTGCCGTTTCCGTTGTCTGTCAATATGACATTCGGAGACGATTGGCCAGAGATTGAACTGAACAAGAGCGCGATCGTGACACAAAAGATACCGATGGAATATTTCATGGATTAGTCGGCCGCAATTCCAGTTGGTAAATTTCCACCGGTGAATCCAGGTTGATGACTTTGGCCCGGATTTATTGTTGAATTATGCCGGTGGCATCCACGGGAAGCGTCGCCGGGTTGACCGGAATTGAAACCGCCGCAGTGGGGAGATTTAGTCCAGAAATTTTCAAGGCATAGGCGTAAGTACAGGGTTTCTTGACGGGAAACTTCACCGTCAAGCCGGCCGCAGTCCGCGTGAATTCCAGCGTTCCATCATGCCCAAGCAATTCCACTTTTTTAATTTCCCCTTCCAGCCCCTTGTCTTCGCCCAGGGCGGGAATGACCAGGGCATTCGTCGGCCAAGCAAGAGTGATGGCGTAAAGTGTCTGACCTTTCGTCGTGAAATAAACACGGCCTTCCTCCGACATTATCCACGGGCGCGTTCCATAAATTGCGTCGCCGTTGACGCCCAGCCATTTGCCGATGGCGAGCAGCACCGCCTGTTGAGCTTCAGGAATCGTGCCGTCGGCCTTGGGTGAAATGTTCAGCAAATAATTCCCATTGCGGCTGACGTTGCGAACGAGGTTACCCACGATGCCCGCGGGCGATTTCAACGGCAGGCCGACCATTTTTCCACTGGCGTCGGGAACTTCAACGTAGCCAAACTTGTCGGCGATCGGATCGTCCGGTTGCCAGACATAATCCGTAAGTTGCTTGGGTGCGCGTCCTTCCCGTTCGTAATCCATCACCATGCCCGCGAGAAATGATTGGCCCTTGGAACTGATGGCGACCTGTTTGCCCCACGCCGCCGCGCGGTTGTAGTAATAGGCGCAAAGGCGCTCCTTGAGCGGATCCCAACTACGGTCCTTGCCATTCATATCAAACCAGAGCATGTCCGGATGATATTTATCGATGAGTTCCATATTTTTTGTCGTCCACATTTCGAGAAATTTGGCATACGCGGCATCGCTGCGGTCGGCGACGCTGTAAAACGCCGCCCATTCGGGGTCAAATTGATCGCTGCCCGGCAAAGCCGGAATGAAATCAAAGTGGGCGTTGCTATGATTGGCCACGCCGGTTTTTAACCCGACTTTGCGCACGGCAGCGGTGAGGTCGCCGACGAGGTCACGATGCGGCCCGTAATTGAAGGAGTTGAATTTATTGATGTCGCTCTTCCAGTTGGAAAATCCATCGTGATGTTCGCCGCTGGCGATGACATACTTTGCGCCAGCATCCTTGAACAGCTTCGCCCAGGCATCCGGCTCCCATTTGGCGGCGGTGAACATCGGTAAAAAATCTTTATAGCCAAATTTCTCCGGGGGGCCAAAATGCTCCGTGTGCCATTGCATGACGCCCTTGTTGCCGCCATACATGTAGCGTACGTACCATTCGCTGCCATGGGCCGGGACGGAATAAATGCCCCAGTGCATCATGATGCCGAACTTCGCGTCGCGGAACCACTCCGGGTCCTGATAGTTGGTACGGATGGATTCCCATGTTGGCTGGACGGGGCCAGGGGGAATCGGCGGCAAGTTTGCCACCGCGACAGCCACCGCTGCCTCGCGCCAGGCACGGCCTGTCGTTGGGGCTGTACCAATGGCGACGACGGCGGCATTGGTCGCCCCCGCCATTGCACACGCCGACAGCGACGAGAGGATCGCCACCAAAACCACCAACCCAACCGACTTGATGGGCCACTGATAATTCGGCCGACAATGCTTTAATTTGGTGTGCTTACTCATGAATCAAAGGCGCGTCAATCGTTGATGACTGCGGTGCATCATCAAATGTGATCGCCGACGTTGCGCCGGACCGTTTCCGGTAAAAAATGTCATTTTGCAAAGCCGGGCATTCGAGATCGAAACATAACAGCCGCCAAGCAATACTAACACACGCAGGTTGTTCATGCTCATGGAGTGGGCTTTGTATGGAAGGAATTGGCCGCGGACGCGATGGCAATTTCAATTGAATTCATTGTGTCAGTTTCAGATCGTCCGGGTAACGCCTTTGACTTGATAGAACTTGAATCCGTCGAGCATTTTTGGGGTGCATTGTTCAGCGGATTGGCGAAATTGAAGTTTCCCCGCCGTGTCATGGTTCCGCACATAAGAGTTTAGCTCAAAGAGTCATCCGCTGCAGGAACCTTGCGTCCATTCGCCGGAATATGGTGGTTAAAGTATTTGGCAACCGCCTTTGAGCGTGAGCTTACTTGCA
>Ga0181534_10002136_pt1 | contig 12510 bp, 11 predicted proteins | sample PEATcosm2014_Bin_37_FD_119758 | JGI IMG/M metagenome (GOLD analysis project Ga0181534, IMG submission 119758) | Peatland microbial communities from MTU Mesocosm Facility, Houghton, MI, USA - PEATcosm2014_Bin17_10_metaG | ecosystem: Environmental > Terrestrial > Soil > Wetlands > Peat | place...
CAAGACTCTGTTTTCAAATGACTTTTTAGCTCGCGCAGCCCGAGGTCAAGAGAAACAGACAGAAACCGTAAGGACCAGCAACTTTAGGCCGGACGCGGTCCTGCTTTGCGCCGCCGTAACGCGACATCAATCAGTCCGCCAAGCCGCTGATGATTCATTTCTTGAACGAGCATAAAGGTTTCATCGGCGAGCGCCTCGAGCACATCAGGTGTGGGCAGCTCGACCCAGGTGTTAGCGCCACGTGTACGCATGTAAAATTTCTCTCCATCGCGCTCCCGGGCAATAGGTGAATGAAGCAGCTCATTGCGCCGCTCGCTGATGTCCTCGCATCGCTTCATAAACCCGTGGATCATGTCCAACGCTTCGGCTTGGCCAAGCTGCTCAGTGGCTAACTCCGTAACGCGCTTGCGGAGCCTAGCTGCTCCCTGGTAGCCAATGTATTTCAGAGCTTCTTCTATACTGCTCTCATCTTCTTCCACAGTTATGCCCGGGAAAGCGGCCGTTTCCTTCCGGCAAACACAGCGCGTGGGATCGACAAACCGCAATCGTAACCTAGCGCCCTGCTCCAACAAAAAAAGGGATCAGCAACAGGTAACCCCGGGCCACATGGCCGATCCGGTCTCGCACTCGACACGCTGCTAACTGATCCCGACCCGACTTATTGAAAGCTCTATGCGCCGTCGGAAATCACCGAAATAATTGCTCGATTCGCATGCATCGCTATCGCCCCATCGAATCCGAGACCGACTTTCAAGTCACCACCGACAGGCTAAATGGACGGGTTCGACTCTGAAACCGACGAAACAGTAGTTAGTTACGTTCAGGTTGCAATTGGTTTTGAAGCTCTTTACGGTGGCAGCAAAGACGAGCCGGTAGTTCAAACACTTGCCAGCCGTGTAGCACACGGTCTTGCCCGTACTGTTGAACGAAGGCAAGATTTGCTGCGGCGATTTGTAGAGTTCTACAAGAAGCGGTCGGCTATCGTGCATAGCGGCGCAAATCGCCTAATAGCGGATGAGGTGGAAACCCCTGGCTGGGCACGTCAAACCCTACGACATGCGATCCGACACGAGCTATTTTTGCTCGGAAGATAAGTTCACTAACTCTACCAATTCAACCAACGACGGATGAACTCCGCAGGGTCTAGGCCAAAGGCCTCCGCACGGGTCATACGACAATCTAATCTCTCCGTCGAACCATTCCCATGGAAATAGACGCGCCTTTTGCGGTGCCTATTGGTTTTCATGGAGGGCCAACACAACCACACAACCTTGGTGTCGAACCGCTGTCGAGCCAAGGCGCCTAGGGAGGCCGGTCAGGAAACAAACCCGGCATCCAGCGTGAGGCGAGCGCCGCCGGAAATGCGAGCCGCAACGGCGCACGGCTGCTCTCAGAGACCAACACGCCGTGGTCGGTCAGGCCCGAGACGACACGGCGGGCCTGTCGGTCTCCCGTGCCAACAATGCCGGCGGCGTCGCCACGCGGCAGCTCTCCGCGATAGAGCACGGCGTCGAGGATTGCGCCCGATTTCGGCGGAAGGCGATCAAGGCGGATTTGTTCTTCCGCCCAAAGCAGGATGCGCGCGCGCAGCGCGTCCGGCTGCATCAGCCCTTCGATGAAGGTGACCTGGTCGAGGCAGGTGGTTAGGAAGAAACGCGTAAATTCCGCCAGCGCTTCCTCGCTGAGATTGCCGCGGCCGTCGAGATCATTGCGCCTCGTCTGGTCGCAAGATGCCAGATGCGCCTTGTAGGTCGCGACATTGCGCGCGAGGCCGCGCGCGACGGACCAGACCGAGCCAGTGTCGAGTGCGTCGAGGAGTGTTGCATGCGACATCAGCCGCGCGACTCGGCCGTTGCCGTCGAGGAACGGGTGTATCCACGCGAGGCGGTGATGCGCGGCGGCAGCGGCAAGGATCGTCTCGGACTTGCCGAGCCGGCTGTACACCCCCTCAAATCGTGTGAGAAAGCGCGGAACCGCAGGGGCGCTGATTGCGATATGGCCGCCTACCCTGACATCGGTCTGGCGCAGCGCGCCCGGAATAACCTGCATACGGTCGTGTGTGTCCGGGTTTTCAACCCAGAGCATGTCTTCCGGCAGCAGTTCGCAGAAGCGTCGGTGAGTCTCGCGAATAGCGTCCGCAGTGACGGTGCGCCCCTTCACGCCGCCTTCGTCGATCCATTGTTGAACCGCAATGTGGGCCTGCGCTTCGAGCTGGAGGTCGCGCTTCTTCGCGTCGAGGCTGTAGTCGCCCTGGAGCGCGCGTTCAATGTCGACGGGGTGCGTGTCATGCCCCTCGATGAGGTTGCTGTAATAGCAGTTCATCGCGCGTACGAGCGTCGCCAGCGAGGTCAGCAGGCTTGCGGGCAGCGACCGGCGAAAGCCGGCGCTACGCTGGGCAAGTTCAACCGCGAGGTCGGTCAGTTCGGCCCGGTAGCGCGACCCCTCGCCCAGTACGAGTGGCTCCATCAGGGCGATGAGCTCCCCTCGGTCCTTCGCCGCTTTTAAGTCCGGTTTCATGTCCGCTTTATCGGTGACCATACGCCAATATATATCAGATAGTTACCGCAGAAAAAGAGTCATGAATACCCCCTGAAAAGTCCGGTTTTTAGGCCGGTACTTTTCGATGGCTTTTCAGAGACTTGGCGTCGCAGATGTAGCAGGAACTCAGTACCCTATTGACACATTGCACGGGTCAGCGGGCAGAGCCAGTCGAGGCAACCTATTGATTTTTTAAATGACCCCTGCATCTACCCAGTAGGTAGCTCGGCAGCAGCCGTTACCATCAGGCATGCTGCTAGGGGGGACGCAAGATCCTCAATCATTATTTCAAGCGCACATTTTGAGGAACGCTACGAACGGTCGCAATCACGCCCCCACTACCAACCTATCTACTTACCTTCATATTCGGGTTCATCGCCGCGTGAAAGCCTCGACGCGGCGCACCAGTACTCGCCAGTGCCGCCGACTCAACATCCAGACGGACAACACATCCAGCCGCGTAACTATTCCCCCGGGTGACCGCAATAACGCGGCGGCCAAACCAACGCGCCATCAGCTATGCGTGTCGGTTTCCAACTTGATCTGCAAACCAGAATGGGCAAGGATACCTGCGGAGCGGCCATGGTGTAGGTGGTGCCGAGTGGATCGGGTCAAAAGTCTATCGTGCGGATTCGTTGCGACGCTGTTGGTATCGGCAAGTGGGACGGCTTCGCCGTCCCACTTGCCGATAGCAGGCATCTCCGGAAAGACAGTAATGCTCGTCAGAAGGCCGACTCCAGATTTCATATACCTGACCGGTGGAGCCGCACTCAGCGGCGCGGTGGCGGCCATATTGCCGCCGCATGACACCACCGATCCTGCTAAGCAGGCCACAACAGCAGGCACCGCCGTCGTGGCAGATGCGAAGGTTGAGGATCCTACCATCCGCGTGGGAGACATCCTCTTTGCCGACTTGGTGTCGACCTATGGTCTGACCGCAATTGCGTCCGGTCCCGAAACTGTTGCCAACAGCAATGAATTGGAGAAACTCAGGAAACAGAACCGGTCTGATCTGATTTTTGAGTATTACACCGAGAATTGGCGAACGTTTTACTTCCTGTTCGACTTTACGCACCTCGACATCTGGTATTACGGCAAGGCGCGTCTGATTGAGACTCACACTGCAAAGTCGATTCGACAGGAGTCCTGCGCCCACAAACCTAGGTTGACTCCAAGCACACTGACTCAAGAGGAACTGCTCGCTGACCACGGGGTGAAGTTGCGAGAAGCAATCAGCGCAACGGAGGAACTCTGCATCCGGACTGTGCGGGAGGCTTTCGGTTTGAAGGGACCCGAAGATGACCGTAGCCATCAGTCCGACTGAGGCTTTCTCGAGCGCAACTGCCGGGAGCGAAGTGCTGGCTAACAGCATCGGCAAGAGATCGCCGGCCGCAGCTACACGGGCATGAGACAAACCTCTCAGGGAGACCGGTCAGGAAACAAACTCGGCATACAGCGCGATGCCAGCGCGGCCGGGAAAGCCGGCCGCAGCAGCGCACGGCTGCTCTCTGAGACCAACACGCCATGCTTGATCATGCCGGAGACGACACGGCGGGCTTGGCGGTCTACCGTGCCCAACGACACCAGCGGCGTCGCCGCGCGGCAGCTCGCCTCGATAGAGCACGGCCTCAAGGATTGCGCCCGATTTCGGTGGCAGGAGGTCGAGGCGAATTTGTTCTTCCGCCCAAAGCAGGATGCGCGCGCGCAGCGTGTCGGGCTGCATGAGCCCTTCCATGACTGAGCCGCCGTCTGCCAGCGGCTCTAGTTTGATCGCTCCTCCGAACCAATCCCTTCGAGAGATGCGCGCATTCTGCGCCGCTTGTTGGTTTGGCGCCGAACTGCTGATCTGCGTTAGTTAGCGAGCCTTTCGACGATCAGGCTCAGCAATTCCCGCATCCGCGCCAATCGGCGCAAATCGCGGTGATAGCCGACGAAGGTGTCGCGCCCTGGTGGCGGCTCGTCGAGATCGAACGCGACTATGTTGGGTGTTACATCGCCCAGAGGGCGTGGCAGGACCGCCAAACCTGCGCCGTGGGAGCAAAGTTTCGCCTGCACTTCTCGATTGTTGCTTCGGTGCGCAACGGTCGCGTTCGGTAACAGGGACTTCAGCCAGATCGCATCCGGCATCCCTGAAAAGGCGACATCCATGGTGATCACCTGCGAGCCGGTTCCGTCACCCAGACGCGGCTTGTCGCTCCCGGCCAAGCCATAAAGTCCATACGGGATATGCATCAGCCGGCGCGAAATGACTTCAGGTTCGTCAAACGGCTTGATCCGGAAGACCATGTCAGCCTCCCGTCGGGGCAGGCTGTAAAGGCGGGCATCCGTAAGCAATTCCACGCACACGAGTGGATGGCGGCTGCCGAACTCTGCCAGCACCGGCGCCAGCATGTAGGTGCCAAACCAATCCGAGGAAGAGAGCCGCAACATTCCCCGCAATTGCGCCTCTTGGCCGGCCAACTGCCTCTGGAACGCCAAGACTTCTTCCTCGATCCGCTCCGCATGGCCGAGCACGGAAGCTCCCTCGGCGGTCAGCACGAAACCCTCGCCCGTGCGCTGAAACAGCGTCTGTCCGACCGCCGCCTCCAAAGCGCGCAGGCGCCGTCCCATCGTCGGTTGAGTCTGGCCGAGCTGCCTGGCAGCCGCGCCTAGGGTGCCCTCGCGCGCAATCGCCAGAAAGACTCGAAGATCGCTCCACTCCATCATGACATCTTACCCAAACAGACCTGTATGGACTTCGTGCAGCTTTGATAATCGCCAAACGGAATGTAACGGCTGATGATGCTCCGGCTGATCTTAGGAGGTATCGCGGTGAACAGTCATCCAACGATGCAGGTCGCACTTCTCGAAGCGCATGCTGCCCCTTCCGTCTTGCCACCGCTGCCCGCCCCGTTGCGGGCCGGGGCGAGGTGCTGGTTCGAGTCGCCGCGAGCGGCGTGAACCCGCTCGACATCAAAATCCGCGAGGGCACAGCTGGGCACGCGCGGCAAAAGCTGCCGGCAATCCTCGGCATCGACCTCGCTGGCACGGTCGTGGCGACCGGCCCAGGGGTGACACGTTTCCGGCCCGGCGACGAGATCTTCGGCATGACCGGAGGCGTTGGCGGACATCAGGGTTCGCTTGCCCAATATGCAGCCGTAGATGCCGATTTGCTGGCTCTTAAGCCAGTAAATCTCAGCATGCGGGAAGCCAGCGTCGTGCCGCTTGTCTTTATTACTGCATGGGAGGGCCTGGTCGACCGCATGGCGGTGCGGGCAGGCCAGGCCGTGCTGGTTCTGGGGGGCGCAGGTGGCGTCGGCCAGATGGCAATCCAGATCGCCCGTGCCCGCGGTGCCGCGGTGTTCGCAACCGGATCCGCTTCCAGGCAAGAGACGATCGAGCGTTTGGGCGCCAGTTTCGTGGATCGTTCCGAGCCCGTAGAAGCGTTCGTGAGTCGCCTAACAGGCGATCGCGGTTTCGACGTCGTGTATGACACCGTGGGGGGTAAGACGCTTGATGACGCCTTCCTAGCCGTGCGCCGGTTCGGCCATGTTGCGAGTACGCTCGGCTGGGGTACGCACGCGTTGGCACCGTTATCGTTCCGTGCCGCCAGTTATTCGGGAGTCTTCACTCTCTTGCCCCTGCTGACTGGTGAAGGGCGGGCGCATCACGGCGAGATATTGACCGAGGCGACGCGCATGGCCGAAGCCGGGCAACTATCACCGTCGTTGGACCCGAGGCGGTTCACGCTGGAAAGGGTCGACGACGCCTACCATCTGATCGCGGATGGCCAGGCACGCGGCAAGCTCTCGATCGATATCGTGGAGGGCGCCACGCCGGTCATGTTCGAGAGGTAGATGGCCGGATGAAATCTAAGCCGGACGAACTGGGGTACGGCAACGAAGGGAGAGGCATCGTGCAGGGAGCATCGGACACGGCAAGCCCACGATTTTATATATTCATGCGCAACAGTGTAGGCGCCGGGGAAATCAAGGGCGCTCGGGACCGATGGATTGCGCCTGCGGCACTCTATTCAGCGTCTTCTGGCATTGGCGAATCTTCATGGACGATCACGCCTGAGACAGTGATAGCACTTCGCCTGCAGGGCGCGGACGTCGAGGATCACAATCGACGGGTGACCCGAACCAGCGGTCCTGGCCGGGAGTTTGCGCTCCAGCCCAAGGGCACACCGACCCGCTATCTCGCCTACCGGGGCATCAAATTCGGCCAGGTGTTCTTACCCGACGCATTGCTCGACAGAGCATCCGACGCGGAAAACCTTCCAGCACTCAGCGGCCGCCTTCGGGACGATCTCTCGTTCATCCCGGAAAAGACGCTGCAGACCCTGACATCCGACTATCTCCGGCGTGCGTTCGACACGGTCATTCCCGCCACTTCGCTCGAGATGGAAGGCCGTGCGCTTCTGCTTGTTGACTGGCTGCTGAGGGTGCATGAGTCACCGCGTCCCAGCGGCGCGTCACAGGCGGGCGGCCTATCGCCGCGACATTTGCGCCGGACCTGCGACTTCATGATCGAACACCTTGCGGCAGACATTTGCCTGGATGACCTGACCAAACTGACCGGACTCACCCGCAAGCACTTTGCCCGCGCTTTCAAGCAATCGACGGGTTTGCCGCCGCACCAGTACCTGATCATGCAGCGTATCGAAGCGGCCAAGCGCCATCTGATGGGTGCCAATGCCAGCCTCGCCGACATCGCGCTCGCATGCGGCTTCGCCGATCAAAGCCATTTCACCGCGACCTTCCGCAAGATCGTCGGTGTACCGCCAGGCACTTGGCGCCTCAACCACGCGAAATGACGGACTGAAAAACTGCGCCTTTTTCAACAAGGCGGGGGAAATCACAAAGCCCAGCCGCCTGCGAAGAAATAGCATTTCGCACGACGCGCGCCACGGGTTGGAAAAGACGGTCATTGAGGAATAACCGTCCCCGAGGTGCCTTTTCTCACAAGAGGTCTCCGCAAGCCGGAGCAACAACGATGCGCATAACGCTACTCCTCTCAACTCTTTTACTTGGAGCAACGATGATGACCGCGAGCGCCGCGCCCACTGTCGCAACCGACCCTAATATCGATCCGCAGGTCAAAGCGTTCCTGGTCCAGATTAATCAGGACGCGAGCCCCTTCTGGGAATTGCCGCAACCCAAACCCCAGGAAATCCTTACCGGGCTACAGAATATGACGCCCGTCGATATGTCGGGCGTCACCACGGTCGAGAAGTCGATCAGCTACGACGGCCGTACGGTGAAACTCTACGTCATGACGCCGGAGCATGTGGCCGGCAAACCGGGGATCCTACTTTTTATCCATGGCGGAGTTTGGATCGCTGGCAACTTCGACAATCATAAGCGGTTGCTGCGCGACTTGGTCGTCGGCTCTGGTCAGCCCGCTGTGTTCGTCGAATACACGTTACTGCCTGACGCGAAGTATCCGACGCAGCCTGAGGAATGCTATGCCGCGCTGAAGTGGACCGCCGCGCATGCCAACGAGTTCGGCGCCGACGGCAGCCGCATCGCGGTTGCGGGCAATTCGGTCGGCGGCGACATGTCAGCTGCGCTGACGCTGATGGCGAAAGATCGAAACGGCCCGAAGATCAGCTATCAAGTACTGTTGATCCCGGCGACCGATGCAAGTGTCGATACTGCCTCGTATCACGCGTTCGCCAACGATCGCTTTCTGTCACGTGGATTTATGAAGTATGGCTGGGATCGGTACGCGACCGACGAAAAGACGCGCAACAGCCCGTACGTCTCGCCGCTACGTGCCAGCAAGCAGGAACTCGCCGGGCTACCGCCTGCACTCGTCATAACCGCAGAGAACGATCCCCTCCGCGATGAGGGTGAGGCCTATGCCCGTAAGCTGAAGGAGGCAGGGGTCGACGTGAATGCCGTCCGCTACAACGGCACGATTCACGACTTCGTCCTCCTCAACGCTCTTCGGCACCTCCCGTCAACCGAGAGCGCGATCAAGATGGCGAGCGAGGGCATTCGAAATCACATCGGCCAGTGATTGGGCGGCGGATGTCTTCGCTGACGAAGCCGGCCGGCGGACTCTCAGTCGAGATGATCCACCGCGTGTGCATAGAACCGCACTTCCTGGTGGCCCCAAGCGGCCGGGTGCCCCTTGAAGCCGACCTGCAGCGGTACGCTGCGATAGTTGGTTCCGCCAGCCTGTGTTATTTGCGGCCCCGCCTCGCGAATTGATCGTGCGTCCCGATCACTCGGACGCACGATTGCGATGTGCCCCGGCTTGTCATCATGATGGTTCTTGTACGTGGCCACCACGAACCACCCCTCGTTAGCATGACGCTGGGCTTCCATGGCGTTGCCGAGCGGCTTCCATCCGTGCGCGGCACCCTCCGACTCGAGCCAGTCATACTGCGCGTTGGCGAGAAGGACCTGCGGATGTTCGGGCGGCCGCAGGATATAGATGCCAACAGTCTTCGCCGCTGCCGCGACGAACGCACTGCAATGGGTATGCTTGCCGGCTGAAGTCTCCGGCCGGCCGTCAGGAATGCCGGTGTCCCATTTGACATGTTGGCCGGCCGGCCAATGATTCTCGACGTCGAGCCTGTCGATTGTGCTTGCCAGATGCTCGGCGTTTGGCGTAATCGGCGACACCGACTCGCGCGCTTGCACGCTTGCGGCATCCAGGCCCGCTACGAGAAGGAGCGCTGCCGCAAAAGCAATCGACGGCAGCCACCGTACAGGTTGTCCAATAAGCATGGCTCGACTCTCCCACGAGGTGCAATGAAGTTGGCGTGTCCTGGGAGATAACGCTGGGCGGGGGAAAATGCGGACGTCCGGCCATAAGGTGCGGTTGTCGGGATTAGGACGACCGGTCAGGAAACAAACCCGGCATCCAACGTGATGCGAGCGCCGCCGGAAATGCCAGCTTCAACGGCGCACGGCTGCTCTCCGAGACCAGCACGCCATGCTCGATCAGGCCGGAGACGACGCGGCGGGCCTGGCGGTCTCCGGTGCCAACGATGCCGCCGGCGTCGCCCCGCGGCAGCTCGCCGCGATAGAGCACGGCCTCGAGGATTGCGCCCGATTTCAGCGGCAGGCGGTCGAGGCGGATTTGTTCTTCCGCCCAAAGCAGGATGCGCGCGCGCAGCGTGTCCGGCTGCATGAGCCCTTCCATGAAAGTGACTTGGTCGAGGCAAGTGGTCAGGAAGAAGCGCGTGAATTCCGCCAAAGCTTCCTCGCTGAGATTGCCGCGGCCGTCGAGATCATTGCGCCTCGTTTGGTCGCAAGATGCCAGATGGCCCTTGTAGGTCTCGACATTGCGCGCGAGGCCGCGCGCGACGGACCAGACTGCGCCGGTGTCGAGAGCCTCGAGGAGTGTTGCATGCGACATCAGCCGCGCGACGCGGCCGTTGCCGTCGAGGAACGGGTGTATCCACGCTAGGCGGTGATGCGCGGCGGGAGCGGCAAGGATCGTCTCGGACTTACCGAGCCGGCTATAAACCTCCTCGAATCGTGCGAGAAAGCGCGGAACGGCCGGCGCGCTGATGGCGATGTGGCCGCCAACCCTGACATCGGTCTGGCGCAGCTCGCCCGGAATAACTTGCATACGCTCGTGTGTGTCGGGATTTTCGATCCAAAGCAGGTCTTCCGGCAGAAGTTCGCAGAAGCGCCGATGAATCTCGCGGATGGCGTCCGCCGTGAGGGCCCGCCCCTGTACGCCGCCTTCGTCGATCCATTGTTGAACTGCAATGTGTGCCTGAGCTTCGAGTTGGAGATCGCGTTTCTGGGCATCGCGGCTGTAGTCGCCCTGGAGGGCGCGCTCAATGTCGACGGGGTGCGTGTCGTGCCCCTCGATCAGGTTGCTGTAATAGCAGTTCATCGCGCGGACGAGCGTCGCCAGGGAGGTCAGCAGGCTTGCCGGCAGCGACCGGCGGAAGCCGGCGCTGCGTTGAGCCAGTTCGAGCGCAAGGTCGGTCAGTTCGGCCCGGTGCCGCGACGCCTCGCCCAAGACGAGCGGCTCCATCAGGGCGGTGCGCTCGCCGCGTTCCTCTGCCGCTTTAAAGTCCGGTTTAATGTCCGATTCATATTTGGCCATGAGCCAATATAAATCAGGTAGTTACCGTAGGCAAAGAGGAATATAGGGCGCCTTTAAAGTCCGGTTCTTGGTCCGGTAATTTTCAATAGAGCTTTCAGAGACTTGGCGGCGCATCCGACCGGGGCGATACGCAGGGCGGACCGGGTCTATGTAACCCGGGGACATACCGCATCTCTTGGCTCATGGTGCGGCCCCTTTCGGGCCGGAAGACGCGGTCACGGCTATGGCGTCTCGGTCCCGTGCCGACACTTCTACCTGCCCGCGACCGTCGCGGGTGGTGGCAAGGTGAAAACCAACAGCTCATTCAACGCGATACCATACGGCTCATTGTGATCGAGTTGTTTCCACTGGCGTAGCAGCGCGGTGTTGGCCGCATTGAGGTCGCCCGTGCGCACGTGCGCCAGAGCAACGGCAGTTGTCAGGTAGGTAAAGTCGTCTTTTGGTCTCGAAGGGCTTCCTTCCAGCAAGGCGGTACCCACCCGTGCAACGGTGGGAGCATCTCGGGCGGCGACGGCGCGATACAGGTCTGCCCACCATCGATTTTCGCCGGAGGCGTCGCGATAGCATGGGCTGGAGGCGATCTTGGCCCACACTGGCGCGAGCTCTGTGGCGGTCAGGTATGGGGAGGTGGCATCGCTGACGAAGCGAATCGTCTTCAACCAAGTGGTGCGTCCCTCAGGGGAAGTATACTGGCTCGTGTTCGCATCGAGAACCATCAACGCACTCACTGTCATTGAGTCGAGTTGCGTCAAGGTTCCCTCTGTTATCGCCCGACGAATGTAGAGAGCCCGCCGCACAGCCTCATCGCGCGACAGGCTGGTTCGTTCCGAAGGCTCGGGGGTCGAGTCTCGCACCGGCCATCCCTGGAAGAATTCGATAAATGGAAACGGCAGAGTGCTGAGTCGCGTCAGGTCGGTGGCCGCGCCCTTCATGTAGCGCAGGCGGGGGGCGTTCAGATCCACGAAGGGGAAGAAATCCGAATTGGCCGGAACCGGCGTGGCGCGCAGCACGCGCCCTAGAGAATCCTGATTACCCAACTCACGGGTCTGCAAATCGAAAATCGACTGGACACCGATGCGCTCGAGGGCCGCGTGCAACTGCGGCGACTGCAACCGGCTCGGGTCCGGCGGCTCGAAAGCCGGCGCAGGCGTCGCCAGGATCAGGATGTCGCCATCATCGAGGTTATAAAACGTGTAGGCGCGAAACTGAGTTGACAGCGCCTTCACGATGGAGGCCACGACTGTCATGTCGGTCTCGTAAATCTGCAGCCATTGCACGAACACGCCGTCGGGAGCCAGATGCTGCACGACCCGGGCGTAGAATTCCTCGGAAAACAAGCTCGACACGCCACTGACCCAGGGATTGGAGGGCTCGGAGACAATGATGTCGTAGGGCTGACGGGTTGCGGCGAAAAATGTCTTCGCGTCCTCAAACACAATATGACTACGGGGATCTTCGAAGACGTTGTGAATACGCGGCCCAAAGCCTTTGCGCGCGAGCTCTACCATGACGGGCTCAATCTCGATGGTATCGAGCCTCTGCACGGCAGGGCTCCCCAGCAGTGTGCTGGCCGTCATTCCAGAACCGAAACCGACGTTGGCGATCCGGGCCGGATGCGGATGTACGCTCAAGGGAATTGCTCCCAACAATACCATCGTGTATTCGTCGATGGTGTTCTTGGTATCCACCTGCCCCATGTTGACAGATGCATCCGGCTTGCCGTTGGTGACAATGCTGATGACCCCGGAGTCCTCAACGAGACCGATAGTCGCGGTCTTGCCGTCTTTCAGCTCAATGGGCCTGCTGGGAAGTGAGAGCGCCGCAACACCCGTGCGGAATACGCCTCCGACCATTCGTGCAGGATCCAACTTGACAACAAACGTTGCGACAAACAGGACCGCAACACCGGCC
>Ga0181534_10002137_pt1 | contig 12508 bp, 10 predicted proteins | sample PEATcosm2014_Bin_37_FD_119758 | JGI IMG/M metagenome (GOLD analysis project Ga0181534, IMG submission 119758) | Peatland microbial communities from MTU Mesocosm Facility, Houghton, MI, USA - PEATcosm2014_Bin17_10_metaG | ecosystem: Environmental > Terrestrial > Soil > Wetlands > Peat | place...
GCCGAGCATATGGATATGAGCACAAAAATGAATCCCACAATAAGTAATAGAGTTATTGCCCAATACCACCAAACGAATTTAGGCTGGGTAACTAACGCGGGTATCATCACGAAGAAGCACATTAATTCCCCTAAAGAGAAACCAATAAAAAATACCACCAAAATTGCAATTGGGATAACTTGCAGTGGCCGTTTTAATATTACTTCCTCAGGGGAAGCTTTAATGCGCCAGTCTAAATAGTGCTTCATAGCAATTAAGCTGAGCCACGCCGTCGAAACTGTCAACCGCGAATGGAAGGTGGCGTTTCATTTAGGTGACTTTCTCATCATTAAAACGTTTTTCCATAAATTTTGGAAACAGTATTAAAATATGAGTTACAACCGCAAGTGAGGCAAAAATTCCCATGATTATTTGAGTTGAGATGATGCCGGTTTTAAACTGGCCTAAGGCAATCGCCACGACAGCTTCTCCGATAAAGAGCGGTCTTCCCCACTTGCGCATGGCGTCGGGCAGAAAGAACAGCACCAGCCAAAGCGCCACCACGACATTAAATGGAGTGTCGGACAATTCCCACGGAGGATACAGGCAGATCATGCCAACGATCAAACATAAGAATGAAAACCAGCCCAGCATATGTAAATATTGTGATAGACTGGCGGGCAAATATCGATGTGCGAAACCCGCCGCAAAGCCGACTCCCCAAGTAATCATCATGACGCCAAACGAAATAAAGCTAACACCAATTAGAACGGCTGCTGTTCCATCTAATGTCTCGATGCCGTGAGACGTGCGACTGATTCCAAAACCCCCGCTGACCGATTCCCACTCCGCCTCGTAGTGCCGTTGTTCAATCGCTCTCCACCCAAGAAAAGCGAAGACAGCCCCGAACGCCAGGAGCATCAATACGACTATCAACATCATGAACACCTGCCAAACCTGTGACTCTTTGGCCTTTTCCTGCTGCACCGATTCGACTGTTGTTTTTCCTTTTCCGCTAAAAATCATAAAAGTAAGAAAATGCGATGCCGCCTAGAATGGCACTGGCGGCAATCAAACCCACGGACAACGAAAACATTCCGAAGACTTTCGCGATTGTTAATCGGTCAGCTTTCATTAAAGGAATCCTGCGCCTATAAAAATTTCCCTGTCGAGCGGAATCAGCGCCGTAGGCGCGACATCTTGGTAGAACCAAACCCGAACCGAATCAAGCTCCGTCAGGAGCGGCATATTCCGATGATTTCGCTCCTGACGGAGCTTTGGATTTTTGTAATTCTGATTTCTACAAATATGCCAGCCCTGACGGGCTTCCTTGCTGCAAAACAAAAGCAGCCTCCGTTTCCAGAGGCCGCTTTTCCGGCAGACGCGCTTACTTTTTCGCAAGAGCCGTAGCCACAGCGGCGGCCAAGGCCGGGCCGCGCAGGTTCAGGCCGATGATCTTGCCGTCGCCGTCCAGCAGGTAGGTGGTGGGCGTGACGTTCACGCCATATTTCACCGCCAGTCGGTTGTCCCACTTTTTACCGTCGTAAAACTGCTGCCAGGGGATGTGGTTCTCCTGAAGGAACCGTTCGAGCGTCGGCTGGTCTTCATCCAGGCTCACGCCGATGATGTCAAAGCCCTGGTCGTGGTATTTTTGATAGGTGGCGGTGACGTTGGGCAGTTCGGCCACGCACGGCCCGCACCAGGTGGCCCAGAAATCCACCAGCACCACCTTGCCCCGGTAGCTGGCGAGCGAAAGCGGTTTGCCCGCCACGTCCTTTTCATCGAAGCCGGGAAATGTTGCCCCGGCGACGAGCGTGTCCCGGATGCGTTCCGCCGCAATCTGGCCTTTGAGCGAATCGAGGATGGCGTCCACCCTTTTGCCGGATGCGGTATCGGGCAGGTCATGCTTGATTTGCAGGAGCGATGCTTCCGCCTTTTCGGGGTCGCCGGAAGGGGCATCAATCACTTCGAGATACAACTGGGCTTTCATCATCAGAATCTGCGCCACCTCCTCCGTCTTGAGGCTCTGGTATTTGGCGTATAAAACGTCGAAGCCCTTCAGCTCGTCCGCAAAATCCTTTTCCGTCGTCGCGCCCGTTTGAATCTTCGCGTTGACCTTGGAGACCAATGCGTTGAGGTCGGTGACAACGGCGTTGGTCCCGTCGGCCAGCCCGCTCTGGCCGGACAGAATGACGACTGCAACCAGCGCAGACAAACAGAATTTCTTCATGGCAAAAATAAATTGAAACAGTCCGGCAAAGTATCATGGAACCGATTTGCTGCAAACGGCAATTTAGCTGGCGTCCTGATCGCTGGGATCAGCGACAGGTGTGGCGGGGCTTATTGTGCGGGGCTTGGAGTGTTTGTCCGGGCTGGGGGCGGCGGTGGTGAAGTGACCGGACGAATTGAAAACAAAATCCGTCTGGCCAACTCAATGATTTGGTTGCGTCGGGATTCCGTCTTCGGCGAAGGGCATTTCATCATCGGTATGGATGCGGTTTGCCGCCGGGTCAACGATGGTGGCAGTGATGAAGATCATCAGATTTTTCTTTATCTCTGTTTTGGATTGGCTTTGAAAGAGGTGACCCAAGACCGGCAAATCGCCGAGGAACGGCACTTTTTCTTTTGTGGTCTGGATTGACGGGATGATCATGCCGCCAAGGACAACCGTCTGGCCGTCCCAAACATTCACATGCGCGCTGGCCTGACGGACTTCAAATCTGGGCGAAATATTGGGCACATCCACTTTGACACCAGTCTTGGTGTAATGTGCCGCCGTATTGGTTGTTTTGTCATAGCCGAGAAATTCGATATAGGAAGCCTTGATGTTCAAATCAATCGTATAGCCATCGGCCAAAACCGTTGCGGTCGAATCTAGGACTGAACCTAACTCGACATTTTCCATCTGCGGAATGATTCCCGAATTGGTTGCGGTTTCCTGATAGGTAAAATTTGTAATCACATTGATAATGGATGTCTCCTTCATTATCGTGCGCCGCCCGCTGGTTGTGGTTGCTTCCGGTTCGCCCAGAGCTTCAAATCCGCTGCGCTGCTGCAATGCGTGGAGGGCGACGCGGAAATTGCTGTCTGTCAAAATTCCAGTGACCGTGGCGTTCGTCGTGGTGCCAAGAAAAACGTCCAATGGGTTGGTCTCTAAAAGCAAACTACCGTTTTTTAATTGTCCCAAATATGTTTCAAAATCGGGAGACTTGTCACTCTCCTGCGTCACATCCACAAACCGCGCCTTGATGTGGATTTGCGGCGCAACGCCAATGACGGATTCAAGCACCGTTTCAATGATGTCCAAATCGGCTGCCGTTGCCGTCACAACCAGTGTGCCGGACTGTTCGTTATAGATAACAGATTTGCCCGGTGGCTTTTGCCAATTGATTCCTATATCTGCAAAATACTCTCTGGCCACTTCGCTAGGAGAAAGCGTTAAGATATTGGTGACGGTGGGGATTTGGCTACCGAAGGTAGTCGAACGGATGCCTTCCAAACCGGCACGAAGCTTTGCGAGATCAACCTTGAACGTCCGTGTGAAAAGCTTTGCTTCCTCGGCAAGCTCGGCAGGAGTTTTTGCCGAGAAAACGATGCCGTAATCCACGACGGAGTATTTTATGCGCTCATCAGGATGATTGGTATCATTGGCGAACACACAAATCGCATCCAGCACGTCGGCCAGACGCACATGATCCAAAGTCAGCGAGACGAGACTCGATCCGATGTCTGTTGGCTCGCCGCTGCCGCCAGGATTGCCCGCCAAGGGCAATCCCGTGTTTGGATCAATCTGCGTCGTGCCTCCCGTTGCTGGTGGTGGATTGTTGTTGATGATAATATTCATCGGCTTTTTTGTCGGATCCATGGCCTGAATTTTCTGGCGCAAATCGCGGATGACTTCGCGCAGCGGAACGGCTGGATCGTATGAAACCGAGAGACGATAGCTGTTGAGCTTGTTCATGATTTCAGTCCGTCCCGGACCGGTAATCAGATCGTTCGTGGCGTAGGGATTGGGCACCAGTGGCACCGTGACGGAATTTCCCGCATTTGTGGAACTTGTCATGGCAGGTGACGCTTTGGGCGCAAGCTGGCTGCCCTGATTTGGCGTCACTTTGAGCAGCAGGTTGGTCTGGCCGGTTTTGTATTCGGTGTCGCCGCTCATCCCAAATTCCGCGCCGCTCATATAAAGGTGATACGTCCCGTCGCCCAGCGTGTTGAACTCGAATCGTCCGTCGTCGTCCGTCCGCGTGGTCTGTGACGGCAATTTCCCGCCGTCCGTCCATGCGCGGACTTCCGCGTCGGGAATCACATAACCCGTGCCGGCCTCGACCACGCGCCCAGCCAGCGTGCGTCCGCGCTGAAGCCGCACAGCCATCGGCAGCCGCGAAAAATCCACGTCAAACATTTCCGCGCGGCTGCCGGGCCTGGAAACGGTCACGGAGTATTTGCCGATTCCCGGCGTCGCGTCGTCCACGCGGAAACGGCCCTGTTCATCGGTGAAAACGGATTTCAACGCGAAGCTGTGATTGTCGCTCACAATGAATTCAACTCCCACTTCGCCATTGCGAACCGGCTGTCCGCCGGCGTCGCGCACTTCGCCCGTAAAACTTTTTCCCGGCGGAAATTGCAATTCCACCTCCGCGTCCGGCTGCGCGTCGGTGAGCTTGACGGGCTGGCTGACGCAAAAGGAATTTCCGCGCCAGGCGATGATTTGATAAGTGCCGCCGAGCGGCAGCGGCCCGGAAGCCCATTTGCGCGGCGCGTTGTCCGAAATGCCGTCCGAGCCGTCGGAAAGCGGACTGTTCTCGTCGCGCTGCGGCGAGCGTTTCAATTCCTCCACGCCGAACAACAGGCCGCCCGCTGGCGTGCCGTCGGCATTTTTGGCGCTTGCAAAAATCGCGCCCGCCGGAACCACCGGCACGTCAATCACCAGCGCGCCGGTGCCCTTGTCAATCGTCTGGCCGAAACTCTGCTTGAACCAAAACCCGACGGTGTGCGCCGGTTGGTATTCAAAAAATGCGCCGGCGAAAGTGCGCGCATGAACTTCGCCATTCTGAATTTCCACTTCCTTGCGCTGATATTCCGGCTGGGCGGCATCCATTTGATAGGGAACGGTGACGTAAACCGTTCCTTTCGGTGCGACGCCGGGCGGAGATTGAAATCGCAAAACCACTTCGCGCGACTGAACCGTCGCGTTCGTGGGAGCGGGCTGGCTCAAGTCAATCACCCAGTCGTCCACCGGCGCATCCACGCTGCGCTGGAAAGTGTGTTCGCCGGCGGTGAGCGTCACTTTGGCGGCGATACGATTGGTGAATTCAAAACTCGCGACGCCGGATTCATCCACGCGCAACGGCACCCAGCCGCCGTCACCGGAGGAATAGATGCCGTAGGTTTCGTTGAACGACCAATACAACGCGGGAGCATGGTTATATTTTTGCAGTGAATCCAGATTGCCGATGACACGACCACGCACGACGAGTTCCGGGCCGAGTTTGATAACGGCGTCCTCCGTGCCGGGCACCAGCGAACTGATCACCACCGATTCATGGCCGGGCGCGCTCACGCCGATCCAGTATTTGGTGCCGCCGGCAAGCTGGTTCACAACAAAGTATCCGCTGGCATCGGTCGTTGCCAGCAACCGCATATCGTCCGTCCACTGATAACGCGATTCCGTGCGGCCTTTTTCAGAGACCACTCGCAACGTCGCGTCCGCCAATCCCCGGCCCGTGACTTTGTCCACAACCGTTCCGGTGGTGATTCCGCCGCGCCGCAGTTCCATCCGCAACACTTCGCCCGGACGAAGGTGATCAAATCGTTGCTGGAAGATTTCGTAGCCCGGCGCGTTCACTATGGCGTCCATCGGCAAATCGGCGCAGTGCGCCAGCGTGATGGAACCATCCGCGCCGGATTTCCAGAAGTGATATTGAAAACCGTTGTTGTTCATCCAAAAAATCGTGGAAGCTTTCGCGTTCGTCACGGGCTGGCCAGTTTCCGCGTCCACCGGTTGCAACAACACATCAAAACCGGGTTCGCAGACGAGTTCGAGATTTTCAAACTGGTTGGTGGCAAATCCGTCGAGCGGACCGATGAACGCCGGTGCGCAATTGCTCATCTCCACACCAAGGTAAATGGTTCCGGCGCGGACTGAATTCGTGAACAGCCCGTTTTTGGCTATAACCGACGTGCCGTAAGATGAGTGAGCAATGGTGGAATTGACATTGAGATAAACCCACTTCGGCACTTGCGATCCATCAGCCATGCGGACGCGCCCGGAAATTTTTACTTTCGGAGCCTGCTCGTCATTGACGTTGCCATTCAACACCTGCGGCTCCGCGCCATACTCGGTCATTTTCTTTTCAATGCGCTCAATGCGTTCCTGCGGCGAAAGAATCGCCGCAACGGTAACGCGTGTGCCGAGCGCGGAAAGAAACAGCAGCCCGCCGCCCACGAACAGCGCCAGCAGCATCGCGCGCCACGTCAGTCGCAACGCCGGACGATAGCCCGGCACCAGCATCCGCTGCACGCGGTCGGCCAGCGACGACGGCTCGCGCTTGTCTCCGAACGCCGGAGCCGCTGCCGGTCCGCTGCCCATGATATTTTCGGCGACATGCACCAGTGTCCGCGCGTAATCCGCCGGTGCGCCGCTCAATTCAATGGCCAGCGCATCGCAGCAGGCTTCGCGCTCGATCCGCATCTGCCGGCTGATCCACCAGACCGCCGGATTGAAAAACAGCAGCGCCTCGGCAAACAGTTGAAACAATCCGGCGAAATAATCGCCGCGCCGGATGTGTGCGAGTTCGTGCAACAGCACAAAACGGATTTGCTCCGTCGTCAAGGTTGTCGTCAGCGACAGCGGCAGAATCAGTGTCGGCACCAGCACGCCCACCACCGCAGGCGAAATCAGCTTGTCCGCAGCCGCAATCCGCACGCGCCGCACAAACCCGACAGCGCGCCGTGCTTCATCCAGCAGTCCGACAATGCGCGCATCTTCCAGCGGACGCGACGAACGGCGCAGTCTTTCCGCACCGGCCACCTGAAAGCCCGCGCGAAAAATCATCCCAGTCGCCCCCGCCAGCCAGAACATCGCCAGCCACGCCGACCAAGGCATTGACACCGGCACCAGTTCCGGAGGCGAAGAATTTACGATGAGTGGCGGCAGATTATCATTGGCCGCCGGCGCATGGACTGGTTGCGTTTGCGGTGCGGGGGCAGGGGAATTGGATTGCGGCAACGGACGGTTCAGCACAGCCCAGGTGACCAGTCCCGCCAGCATCACGCCGCCAAGCGCCGCCAGCGAACAGCGGTAGCGCGCGCCCGGCTCGCCAAGCCGTCGCAGCACGACGCCGAGCAGCACGGCGATGGCCGCGCCCTGCCACAGCGTATGCAGTAGCGCCTTGACAACGTTCGCCCACTCCGGCGCGGTGAGCCATTGCAGGATCATGAGCGGCCCTTTCGTCCAGTTTTTCCGGCGCGGTTCGCCGTGTTTCCCGACTCGTAGGCCGCGATGATTTTTTTAAGTTCGCCCAGTTCCGCGTGCGAAACGTCCTTCGTGTCCAGCAGGCATTGCACCATCGGCGTGAGCGCGCCGTTGAAGGCGTGCTTGAGCGCGTAAATCAGCTCTCCGCTCTGGGCCTGTGCACGGGTGACGGCGGACTGGTAAATGGTCAGCTTGCCCTCCTTCTTCGCCTTGAGCACGCCCTTGACCACCATGCGGTCCATCAGCGTGCGGACGGTAGAGTAGTGCCAGCCGGTCGGCTTGAACAGTTTTTCCTGGATGACAGGCGCGGTGCAGGGTTCGGTTTCCCAAACGGCCTTGATGACGGACCATTCGGACTCGGTCAATTCCACGGTTTGCTTGGACATGGCGCGACTATCTCTACAATCGTAGAGAATGTCAAGCGGATAATTTACAAATGTAAAGTCAGACAAAAGGGCGGAAGGAAAACCTTCCGCCCTCCGTTCGAATGATCCTGAAAATTACTTCAACTTTGCCAGCACCGCCTTGACCGCCTCGAAGTTCGGCAAATCCTTGGGCGTCGGCGTCTGTTCGCTGTATTGCACCACGCCAGCCTTATCAATCACGAACGCCGCGCGCGCCGAGGTGTCGCCCACGCCGGCGAGCATCGGAAACACCACGTCATATTGCCTGGTCACAACCTTGTTCAAGTCGCTGGCGAGGGTGAGCTTGATGTTGTTCGCCTTGGCCCACGCCTCCTGCGCGAACGGGCTGTCCACGCTGATGGCGATGACGTCCGCGCCGGCAAAGGAATTCAGGCCGTTGGAAACGTCGCACATCTCCGTGGTGCAGACGCTCGTGTAGGCGAGCGGGAAAAACAGCAGCACGGTGCTGGTCTTGCCGAGGTTGTTGCCCAGCTTCACGTCCACAAGGCCGGTGGCGGTCTTGGATTTGAGGGTGAAGTCCGGGGCTTTGGAACCGATGGGGATGGGCATGATAATTATTTGGTTTAAGTTAAGTTGTTTTATTCGCTGGATAAATTGTAAATTTCATTTCGCGTTTGTCAATGGGTTTGCCAGACTGGATTCACGGCTGGAATGTTTTCACGAATTTTAATTCTCATGGCAATGGTCGCAATTTCTTCCCCGACTTTCGGCGCGCAGGAGGAATTGATTCTGCTGCACGGCCTGTGCCGCACGAGCCGCTCGATGGTGAAAATGGAAAGCGCGCTGTCCGAAGCGGGCTATAAAGTGCGAAATGTGGATTATCCCTCGCGCACGGCGTCCGTCCAAAAGCTCGCTGACGATGCGATTGGCAAAGCCGTCGGCGATTGCCAGCAGGACGGCGCGACGAAGATTGATTTCGTGACGCACTCGCTCGGCGGAATCCTGGTGCGCAGTTATCTTGCGCGTCATGCCATTCCGTCGCTCGGCCGGGTGGTCATGCTCGCCCCGCCGAACCGGGGCAGCGAAGTCGTGGACAAACTCGGCTGGCTGTTTCTTTTCAAATGGATCAACGGCCCGGCGGGAAACGAACTGGGCACGGATAAAAATTCCACCCCGAACAAACTCGGCCCGGCGAATTTCCCGGTTGGCATTATTGCGGGCGACCGTTCCATCAACTGGATCAACAGCCTGCTCATTCCCGGCCGGGACGACGGAAAAGTTTCGGTTGAACGAACCAGGCTCGCGGGCATGACCGATCACCTGGTTGTTCATGCTGCGCATCCATTCATCATGCGCAACGGCGAAGCCATCCGGCAGACGATTCAGTTTCTGCGCACCGGCAGTTTTGACCACGCAACGCGGTAGGGCGGTGCTGCTGCGCCGCCCAAATCAAAAATGGGCTCCGCGGCAACGCAGCCCTACCAAAATCAACCAACCTTCATCCGTTGCAAGCAGTGCGTGAAGTAAGGCAGCAACTGTTTTTTCCGGGAGACAACGTCGCGCAGTTCAAACACGCCCGGCTCCGGTTCGGGATAATCAATCTTGGCGATGAATTCCTTTTTGCCCGCGACCAGCATCAGCGACTGCTGGCTGGCAACGTCCGTCACCAGCAGCGCGGAGAAGAGATATTTTTTCCCGAGCCGGTAATCTTCCAGCGCCGCCAGCAGTTCATCCTTGCGCTTCCAAAACTGGTCGAAACCGACTTCCTCGATCTGCGCCACGCTGAAGGTCACGCCGTTTTCGCGGTATTCCTTCGCGTCAGTCGTGATCGCCTGCGGCGCGGGCTTGAGCGTGAGCAGCGAGCCGGACGCAAAAAGTTTTTCCGTGAATTCGCGCGCGTTGACGCCGGCGATTTTTTCCAGCCGAGCGAGAACTTTCTTGTCGTGCGCCGTCGTCGTAGGCGAAGTCAGGTTGAGCGTGTCGGAAACGAGTCCGGCCAGAAGCAGTCCGGCAATTGGTTTGGGCAGCTCCACGTTCTCGCGGAAAAAACAGTCCGCGACAATCGTGCTCGTCGAGCCGACGGGTTCGTTGCGGAACAAAATGGGCTGCTGCGTAGTCAGCGAGCCGAGCCGGTGATGGTCAATGATTTCGAGAATCTCAACTTCGTCCGCGCCCTGCACGGCCTGCGAGAGTTCGTTGTGATCCACGAGGATCAGCTTGCGGTCAACCGGCTTCAGAAAATCCGTCTTCGACAACATTCCGACCGTCCGGCCCTCGTCGTCCGTCACGGGAAACGCCGCGAAATTTGACGCCGACGCCTCGGCTTTCACGTCCTTCAGTGATGCATCCTCGCGCAGGCTTAAAAACTTTTCGTGAACCATGTGCCGCACCGCGACCGCCGAGCGGCAGAGCGATGCCGTCGTCAACGTGTCGTGCGGCGAAGAAATGAGGCTCACATGGTTTTGTTTAGCGGCTTCGATAATCATGGGTTCAATCGGCGAATCGCCCGTCACGATCAGGACGCGCACGCCTTTGCGAATCGCAACTTCCTGGACATTCGTGCGGTCGCCGATGACCACCGCCAGTCTGTCGAGTTGAAAATTGTCCATCCTTTTCGTGAAGGATTCGATTCTCATCGCACTGATCATCAGGATCATTTCCTCCTCGCGATCCGCTTCATGACCGGTCAGCAATTTTCCGCCGAGCGTTTTTGCGAGGTTGTTCAATGACGACAGCACCCGGCGCGAATCCACCAGCCGGTGGGCCGCCGGAAAAAGGAACCGGCTCAGCTTGAACAGCGACAGCAGCCCGCGGCATTTTCCTTTCAAGTCCAGCACCGGCAGCACGCGGATGTTGTGCTCGTCCATCAGGCCGAGCGCCTCGGCGGCGGTCGCGTCCGGCGGCACGCTCAAGACCTCGGGTTGCATCACGTCGCGCACCTTTGGCGAAACATCAGCAATGAATCGCGGCGACGGGACGCCGAACGTGTTCAGCACAAAATCAATCCGCTCGTTCGTGTCGCCGCAGCGCGCGGCAACGGCCTCGGGCATGCCCGTGCGCCGCTTGAATTCCGCGTAGCCGATGGCCGAGCAGATCGCATCCGTGTCCGGATTGCGGTGGCCGATGACAAAAATTTCGCTCATGAAAAATTATTTCAACGCTGCCAGCACTTCCGCCGCGTGCTCGTCCGGTTTCACCAGCGGCCAGATTTTTTTAATCCTGCCGTCCGGCCCGATGAGAAATGTCACGCGATGAACGCCAAGATATTTCCGGCCCATGAAGCTTTTCTCGCCCCAGACGCCGTAAGCCTGGACAATCTTTTTGTCCTCGTCCGCAAGCAGCGTGAACGGCAGTTTGAATTTCTCCACGAACTTGTCGTGGGACTTCACAGAATCGGGACTGACGCCGAGGACGATTGCGCCGGCTTTTTTGAAATCGGCAAAATAATCACGGAAAGCGCACGCCTCCTTGGTGCAGCCCGGCGTGTCGTCCTTCGGATAAAAATAGAGGATGACGTTCTTGCCAAGGTAATCCGCAAGGGAAATTTTCCCGCCGCCGCTTGTGTTCACGGAAAATTCCGGCGCCTTGGCACCTTCCTTTAATTTCAATTCAATTGCTTTTGCCATAAATTACTGGCCACAGATTTGCACAGATGAAACACAGATAAAACTAAAAATCTTTGCAGCGCCTTTTTCAGATCTGTTTTTATCCGTGCCCATCTGTGGCTTATGATTTTGTCGCGGAACTGTCCGGATGCGAACCAAGCTGTTTCACGCCGTCCCAAACGTAAAGCAATCCAGAAACTCCGGTGAAAATTCCAGCGCCAAGAATCCAGATTCTCAAAAGGCCGTAATGAAAATCCCAGCGCAGCAGAATCCAGCTTACCGCCAGCATTTGCAAAACCGTGGCCAGCTTGCCGGTGAGCCTCGGACGCACTTTGACTTTTCCGACGGTATAATGAATGACGACAACCCCCACGAGCAGCAGTAAATCGCGCCCGATGATTGTTCCCGTGAGCCAGAGCGGAATCTGGCGGAGATACGGCTCGCTGTCGAAGCTCAACAGCACCACGCCGGAGACAAGAAGCAGCTTGTCCGCGAGCGGGTCGAGGATTTTCCCCAGCTCGCTGATCTGGTTGTAGCGCCGCGCGATGTAGCCGTCCACGCCGTCCAAAATCGCCGTGACCGCGAACGAAAGAATCCCCAGCAACCGGTGGATTTCATTTCCCGTGCGGACGTAGTAAATCACTTCGACGACGAAAAACGGAATCAGCAGGATTCGCAGAATCGTGATTTTATTGGCGGTCGTCATCCCAGGGCAGTTTGCCACGGATTTCGCACTTTGGCACGCATGGAATCGCTTTAGCTTGAAGGCCTACACGTCACAAAGTTCCACCGCCTGCCGCAGCGACGCCATCGCATCCTTGCGTTTCGGGACAAACTCCTGCGCCACGTAGCCCTTGAACCCCGTCGCCACAATCGCCTGCATGATGCGTGGATAGTTCAGCTCCTGCGACCCGTCAATCTCCGCCCGCCCCGGCACGCCGCCGGTGTGATAGTGATCGAAGTATTTGTGATTCTTGCGGATGGTGTCGCACACGTCGCCGTCCATGATCTGCATGTGATAGATGTCGTAGAGCAGCTTGAACCGCTCGGAACTGATGCGCTTGACCAGCTCCACGCCCCAC